>Ga0208848_1000239_pt1 | contig 10649 bp, 12 predicted proteins | sample NGESurshal072012_2_FD_184455 | JGI IMG/M metagenome (GOLD analysis project Ga0208848, IMG submission 184455) | Arctic peat soil microbial communities from Barrow, Alaska - NGEE Surface sample 210-1 shallow-072012 (SPAdes) | ecosystem: Environmental > Terrestrial > Soil > Wetlands > Peat ... | reverse complement strand
ATCCCGTTGATGAGTGACCTCCCCGCTTGCCGGGGAGGTGGCCCGAAGGGCCGGTGGGGGGATGGGACCTGTACGAGTTACCCCCTGGCCATCCCGTTGATGAGTGACCTCCCCGCTTGCCGGGGAGGTGGCCCGAAGGGCCGGTGGGGGGATGGGACCTGTACGAGCTACGCCTTCGCCATGCCGCAGATAAGCCGCACAACGGCATCGATCCCGCGGTAGTAGTTGTCGACCACGAGACGCTCGTTGGGTGAGTGGATCGCGGAGTCGGACTGAGCTATGCCGCTGATGATCAGCGGAGCGCCGACGGCCTCCTGGAAGTCGATCGACACAGGGATCGATCCGCCCTCTCGGATCAGGACCGTCTCCTTGCCAAAGGCCTCCTTGTAAGCCGCGCGCATGGCCTGGGCCGCCGGGTGGTCCACTCCACACGTCACCGGCGGCGCGGCGCTCAGCAGCTCGACCTTGATCTCGACTCCAGGAGTCGTAAGCTCCTGGACCTGCTTTTTCAAGGCGGCCAAGATCGCTTTCCAGTCCTGGTCGGGAACCAGCCGCATGCTCACCTTGGCGGAGGCGCGGGCCGGGATCACGGTCTTTTTTCCTTCGCCGATGAATCCGCCCACGATGCCGTTCGCGTCGAGTGTCGGACGGCTGCCGGTCCGTTCCAGCGCGAGGAAGCCTTCCTCGCCTTCAAGAGCGCGTGCACCAGACAGCGCCATGACCGTCTCGGCGTACCTCGCGTCCTTCTTCTTCCAGTCCGCCAGCTCGTCCGCGCTCGGGCTGACGACGGCGTCATAGAACCCCGGAATGGTGACGTGCCCATTTCGGTCTTTCAGCTCGCCGATGATGCGGGCCAGCGTGTTGATGGGGTTGGGCGCCACTCCACCGTACGAGCCGGAGTGCAGGTCGACGGCGGGGCCGCTGGCGTGCAGCTCGACGTAGATCAACCCGCGAAGGGCGGTCGCCAGCGTCGGCTGGTCGTCCTCGTCCAGGCCGCTGTCCCAGATCAGCACCGCGTCCGTCTTGAGGCGTGACCCGTTCGCTCGGAGATAGCGCGGCAGCGATTCGCCGCTGATCTCCTCCTCGCCCTCGATGAGAAACCGCAGGTTGACGGGTGGTCCGCCGGCGGCGAAGAGATGCTTGACCGCCTTCACCGTGGCCATGTGGTTGCCCTTGTTGTCGGCGGCGCCGCGGGCGAAGAGCTGGCCGTCGCGCAGCTCGGGCTCGAAAGGGGGCGACTTCCACTCGTCTATCGGGTCGGGTGGCTGCACGTCGTAATGGCCGTAGATCGTGAGGTGAGGCTGTCCGGGCCTGCCGTTCCAGTCGGCGACCACGACCGGCAGGCCTCCTTCAATGACGTCGACGATTTCCGTCTTCATGCCGAGCCGATCGAAGCGGTCGCGCAGCCATCTTGCATTGCGCAGGCAGTCTTCGCGGCGTTCGGGCAGAGTGCTGACCGACGCGATGCGCAGCTCCTCGATCAGATCGGCGAGGTCGGCGTCGCGGGCCGCGGCGGCTCGAGCGAGAGCGTCTTGCAGCACGGATTTCGTCGTCCCCATGGCTAGGACTTGCCCCGAGCGCGCTTGATCTGATCGGCGTGGTCATGCGCATGTGCGGCGTAGATCGTCAGCCAGTCCTCGGCCGAGTACGTCCCGCTCTCGGTGTGCGTGCCCACCTTTAGCCAGTCCTCGTCCGTCATCCGCTCGAGGAGCTGCGCGGAGGTTTCGCGCGCCCATCGCATCGCTTCAAGGGAGGGCTCGATGGGACGGTCGGAGGTGAGCTTCCGAGCGAAAGCAGCCTCGTCGTAGCCATGGATCTTCGGCTGGTCCTCGGTCAGCAGGCGGCGGATGCGGATCGCGGACATCATCTCGCTATCTGCGAGGTGATGGGCGGTCTGGCGCGGCGTCCACTCGCCGCTGGCCGAGCGATCGAGCTCCTCCGGCATGATGCCGCTCAGGGCCTCCATGACCACCCGGTGGCCATCGCGATACCTCTTGATCAGACGCGCTCTCTCTTCAGCTTCCATCGCGATCCCTCCATATGGAGCCGGCGACAGGAATCGAACCCGTAACCTGCTGTTTACAAAACAGCTGCTCTGCCAATTGAGCTACGCCGGCGTCTTCGAGAAGGGTAAAGGAACTTTTCTGAGAGGGTCGGCGGGCCCTAATCTGAATTCGCAACCAGCCTGGTCACGGCTGGTATTGGCGTCCTCCCACGGACGGAACGCAGCAGCCAGTCGGGCGCAAAGCAAGAGGCAATATGGCCCGAAGCAACTGGTCGTTTTCAAAAACAGGTGGTCAGGCAAATCGGATCGAGAGGATTCGCGCCGGGCGACTCGGGGATCCCAAAGGACTGCTTCTGGGTCGTAGCCCTGAGAGTCTCTTGACATAACCGCAGACTTATATAAGATAGAGGTTATGAAGTCGGAATGTGGAAAGTCGAGTACACCGACCAGTTCGAGGTCTGGTGGATCACGCTCTCAGAGCAAGAGCAGGAAGCAGTGACCGCTGCAGTGGAGGCGCTGGAGGATCGAGGCCCGGCTCTGGGCAGGCCCTTTGTGGACGTGATTCAAGCGTCACGACACGCAAACATGAAGGAGCTGCGCCCTCGAGGTGGCCACATCCGGGTGATGTTCGCGTTCGATCCAAGGCGCACGGCAATCCTGCTGATTGGGGGCGACAAGACCGGGCGATGGGAATCTTGGTACGAGGAAATGGTCCCGATCGCGGACGTGCTCTTCGACGAGCATCTTCGGGCGATAGAGAAAGAAGGAGTACAAGAATGAGTGGACGAAAGAAGTTCACGAACCTGAAGCGGGAGGTCGAGGCGAATCCCGAGCGCCGGGCCCGACTCGATCGGGAGCGCCAGTTCGTTCGCACCATCCTGGGACTCACGGCCATGCGTGAAGCGCGGGGCGCCACGCAACGGCAAATCGCCGAGGCGTGGGATGTCAGCCAGGCGAACGTCTCGCAGATCGAGCGCACCCAGGATATCTTCCTGTCCACTCTGAGTAAGTACATCGCGGCGCTGGGCGGGCAGATCGAGGTACGCGCCGTCTTTCCCGATGAGGTGATCACGTTGCTCGGCGATGGGAAAGTCACCGAGAAGGTTTTGTCGAAGAGTCGGGCGACTACTTCCTCTGCGAGATGACGAACACTCTGCCAGAGTGACCAAGCTTTTCCGGTTCTCAGCAAAGACGTCTTGTAGGCATCCGAGCGGAGATAGGCGAGCACTCAGGACCCGTAGAACTGGTGAAGCGCGTTCGCGTAGGCGGAAGGGTTCTGAAGCCAGTGCAGATGACCAGAGCCCTCAACGGTCACCTGTACGGCTTTGGGAAAGCGCTTTCGGACGATCTCAGTAGCGCCGCCGAAGATGTCGTAAGCGCCGTACAGGACCAACACCTGGCCTTCATAGCTCGATACCCCCTCGAGCGTGTGCGGCTGTTCTTTCGACACTTCCCGATCTGTCTTGATCATGGCTTCCGCAGAGCAACCACGGAGCCAGCTCGGGTCGGGAGCCGGGGCTGATCCAGGGTCCAAGAAGTAGTTGCGCCACGCCTCGGTCATAACGTTACGCATCGACCACGAACCGATTGGACCGGGAACCATCAGACCTGACCCATAGGCGAAGAAGCGAAGGGTGCCCCAAAATCCCGCACGAGTGCGATTAGTGCGGAAGGATTCACGCTTGGTGCGCTTCCAGTCAGCTCCGACACCGAGCGACGAACTGGAGAGGACGAGACTCTTGACCCGTTGCGGGTACGCCGCGGTGTAGGCCTGGGCGACGAGACCACCCCAGGAATGTCCCAACACATGCCAGGATGCGATGCCCATGCGCTTGCGAATGGCTTCGACATCGTCCAAATAAGCACGCAAGTCGTACCGTCCATCGCGACACACGGATTCGCCGACCCCGCGCTGGTCGAAGCTGATGCCCCGGAACTCGGGCAACACCGGTGCGATTGTCGTCTGCATGCTGTCGGGCACTCCGGGACCGCCATGCAGCAGAAGCAGCGGCTCGCCGTCATCACGGCTCTGCCGTACTGCGAGGAGAACACCGGGGGATTCCACGACGAAGTGATCCATCAAGACGCCGGCCCTTTCCACCGGCCGGGCGTCCGGCAGGGTGCTGTCGCGCTCCGGGGGGTTGCCGCGGGTGGGCGGTTGGGACGTGTCGAGGGGGAATGTGTTGTACGCGGCAGGTTGACCGCCGACGACGATCTCTTCGTGGATAGTTTCTGGCATCAGTGCCTCCCTTTCAAGCTACTGCGATCTCGTACTACTTCTAATAGTACGCTTTCGCAGTAAGATGCAGGTTGTGGGAGCGAGAGTTGACGGTCATACGTTGCTGTTCGATGTGTGGGTCGTGGCGAACTCGACCCGAGCCCTGCTCGATGACGCGTTGCGTCCCAGCGGGCTCAGCGCGGAGGAGTTCGCGCTCTACAGCGCCCTTCGCCGAGACGGGGGTGTCACCCCGACGGAGCTGGCGGCGCTGATGGCGTTCCCGTCGACGACCGTTTCTTCGATCGTGTCTCGTCTCGAACGCCGTGGGCACGTGCGACGCGCGCGCAATCCCGACGACGCCCGCTCGTATCGGATCCAGCTCACCTCGACAGGTCGGGCTACCCACAGGGCGGCCGCAAAGCTGTTCGCGCCTGTTCTCGCCGGGGTCAAGGCGACGCTGACGCTCCCAATAGCGGAGGCGCTAGGCGTGCTCGCCGCGATCAACAGCGCGGTCCGAATCGCTAAACCCGACCGGTGAACAGCGCACGTGCCCGGCTCGCACGATTATGCGAAACGGCACTTGTGCCGGTCCATTGAGGATGGGCCTTCACGCTCTGGTACAGGTTTCCTCGGCTCAGGATTGGGCGACTTTGGGTGGCCGGCTCGGAACTTCGATACCGAATTGGTGGGCGTACTCCGAGTTGAGCCGGGGCCAGCCGAATTTCATCGCCTCGCCAGCCACGATGCGGCCGGTGGGAGTTCCGCTGAGAAGGTGATCCAGAACATCGAAACAAATGTGCCACCCGGCAGCACCCATTGAGATGAAGCGGCGATCGATGTTGTGCCACAGCGTCAGGCGTGTGCCGCCACCAAAGGCTTCGAGTTCCCACCGGATATCGTGGCCAGCCCCCCAGTTGTACTCAAGCACCTTGGGAGCGTCGGCACGCGTCACTGTTGTTTCGGAAACGACCGGCGTGGGCGCTCCCACCGTGGTGAGCTTCACCGTGGTTCCAACCGTACCCAGGCTCCCATCGGCTTCAAAGGGCGCCCACTCGCGCAGATGCGCCGGGTCGGTTAGCGCCTGCCAGACTTTTTCCGGCGAGTGGCGCAATTCTCTGACGAGAACGAGCGTCCACTTTTCTCCGTCCTTCCGGACCTCCGCCCCGCTGGCCGGACCCGGTGAGTACTGATCGCGATCGGTCATCTTCTTCTCGTTGTCTTCCTTTTCGTTGGTGCGGATTGCTCCATGTGGTCGAGGTGGCGTTCGAGAGCATCTACGTGAGCGGACCAGAACCGACGGAACGGAGCCAGCCAGACATCCACCTCCTGAAGTGGTTCAGGTTTCATTCGGTAGAGTCGGCGCTGTGCGTCCACCGTGGATTCCACGAAACCGGCCTCGCGCAGCACTCGCAGGTGCTTTGACACGGTCGGCTGCGGCATACGAAGCCGACGCTCGATCTCTCCAACCGACTGTTGTGACGAGACCAGGAGGCTCAGTATCGCGCGGCGGTTCGGCTCAACAATGATTTCGAACACAGATTTCACTCTCTTGATATACTCCACAGAGCATATGCGTGTCAAGGCATATACAGGAGGTCACCCGCAAGCTGATCGCGAAAGTGAAAGACGCGAATGGCAACGTAATCGGGCTGATGCAGTCGCCCTAGGCATTGAGGCCGATGGCGAATGTCGCGGCGTAGCCCGCGCCATTCGGGTGGGCTTCACCAGGAGCATCGCGCCGCTGTTTCCGTTGGATATGTGAAAAGGAGGTGAGACTTATGAAGACAATGACCTGTAAACAAATGGGTGGACCATGTGATGCCCCATTCCATGGAAATACGGCTGATGAGGTTATAAAAGCGGAAGACAACCATTTAAAGGAAATGGTCGCAAGTGGCGATGAAACGCACAAAAGCGCCCTGAAGAGCATGCAGGATAGGTGGAAAAATCCCATATCAGGAATGGGGTGGTATATGAAAACAAGGAAGGCCTTTGCTGCTCTTCCCGAAGACTGATCGGTCATCAAGGCAGATCATCGACAGGCCTCAACCCGTGCAGCACAAAGGGGTCTTCAGTTGTTTTTAAACAGCTGGTCATAAGGCCCTTTTGGCCGATTTCGATCTCAGCCGCAGGACTGCAAGACGGCACGGATTGCTGGTCACGTGGCCGGATTTGGGCTAGCCCCCGGTCTGGTGCTGCGCCTGCTCCTCTTGCTCCATGTCGGGGGCGGGCTCGCCGCCCTTGTACTTGTCGTTGACTTGGACCACCTCTTCGCCGGGCGCCTGATCGCTGCTCTGCGTCTTTGCCGTTGGTTGAGGTCCAGAACCTTTGCGTTTGCGGCGGGTCATTCCCAAACCGTACACCGACCGCGGCATCGATTCGGAAGCGCCCCCCTGAATTGTCGCCGCGACCAAAGTCCCTGGCTACTCAGGCGCCCGCGAGCGCTCAGATCCGCGCGTAACTAGAAGGAGGTCTTGACATTGAAGTGACATTCCCGGCCGCCGATGCGCGGTAACGCCGAGTTTCTGATGGCGGAACGAACTCCAGATGCTGCAGGCGTTCCCGCGAACCGGCGCAGAGATGGGTCGGCTCGGCCGGCAAGTTTAAGTCCGCGCTATTGTCAGTCGCCGAACGCGAACAGGTCGAGCAGATCACTGGTTGAGTCGAGCCCGTCGCGTGGGGGCGCGGGCTTGCCGCCCGACTCGTAGTCCCCGCCGGTCGGGGTCGTCACGTCGAACTGATGGTTCCGCGAGGCGAGCGATGGCAGGCCGTGCAGCTTCTCGATCAGCTTCAGAGTCGAGACGTGCTCCGCCGGCTTCCGTGACACGATCGGCCCGCGCCGAGCAAACGGCGAAATCACCCACATCGGCACACGTATCCCGAGCCCGTATGCATCCACCTGCGGCGGTGCCACGTGGTCGAAGAAGCCACCGTGCTCGTCATATGTGAGCAGGTAAGCGGATCGTCCCCACGCGTCTGAGTGGCGCAGCGCCGTGATCATCTGCTGTTGAAACCCCATCCCAACCGAGACGTCCGCCGGCGGGTGCTCGTCGAAACCCATCGAGTAGCTCGGGATGATCCAGGAGACCGCAGGCAGCTTGTCGTGCTTGCAGTCCGCGATGTAGTCGGCCATGGTCGCCGTCGTGCGTGGATCGTGCGCCCAACGGCTCCAGAAGACCGCGACGTTGTCGCTATCGCCTGCGGGAACGTCGTCGAACCCGATGTTGTAGATCTTCCAGCTCACGTCGAACTCGTCGAGCAAGTCGAGAATGATCGGCCAGCCGCCCGAGTCGAAGACGCCGTATCCCCAGATACCGTTGGTCGTGATCCCGCCCGAGGTTCCCGACATCAAGTAGAAGCGGTTGGGCCACGTCGGCCCGAGCACCGAGCAGAAGTAGTTCGCGCAGAGCCCCGAGTCGCCGATCAGGCTGTAGTAGAAGGCCAGCTCGCGCTGGGTGTAGTAGCCCATGGCCGCGTTGCCGTCGCCGACAGCATCTTGAGCGGTCGTGTAAAAGCCATCCATCCTCCCGCCGTTGTACTGCTGATGGACGGCAGACCACCAATGCGGTGGATCCGTCGTCGAGAGCTGCGTGAACTCGAACGGCGCGTGGCGCCCACCCGCCGCATCGGGCTGGGTGTAACCCGGCCCGGGCCCGTACCCTTTCGCCTGCACATGGCGCTCGTAGCCGAAGTAATGGTCGAATGACCGGTTCTCTTGGCAGGAGATGATCAGGTGCTGGATCGGCGATTTCTTCCGATCGAAGCGTCGCGCGGCCGCGGACACGGCGCTCGCCGGCAGCAGGGTCCCGCCGAGGATGGCCAGGCCGGCCGACGCCGATTGCTTCAGAAACGTGCGACGTGAGTAGCCGGTATCCCGAGACATGCGTCCTCCTTTCCTCCGAGGTCGACCAGAGTCTACAGCGCTGAGCGGTGAGGCTTGCGGCTGCGAATGGCACGGTACAGAAGGGCGTTTAAGGAGGGGCGAAGCCCGCCTTATGGATCGGCGCTGGATCGAGGGTGCACGAGGAGTGACTGCACCCCGCTGGTCGGGCCTATCCGGCCAGCTCTCCCAGGATCACTGACAACGAGACCTTGGACCCGTCCGGCCGGGTGACCTGAACCTGGACCGACTGCCCCGGCCGCAGGCCGGACAGCACCGAGGCCAGCGCCGGCTGGTCGGGGACCGGTCGGCCGTCGATCGCCGTAACGACATCGTCGGTCTTCAGTCCGGCCTTGTCGGCAGGGCCACCGGGAACCAGGGAGTAGATCAAGACTCCTTGTCCGTTGGGGAGGCTGGCCGCCTGAACGCCGATGTATGCCCTATGGCTGTTCGTGACCCGACCGTTCTGAATCAGCTGCGCCGCGATGTCTTTGGCCACATTGCTGGGAATGGCGAAACCGATTCCCGGCGCGGTTCCACCGGCCTGTGGATCCTGGGCGGCCAGAGTCGGGATTCCGACCACCTCTCCGTTCAGGTCGACGAGGGCACCGCCTGAGTTGCCCGGGTTGATGTCTGCGCTGGTCTGGATCAGGGGCGGCAATGCGACGCCATTGGGCTCCGTGACCTGGCGCCCAAGCGCTGAGACGATGCCTTCGGTGACCGAGCTCTGGAGGCCGAGTGGACTTCCCACTGCCATCACCATGCTCCCGACGCGCAGGTGGTCCGAGTCGCCGAACACAGCCGGCCGGAGATCAGGGGCGCTGATGCGGATGACCGCGAGGTCGTCAGGGACAAAAGCTCCAACCAGCGTGCCGTCAAACGACTTCCCAGTGGACAGGAGGACGCGAAACGTGGTGAACCCTGCGACCACGTGGGCGTTCGTGATGATGTGGCCTTGCGTGTCGACGATGACGCCTGATCCGAGGCCGCTTTCCGTCTGGATCACCACGACCGATGGGCTCACCTGGTCGATCACCGCCACGAACTGGTTTTCGAGAGTTGTCGCAGCGTCGCCGCCCGCTCTCACCGCCGTCGGCGTAGCCAGCGAGGCTGGAACCGCCGACTCTCCACCTCCGCACGACGTGAGAGCAAGCGCGGCGATAGCACCTGCTAGCAAATACCGGCGCGCGACAATCGACGATCGGCTCACGAGCCCGTCTCCAACATCGACCCAAGGTGCAGGCGTTTGTTTTCCAGTACGAGTGCCTCTCGACCAACCGTCGCACTCGGATGGATGGCGTCGCCAGAGCCGAAGGGCTCTTTAGCCCAAGGACCTTCGGCAGTTCCCGCTGTTGATCAAAGCGGTCTTCAAGGTCCGATGGGTGCCTCGGCCGGCAACGCGGCGCTGGGCCTTCACATCAGCCTGATCAAACGACGAGTTCAGGGAGCCGGCCAACGCCGGCAGATAGCAGCCAGTCGGGCCTTCAGCCCCGGGTCCTTCGGCCCTGGCTCGCAGCTTGCTCAAGAGCGACGCTGTCTGAAGGCCGATCAAAATGAAGAGAATCCTCCTTGCAGTCGACAAGGATTCGTCTGGCAGTGCGGTTGCCATGGCCGCCGGTCTCGCCACGCGGTTTGGCGCGCGCATAACCATGGTGCATTTCGGCCGCCGTTTCGCACCCGGCCAGGTGATAATCGCCGACGCCGTCAAGTCACTGGAGCGGTCAAAGGTGACGTTCGACACGCGGCTGGAGCTCCCAACCTCAGGTGCCACCATCGCCGAGAGTCTTGTGACCATGGCGGAGGATCTTCGCGCGGACCTGATCGTGCTCGGCTCGCGCGGCCGTAGGGCTCCGGTGGCGAGCCTGTTCGGCAGCGTCAGCCGCGAGGTCGCCCGCTGCGCGACCGTTCCAGTCCTGATCGTTCGCGAGGCGGTTCGGCAGCAGGGTCCACCGGCTCGCTTGCTGCTCGCCGTCACCGAGGAGACGCTGGGCTCAACAGAGCTCGACGTTGGCATCGATCTGGCCCGCGGGCTCGGCGCAAAGGTGACTGTCTTGCACGTGCACGGACCGCTTGAGGAGACGGTCGAGGACCTGCTCAAAGTCCCGGCCAGCCGCCGTCCCGATCACGTCGCGAATCTTCTCCTGACTAAGCTCCGCGCCGCCGGGATCGAGGCCAACCTGGTCATCGCCGGCAACCGTTTCGGGCTCGCCACCGAGATCAGCCGTGCCGCCCTCGGCGCTGGCTGCGACCTGATCGTGATCCCGGCCGGTATGAGCGATGCGGCCGAGCGCTGGCTGCTGGGCACGGTCGAGGAAGAGGTCGCAGGTCGCAGCCGGAGTCCGGTTCTGGTCGCCCCGACGACCCGCCGAGCACGGACCGGCCGCGGCGGGCGCTAGAGCGGCCCCGCGTTTTGCAAGAGCCCAGCCGGGCGCGGCACGTATTGGATCCTCATCCAGAGACGATCGTGGCTGGAGCCGGCTATCCACGTCAAACGCGTGAATTCCGGACGGCGAGCTCGGGCGTGACCGTTGGAAAATCGACACCTG
>Ga0208848_1000238_pt1 | contig 10672 bp, 8 predicted proteins | sample NGESurshal072012_2_FD_184455 | JGI IMG/M metagenome (GOLD analysis project Ga0208848, IMG submission 184455) | Arctic peat soil microbial communities from Barrow, Alaska - NGEE Surface sample 210-1 shallow-072012 (SPAdes) | ecosystem: Environmental > Terrestrial > Soil > Wetlands > Peat ... | reverse complement strand
AACCGCCGACAGCTCTTCTACCTGCTCGACGCGTTCTTCGCGGGCAACGGCGAGCGCAACGGCCACGCGTACCCGCTCTCCCTTCTCTTCGTCGACCTCGATCACTTCAAGGAGATCAACGACTCGTTCGGCCACGCCGCCGGCGACGAGCTCCTCCGCCAGCTGGGTCCGCGCATGACGCGTTCGCTGCGCGACACCGATGTGCTCGTTCGCATCGGCGGGGACGAGCTGGCCGTGGTGATCCTGGACAACGACGCCGCCTACGCGGAGACCGTCGCCCAGCGACTGATCACCGAGCTCGAGCAGCCCTTCGAGCTGGACTCCGTGAGCGTCCGCATCGGCGCGAGCATCGGTATCGCCAGCGCCCCCACCGACGCCAGTGACAGCGCGGGGCTGTTGAGGTGCGCGGACCTCGCCATGTACCGGGCCAAGCTGGGCTCGTCGTCGTTCGAGACCTACCACCACGAGATCGACGACGGCGGGAACCGCCTGCGCCTCGTGGAGGAGCTGCGTCTGGCCGTGGCTTCGGGCCGGTTCGAGTTGAACTACCAGCCCCAGGTCGACCTGTTCACGGGGATGGTCGTCGGTGTCGAAGCCCTGCTTCGCTGGCCTCACCCGCGCGTCGGGCTTGTCCCGCCGCTCGAGTTCCTTCCACTTGCCGAGGAGGCGGGCCTGATGCCCGCGCTCACCGCGATCGTGCTCGACCAGGCACTTGGGCAGTGCGCCGCATGGCGTGCCGCGGGTCAGCCGCTGACGATGTCGATCAACATCTCGGTCACCAACCTCCTCGACCCCGGTTTCACGGACTGCGTCACGGCCACGCTCGACCGCCACCAGCTGCCGGCGTCGTCGCTGATGCTCGAGCTCACCGAGACCACCGTCATCCGCGACTTCGACCGTTGCAAGCTGCTCATCGCGAACCTGCGCGACCTCGGTCTTGGAGTATCGATCGACGACTTCGGCGCCGGCTTCACGTCGCTCGCCTCCCTCGGCCGGCTCGCCGTCAACGAACTCAAGCTCGACCGCAGCTTCATCACCGACCTGGACGCCAACGGGCAGAACCGCGACCTCGCACTGGTGCGAGCCACCATCGAACTCGGCCACGCCCTCGAGATGCGCGTGGTCGCCGAGGGCGTCGAGGACCATGCCACGTTCGCGCTCCTGGCGAGCATGGGCTGTGACCTCGCTCAGGGGTTCTTCATCAGCCGGCCGATGGCCGCCCGCGAGCTCGTCCTTCCAACCCCTCATTACCGGCTTCTCCCAGAGGCGGTGATCGCCGCCTCCGCGTAGGGCCGCTCTGGGCCTCGCCGTCGGCGGCAGACCGCGGCGGCCAGGGATGTGGCAGCCTGTGAGGGTGGTCAGTTCCGCAACGCCCAGGCTGACATGTGTCGCTGCGGTCGCCGCGCTCGTGGCAGCCTGCGGGTCGCCACCACCGGCCCCCCGCGCACCCAGCCCGACGGCGGCGACCCCGTCATCCACCGCCACCGCCACCGTCGCCGCAACGACCGCCGCCGACCCGTGCGCGGTCACCGGCCAATCGCCGCCGGCGGCGGGTTTCGCTGCCTCATTCGCCACCGCGCTCGCGTTCGCGCCGGACGGGCGGCTCTTCTGGACGGAGCGCGCCGGGACTGTTCGCGTCTGGCAGGATGGCGCTCCGCGCACCTTCGCGACAGTGCGCACGGTGACCTCGGAGGCCAACGGCTCGTACAGCGAGCGCGGCCTTCTCGGCCTTGCGATCAGTCCCAGCTTCGCCAGTGATCGCTACGTGTACGCGTTCTACTCGGACGCCAACCGCGCCCAGCAGCACGTGATTCGATGGCGTGACTGTCTCGGGGTGGGAACCGCTCCCACGGTGCTGCTCACCTTCCCCTCAGGGCCTGACTGCTGCCACAAGGGCGGTCGCCTCGCCTTCGGCACCGACGGGATGCTCTACGTCACCCTCGGCGACGAGCACACCTCGAGCGCTGCGCAGAACACGTCCGACCCTCGTGGCAAGGTGCTGCGCTACCGCCCCGACGGCAGCATCCCCGCCGACAACCCGTTCGGCCCCACCGACCCGGTGTGGGCCTACGGGCTACGCAACCCCTTCGGCATCGCCATCTCCGCCGGCGGCCAGATCGCGGTGACCAGCAACGGACCCTCCGGCGACGCCGGCAGTCCCGGCACCGGGTACGACACCGTGATCCTCTCGGTCACGCGCGGCGCCGGCTACCAGTGGCCACTGTGCTACGGGTACTCACACCCGCTCGCCGGCCCCACCGGGTGCGCGGGGCGGCAACCACCGAGTTGGAGCAGCGAGCAGGCCACGGTGGTGCCCACTGGGGCCGCCTTCATCGACGGTGCCGGGCCAGCGCCCTACGCGGGACACCTCGTTTTCTGCAGCTACGACAGTGGCATGCACATCGTCTCGCCGGGCACTCCGCATGCCTCCGTGAACAGCGGCCCCAGCGTGTGCAAGCTGGCCGTGGTCGAGGGGCCCAACCACGCCGTCTACGTCTCCGACACTGGATCCATCTACAAGCTGGGCTGACCCTGCCGGCGCAACTCCGGCGCGCGGGCGGATGGTGCGATGATGGTCACGTTCCAACCCGAATCGTCATTGCGGTGCGACCATTGGCACCGTGACCGGAAGTTCTTCACGCAGTGTCTGACAGCGTCTCACTGACCCTCCCCGCGATGGGCGAATCCGTCACAGAGGGCACCATCTCACGGTGGCTCAAGGCGGTCGGTGATCCCGTCACCGAGGGCGAGTCACTTGTCGAGGTGACCACAGACAAAGTCGATGTCGAGGTGCCCTCACCGGCCGCCGGGACGCTCGAGAGCATCACGGCGAAGGAGGGCGACACGGTCAACGTCGGCGCGACGCTGGCCACCATTGCGCCGGGCACCAACGGGACGGCAACGCCCAAGGCCGCGAAGAGCGCGGAGGTGGCCGAGCCGGCGCCGGAGGCGAGCTCGTCTGCACCAGAGGACACCACTCCCGACGCCCCCATCGAGCCACCGTCGCCCCAGCTCACGCCGGTGGTTGACACCGCCTCCGTCGCCGCCTCGCCGCTGGCCCGCCGGGCCGCGGCCCTGCTCGGCGCCGACCTCCACGCGGTGACGGGCACCGGCCCCGGCGGGTTGGTGCGCGCCGGGGACGTCAGCCGTGCCCAGAACGGCACACCCACCGCCGCATCGCAGCGGGCGGACACCGCCCCGACGGCGGCAGACGGCGAGGCAACGGTCGAGTTGCGCGGTCCGGCGGCGTCGCTCGTCGAATACATGGAACAGAGCAGGGACATCCCCACCGCAACATCGTTCCGCAGCCTCGCCGTCACCGTGCTCGACGCGCGCCGCCGGGAGCTGAACCTCGGCCTGACGGCCGCCGGCAAACAGGTGAAGGTGTCGTTCACCCACCTCATCGGCTACGCGATGGCCCGGGCGGCGGCCGAGATGCCTGAGATGTGCGCCCACTTCGCCCGCACGGACAAGGGACGCCCAGCGCGCGTCGACGGCGGCGTCCACCTCGGCATCGCCGTGGACAGCCGGCGCAGGGACGGCAGCAGATTCCTCGTGGTGCCGGTCATCAGGGACGCGGGCACCCGCACCTTCGCCGACTTCAGGACGGAGTATGAAAGGCTCGTCGACGGCGCCCGCAGCAACGCGCTCGGCGCCGACGAGTTGCGTGGCGCCACGATCACCCTCACCAACCCGGGCGGCATCGGCACGGTGGCGTCGGTGCCACGGCTCATGCCTGGCCAGGGCACCATCGTGGCCGCCGGCGCGCTCGGCTACCCGGCGGAATGGCGCGACGCTCCCGAGGCGCGCCTCCGCGACCTCGGCGTGGCCAAGGTGATGACGCTCACCTCCACGTACGACCACCGCGTCATCCAGGGCGCCCAGTCGGGCGAGTTCCTCGGACGCGTCGAGGCGCTGCTCAACGGCGAGAGCGGCTTCTACAACGACGTGTTCGAGAGCCTCGGCATCGGCGTGCCCGCCGCAGTGATCCCGCGCAGCAGCGCGGACAGCCAGGCGCCGCGCCCGGGCACCACTGCAGGCGGGTTCGACGAGGAGCGACCGTCGCGCCAGATCCTCGGCGCGATGCAGGCGGCCACCTCGCTCATCAAGGCACACCGCACCCACGGTCACCTCGGCGCCCACCTCGACCCGCTGGGCACGCCATCGCTCGGCGACCCGGCCATGGAGCCGGAGACCTACGGCCTCACCCCCGACGTCATGGAGCAGATCCCCGCCGACCTGCTGCGCGTCTACGTCCCCGGGCGCAACCTCGCCGAGGTGCTGCCCAACCTGCGTCGCACGTACTGCGGGACCATCGCCTACGAGATCGAGCACATCGCCAGCCATGAGCAGCGCGTCTGGCTGCGCGAGCACATCGAGTCGGGCGCGTACCGCATGCCGTTCAACGCTGAGAACAGACGGCGCCTCCTGCAACGCCTCACCAAGGTCGAGGCGATGGAGCGCTACCTGCGCCGCACCTTCCTCGGCCAGAAGACGTTCTCCGCCGAGGGCATCGACGCCATGATCCCCATGCTCGAGGCCCTTCTCGGCGTGATCGCCGACGACGGCATCAGCGAGGTGATCATGGGCATGGCTCACCGCGGACGCCTGGCCACCATCGCCCACGTCGTCAACCGGCCCTACGAGGCGGTCCTGGTGGCCTTCGAGCGGAGCGAGCTGCGCCATGCGGTGGCCACGCTCATCGACGCCCCCACGGGCGACGTCAAATACCACATCGGCGCCACGGGCACCTACGTGACGGACACGGGCAAGGGCATCTCGGTCCGGCTGCTGTCCAACCCGTCTCACCTCGAGGCAGTCGATCCCGTCGTCGAGGGATGGACCCGCGCGGAGCAGACGCGAAGAAGCTCGAGCGCACTCCACGTCGACCCCCGGGCGGCCGTGCCGGTGCTCGTGCACGGCGACGCGGCCTTCGCCGGCCAGGGCATCGTCGCCGAGGTGCTCAACCTCCAGTCCCTCGATGGCTACGCCACCGGCGGCACGGTGCACATCATCACCAACAACCAGATCGGCTTCACGACCGAGGCGCGCGACGCCCGCTCGACGCGCTACGCGAGTGACCTGGCCAAAGGGTTCGACGTCCCCATCGTCCACGTCAACGCCGACGACATCGAGGCCTGCATCAACGCGGTACGCCTGGCCTGGGACTATCGGCGCACCTACCATCGCGACGTGCTCATCGACCTCATCGGCTACCGCCGCTTCGGCCACAACGAGACCGACGAGCCGGCATACACCCAACCGCTCATGTACCAGACGATCCGCGAGCACCTGACCGCGCGGGAGATCTACCTGCAGAAGCTGGTCGGGGAGGGTCTGATCACCGAGGCTGACGGCGCCGACGACTTCGAGACGGCGTACGGCGCGGTCGCCGAGGCGCATAAGCGGGTCAAGGCGACGCTCGCCGCGGAGCCCGACGAGGAATCCGAGGAGTCCAGGGCCGCCGAAACCGAGACGCCGCGCCCCTCCACGCGAGTGGGGGGCGACACGCTCCTCACTCTCAACGAACAGCTCGTCGCCGCCCCTGCCGAGTTCCACGTGTTCCCCAAGCTCGCCAAGCAGCTGGAGCGGCGTCGCGCCACCATCAAGGAGGGTGGCATCGACTGGGGCACGGCCGAGTCGCTGGCGTTCGCGTCGCTGCTCATCGACGGTCACCCGGTGCGCCTCAGCGGGCAGGACACGCAGCGTGGCACGTTCAGCCAGCGCCACCTCGTGTTCCATGATGACCGCAGCGGCGCGGAATGGATCCCCATGGAGCACCTTGTGTCGGCGGGCGCGACCTTCGAGGTCTACAACAGCCCGTTGAGCGAGATGGCCTGCCTGGGTTTCGAGTACGGCTACAGCGCGGCCGACCCGGCCACGATGGTGCTCTGGGAGGCGCAGTACGGCGACTTCGTCAACAACGCCCAGCTCATCGTCGACCAGTTCATCTCCTCGTCGCTGGCCAAGTGGGGGCAGCGCTCACGCCTCGTCCTGCTGCTGCCCCATGGCTACGAGGGCAACGGCCCCGAGCACTCCAGTGCCCGGCTCGAGCGCTTCCTGCAACTGGCTGCGCACGGCAACATGCGCGTCGCCAATGTCTCGACGGCGGCGCAGTACTTCCACCTGCTCCGCGACCAGGCGATCGCCCCAACCGCACGACCGCTGGTGATCATGACCCCGAAGAGCCTGCTCCGCCTCAAGGAATCCGCGTCCAGCCTCGCCGACCTCACCGACGGCGAGTTCCGCGCCGTGATCGACGACCCGGTGGCGTCGGCCGGCGCCAGGCAGCGCAAGAAGGTGCGGACGCTGCTGCTCTGCACCGGCAAGATCTACTACGAGCTGGAGCTCCATCCCGACCGCCGCGAGGCTGAGGACCTGGCCATCGTGCGCGTGGAACTGCTCAACCCCCTGCCCCTCGACGAGATCCTCGCCCTGATCAGCACCTACCCCAATCTCGAGGAGCTGTACTGGGTGCAGGAGGAGCCGTCGAACATGGGCGCCTGGTTGCACCTGGCCCGGCCGATCGGCACGCGCCGGCCGTACGAGATCCGCTGGGATTACATCGGCCGGCCGCGCCGCGCCAGCCCCTCCGAGGGATCGGCAGGCTCTCACCACCTCGAGCAGGAGCGCATCGCCAACACCGCTCTGTCCACGTCGCACATCCTCGCGGGCAAACGGGCGGAGATCGGCAAGCTGCGGCCCGCGGTCCTCAAGGCGTCGTCACACGCGAAGATCACCGGCAAGTCGTGAGCCAGAGGGTCGTTGTCCTGGGCGGAGGCCCGGCAGGTGATGTCGCCGCGCTGCGCGCTGCCCAGCTCGGTGCCGACGTCGTGCTCCTCGAGCGCGCGGAGCTTGGCGGTACGTGCCTGAACTGGGGCTGCATCCCCACCAAGTCGCTGCTCGCGGGCGCCGACCTCCTCCGCAAGATCCGCCAGGCGGCCGACTTCGGGATCATCGTGTCGGAGCCCACCGTCGACTTCACGCGGATGATGGCGCGCAAGGAGGAGGTGGTCCTCAAGATGCGCGCGGGGGTCGCCGCCGCATGCAAGCGCAAGAAGGTGCGGGTGGTGCGCGCCGAGGGCGTGATCGAGGGCGACGAGGTGGTCGCCGGCGGCGAGCGCTTCGGCTACGACCACCTCGTGCTGTGCGTCGGGACCGAGCCGAGTGGCCTGCCCGGGATCGACATGGAGCACCCGCGCGTGGTGACCTCCAACGGGATCCTCCGCCTCGAGAAGCTTCCCAAGCGGCTGCTGGTGATCGGCGGCGGCGTCATCGGCTGCGAGTTCGCCAGCCTGTTCGCGCCGCTGGGCTCGCAGGTCACCGTCGTCGAGGTGCTCCCGCAGATTCTCACCGGCGTCGACCCGCGCGTCGTGACCCAGTTCCGCAAGCTGGTCGAGGCGCAGGGCATCACCTTTCACACCGGCCGAAAGGTGGACAAGGTGGACTACAACAAGACGCTGCTGCGCGCCCATCTCGACAACGGCACCACGATCGACGCCGACCTCCTCCTGATCTCCGTGGGCAGGCGGCCCGAGACGCGCGACATCGGTCTCGAGAATGCCGGGGTGAAGGTGGATGAGCGCGGCTACATCGAGGTCGATGGGATGTTGCGCACCGCCAACCCGAAGATCTGGTCGGCCGGCGACTGCATCGGCGGCCTGCAACTGGCCCACCTCGCCAGCGCCGAGGCGGCGCGCGCTGTGGAAAACGCACTCGGACACACGCCGATGGTCATGGACCGCACCGTGGTCCCCTCCTGCATCTACACGCATCCAGAAATTGCCATGGTCGGCCTCAACTCGGAAACCGCCAAGGCCGCCGGTCACGAAGTCAAGGTTGGACAGGCCCGCCTTCTCGGCAACGGCAAGGCTCTCGGTGAGGGGGAGCCTGACGGTCTCGCGCAGCTGTACTCGGACGCGACGAGCGGTGTGCTGCTGGGCGCCACCGTCATGGGGGTGCATGCCGTCGAGATCATCCACGAGGTGGGCGTCGCCATCGCCGACGGCCTCACCGCCGACGACCTCGGCTCCATCATCCACGCTCACCCCACTGTGAGCGAGTCCATCATGGACGCCGCCGAGCAGGCGGTCGGGGTCGCTCCCTACCTCTCCTGAGAGGGGTCGGTCACACCTCGCCACGCAGTTGCTTGTCGCGTCGGCGCAGCCGCCGGGTCCGGACGATGGCGCGAGCGAGCCGTGCCTCGCGGAACGTGAGCACCGCGAAGCCCGCGCCGATGACCAGGAGCACGATGCCGAGCCAGCGTGGCGACAGCACCACGCTGCTGAAACCCCCGGTAAGGCACAGCGCGGTCGCAAGACCGAAACCTGACACCACCACCAGCCGGGAGAGCAGCGACGCAGTCTCGCGCGCGTCGCGGATGCGCCTGCGCATCGCCGGTGAGGTGGCCGCCCGCCCCGCCGCACGGCCTGCGGCGCGGCCCGCGGCCTGTCCGGCCGCAGCCCGTCTGCGCGCTCCCGCCACCCGCCAGAAGAGCACCCCGGAGAGGAGGCGGATGAGCAGTGTCCACGGCATGCACACATTGTGGTCCTGCATCCGGCGATTTCGGCGTCCCGGCTCGGGACGGCAGAGAGCCGGGCGGTCGCGCGCGCCCTGCTATCGTCGGGCGCGCGCACCGGCTGGGGAGGAACTGCAATGGTCCGGGCATTCGTGCTGATCACAGCGACGTCGGGAAAGGCGTTGGAGGTGGTCCATCGACTCAGCGGGGCGCCGGGCGTCCTTCATGCCGATGCCATCACAGGCGAGTACGACGTCATCGCGGAGGTCGAGGCGGGGGACATCGCCGGTATCGGCCGGCTCGTGGTGGAGCGGGTGCAGGCCACCGGGGTGCTCAAGACGATCACCTGCCTCGTCGTTCAGTAGGCGCCTTGTCGGTCCGCGGCTCGTCCCGTGCAGGTCTCGGCAGCCTGGTCCGCGAAGCCTTCGCGCTGCTCGGTGCCAGCCGGCGTCTGCGCCACTCGTTGTATCTCTGGGTGGGCATCGGGCTGGCCCTGACCGAGGGGTTCACCATCCCGGTGGCGGCCCTCCACGACGGCGCCTCCATCGTGCCACTGGCGCTGGGGGCGGCGGGCGCCTGGGCGGTGGCGTCGCTGTTCCTGGTGGGCGGCACGCCATTGCTGCGCACCGCCGACGGAACGCGCGTCGATCACTACGGGCTTCCCAACGGCATCAGCGCCATCCGCGCCTGGCTGTCGTTCCCATTGATGTTGTGTGCGGTGCTCACCCTGCCGGGCTCTCTGAGCCTGTACCTGTGGTGCTCGGTCGGCGGTGCCGCGGGCATGCTCGACTTCGTCGATGGCTACGTCGCCCGCCGCTTCGGCCCTCTGACCGAACTCGGCAAGGCGCTCGACCCGGCGATGGACGTGCTGTTCTTCGGGTTGGCGGCGGTGGGCGGCTGGCTGGTGGGAGTAGCCCCGGGATGGCTCGCCGCCGGCATCCTGATCCGATATTTCGGACCCTTCCTGCTCACCCCGTTCATCTTCCTGGCGGGGAGGCGCCCGGAGCTGGTGCACACCGTGTGGGGGCGGCGGAACACGGCCGCCATCGGGCTGGTCCTCTTCATCCTCATGATCGTCCGGCTCTCCGCCGGGCCGGTGAACACGGTGGCGCTGATCATCGCCCCGCCGCTGCTGCTGCCCACGCTGGTTCTCCACAGCATTGCCCTGCTCCGGCGCACCGCAGAGGCGCCGCGCGTCGCGTGAGGCACCGCCGGGAGCCCAAGGCGAGCGCTGGCGTGGCGGCGATGATGCGCGCGTGACCACACTGCAGGTGGCGCACACCGCCCACCTCGACCACGCCACCCGCGCGGCGGCGCTAGCCCTGCTGTACGACGTCTTCGACGACATGACCGACCAGGATTGGGAGCACTGCCTCGGCGGGGTGCACGCACTGGTGTGGGAGGGCACTGATCTGATCGGTCACGCTTCGCTGATCCAGCGGCGGTTGCTGCACGGCGGGGCGGCGCTACGCGCCGGTTACGTCGAAGGAGTCGGTGTACGCGCTGACCGGCGCGGGCGCGGCCACGGCGCGGACATGATGGAGGCCTTGGAGCGCGTGGTGGTCGGCGCCTACGACATCGGCGCACTGGGCGCCACCGACGAGGCGGCCGCGTTCTACGCCGCGCGCGGCTGGCAGCAGTGGCAGGGTCCGACCTCAGCGCTGACGCCGGCAGGCATCGTGCGGACCCCTGACGACGACGGCGGCGTGTACGTATTGCCGGCCGGCGCACCCCTCGACGTGGGTGGTGAGCTCACGTGTGATTGGCGCGACGGCGGCACCTGGTGACCTCCCCGGCTCAGCCAGCCGCGTCAAGCCGCTCCTGCACGGCTCGCAGCCACTCTTCCCTGGTCTGGCCCAGTGCTGACGGGTCGACGCTTCCGCCGAGCCGCTCCAGCACGATCCCCAGTTCCGCCTCCCCGAGGCCGGCAGCGAGCAGGTCGCGCAATTCCGCCGCGCATTCCATCACGGCGCTGCGCGGGGACTCGCTGACGTAGTCGCGCACGATCTCCTGCCAATCATCACGTTCGACCACCCAGTCCTGGTGAAAGTAGCCGCCCAGGAACTGGCGCAACTGCGGGCATGCTGAGGCCGGGTCGTCGAGGATCTGCTGGCGTGACATCGGGGTACCTCCGGGTCTCATGACCGGCGGGAG
>Ga0208848_1000237_pt1 | contig 10694 bp, 10 predicted proteins | sample NGESurshal072012_2_FD_184455 | JGI IMG/M metagenome (GOLD analysis project Ga0208848, IMG submission 184455) | Arctic peat soil microbial communities from Barrow, Alaska - NGEE Surface sample 210-1 shallow-072012 (SPAdes) | ecosystem: Environmental > Terrestrial > Soil > Wetlands > Peat ... | reverse complement strand
GACGGCCAGCATGAAACTTAGCAGCGCGATCATGATGCGCTGACGTTAGGCGATTCCTTCGGCTAATCAATACGGATGAGGTTCTCGGTACACACAGGGCCTCGGAAGTCATGACCGGCATGCTCAGCGGCAGCATTGAAGTCATGTTTGTAACGCCGCCGTCGGTAATGGGACTAATTAAGGATGGCCGTGTGCGCGCCCTCGCCTTCACCGGCAGTAAGCCATTCCCAGCGTTCCCGAATGTGCCGCTCATGAAGGACATGTTGCCTGGTTTCGAGCCCCTCGGTTCGTGGGGCATGTTCTTTGCGCCAGCCAAGACGCCGCCTGAGATCATCGAAAAGCTGAATGTAGCGGTCCGCGCGGCTTTACAGGCGCCGGCGGTAGCACCCATCATGCAGCGTGACGGTTACATGCCAGATAATCGAAATGTCGCCGAAACTACAGCGTACTTCCATCAAGAAGTTAAACTAATGGGCGATGCGGTGAAGGCCGCGGGCATCGAGCCGAACTGACCCGCTATCCGACCGCGTGAAAGCGCTTCCTTCAGTGCCACCGTGTCACCTCGACCTACGTGAAGTTGCGAACATGGGACTGAGAGCAGGTGCCTAACGCCGAATTGGCGTGACGGTAACAACTTTTCACCTTTTAATAGCCAACGCACCGCAACATTTTGTCCGCTATTGGACAACAGCGGACAAAAGTGGAATTTGGCCCGGGACGGTTTGTCCGCTTATGACCCAAAGCAGACCTCAATAGAATTGCGGCAAAGGCTTCAGACTACAGCTTATCCGGTACCTATATTTGGATAGGATTGGCGTATATATACCGGCATCGATTTCATCGCTTCAGATTTAGCTCAAACAGATGTGGGACCTTCGCATTCGCAATGACAAACCATGCCTTCTTTGATCGGCGAATTGTAATTCGTCTCAGCAATCTGGCTCGCTCGAATTGGCGTAGCGCGTTGCAAACGGTGGCCCTTGAAACTGAGCAGCGTGCGTCACACGCTTCTTTGTAGAGGATTTCGGCAGTGACGCGTCGCCTCGTAGCCTTAAGGAGCAAACTTGCGAGGGCGATCCGGCGGGGCGTTGAACGCAGCCCAATGCTGTTCAGCAAAATCCGGATATCACCGGGCAAGATGGCGATTCGCCCTCGCCCAGTCGTGGCGATATCCAAATTCATGAAGCCGGCAATCCAGGAATTGGTACGCCCAGTGTCTGCATGATCAGGAAGATATTGAGCAGCAGAACGAACGCCGTTGCAAGCAACGCTGCTATGTGGGTTAGCCGGCTATTAGCGAACCGACCCATGATGTCAGCGCGTCGAGTGAACATCAGGAGTGCGATCATCGGAAGTGGCAGGGCAATGCTGAGCACGACCTGGCTAATGACGAGTGCACTCGTCGCGTTGGCGCCGAGCGCAACCACGACAAAAGCTGGGATCATCGTGACCAGCCGCCGAGCCAGAATCGGGATCCGGAACCTGATGAAGCCTTGCATGATCATTTGGCCGGCCATTGTTCCAACTGCCGAGCTCGAAATCCCCGATGCAATAAGGGAGACCAAGAACACGCCTGCTGCCCCAATACCAAGCAAGGGCGTCAACGTGTGGTAGGCTGTTTCGATCTCCGCAACCTCGCTGTGTCCGGCGTGGAAGGCGCCCGATGCCATCATCACCATCGCCATATTGACGAGACCGGCGATAACCAGTGCGATGATGACTTCCTGATTGGAGAAGCGCAGCACCTTACGCCGCTCGTTGTCGTCATGGACCGGCGTGCGGGCCTGCATCAGCCCGGAATGCAGATAGACGGCGTGCGGCATGACGGTTGCGCCGATGATGCCGACGGAGAGCAACAGTGCGTCGCCATCGGCTAACTGCGGCAGCACCGTATGCAACGCTGCCGCGCTCCAATCGACTGGAACTATGAACATCTCAATGAGGTAGCAAAGCCCGATAATGCCGACCAAGCTGCCAATGATCAGCTCAACGGGCCGGAACCCAGACCTTTCGAACATCAAAATGCCATAGGTTACGACCGCCGTAACGCCCATCCCCGCTAGGAGTGGCATTTGGAATAACAAGGATAGTCCTATGGCGCCGCCGAGAAACTCCGCCAGATCGGTGGCCATGGCCGCAATTTCACTGATCACCCACATCGCCCAGACAACTGGCTGGGGAAACTGCTCGCGGCACAGCTCCGCCAAGTTCCGTCCGGTGACAATGCCGAGCTTGGCGGAGAGGGCCTGGAACAGCATCGCGATCAGGTTCGCGAGCAACACCACCCAAAGCAGGCCGTAGCCATACTTCGCCCCCGCTTGAATATTGGTGGCGAAGTTTCCGGGGTCCATGTAAGCGATCGAGACGATCACCGCGGGGCCGGCAAAGGCCAAATAGCCGCCAATTCCGCGGCGCTGGCCACCCAACAGCCCGCGAGCGGCCGAGACGCTTCGTTCGGTCAGTGACCCTTTTTTGGGCATCACATCGGACCTCGTCGGAGGCATGCAGCACCTGCGCCAAAATGTAACTCGTGCTACGTTCGAGAATATATACGAGCCTTGAAATGTCAACCTACAAAGTGTAGCTATAGCAACAGTTTGGCAGGATGTTTCAAAAACAGCATTCGAACGGCGCAATCTGAACTGCGCTGTTACCGGGAAGCGGGAAAGCGCAATGTTGAAAGCAAAGGAAAAGCGAAAGCTAGGTGACAGAGAGCTTCCGCCTGAGTTGACGCAGGCGCGCCGGTTCGGAAAGACCCGTTCGGCGCAATCGGCAGCGGTGCTCGAGGACTATGTCGAGCTTATTGCGGATTTGTTAGCCACCAGTGGCGAGGCGCGCCCGACCGATGTCGCCCGCCGTCTAGGTGTGTCCCACGTAACGGTAATCAAGACGATTTCGCGGTTGAAGCGGGAGGGGCTGGCAACTGGTCGCCCCTATCGCGGAGTGTTTTTGACGGAGACTGGGCAAGCGTTAGCGGAACGGATGCGAGCCCGTCATAGGCTCGTCGTCGATATATTGATCGCGTTGGGTGTTCCTGCTGAAGCTGCTGAAGCCGACGCTGAAGGAATCGAGCACCATGTCTCGGAACTCACGCTCAAGGCTTTCGCTCGTTTCTTGCAATCACGAAAGTAAATCTAGAGACCGGCAACAAAAACTCATGAGCATCTTAAGGCAAAACGAATTGTCGACCAATGACCGAACCGCAATGATCCGTCAGGCATTTTGGCTAGAGTACGCCACGCTCGCCTGGATGACCATTGAAGCTGCAGTTGCTATTGCCTCTGGCATTGCTGCGAACAGCCTGACCCTGGTCGCCTTTGGCATCGATAGCGTTATTGAGCTCGCTTCGGCCGGGGTCTTGATTTGGCGTTTGACAGTCGAACTTCGGTACGGACAGATGTTCGCCGAAAATGCAGAGCGAAGAGCATCGCGCATTGGCGGCAGCTTGCTGTTCATTCTTGCCGTCTACGTTGTTGCAAGTGCTGGCTGGAAGCTTTGGACACATCAAGGCGCCGAGTTCTCGCTGCCCGGCCTCATTCTATGCGTGCTTGCTATTCCGATAATGTATTTCCTTTCCCGCCGTAAGCTTGACCTTGCCGAAACGCTTGGCAGCCGAGCGCTCAAGGCCGATGCAGTCGAAAGCATCACTTGCGGCTGGCTTTCCCTTGTCGTGGTCGCAGCTCTCATCCTGCAGCTTGCCGTTGGTGCATGGTGGGTAGATGCGGTGGCCTCCCTCGGTATCGTTTTGTTTCTTATCCGCGAAGGTAGAGAGGCTTGGAGTGGAGATGAATGTTGCGCTCATCGCCACTAATCCGAATATCTGCCACAAGCAGACATTCGAGCGGAACCTGCCCGCGACCTGGCCGCCGACCGTCTCCTCTAAGCAACCTGCGTGGCGGCATTCACGGTATCGTTGGCATGCGGCAGGAAAAGCTGGTGGATCTCTGTGGCAGATCGCGGAGGGCTGTACAGATAGCCCTGCATGTCCGTGCAACCTAGCTTTCGAACTTGCTCCAATTGCTGCGCTGTTTCGACCCCTTCGGCGATTACCCGCATGCCGAGGTTTCGGGCAAGATCAGCAATGGCGCGGACAATGGCGCGGGATTCAGTCTTGTCCGGCAGACCTGTAATGAAGCTGCGGTCGATCTTGATATTGCTGAAGGGAAAACTCAGCAGATAGCCAAGCGAGGAGTAACCGGTGCCGAAATCATCCATCGAAAACCGCACACCAAGTTCGTGCAATTTTTTCAGCATGGCGAGATTGGCATATGTGTTTTTTAAAAACACTGATTCCGTAATCTCAAGCACTAGCCTGGTAGCCGGCATGCGGGCTGATGCAATAGCACTGATAATCACGTTGACGAGATTCTTGTTGGTCAACTGAACTGACGAGACGTTGACCGCAACATTGATGTCGTCAGGCCAGGTGGCGGCCTCGGCACAGGCGGTCCGCAAGACCCATTCGCCCAGCGGGATAATGAGGCCCATCTCCTCGGCAATGGGAATAAACTCGGTGGGCGAAACTAGGCCTCGCGTGGGATGGTGCCAGCGCAGAAGCGCCTCGAAGGATTTGATGTTGTTGTCTTTAAGACTGACAACCGGCTGATAGAACAGCTCAAATTCACTGTTGGCGAGCGCGCTTTGCAGGTCCTGCTCCAACTGACCGCGGGCCCGCATGCGCGCATTCATTTTCGGCTCAAAAAAACAATAGGTGCCGCGTCCGGTGTTCTTGGCTTCATAAAGAGCGATATCCGCATCTTTTATTAGTTCATCGAGTTCGGTCGCATCGTTTGGCGCAATAGAGATACCAACGCTGATGTCCACTTTAACTTGATGACCTTTGAGGTCGAATGGTTCTAGAATCGCTTTGCGGGCTCGCACGGCCAGCGCCGCGGCATCGGAAGCACGATCAAGCGATGACTGAATGATGGCGAATTCGTCGCCACTCAGACGGGCAACCACGTCGATGTCTCTGACACAGCCTCGCAGCCGATCGGCCACGCCCTTGAGCAGCTTGTCGCCGGCCGGATGTCCGAGGGTGTCATTAATGTGCTTCAAATGATCAACGTCAAGGTACAAGACCGCCAGTCGCTCGCCACGCCGAACACGCTTGAGCGCCTGCTCGAGCAGCTCGCAAAAAAGCTTGCGATTGGGCAGGCCGGTCAGCGAATCGTGGTGAGCGGCATACGCGACCCGCTCCTCGGCACGCTTTTCTTCGGTGACGTCCTCGTGGGTGGAGACCCATCCGCCGCCTTCCATCGGGTGGTCTACAATGGAAATGATGCGCCCATCGGGCAGGTTCGTTAGCTTGCTAAAGATAGTTCCTTTGCCGACTGCGACGTGGACGTCGGCGATATATTGCTCGATCTTATCGGAGCAAATGCTGCCGGTTGCGGCCCGGTGATTAAGGATTTCCCGAAGCGTGCAGCCAGGCCTGACGATCTCCGGTGATAAACCGTACATGTCAAGGAAACGTTGATTGCGGACGATCAGTCGACCCGATGAATCGAACATCACCAGTCCCTGCGACATGTTGTTCAGGGCGGCATCAGTCTTCGCATTGGCGTGCTCTAATTCGTCGGTTTTTTTGACTAGTGTCGCCTCTGAAGTTGCGAGGCGACGGTATTGTTTGCTCAGGGCTTTGAGAAGGACCGCCAAACAGAACATCACAAGTAATGTACCAATACTGATAGTTATGGCCTGAATACGCCAGGTCGCAAGCGCCGCGGTTTCCGGAACAGTGATATCGACGACAAGGGGATAGTCGCGCAGCGGACGCACAGCAACTAGACGAACTTCGCCATCGAAATGGCCTGGCGATCGAAAATCTCCACCGCCTTCCAAAACAAGCCGATGCCAAGGGGACTCTGCCGGAACCTTCTCGCTAGCGCTCGTTATCGGGTCAGGGTAGCGTACGATAATGGTGCCGTCGCGATGCAAAAGTAAAACCGACTGATCGCGCAGCGATGCGATGGATTCATAGATATGTAGGAAATAGGTGAGCCTGACACCGACCACGACCACTCCGAGGAATGTGTTGTTGGGGCCGTTGATACGTTTACTGAAAAAGATGACTTGCGTTCCCTTGATGCTATCGACCTGGGAATTACTGATGTAAATGCCTTTATCGTTATTGTTCTTAAAGTGAGGAAAGTGGGGGCTCTCAGAAACGTCAATCCCTGGCGACGGCCACTTTTGCGTCGTATTCACAAGCCTCCCGTTCTTGTCCACCAGCCCAATAAATTCAGCTTGCTGCAGGTGGGACAGACGTTCCATCAGAAATTGATATGTATCATCGCTGCGAAAAACACGATCAATATCATTTTGTGCTTCTGCGCCGCGAATTTCTTCGCGATCTTTAATCTCGGTCAAAACGAGATCTATCGATTGTATAGAATTTGCGGTTTGCTCGGCGAGCACAACAGCAAGATTGCTAGCATCCCTGGATGAATCGCGGATCGCTTCCGAGCGCAACCACCAAATGGTCAGACAGATTGCGAGCGCCGCCGCACATGAAATGCCGACAGCACCCGCTATGAGAAAACGAAAACTTGATCGGTCGGTACGAATTGACGTGCGCCTGAACTAATTGGTTAATGTTTATTCGAAGGCTATGCGGCACACGTGATAGTAGCGTTTAGAATGACGTCGAATTTCCTGATTGCGTAAACGCGAGCTTAATCGGCGACCGGCAATTGCGGCATATCGCCGGCTCGAGGAATTCATTACGTAGATATACGTATCCCGAAATTATATAGATTTTAGTCAGCTAAGCCCACGGTCCCAATGCGTCTTGAGTTATGCGTGGCGCTTGCTCCGACCGACTATGGCTGCTTTGCACCGATGTCGGTCGGAGCCTTTTCCCAGGGCCACGACATGAGTACGGAAGAAGCAAGGCTGACCGCAATTCCAACGAGGGTCAGAGGACGCGAGCTGTAACCAGCTAATATGCACAACGCATGTCCGTTGTGGGTCAAAAGCGGACAAACCATCGCGGGCCAAAAACCACCTTTGTCCGCTGTTACCCCAAAAGCGGACATTCAGCGGACAGGCTAGCCGGCCTGAACCTGAACAGCGAGCCTGGGACCCAAAGGTTTCAAGGTCACAAAATTCAATTCACGCCACCGCCTTGGAGCGCATAGCGTTCGCCGGTCTTAGTTTGTCAGCGTGCTACCGGCCAACCGTTGGCGACGTGAGACGACGCGGTACCTAATAGGCAGCCCTGCATCCCTCGGCCGGGACGACCGCGCCCCCGTTGGGGAGCGGCAAGATCGCTCACACTACTGACACTTTGTGCTACCCACGCTCACACGACGCATGTCCTCCGAAAGCGGACATTCAAGGTCTGAGTCCGCATTGACGCGATGTGCACAAGCAGACATGCCGCCCCACCCAGATCAGACACATAACCGTTATTAAATTGAAAAATAGCGTAGCGCTCCAGATTTGTCATATCCAATATAGCTGGCCGAATAACGGAAAAATTAGAGTCGCCATGGCCGTTCACCATCACTTTGCGGGCTTAATGTTCTGATTCACGTGGAAAAAATTGGCCGGGTCGTAGCGCTTCTTAATCCTGGCGAGACGGTCGTAGTTCTTCCCATATGTCGCGCGAATTCTGTCCTCACCCTCATCCATCATGAAATTCACGTAGGCGCCTCCCGCCGAATAAGGATGCAGTGCGGTCCAATAATCCTTTGCCCAGTTGGAGATTTTCTTATTGTTCGCGGGGTCTGGATCGACGCCGACCATTACAGCGGCCCATACGGCATCGCGATACGACCACGGCGTGGCGGTGTTCTTCACGGTGCTCGCTTTTCCGTTGATGGGATAAAGGTGCATCGTCGATTGCATGCTCGGCAGCATCGCGCCGTGTTTCACATGCAGCGCAATCGCTTCATCCTTGAGCTCGCGCACAAAATCGGCCTTCCAGTACCATTGCAGGCCTGGCGGATAGATAGCATCGAACATGCTCTGCAGCGCCGGATGAGATATGGGACCGACGAAATCGAGCGCGGGTGTCTTGAATTTACGGATCGGATCGAACACCCGCTCCGCCTTCTTGAGCGGCCCGGTGTAGCACCACACAATGCCGCACATTTTCTTGTTATGTAGGTGGTCAGGGAAGGGTGGGCCGGGCGGAACGGTAAGGAACGCGAAAAATCCAGTGAGGGCATTAGGCGCCTTGGTGATGAAGCCACGATACCAGCGCAGGATATCCATCGCGTCTTCCATTGGCCACAACATTGGCCCCGCATAGCTCGTGTGAATGGGGTGTGCCTTGAAAAGAAACGAAGTGACGACGCCGAAATTGCCGCCGCCGCCGCGTACTGCCCAGAAGAGATCGGGGTTATCCTTGTCGTTCGCGGTGACGAAGTGGCCGTCGGCCAGCACCACATCGACTGCCAAAAGATTGTCTATGGTGAGACCACATTGTCGCGTCAAATGGCCTATCCCGCCGCCGAGCGTAAGCCCGCCAACGCCCGTCGTCGAGATGATCCCCGCTGGAACCGCAAGACCGAATGCATGCGCAGCATGGTCAACGTCACCCCATAGTGCGCCGCCTCCGGCAAGTACCGTGCGCTTCTTCGGGTCCACGCGAACATAATTCATCCGCGAGAGATCGATGACGAGCCCATCATCACAAACGCCAGACCCCGCGGCATTGTGGCCGCCGCCGCGAATTGACACGACTAGGTTGTGCTCGCGGCCAAAATTAACTGCGGCGATGACGTCTGCCACATCGCCGCAACGGGCGATCAGGCAGGGCCGACGGTCGATCATGGCATTGTAGACCTTTCGCGCCGTGTCGTAACTTGCGTCGCGTTGTTCGATGAGCTCTCCGCGCATGCTGGATTTGAGAGCAGCAATGGTAGTTTCGTTCAGCATGATTTCCTCCCTAACGAAAATTGCCCGATCGCCTGCTGCGCGCACACCGTAAGTGGCCACGCCTTATGCAAGGTATAAAGCCTAGCACTAAGGCCCAATGTCCGAAATGGGTCGGGCCACCGCCTTGGAGCACATGGTGTTCGGGCGGTCTTAGTTTGCCAGCGCGCTTCCGGCCAATCTTTGGAGACGTGAGACAACATGGCTCCTAATCCTCATCGCTGCATCTCGCGGCCTGGGCGACGGTGACAGTAAAGAAAGTCTTAAGAAGGGTTTTTTGGTCCTAGATATTTCGGGCTCCCTCTTACGCACCACCCGCACCACCCCCCTGTCCAGCGTACCCGGGGGGTCGCCCAGCCCCCCTGAGACCGTCAGCCTCGCATCACGCTGCAAAATTTAGAAACCGTTGCTCGACGCGGCAATGATGTGCGGCCGTTCGCAAAACACGGTCGCGCGTAGCTGTAACAGCGAGGGCGGTGTTATGAAACGTGATCTCTATGCAGAAGTATCGAAGCGCATTGTTGCGGAGTTGGAGCGTGGCGCAGCGCCATGGATCAAGCCTTGGTCGGCAACGGCCGGCATGAATACGCCGTGCAACGCCCTGACCAATCGGCCTTACTCAGGAAGCAACGTCGTGCTGTTGTGGATAGCACAAACGGCCGGCTATCGCACGCCCCGCTTTCTGACATTCAAACAGGCATTGGAATTAGGCGGCAACGTGCGCAAGGGCGAGCACGGCACGAAGGTCTATTTCGTAAAGCAGCTTCAGGTCGCCGATCGAGATGGCAAGGAAGGCGAAACGCGCATCGTTCCCATGATGCGGGAATATACCGTGTTCAACGTCGATCAGTGTCAAGGCTTGCCCGACCGCGTTCTGACGCTGGGCGAAGTGAAGGTGCGCAATACCGATCAACGCGACGCGACGATCGATGAATTCCTTGGTTCAAGCGGAGTTGAGATCCGGGAGGGGATGGGCGAAGCCTATTATCGGCCCGGCGCCGACTTCATCAGCTTGCCCAGGTTTGAAGCCTTCAAGAGCGCAGCTACCTTTTACGCGACGGTGTTTCATGAGCTGGGCCACGCGACAGGCCACAAGTCGCGCCTTGATCGTGATCTGCGCAGTCGCTTTGGTGAGAAGGCATACGCTGCCGAGGAATTGATTGCTGAGCTATGCGCAGCGTTCCTCTGTGCCGAGTTTTCGCTGGATGGCGAGCTGCGTCATGCGGGCTACATCCAATCCTGGATTGGCTTACTCAAGACCGACTGCCGCGCCTTTTTCACGGCATGCAGCAAGGCGCAAGCCGCAGCTGACTATCTACGCGGCCTTGCGCTTCGGGACCAGCAGCCGACAATGGCAGCGTGAATTACCAAAAATCCGACCGCTAACTGCTCGTATAATGTATATTATACGAGCAGTAATGATTGCTAGGAGGCGAAAACCATGGCCAAAACGCGCCTGAAGCTGGTCACGCCAGCCATCAAAAAACGAGCAGTTACCCCGAGGCGTCAGCCAAACAGCGAGCTTCGCAGCCGAGAGCACCTGACCGAGACTGAGGTTGAAAAGCTGATCGAAGCCGCCAGAGACAATCGGTACGGCCATCGTGACACTACAATGATCCTGGTGGCTTACCGGCATGGGCTGCGGGCTTCAGAGGTCTGCGACTTGCGGTGGGAGCAAATTGACTGGAACTCCGCAACGCTTCATGTCCGCAGGGTAAAGAGCGGGAAGCCGAGTACTCATCCCATTCGCGGCGATGAGCTCCGGGCGCTACGCAAGCTTCAGCGGGAAGCCCCGAAGTCACCGTTCG
>Ga0208848_1000236_pt1 | contig 10769 bp, 10 predicted proteins | sample NGESurshal072012_2_FD_184455 | JGI IMG/M metagenome (GOLD analysis project Ga0208848, IMG submission 184455) | Arctic peat soil microbial communities from Barrow, Alaska - NGEE Surface sample 210-1 shallow-072012 (SPAdes) | ecosystem: Environmental > Terrestrial > Soil > Wetlands > Peat ... | reverse complement strand
CGCCGCGGTGGCTGCTTCGGTCGACTCGGCGATGTTCAAGAAAGGCTACGCCAACGTGTTCTCGGGCGACGCGAACTGGAACGCCATCAAGACACCGGCGGGCAAGATCTATGCGTGGGACGGCAATTCCACCTACGTCAAAAACCCGCCCTACTTCGACGGCATCACCATGACGCCGGCGCCGTTGGCCGACATCAAGGGCGCGCGCGCGCTGGCGGTGCTCGGCGATTCGGTGACCACCGATCACATCTCCCCCGCCGGCAATATCGCGAAATCCAGTCCCGCCGCGAAATACCTGATGGCGCAGGGCGTGCAAGCGGTGGATTTCAATTCCTACGGCGCGCGCCGCGGCAACCACGAAGTGATGATGCGCGGCACTTTTGCCAACATCCGCCTGCGCAACTTGCTGTTGCCGGGCACGGAAGGCGGCGTAACGCTGCACATGCCTAGCGGCGAACAGATGTCCATCTTCGACGCTTCCCTCAAGTACAAGGCCGCGGGCACCGCGCTCGTCATCCTCGCCGGCAAGGAGTACGGCACCGGCAGCTCGCGCGACTGGGCGGCCAAGGGCACCATGCTGTTGGGCGTCAAGGCTGTGATCGCCGAGAGCTTCGAGCGCATCCACCGCTCCAACTTGATCGGCATGGGCGTGCTGCCGCTGCAATACATGCACGGTCAGAACGCGCAGAGCCTGGGATTGACCGGCCGGGAGACTTTTGAAATCGCCGGACTCAATCGCGGCGCGGCGAAGTCCGTCAAAGTCATTGCCAAAGCGGATGACGGCACGCGGACACTGACCACGGAATTCGAGGCGCGGCTGCGCATCGATACCCCGAAAGAACTCGACTATTACCAGCATGGCGGGATTCTGCACTACGTACTGCGGCAACTCGCCGCACCCAGCAAGGCGGCCTAAAACATGTCACTCACGATGTATACGGCCACGGTGCCGACCTGTATTCGCGCATTGAACAGTCTCACGTCCATCCTCGAGAAAGCGGCTGCGCACGCGGAGGCTCGCAAGATCAACCCATCGGTATTGCTGAACGCTCGCCTGTTCCCCGACATGTTCCCGCTGGCGACGCAAATCCAAATCGCCAATGACATTGCGCAGGGCGGTGCGGCACGGCTCGCCGGCGCGCAGGTCCCCACCTTCGAAGCGAAGGAGCGCAGCCTCGGCGAATGGATCGCGTCGTCGCGCGCAACCGTCGCCTATCTCGAATCACTGAAGCCGGCGCAGTTCGATGGGTCCGAAGACAGGACCGTCACTTGGCAGACGCGCACTTCCACGAAGAGCATGCAGGGCACCCCCTACCTGTTCCATCACGTGTTGCCGAACGTGTTTTTTCACGTCACGACCGCGTATGACATTCTCAGGCAGTCGGGACTTGAGATCGGGAAGCTGGATTATTTGGGGAGGGCTTGAGCGACGCTCCCCGCCTCGACCAACACCATCGCGCCCGGATTCAAGTGGTTCTTGATGGCGCTGTTGACCTGATCCCGCGTCAGCGCGTTGACCGAGGCGGGGAAGTCATCCAGCCGCGTCACGTCGTAGCCGCGCTGTATATCGGTTAAAATCGCTTGCGCGAGGCCGGCGGTGGTCGACAGGCTGACCAGATAGCCGCCCACCAAACCTTGCTTGCGTGCCGCCAATTCCTCGCCGGTGACGCCGTCCTTCCACCACTTGTCGAGCTCGCGGCGGGTCGACGCGATGCCCTTATCCAACAGAGCGGGTGCGAAGCTGGCCGAAATGTCCCAGACGCCGTCGACGATGCTATCTTCGGACACCGCGGCCGAAATATTGTAAGTCAGGCCTTCCTTGTCGCGCACGATGCCCATCAACCGGCCCGTAAAGCCGCTTCCGAGAATCGCCGTGCCGACGCGCAGAGCCAATGCATCGGGATCCTTGTAGCGTAGCCCCGTCGGCTGCCCGATGATCACCGACATGCTGGGCTTGTCCGCGAGCGGCACCGTCACTTCGCTTGCCTTTTTCAGCACGGCGGGGGCTGCCGGGCGCACGTAATCTTGGCCGCCGCTCCATCCGGAAAACGCCGTGCCGATAGCGGTCTGCGTTGCCGGCGCGTCCACGTCGCCGACCACCGCCAGCGTCAGGTGAGCCGGACCATAATATTTCGCGTGGAAGGCCTTGACCTCCTCGAGGGTTGCGGATTTCGCCGCGTCCTCGTAATCCGTGACCGAGTGCGGGCGGTTCGGATGGCCCGGCGGGAATGCAGCGCGGCCAAACGCTTCGCGCGCGCGCGCTTCGGTATTCTGCGCCGAAGCCTCCAAGGCGCCGATGAATTGCTGTTTCGCCTTGTTGAACTCCTGCTGTTGCAGGGCCGGCGCGCGCAGCTCGGCGGCGATCAGCCCGGTCACCAGCGGCAGGTCCTTCTTGAGGCACTTGGCGCGAATCTCCAACGATTGCGTGCCCACGCTGAACGCGATTTCGGCGCCGACGTCGTCCAACTGTCCGGCAATCGCAAACTTGTCGAGGGACTTCGTGCCGCGGTCGAGCATCATGCCGACGAGCGTGGGAACCGCGATGTTGCCCGGCTCGGCCATTGCATCGCCCGCCGGCAGCGACCCCAGGATCACGACCACATCCTTCACATCGGTGTGGTAGGTGATCAAATCGATTCCGGCAACCTGCGCGCGTTGGCTATGTTCAGCCACGTTGGCCGCGGCGGTCCCGCTCACCAAAAACAACGCGGTCAATACATGATGTCGCATCACGAGCGTTTCTCCGCCGCCGGGGGCACGGGAATGAACCAGCCCGTCGTACTCTGATCCTCCTTGAGATACTCCCGGGCGACGCGCTGCACGTCCGCGGGAGTCACCAGCTGCACCTTCTGGGGAAAGGTCACATACAGAGTCCAATCGCCCACGGCGATCCACTCGTTGATCTCCCCGGCGATCGCGGCCGTACCATCGCGCTTGTAAGCGTCGGCCGCAATGTATTGTTGCTTCACTCGCGCCACTTCCGCCGCGGTCACGCCGTCGGTCTTGATCTTGGCGATTTCCGCCGCCAGTGCCTTCTCGACTTGGGCGTGCGTGGCGCCGGGCGCGAGCACAGCGTACACGGTGTGCAGCGACAGGTCGTGATGCAGATCCGTTCCGGCGCCGGCGTTCAACGCCAGTCCTTGGTCGACGAGACCCCGATACAGCCGCGCATTCTTGCCGGAACTCAAAATGGCATCGAGCATCTCGAGCGCCGGCTGGTCGGCGTCCCGGCCATTCGGAACTTTGTGGGCGATGATCACGGTCCCGAGCTCGCCCGGGCGCTTGACGGTGACGCGGCGTTCGCCGCTTTGCGTCGGCTCCTCGGTGTAAATCGCGGGAATGGGCGCCGGCGAATGGGCATACACGCCATAGTATTTCTTGATGAGGCTTAAAGTGGCCGCGGGCTCGAGATCGCCGATCACCGTCACCGTCGCGTTGTTGGGCCAATAGAACGTGTCGTAGAACTCGCGCAATTTTGCGATGGGCACATGCTCGATGTCGCTCTTCCAGCCGATCGTCGGATGATGGTACGGCAGTGCTATGTAAGCGGCCGCCGTCACCTCTTCCATGAGCACGCTGTCCGGGTCGTTCTTGCCGCGTTCGTACTCGTTGCGCACCACCGTCATTTCCGACTGCCGATCGGCCTCGCGCAACCACAGATGGCGCATGCGGTCGGCTTCGACGGCGATATAGCCTTCCAGGCTTTCACGGCCGACGGTCGCGAAGTAATTGGTGCGGTCGAACGACGTGCTGGCATTGAACTGACCGCCGACGCGCTCGAGAAACTGCTTGACGCTGTTGCCCTTCGGGTCGTTGAAACCCTCGCTGCCCTTGAACATCATGTGCTCGAGAATGTGAGTCGCCCCGGTGGTGCCCGTCACCTCATTGCGTGAACCGACTTGATAGGTCACTTGAAAAGTCACCACGGGCGCCGAATGGTCGGGTACCAGCAGCGCGGTGAGGCCATTGGCTTCGAGTCGATACTCGTCTATTCCCCCCGCGGACTTGACGTAGGTGAAACCCGCCACCTCGGCCGGCGCCGCGGCAGCGGGGGTCGCGGCAGCGAGCGTCGCGGCAGCGAGCGTCGCGGCAGCGAGCGAGCGCAGCATCGCTGCGCCCGCGCACGCTTGGGCTAGCCATATGGACTGCGGTCCGGAAAATTCGGCTCTGTCACTCATTTGTCCCACACCCTTAAGGTAGCCGGCGTTCGGCCGGAACGCTCGATTCTAGTGGGTTCTGAAGGACATTGCGCGCTGCGAGGGTGACTTAGGTGGCGACCGCCTGTACTTCGTCGGTCCACACCCTGAAGCGCTGCAAGATGTTCGGACCGAAGGTCATGCAGATGGCGACGTCGGAGGCATCGCGTCCGTGCGCTATCAGCACCCGGCCGATGCGCCGTTGATTATTGCGGGGGTCGAAGACGCACCAGGTGCCTCCGATATAGGCCTCAAACCAACCGGCGAAGTCCATGGGCGCGTCCATGGCCGGAACTCCGATGTCGCCGAGATAGCCGGTGCAATAACGGGCCGGGATATTCAAACAGCGGCACAAAGTGATCGCGAGATGCGCGTAATCGCGGCATACGCCCCGCCGTTCATTATAAGTCTCCCATGCAGTCTTGGTGGGACGCGCGCATTGGTAGTCGAATGCGATGTGCTGGTGCACGAAATCGCAAACCGCCTGCACCCGGCTCCAACCGGGCGTCATGCCGCCGAATAGGCTCCAGGCCGTCGGCGACAAGAGCTCGGTCTCGCAGTAGCGGCTCGGCAGCAGAAACTGCAAGGTCTCATCGGGCAACGATTCGACCGTGTGCTCGATCGCCCGCGGAAAGCTGGGTTCGGCGAGGCCGGAGTCCTTGATGATGGCGTCGCTGGTGATTCGGAACGCTCCTGCCGGTGCAAGCAAGCGCGTGCACCAGTTGCCGAAAGCGTCCCGATACATGCGCAACGGCACGTGAGGTTCGGTGACGATGGTATCGGCGCGCACCCAGTCCGATGTCCGGCTGAAGTGCACGTTCAGATTCAAGATCATCGGGGTGGCTTGCGGGAACTCGTAGGCCAATTCATAGCCAAGTCGTATCAACATCGCGTCTATCACCTGGATTTCGTGGATCCCGATACGGCGCTCAAATCTGCCACGGAACAGGCGCACGCGCAAATCGGCGGCCGACGTCACGGATCGTAGGCTGCGTCCTACGCGCTGAGCAGCCGGGTCAAGCCGAGAATCGAGCGCAAGAACGGCGCGGGAACATCGAGCCGCTGCGCGATTTCGGCAACCGCGCCGAGCTGCGGAGCGAGTTCGAGCGGACGCCCTGCCTCAAGATCGGCCAGCATCGAGGTCCTGAAATCGCCGAGTTGCTGCGTCACGGCGATCCGCTCGGCCGGCGTCATGCTCATCTGCAAATCGAGACGCCGCGCGCACACCTGCATCTCTTCCATCATGCGCACGCACAATTCCCGCACGTCGGCATCGGCGAGCATGCGGGCCGTTCCGCTCCGGGTCAGGGCGCTCAATGGATTCATGTTCATGTTGCCCCACAATTTGGCCCACACATCATGGCGAATGCGGCGCGATATTTCCGCGTTGATGCCGCCGGCGCGCAAACCGCCTGCCACCTGCTCGAGGCGGTGGGTGACCTCGCCGCTCGGTGCGCCGAGCAGCAAACGGTCGGCGGCCACCACCCGCACGTGCGCCGGAGCAAGAACCTGCGCCGACGCATGCACGACGGAACCCAAAATGCGTTGCCGCGGAAACGCGCGTTCCTGCGCCTCACCTGGGTCGACGGAATCGAGCGGCTGATTCGCCATGGCACCGCCGAAATCATGGAAGAACCACCACGGGATGCCGTTGGTGCCGCTCACCACCACGCTGGTCGGACCGATGAGCGGGCCCAAGGAGGGCGCGAGTTCCGGCAACACCTGCGCCTTGACGGTGAGGAACACGTAATCGTGAATTCCGAGCTCGGCGGGGGATCCCGCGCGCGGCCGGCTGTGCCGCGTTTCACCGCCGCGCTCGACGCGCAGCCCCTCCGCACGCAGCGCCTCGAGAGTCGAGCCGCGGGCCACCATCGATACCGCCCATCCAGCAGCCCCTAGCGCATCGGCAATCCACGCGCCGATGGCGCCCGCCCCCACGACGGCAACGGATGAGCTCATGAGGTCATACTAACATGACCCTCTACGCTGTAATATTAGTTCGAGATAATCCGCTTAACTAATTGTATTAACTAATATATATTGTGCAAATGACTTCCGGAACCGCCGCGCCACAGCGCTCTGTCGCCGTATTCGATCTCGATGGCACGCTGACGTGGCGCGACACGCTGCTGCCGTTCTTGCTGAGCTTTCTGCGGCGGCATCCGTGGCGCGTAGTTGGCCTGTGGCGCCTGCCGTTCGCCTTGTTCAGCTTTGCGGCGCGGGGCCGCGATCGCGGCCTGCTGAAATCGCGGGTCATCCGCATGGTCATGGGCGGAGCCGCCCGCACCGATGTCGACGCCTGCGCCGATGCGTTCGTGGACACGCTGCGGCCGCGCCATCGGCTGCGCCCGGCCGCCCTCGCCGTCCTCGAGGCGCATCGCACGGCGGGCGACCATCTGGTGCTGCTGTCGGCGAGCCCGGATTTGTACGTGCCGCGGATCGGGCGGTGTTTGGGGTTCGAGCGCACGCTGTGCACCGAATTAGAATGGCGCGCCGACCGTCTCGAGGGTGCGCTTAGAACCGCCAACCGCCGCGGCGCTGAAAAATTGCGCTGCCTGACCTGGCTGCGTAGCCAATACCCGGATTTGCCGATCGTGGCCTACGGCAACAGCGCGTCCGACTTGGATCATATGCGCCAAGCCGACCGGGCGCTGCTCGTGAACGGCAACGCCGCGGCGCGCGCCCAGGCGAAGCACTGGGGCATACCCACCTCGGAATGGGTCTAAAGTTGCCCCCACAGAAACAAATGGCGGACTCATCCGGTCCTTAAGGTATAGACGGATAATTTCGCAAGAGAGGCCCATGCGCAAGAGATCAGGAGATTCGGTCAAGATCGTGCCGTTGGACATAACGCCGTACGAGCAGTACTTGTCGCGGCGCGCGTTGATCGCAGGCGGTCTCGGGCTCGCGGCCGTGCAAAGCATCGGCGGGTTTGCCGGCAACGCGTTCGGCCAGGCGCCGGCCGCCCTGACCTTCGTGCGAAATGCTTCCTTAAGCGTTACGGACGCGCCCAATTCGTATACCGACATCACGACCTACAACAATTACTACGAATTCGGCACCGACAAATCCGATCCGTCGGAAAACTCGCAGAAATTTCGTGCGCGGCCGTGGAGCCTGAGCGTCGGCGGCGAGGCCGAGGTGACCGGATCCTTCACCCTGGAAGACATCCTCAAACCGCATCCCTTGGAAGAGCGCGTCTATCGACTGCGCTGCGTGGAAGCTTGGTCGATGGTGGTGCCCTGGGTCGGCTTCCCATTGGGCGATTTGCTGAAGCGCTTCAAGCCCACCTCCAAGGCGAAATTTGTCGAGTTCAAGACCCTATACGATCCGAAACAGATGCCCGGTCAGCGTTCTGCCGTGCTCGAGTGGCCCTACGTCGAGGGGCTGCGTATGGACGAGGCCATGCATCCCTTGACTCTCTTGGCGGTCGGGCTGTACGGCAAGGTGTTGCCGAACCAGAACGGCGCGCCGCTGCGGCTGATCGTGCCTTGGAAGTACGGCTTCAAGGGCATCAAGTCCATCGTCAGCATCAGATTCTCCGAACGCGCGCCGCGTACGACGTGGGCGGGTTCGGCAGCCGACGAGTACGGCTTCTTTGCCAACGTCAATCCGGCCGTCGACCATCCGCGATGGAGCCAGGCAACCGAACGTCACATCGGCGCGAGTGCGTTCGGGCCGAGACAGCCCACACTTCCGTTCAACGGCTACGCCGCGCAAGTAGCCAGTCTTTACACCGGAATGGATCTGCGGAAATATTATTGATGTGGCAGATACGTTGGGTGTTGAAGCCTCTCGTGTTTCTGGCCTGTCTGCTCCCTGCCCTGCACTTAGGTGCAGGGGCGCTGAACGCCACCGGTGTATTGCACTTAGGCAGCATCTCTCTCGGCGCAGACCCCGTCAAAGTCATGCTGCACACCTGCGGCCGATGGACCCTCAACTTCCTGATGATCGCCCTGTGCATGACGCCGCTCAAAGATCTGACGCACTCCGTGTTCTGGCTCAAGTTTCGGCGGATGTTCGGCCTGTTCGCGTTCTTCTACGTGCTGCTGCATTTCTCGGTGTACCTGCTGCTCGATCAGAACGGCAAACTTGGCGCCCTCTGGCAGGACATCATCAAACGGCCCTACATCACGATTGGCATGCTGGGATTGCTGTTGTTGATTCCCTTGGCGGTCACCTCCACCGCCAAGTCGCAGCGCCGACTGGGGAGGCGCTGGACTCGATTGCATCGCCTGATCTACGTGATCTCGATCCTCGGCGTGTGGCACTTCTGGTGGGGGGTGAAAAAGGACATCCGCGAGCCGCTGTTGTACGTCTGCGGTCTCACGCTTCTGCTGGGGTATCGCCTGTGGAAGCACCGCCACGCGCTGGCGCGCGTCAGCGTCGCACGCTTTGCAAGGACTGATGCATCTTGAGCAGCAAGCTCTCGGTGGTCTGCCAGTCGATGCACGGGTCGGTGATCGACATGCCGTATTCAAGCTTGGTTAAGTCCTTCGGGATGGACTGGTTCCCCGCTTTCAAATGACTCTCGAGCATGAGCCCGACAATCGAGCGGTTACCGTCGGTTATCTGCGCGATGCAATTTTCGGCCACTTGCGGCTGCCGGCTCGGATCCTTGTTGGAGTTGCCGTGGCTGCAGTCGACGACGATGCTCGCCGGCAGTTCGGCCGCTTCCAACTCGCGTTCCGCCAAGGCGATGCTCACCGCGTCGTAATTCACCCGGCCGCCGCCGCCGCGCAGCACGAGGTGCGCGTGCGAATTGCCGCGCGTGCGAAACACCGCCGACTGTCCCTGTTGGGTGATGCCGAGAAAATGATGCGGGTGCCGCACCGACTTCAAGGCGTTGATCGACGTTGCAAGCGCGCCGTCGGTGCCGTTCTTGAAACCGACCGGCGTCGATAGACCGCTCGCCATTTCCCGGTGCGTCTGCGACTCGGTGGTGCGCGCGCCGATGGCCGTCCAGGTGATGAGCTCGGACAGGTATTGCGGCATGATCGGATCGAGAGCTTCGGTGCCGGCCGGCAACCCCAGCTCGGCCACGTAGAGCAGCAGCTCGCGCGCCATGAGAATGCCCTTTTCAATGTGAAAGGAATCGTCCAGGTCCGGGTCGTTGATCAATCCTTTCCAGCCCACGGTGGTACGGGGCTTTTCGAAATACACACGCATGATCAGCAGCAGCGTGGACTCCACCTGCACGGACAGAGCCTTGAGCCGGGTGGCATATTCACGGGCCGCGACCACGTCGTGGATCGAACAGGGCCCGACCACCACGAACAGGCGCGGGTCGCGGCGCTCCAATATCGCGCGCACGATTTCGCGCGATTTGAATACCGTCTCCGCCGCGCGCGACGTCAGCGGCAGGCGCCGTTTGACCTCTTCGGGTGTCGCCAAGAGGTCGCTCGACGCGACGTTGACGTTCTGCAATTGATCTTGAATATTCGCCACTGCGGCCTACATCGAGGTTCTGATGGTCCAAAGCTCGGGGAAGAACTTCAGTGCCAGCGCTTTCGTCAAATACGACACGCCGCCCGTGCCGCCCGTGCCGCGCTTGTCGCCGATGATGCGCTCGACAGTTTTGACGTGGGCGAATCGCCACAACTGGAACTTGTAGTCCAGGTCCACCAAGCGCTCCGCCAGCTCGTACAAATCCCATTCCTTGACGGAATTGTGGTAGACGCTGAGCCACGCGGCCGCCACCTGCTTGCTGGCCTGGTAGGGCAGCGTAAAATCGCGGTCGATTGCTTCCGGCGGCACGTCGAGCCCGCGCCGGCTCAGCAGGCGCAGCACCTCATCGTACAGGCTGGGCGCCCTTAACGCGCGTTCAAGCAATTCGTATGTCGGCGGATCGCCGAGAAAAACCTTGATGGTATCGGCGTTCTTGTTGCCGATGAGGAATTCCAGCATTCGATACTGCGGCGATTGAAATCCCGAAGATTTCCCCAAGGTGTTGCGGAAAGCCGAATAGTCGTGCGGCGTGATCGTCGCCAGCACGTCCCAGGACTGAAGCAATTGCTGTTGAATCGTCGACACGCGCGCCAGCATCTTGAACGTAGGGCCCAAGTCGTCGCGGCGCACGCAATCCACGGTCGCGCCGAGTTCATGCAGGCACAATTTCATCCACAACTCGGAGACCTGATGAATGACGATGAACAGCATTTCGTCGTGCTGATAGGACAAGGGATGCTGCGCGCCGAGCAGCTTGTCGAGATTGAGGTACTGCGAATAACTCAAGGCCTCGCTCAAGTCCCAATGGACTTGTTCGTCGCTCAAATCGACGAACGGCTTCGGCTGCGGGGTGATTTCGCGCACGGTCAAGTCTTGAAGACCCAGCCGGGCACCGTGCGCCAGCCGGCGAGCAAGTCGCGGTCCAGGCGCCGGTAGTCCGGCTCGATTTTTTCCACCAGGCGCCAAAAATTGGCGGAATGATTCATGTGCCTGGTATGCGCCAGCTCATGGACGAACAGATAGCGCACGACCTCTGATTTTAAGAAAAGCAGGGAACAATTCAAGCTCACCGTGCCGCGCGTCGAGCAACTGCCCCAGCGCGTCCGTTGCGATCTGATCGACACG
>Ga0208848_1000235_pt1 | contig 10810 bp, 8 predicted proteins | sample NGESurshal072012_2_FD_184455 | JGI IMG/M metagenome (GOLD analysis project Ga0208848, IMG submission 184455) | Arctic peat soil microbial communities from Barrow, Alaska - NGEE Surface sample 210-1 shallow-072012 (SPAdes) | ecosystem: Environmental > Terrestrial > Soil > Wetlands > Peat ... | reverse complement strand
CAGATCGAGGCGGCCGTCAACGTTGCGGCGGTATCCGGCCTCGGTCACTGTGATCGTGAGCACACCCACATCCACCGAGGAGAGCCGGGCATTCCAGCGCTCGAGGTCAGCGCCATCGCGTACCTCACTCAGGCTCGCGACGACAGTAGCGTCATCGCCCTCGTTCCCACGCTCCACAAGGGTGTACAGGCCGTCCTGCTCACTCAGCGGGCGCGCCGCATTCGGCCGGCGTCCCGTGAATGCGGCGATGCCCCAAGGGTCCACCGCGGCAGCGGCGTGCGTGTACCAAGCCTGGTGGGCGCGGTGGAAGGCGCCCAGTCCGAGGTGCACAGACCGAATCGGGTGGGCCGGGTCGGTGTTCGGGTACAGGCGCCGTGAGAGTCGGTTCATGTGAGACGGAACACATCGCGCGGCAGCCGGTACGCAAGGGCGTGCGCGGTCTCGAATGCTTCGTCTTCGGAGAGCCGGTGCGCTGCCACGAGGCCAGCGAGATAGCCGCAGTCCACCCGGCGGGCCATGTCGTGGCGGGCCGGGATCGAGCAGAAAGCTCGCGTATCGTCGACGAACCCCGACGTCTTGTGAAACCCTGCAGTGTCGGTCACAGCCTCGCGAAAGCGCAGCATGGCACCGGGAGTGTCGAGGAACCACCACGGGGCGCCGACGAACACTGACGGATAAAAGCCGGCCAGAGGAGCGAGTTCTCGCGACCAGGTGGTCTCGTCGACGGTGAAGATGACCAGCCGGAACCGCGGGTGGGTGCCGTACCGGCAGAGCAACGGCTGGAGCGCACGGGTGAACTCGGCCGCCACCGGGATGTCGTGTCCCCTGTCCGCACCGTATGCCGCGTAGGTTGGGGCATGATGATTGCGCAGTACGCCGCTGTGCAGCTGCATCACCATCCCGTCATCGCACGCCATCCGAGCCATCTCGCCCAGCATGTGCCGCCGGAAGGCGGTGCATTCCGAAAGCGTGGCCGACGTCCTCAGTGCGGCGGCGTAGATGCGACGCGCTTCCGCGCTGGACAGTGGCTCACTTTCGGCATCGGCAGGACCGTGGTCGGTTGAGGTGGCGCCGTGCTGAGCAAAGAAGGCTCGTCGGCGTTCCAGCGCATCGATGTACCCATCGTAGTCACCCGTGTCCGCGTCAGCGGCTGTACCCAGCAAAGCCACCCGCCGCTGCCAATCGTCGGCGGCCGGATCGAGGTAATTGTCAGGCCGGAATGTCGGAACCACGCGCCCCGTCCACGTGGTGTCAGCTGCGAGCGACCGGTGCGCAGCCAGTTCACTGCAGGGATCGTCGGTCGTGGCGATGACCTCGATACGGAAACGTTTGAAGAGCGCTCGAGGCCTGAACTCCGGGCTCGCCAGCTTGGCAACCAGTTCGTCGTACAGGGCGTCCGCAGTCTCAGGGCCCGGTTGCACCGAGACGCCGAACACATCGATCAGCTCGGATTCCATCCAGTACCGGGACGGAGTCCCACGAAACGACGCCCAGTGCTCACAGAACAGCCGCCAGACCTCCCGAGGAGAGGGCGCTCCGCCGTCGTCATGCCCGCGCTGAGGACTGATTCGGGCGAGGTCAACGCCGAGGGCGTGCAGCATGCGGGTCACGTAGTGATCGGGAGTCACGAAGAGCGACGACGGGTCTGTGAAGGAGGTGTTCTCAACGAGGAGAGCTGGATCGAGGTGGCCATGCGGAGAGATGATGGGAACGTCGCGCACAACGCTGTGGATGCTGCGAGCCAGGCCACGGACCCCTGGATCGGCTGGGAAGAGCCTGTCGGGGTGCATCTCGATCTGTGTCACAGCGCTGGTTGTACACCACTTTGGAGTGGTCCCTTTTGCGCGAGCCACTCCAGTGTGTCCCGAGGATTCCATGGCTTGGATGGCCGCGAGGCTATCGGTTGTTGGACGAGACTTCGGCTATTCGAGCAACTAGAAGCTTCTTCACGAGCGACTTCGGTAGAGGCCTATCAACAGGAAAGTGGAGCGACCCCTTCGTCCCGGAGAACCCCTTTGTCGCGGTGGTAAGCGCTGGGATCACCGATCCGCTGTGCGGCAAATAGCTGAGATGATTCTTGAAGGCGGCAAACCCGGCGATGGTTTTCCCGCGTAGCGTGAAAGCCGGCATTCCATACGAGATGCACTGTTGGGCATCAGGGACGATGCTCATGATGGTGTCGCGCAGCTGCGCAAGCGTGCTCCTCTTGGGCTCCTCGAGCGCGGCGAGATACTCGTCGATCTCCTTCGTGGCCATGCTGGGATTCTCGATTGCTGAACAGATCAGGGTCAAGCGCATCTGCGCGACGGAACCGCTCTTGGATCGTGACACCACTCTCATCTCGTCGGATCCGGGGCGTGGCCGCACCACCATGCAGGCGCTTGTGCAAGGCACGACGGAGTGGAAATCACCAATCCTCTGATCGGGACTTATCGGCTGTCCGAGCGCCGTGGCAGCCGTCGTGGCTTCTGCGCCCGCTCAGAGGCCGTCGGCGCTATTCAGATTAGGCGGACGCAAAATGGCTGGGGAGAGAGGATTCGAACCTCGAATCTGCTGTGGCACCGAGAGTGGGAGACCGAGCGTGACGGCATCACTCATCGGCTGGGGGATTAGCCCTGAGTGCGGCTACCGCAGCAGCCGCATTGCGCGTTGTTGCCTCGCTCCCGCGGTCTGCGTGCCCATCGGGCCGGCGACAAAGGCGAGGGCTTACCGCACCTGGGCAGGCCACCCGCGGCTCCTGTCACGCCGCACGTTGGCGAGTAGGCGATGGGGAGCTCGACGGTCTGAAGGTTTTGAATGATGCCAACCAGGATGCCGATGGCAAGCATGAGGCGACCAAGAGGCTTGTGTAGAGGCCCGTGCCGCGACGCGAGGGCCGCGCCGGCAGGTGGTTGGCGTCTCTGGCCATCGACTTCATTCTATCGTCGGGGAACGGGGCGCTCAGGTCGGCGACGAAGGTCAGTCTAGGCGGCGCCCAGGGCGGCGCCATAGCCGTCGGGCAACGGGCGCGGCGGCGCGGGACCTACATAGAGCGCGGAGGGCCGGATCAGGCGGTTGTTGGCCGCCTGCTCCGCTATGGCCGCGGTCCAACCCACGGTACGACTGCAGGCGAACGTCGGCGTGAACATGTCGCGGGGAACTCCAACACTGTTCATGACCACTCCGGCGTAGAACTCGACGTTCGTGTACAGACGTCGGCCCGGCTTGAGCTCGGCGAGAACGCGCAGCGCGGTGGCCTCGATATGCCGAGCGAACTCCACCTGATCACCCCCCACCTCGGTGGCAACCTCGCGGAGCAGCATCGAGCGCGGGTCGTCGGTCTTGTACACCCGATGACCGAAGCCCATCAGCCGTTGACCAGCCCCGATCTCGGCGCGCAAATACTCCTCGGCTCGGTCCGGGCTGCCGATGGCGTCGAGCATGGCCAGCGCCCGGGAGGGCGCGCCGCCGTGCAGCGGGCCGGCGAGCGCTCCGATCGCTCCCGTCAGTGCCGAGCCGATGTCGGAGCCGGTCGATGTGATCACGCGTGAGGTGAACGTCGACGAGTTGAAGCCGTGGTCCATCGTGAGGATGAGGTACTGCTCGAGTGCCCGGGCCGTCCGCGGCGCCGGCCGCTCCCCGGTGAGCATCTGCAGGTAGGCAGCGGCATAGCCGAGATCCGGGTCAGGATCGACTGGCGCCAGCCCCTGGTGATGACGGTGCAGGCGCATCAGCAGCACCGGCGCCAGCGCCGCCAGGCGCAGGGAGTCCGCGCGCACCTGCTCGGCGGAGATGTCCAGCGTCGGCGCCGAACCCAGCGCGGCCGCCGTGACCGACACCGCAGAACGCAGAGCGGACAGAGGCGTGTAGTTGGGCAGCATGGAGATCTGCCGCAGCACGTCGGCGATGCCCTCGGGCAGGCGCCGCGCTGCCACCGCTCGCGCAGTGAAGCCGGCCAGCTCCTGATCGTCGGGCAGCGAGCCCTCCACGAGCAAGTGCCACACCTGCTCGAACGAGCACCGGCTGGCCAACTCCACGGCGTTGTACCCACGGTAGTGGAAGAAGCCCTCCTCACCCCGCACGTCCCCCACGGCGGTCTCGGCCACGGCCACACCCTCGAGGCCTCGCGGCGCCAGCTCGGGTGGCGCCGAGCCGGCCGGCTGGACCTCCTCGATGTGCGCGACCCGGACCAGGTGGCGGGTGGAGAGGATGCCGGCCACCCGATGTCCCTCCATGACCGGCAGGTGCCGGAAGCGCCGGTCGCGGAAGATGTCGAGCGCCGCGGCGACGGTGTCCGTGGTCCGCAGAGTCACAGGGTCGCGCGTCATCACCTCGTTGATGCCGGTTGATCCTGGGTCGATGCAGTGGCCCACCGACCGGAGCAAATCGCGCTCGCTGACCATGCCCACGAGGTGTTCGCCGCCGTCCAGCACCGCGGCTGCACCGACCTTGTTCGCGTCGAGCACTTTGGCGGCGTCCGCGAGCGTGATGCCCTCGTGCACCACCACGGCCGGCTTGTGCATCAGGTCGGCGACGGAGAGCGCGTCGGTCACGTCAGCAGTCTAGTCAGCCGAGGAAGAGAGTCGGAGGGCTGGCGATCGGCCCTCGACGGCAGTGAACAGATCAGAGCCAACCGCATAGAAATCGCGCTACAACGCGAGCGCGTCCCAGACTTCGGGCGTGTCCGTCGGTGTCAGCCGAGGGGTCAGTGTGTCCCCGAAATCGAGGATGCTGGCTACGCCCCGTAGAAAGCTCTGAGTCGAGTTGCCCGGCACGGCCGTAGGGTAGCGAACAAACCGCCTCAGCCACAGCCTCACCGCGCCAGGTCGGCCCGCGGCGCGGCACTCCCCCACCCGGGGACGCCACCGAGCCGATGCACAGCCGCCCAGAGCGCGGCTTGCGCGATGCCGGCTGACAGCGCTTCGACCCGGAGTTCCGCGGTGTCGAGGACTCGACCCGCGGCGCCCAGGGCCGTCAGGAAGTCCACAGCGGCACGCAGCTTTGCTTCAGTGATCGTGGTGTGGTTCATCGAGCGCATCTCCGGCCGGTGAAGGCGAGCTGGCCGGCCACCCGCGCCAGCCCGCCCCCCGATCTTGGCCCGCACAGCGGCATGCGATCGGCCTATGCGGTGCCGTTGGAGTGGCGCACACTTACCCGTGTGAACGACGATGCTCCCGCTGAGCAGCGGCCGGACGCTGAAACCGAGGCAACCAAGAAGACCCAAGCGCTCCTGCGAGCCGCCCGCTCTTCCTTGGGTGACGTTGAATATGCCGCGGCCGGAGTGATCGATGACGGCCCGACCCGCCAGCTCGCCAGCGAGGCGGTCGAGGCGGTCGAGCGGCTCACGGATCATCTTGTCAGCAGGGAGCAGGACCTGTCGCGTGTAGGGAGTGCTTATGACGGGGCTGACCCGGCACCCGCGGGTGAGTGCCGTGTCGAAGGGTGTAGTGCCTCCGCTACCCAAGTCGCGATCAGAGCGGATGGCGGTGAGATCGCCGTCTGCGCGAGGTGTGGTGAGGCGTTGGAGGCAGTCCTTCCTCAGGGTGAGGGCGGCGGCCCGGCCTCCTAGCTCGACACCGAAGGCTGCGGCCATCGGCCACACGCCCACAACCTTGGTCACCATCTTCACCGCGAACAGAACACCGATGGCGCCCGCGCCCGCCCCAATCGCCGACACGGAGATCAGCAAACCTGCGCGAAGGAAGAAGAACGGCGTCAGCAGGGCGAAGGCTATGGCGCGCATCCTGTCGATGAGCACGCGATCGTTGAGAAAGACGCCGGCGACGACGAGACCGGCGACGTAGGCGGGGAGCACCGCCTCGCTGCCGGCGGCACTGGCGAGCCCACCGAGCCCGAAGAGGACAAGGAGCAGAAACTTGATCTCCGGCTCGCTCACTCGATGGCCGACCCTGTCGATGAGCAGTCGCGTCATCCTCGGCAAGAGCGCCAGCACCACGGCAGACACGGCGATGAAGGCGACGAGCAGCGCGCCGTAGCTGGCGAACAGGCCGCCGAGGGCCAGCACGGTGCCGAGGTCGGTGACAAAGCAGGCCGCCAGGATCAGCTTGCCCAGGTCCTGTTGACTGAGGCCCGTCTCGACCATGACGGCGTAGACGACCGCGACAGACGTGGTGCTCAAGGCCACGCCACAGATCTCGGCGGCGTGAAGTTGCCAGTGCAGAATCAGCAACGAAAATCCGAAGGCTCCGGCAAACGGCAGTGTGAAGGAGATCACGCCGATCGAGAGGCTGGCCCTCCAGTGACGACGGAGCGACACGGGGTCGATCTCAGCCCCGGCCAGGAACGTCAGCAGCACCGACCCCAGGGTCGCCAGGAATGCTGTGAAAGAGGTCTGCTCGACGTAGTTGCGGACTCCCGGGATGTTGCCCAGCAGCGCTCCCACTAGGATCTCGACCAGAGCCACCGAGACGCCGATCCTGATGCTGATCAATGACGCCGCCAGTGCCATCGCGATCCAGATCGCGGCTACGAAGTAATCGTTCATTGCAAGCTCCTACATGGCCGGGTAGGAGGTTGGTTGTCGCTCCCACCAGTCGTCGAGTGACCGTGTAGAAGCCATCAGCCGGCGCGGCCGACGATTCAAGGAGCGAGCTTCATCGCGCCTCCCCAGAGCATACACGCGGGCGTCCGTCTCGCCGAGTCGCGCGCTGGGAACGACTCGGCGGGCCCGGCTGCGCCAGTCAACTCACTCGGCGAAGATCTCGTCCCAGGCCGCGGAGTCTTCAGGGTAGAACCAGCGCTCGAGCTGCTGCCCGTCAAGGTAGTGAAAGACGCTGACAACGCGTGTCTGGACGTCGACGCCGTCGCGGCGTGCGCCCATCGTGCTGAGAGCGACAACGTGCTCCTCACTGCCGAGCACGTCGTGCTCGGCGAGCCAGAAGCCCCTTGCCCACAGCTTGGTGAGCCACGCGAGGAGCGCGTCACGTCCGCGGATCTCTCCCGCCATCGGGTGCGACCCGGGGACGTGCCAGGTGACCTCGGCAGCGATGAGAGACGTCAGAGCAGTGTGGTCCCCGGACCGAAACGCGTCGTCGGTGCGGCGGTACGCGGTCGCGTTGGGGTGCTCGTCTCCCACGGGCGCACAGTACAACCACCGAGTGCGGGCCCATGCGGCAGCCGCAACGTGGGGCGCCCCGCGTCAGCCCAGCAGTTCGTAGCCGGGGAGCGTCAGGAATTCAACGAAGGTGTCGCTGTAGAGGAGACCGCCGAAGAGCGAACGCGCCTCCTCCAGGAGCCCGGCCTCGCGGGATCCCGGGGGCAGCTCGGCGCGGAACTTTGCCGCTTCGTCAGCCTCGACCTCGGTCAGCATGGCGCGGCTGACTCGCCTCCCGTCGGGCAGCGCGGCACTGCGGTGCAGCCACTGCCACAGCTGTGACCGCGCAATCTCGGCGGTGGCGACATCCTCCATGAGGTTGAAGACGGCGACAGCCCCGTTGCCGGCCAGCCACGACGTCAGGTAGCGAAGGCTGACGCTGACGTTGCTGCGCAGACCCGTCTCGGTCACCACGTGACCAGCCGACGCGAAGTCCAACAGCTGCGCGGCGGAGACGTCCACGTCCTCGCGGAGGCGGCCGAGCTGGTTCGGTTGGGCGCCGAGCACCTTGTCGAACTCTGCCAGTGCCACGCCGACCAGGTCCGGATGTGCCACCCACGTGCCATCGAAACCATCGCCGGCCTCGCGCTGCTTGTCCGCGCGCACCCCTGCCAGCGCCGCCTCTGTCGCCTCCGCGTCGCGGCGGTTGGGGATCAGCGCGGCCATCCCCCCGATGGCGTGGGCTCCGCGGCGGTGACACGTGCGAACCAGGAGCTCGGTGTAGGCGCGCATGAAGGGCACCGTCATGGTCAGCGTCTGGCGGTCGGGGAACACATCGCCATCGCGGCTGGCGAATGTCTTCACACTGCTGAACATGTAGTCCCAGCGACCCGCGTTGAGGGCTGCTGAGTGAGAGCGCAGCTCGTACAGCATCTCGTCCATCTCGAACGCGGCTGGCAGCGTCTCGATGAGAACCGTGGCGCGGATGGAGCCCTGGGCGAGCCCCAGCTCAGCCTCGGCGACATCGAACACGTCGTTCCACAGCCGCGCCTCGAGGTGGCTCTGCATCTTGGGCAGGTAGAGATACGGATTGCTGCCCCTGTCGCGCAGCTGCGCCGCGTTGTGGAGGAGAAACACCCCCGCGTCGAACAGGCTCGCAGAGACTGGCTGCCCGTCCACCAGCACGTGCTTCTCGACGAGGTGCCATCCTCGGGGGCGGACCAGGAGCGTGGCGACGCGGTCGTCGAGCGCATAGACGCGGCCATCGGGATTGGTGAAGGAGATGGTGCCCGCCACGGCGTCACGCAGGTTGGCCTGGCCCTCGACCATGTTCTCCCACGTCGGCGAGTTGGCGTCCTCGAAGTCGGCCATGTACCCGGTGGCGCCGGAATTCAGCGCGTTGATGAGCATCTTCCGGTCGGTGGGCCCGGTGATCTCCACGCGCCTGTTGGTGAGGTCGTCCGGCGCCGGGGTGACCGTCCACTCGGCCGCCCGCACGCCGGCTGTGTCGGCGAGGAAATCGAGCGAGCCACCCGCATCGATGTGAGCCTGGACCTCGGCGCGGCGCTGGAGCAGGCTCTCGCGCGTCGGGTTGAAACGACCGTGCAGCATGGCCACGAACCGCCGTGCCTCCGGGCTGAGGACGGTGTCCAGGTGCGGGGTCATCGCACCAACCACCGTCACCGAGTCCTCCGCTGCGGACAGGGCATCGGCCGGCACGGCGCCCGCTGCGTCGGACCCCGCGGCTGGCACTCCGGGACCGGTCATTTCGCGAACCGTAGCACAGCGTCAGCGTGGGTCCGGCTGCGCGGTTGCTGTGCTACAGTGGTTACGCACTACGGACGTAGTGACTGCACGGGGCGGGACCCGCCCAGTGGCCGCGTCACCGTACTGACCAGGGTGGAATGCGATGGATGACCGAAGCGAGGTAATCGCCGGGCGACTCACTCAACTGGGGTTCTCGCAGTACGAGGCGCGCACCTACATCGGCCTGCTGCTCTCCAACGGTGCAACCGGCTATTCGGTGGCCAACGACACCGGCGTTCCTCAGCCCAAGGTCTACGAGACACTCCGCCGTCTGGTCGAGCGTGGGGCCGCGGTGCGCACCGGCGAAAAGCCCGCGCGCTACACGGCGATCCAGCCGGACATCCTCCTCAAGAGCCTCGAGGCGGACTTCGCCACCCGTGTCGCCGCCGCGCGTCGCGACCTCGAGACACTCCCCAACCGGGTGGTGCCGGCAGAGCTGCTCCCCGTGACGCGCGTGGTCACCTTCGACGCCGCTGTGCAGAGCGCTGTCGCGGCGATCTCGCGAGCCAGGACTCGCATCTACATGAGCGGGAAGCGCGACGAGCTGACCGGCCTCGGCACGGCAGTCACGGCGGCCTCGGACGCGGGCGTGGAGTTCGTGATGGTCCACTTCGGCCGCCTGCCATTCCGCTCGCCGCGCGGGCGCGTCACGCGCCATGCCAGCACCGATGGGACCCTCTACCGCTCCCGCCTCGCCCGCCACCTTGCGGTCGTGGTCGACTCGCAGTGGTCGCTGTGGGGCGTGGCCAAGGATGGCAAGAACTGGGACATCCTCACGAGCGAGTCGCCACTCCTCGCCGGCCTGGTGAAGGCGTACATCCGCCACGACATGTTCGTGCAGCAGATCTTCGCCGACTTTCCTGCCGAGCTCGAGGCGCGCTACGGGTCCGGCCTGCTCGAGCTGGCGAGCCTGTCGCCGACGGTGGAGCCAAGCGGCGCAGACCAGCTCGAGGGGGCTGGGTGACGTGTCCGCGCGGGTGACGACCGCTCTGCGGGGTTCGCTCGCGCCCGCGCTGGCGTGATGCGCAGGATCGACCTTCACTGCTATCCCGGCACGCGTGAATGGATCACCTCACAGGGTCCGTTCGCCGACGCGCTGGCCGCGTATTGGAAGCGCGACTGGGTGGGTAAGGATGAGGCCGAGGTCGCCTCCGAGTTCCGGGCCGCCGGGGTCGAGGCTGTGCTGGTGGCCTTCGACATCGAGTCGCTGACGGGCGCTCCCCCGTGCACCAACGACTACGTCGCCGCCATGCGTGACCGCAACCCGGACACCGTCCTCCAGGTGTGGGGCGCGGTGGATCCGCTGAAGGGACCGGCGGCGATCGAGGAGGCGGAGCGCGCCGTACGGGAGTTCCACGTCCTCGGCTTCCACTTCCACCCGATCATGGGTCGATTCCAGGTCAACGATCCCGCCCTCCGGCCACTGTTCGACGCCATCGACGGCCTCGGCGTGCCAGTGATGATCGACGTGGGCACCACCGGTATGGGAGCGGGACTGCCGGGCGGGCTGGGAACGACTCTGCGCAGCGCCCACCCCCTGTGCGTCGACGACCTCGCCGCGACGTTCCCGACCCTGACGATTGTCGCGGCGCACCCGGGCTGGCCGTGGGTCGAGGAGATGACCGCCGTGGCGCTGCACAAGGGCAACGTGTACTGGGAGATGTCGGGCTGGGCGCCGAAATACTTCCCGGAGAGCCTCAAGCGCGACATCCGCGGCCGGCTCAAGGACAAGATCATGTTCGGCAGCGACTACCCGAGCATGCCGTACGAGCGCATCTTCCGCGAATGGGACGAGCTGGGCTACTCCGAGGAGGTGATGGCCGGCGTCTTCCACGCCAACGCGGAGAGGGTGTTGGGCCTGGCCCTCTCGACGAAGTCGGCGGCGCCGAGGAGGTGACTGCCCAGTCCACGAGGCCAGTGGCGCTGATCACCGGGGCGGCGCGGGGCATCGGGCGCAGCGCCGCGCTCGAA
>Ga0208848_1000234_pt1 | contig 10817 bp, 10 predicted proteins | sample NGESurshal072012_2_FD_184455 | JGI IMG/M metagenome (GOLD analysis project Ga0208848, IMG submission 184455) | Arctic peat soil microbial communities from Barrow, Alaska - NGEE Surface sample 210-1 shallow-072012 (SPAdes) | ecosystem: Environmental > Terrestrial > Soil > Wetlands > Peat ... | reverse complement strand
GAGGTTGCCGGGGTAGCCTACCTTGCCAAGGTAAGGGTCGCGAGTTCGAGCCTCGTCTCCCGCTCCATTCCGTGATGTGAATACGGAATGGCCCGGCTTCGGTCTTCGGAGACCGCGTGAAAGTCGCCGAGGGTATGTGTCTAGGAATTCCTAGACGCACTACCTGACGAAAGTGGTGTTAGGGACCACGGGCCGAGCCGCGCAGAGTCGCGCGTCTGGCGCCCGTGCCTCGTGGCATGAGGGTGGTCATCACGTACTACAACACCCACATTTGACCGGCGGATCGGACACAAGGGCCGACCCGATTCGGACTCTTCCCCGGGTAGTGTTCTGAGACGTGGCGGCCGCCAAGCCCGACACGATCCTCTACGAGACCGCAGCGTCCACGATCGCGCCGCCCCGGCGCGCTTCCGACCCCCGCCCGGTACAGGCGGTGTCGTATGCAATTGACCATGTACGGTGGAGGTCTCATGCACGCGGTCGAATTCGTCTTCGCCATTGGGTGGGCGGTGTTCTGGATCTACTGGCTCGTGGCAGCCTTCTCTATGAAAAGGGGGCGCCCCGCTTGGAACCGCGAGCTGCGCATCAGGGCCGTCATCGTCGTCCTTGCGATCCTGTTGCTCCGCTTCGGTGCCTTCCGAAATAGCGGACTCAACTCGGATCCGTGGCTCGCTGGCCTCGGGCTCGGCCTCTTCGCGGTCGGGCTTGGGTTTGCCATCTGGGCTCGCATACACATCGGGCGCAACTGGGGCACCCCCATGTCACAAAAGGATGACCCAGAGCTGGTGACCAGCGGTCCCTATCAACTGGTCCGCCACCCCATCTACTCTGGCGTCCTTGTCGCTGGTATCGGTACCGCCGTGGCGCTGAACTGGTCGTTGCTGATCGCCGTGGCCCTGGCCGGGGTCTACTTCATCTATAGCGCGACCATCGAGGAGCGCAACCTGACCGAGCAGTTCCCCGACACCTACACGGTATACAGGCACTCGACCAAGATGCTCGTGCCCTTCATTTTATAGAAGCCCGGCGGGCTGCTACGACGTCTCGCTACGCAGTTCGGGAGTGTCGGGACGTCCGGTCACCTCCGCGGGAGATTAGCCCGAGGGCATCTCTCCGCCGGTGTGCGCGAACACCTTGTTAACGATCTTCCAAGTTCCGTTGATGCGCGCCAACGCGAAGTAGTCCACAAACGACACGGTTCCCCAGTAGCCATCCTCGGCGACCTCAGCCGTCGCCACATCACTAGTCTGGTGAATCGAAACAATTCGTGCCGTGTAGTTGCCGGTATCCGCTGCTGGCAGCTTGAACATCTCGCCGATGGGCTCGTCGTACCTAGTACCGCCCGCTTCGCCGAACATTCGGGCGTCCTCGTGGAAAGCCTCAGTCAGCTTCGCCACATCGGCCTTCGCCGCGCCATCGATGTACAACTGAACGACCTTGGAGATCTCGTCATGGTCCGCCGCCTGCTTCGATTCACTGACTGTTCTGTCGACTGCCTGCGTCATGAGCGTCATCCTTGACCCGCGGATGCGGGAATCCCGCACTGTATATCGGTCCGGGCGGCCACCACAAGCATCAACTCCGCCGCGGGACCCCTTGACTCCTCTGGCGGCAACACCTTCCACCCAGGAGTAGCCATTTGCCGCCGCGACCACCGGATTAACCCGTAGGCCGGCCAGCCCGAAGGGGGATCCAGGGGCCCGGGCGGGGTGCACGAGCCCCGGCCGCATCTCCCGCCGCCTCAGGCGATTGCCGCGTTTTGTGATCAGCATGGACCGCCGTAGGATCTGTGTGGCTTCCCGTGTGGTCAGCGTTGAGCCCCGTGGGAAGTTGGGGGTAAGTAGTCGTTTAGATCACTTCAACCCATGTAGAGGTTGCAACAGGACCGGCGACTACGCCTTGTTGATGAAGGGCAGCTCCGGGTATGTGGCGCCAAGGACGGTCGCGGCGTCGCCCTGCAGCCAGTCGCGAATCAACGTTTGATAGACACTGCGGAAGTCAATATCGAACTTGAGGTTGCCAGAGTCGATCGTGCTGGTCAGCGACGGCTGCTCTCCGTAGAGCCCGCCCTTGACCGGCTTGCCGACGATGAAGAGCGGCGCCGCGGCCCCGTGGTCGGTGCCCTGGCTGCCGTTCTCGGTGATGCGGCGGCCGAACTCCGACCAGGTCATGAGCACCACGCGGTCCGCCTGGCCGTGGGCTGTGAGGTCGGTCATGAACGCGCCCACCGCGGCGTCCACCTCGGTGAGCAGGGCGGTCTGTCGCGTGGCCTCGGCCTGGTGGGTGTCGAACCCGCCCAGCACCACGTGGCAGATCTTCACCGAGGGCTCGGTGACGATCATCTGGGCGGTGAGCTGCAGGGCGGCGCCGAGGCTGTTGGCGGCCGGCGTCGCGCCGGCGACGGCGTACTGGGCCGCCGGCGTGTAGGCCGATGCGCCGGCGGCGAGTGTCTTCATCCCCGACTCGGCCGTGCTGAGAGCCTGGTCGAAGAGCACGCCGTAGATCCCCGGGGTGGTGCGGTACAGGGCGGGCGCGGTGGCCTGGCGGCCCGCGCCCCCGCGCACCGTGTAGCCGGTGATGGAGTCAATCACGCTCACCGTCGCGGTGGGCGCGCGCAGCTCCGGCGGCGTGCTGGTCTCGCCGAGGGCACACCCGGAGAGGGGGTGTCCCTGCGAGTCGATCTGGCTGCCGAGCAGCTTGCCGAGCCAGCCGTCGGTTTGGGCACGCTGCGGGTCGGCGTACTCCCACACGTACAGGTTCTCGAAGTGCGAGTAGGTGGGGTTCGAGTAGCCGACGCCCTGCACGATGGCCACCTGGCCGCCGTCGTAGAGCGACTTCATGCCCTTCAGGGCCGGGTTGAGGCCGAGGTTGCTGTCGATGTGGAGGACGGCGTCGGGACGCACGCCCACGGTCGGGCGGGCGCTGAGGTAGGCGGGGTCCGCGTATGGCACGACCGTGTTGAGGCCGTCGTTGCCGCCCGCGAGTTGCAGGACGACAAGGACGCGATCGTTGTGGATGCCCTCGATGCCGGCGGCGAACACGCCCTTGGCGAGGACGGGGGGCACCATCACTCCGCTGGCGGCGCCGACAAGGCCGGCGGCGAGGAAGTCGCGACGGGTGACACTCATCGGGGGGACCTCATTTCAGTTGGAACTCGGGGCTGGCGAGCAGGGCGAACCAGCGGTCGGATGGCGTCTTGGCGGCGCCGAGGGCCGCGGTGGTGTCCTTGCCGAGCACACCGTCGAGGTGGGTGCGCACCGCCGCGGTCGTGTCGGGCAGCGTGGTGCCGTGGGCCAGGGCCGTGGTGGCGAAGTTGATGCGCGCCAGCAGCGTCGAGGAGCTGACCCACCCGGAGTTGCTCGGCCAGCCGGCGACGTTGGGTGGGTCGTAGAGAACCTGGTCCATTCCCGCCCCAGCGCGCTCTGCGCCGGTCGCGAGCTGTGGCCGGTTCAACACGCGCATCGTCGACACCATGTAGTCGGCTGGTGAGCGAAGCAGCGACCGGTAGTTGGTGGGCGACGTGAAGGCGCTGCTGCGGAAGATGGCGCGCATCAGGGTGGGCACGTCGTACTTGCTGGCGCGGAACTGGGTGGCGACGGCGTTGACGTCCGCGCTGGACGGGTTGGGCGTGGCGAAGAAGGTCATGGCGCGGCGCGTCACGAACGGCGCGCACGCCGCCTGGGCGAGCACGATGTCGATGACGTCATCGGGCCCGAGGTTGCCCGTCTTGCCGAGGAATGTCTTGGTGCCGGAGTCGTGCACACGCGGGACCAGCGCACCGCGAAACGTCGCGCCCGCACGTACCAGCGTGTTGACCTGGTCGGCGTAGGCCTGGGCGGTTGCCTTCGTGTACCGCGGGGCCGCGATGCGTGCGCCGCTGCTGTCAACGAGCTGGATGCGGAGTCCGCTGAGAGCGCGGGCCGCCTCGCGAACGTCGCCCTCCGAGTAGTTGCCCGGACCCAGCGTGAACAGCTCCATCAGTTCGCGGGCGTAGTTCTCGTTGGGCGCCGTCGCGGTGCTGACGTCGAGGTTGAGGTAGCGCATCATCAGCGGGTCGGCGGTGACGGTGGTGAGAAGGCTGCGCAGGTCGGACAGGCCGGCCTTACGGTACAGCACGTTCTGCTGATATACGAACGGCAGACGCGCCGCGTTGCGGTAGTCACTGGTGAGCACGCCGTGCCAGAAGAGCGTCATCCGCTCCGGGAACTGGGTGGTCGTGGTGGCCATGTGCGAGTACCAGGCAGCGGCGACCTGGTTGTGGTTGGTGAGGTCCGCCGGCAGGGGCAGGAGCGCGGGCTTCTGGCTCACCACCTGGTCGACGAGGTCGTCGTAGGAGTGGGCGGCCGCCGCGTCGAGGTCGGCCTCGCTGAAAGCGAACCCGGCGCGCCGAAGCAGGTGGGCGGCCATGGCGCGCTGCGTGCCCAACGGGCTCGGCCAGCCGCCGGCGCTGACCGTCGCTGCCGTGGTGGGGCCGATCTCGTCGAGGCCGAAGCGGAGGGCGACGGCGCCGAGCGCTCCCCCTGCGGCAACTCCGAGGGCCTGGCGACGGCTGAGGTGGATCTTGGTCAGGTTCATCTCGCCCCAGTCTGGAAGGGCTTCCTTAGAGGACGTGGATAGCAGGCAGGCCCGGCCGAAGCTCTCAGGCTGCTCTCTGCTCAGGGGCGGCGGGGCCGATGCGGCCGGGTCGCACCCTATGCTCGATCGGTGAGCCCACAGCCGAGCCGATTCGACTACGACGAGCCGGCCCGCGCCCTTCTCATCGAGTGGGATGACGGCGCGGTGCACCGCATCCCGTTCGCCCTGCTACGCCGCGCCTGCCCCTGTGCGGCCTGCCATGGGGAGATGGGCAGCGCCGGGCGTTTCGCGGTGCGTCCCGACCTCCAGCCCGGCGAGGACAACCTCGCAGACATCTCGCTGGTGGGGGCATACGGGCTCAACGTGGTCTGGGGGGACGGCCACAACACCGGCATTTACACGTTCGAACGATTGCGTGAAATGGGCGAACGGGTGGTGGCCTCGGCCTGAACAACGGCGGTACAGTGGTCGAATGGCGATCGGTGCCGCTCCGGTTGTGCTCACCGCCTGCGAGGCGGGGGTGCTGACCCTCACGCTGAACCGACCCGAGGTTCTCAACGGGCTCACCGACGAGGTGCTCGATGGTGTGGCCGCGGGCTGCCACGATGCCGCAGGCGACGACGCCGTCCGCGTGGTGGTCATCACCGGTGCCGGCCGTGGCTTCTGCTCGGGGCAGGACCTGCGCAGCGGCTTCGGAGCCGGCGACGCCGACGTCCGCGGCCACCTCCACGACCACTACATTCCGATGATCCGCGCCATCCGTGACCTCGAGAAGCCCGTGATCGCGTCGGTCAACGGTGTCGCCGCCGGAGCGGGCATGTCGCTCGCCCTGGCTGCCGATTTCCGCGTCGCCGGCGAGTCGGCCACGTTCATCCAGGCCTTCGTGCGCATCGGCCTGGTCCCCGACGCCGGCAGCAGCTACTTCCTGCCCCGGCTCGTGGGCACGGCCAAGGCGCTGGAGCTGGCCATGCTCGGCGAGACGATCGACTCCGCCGAGGCTCTCCGCGTGGGCCTGGTCCACCGCATGGTCCCCGACGAGGACCTCTCCCGCGCCACCCACGACCTGGCGGCCCGCCTGGCGCGCGGCCCTCGCTCGGCGGGGTTGATCAAGCGGCTGATCAACCAATCCTTGGACCACGACCTCGACAGCCAGCTGGCCCGCGAGGAGGAGGCGCAGGTGCTCGCAGCGGAGAGCGATGACTTCACGGCGGGGGTCGCGGGCTTCATCAGCAAGCACACGCCCGAGTTCACCGGGCACTGAGTCGGCGGTCAGGTCGTCACAGACCCTGCGATATACTCGCGAGCCGCGAGCGGGAGTAGCTCAGTGGTAGAGCATTACCTTGCCAAGGTAAGGGTCGCGAGTTCGAGCCTCGTCTCCCGCTCCACTCCCCTCTGAGGGCCCATTCCGAATACGAATGGAGCCTGGCGGGGTCGCAGAAGGGTCGGCATTGAACCCCGTGGATTTTCCGAAAGGTACGCTTTTAGGAAATCCTAAAAACACTACCTGCACAAAGTGGTGTTAGAGTCGGGGGCGTGGCAAATTGGCTGGAACCGATCGAGCGCGGTCGTCCTGCCGCCGTCCCCGCATCCACCCGCACCCGGACCATCCAGCGCGACGGCCGCGTCAGTTTCGAGCGGGCGGTCGAGCGTTTCTCCGAGAACCACACGTCCCCGAAGAACGGCCGTCCGTACAGCCGCACGAGCCGCGCGAACATCCGCGGCAACCTTCTCGGTGGCCCACTGCGCATGTTCCGTGAGCGGAACGGGGTCACCTACATCGACGAGTGGACCGACGCCGTGGCGGCGGAGTACCTCCGCTGGCTGCAGTACGACATGGGCCGGGACTCGGCGACGATCAAGAAGGTCCGCTCGCAGCTGCGCCAGCTCGCTCTGTACGCCGCCGAGCACCTCGGCGCTCCGGCTGCCGTTGGAGAGCAGCTGGGGCGGCTTCGGGTGTCGTCCGCTCCTGATGAGCAGCGAACGGAACAGCCGGTTCTCACCCAGGGCGAGACGGACACTCTGCTGCGGCGGGCGGCCACCGATCGCGACCGGTTGATCATCGCGCTGCTGCTCTACACCGGGATGCGGCCCAGCGAGATGCTCGCGCTCGATGAGGAGCGGGTGCGGCTTGACCGCGAGCCGCCCGTCGTCGAGATCCGCGGGTCCGTGCACGACGCGGAGGTAACCAAGTCGCAGGCCGGCTATCGGGACATCCCCTTGACGATCGGGCAGAAGCTGGTCCCGAAGCTGATGCGCGCCCACCTGAGCGATCCCGAGCGCCCACGGGGAGCATCGCGGCTGTTCCTGTCGACACGATCTGACCGCAGCGGGCGCTTTGATCCGCTGACCATGGACGGCCTGCGCACCATGCTCGCGGTTCTCGGGACCGAGACGGGCATCAAGTGCAACCCGTACCGCTTCCGGCACACGTTCTGCACCTGGTGCGCTGACGCGGGGATGCACATGCTGCATCTGCAGCAACTTCTTGGTCACGCCAGCAGCCACATGGTTGCGTACTACTACCGGGGCGAGACCAGCGACGCGGTCCTGCAGGCGGCGGCCCGCGTCCGCTTCTAGGCGTCTACTCCCAGGCGACCGTCATCGGCGATCGCCGCTCCAGCGTCTCGAAGATCCTGATCGCGGTGGTATCGCGGACTCGTCGGCCGTGAATCGCCGCATACACGGACCCCGGGTCGATTCGGCTGGCGCGAGCGAAGTCTGGGATCGTCCATCCGCGGGCGAGAATTGATCGGCGGAAGTTGGCGCCAACAAACGCCCCCGACGTCGCGTCCCAGAGGCCGCGCGCACTCCCCTCCTCGGTCGTGTCGGTCTGCGGTCCGTCTCCCGCTGCCATGGCCATTGCACTACCTCATCACCCGCATCCAGACCAACAGATCGGACGCAAGACTGCGTCGCGCGCGGAAACGACCTGCATGTGTCCGACCGGAGCGGTCGATGGCGGTTATGAGGGATAGCGCGGTGCGCACAGAAGCGGCGAGCAGCCGCGGCGCACCGCGCCCAGGGACCGAACCGTGGATGCAGAAATCGTGGCCACGTCGCTACACGTGCCTGGAGACTGGCAGGGACCGGAAACGGTAGATCATTGGTGGTGCGCTGGCTGCGGAATTTGGGCAGAGTGCAACGACTTGGACCGTTGCCGGAGGTGCACTGAGGAAGCGGCGGCCAAGCCTGATGATGCCTCGGGGTCAAGTTGACTGGCCCGCTCCAGACCGCGCGACAGTGACAGCCACCGGCACTGCCCGCGGGCTGGAGCCCCTCCTACCGACCCCTCTGGTAAAGTGCTCCAAGAACATGCGTTCGTTATACTGGGACAGTTCTCCAAGTGCGAGGAGTGCTCGGTGCCTGATTCTGTATCCGATGATCGTGATCGGTCGGCGCTCGTCGCCTGCCGCGCGAGGGTTGCGGACACCTGCGCGCGGTTGGCGCTTTTGGACGAGGTCGGCTCGAGAGCTGAGCAGCCGGCGCCGTATGCACCGGGTCTTCACAGGGCGCGGGTGCACCTAGAGCACGCTCTTGCTGACCTAGACCTAGACCAAGCCCGCACCACCGGCGCCTCGACCTCTACGCGGCGGGGTCCCTGCACTTCACGTATTTCAACTTCGCCCGGGGTCACGGCTCCCTGAAGAACCCGTACCCGCTGACCCAGCGATGGCTGCTGGCGTGAGCGAACACGTCCGGAAGATCGAGGAGATCGTCGCCCTGTGAACTCGCCTAAAGAAAACCAACGCGTCGGTTTGACTCGGTGGTAGCGTATCCTGATGCCCCGTATCTCGACCGCCGCCCGTTCGGAGCGCCGGCAGCAGCTCATCGAGGCGGCATGGCGTTGCGCTGGCCGGATGGGGTACAGCGAGCTCACCGTCGACGACATCTGCGCCGAAGCTGAAGTGAGCAAGGGTGCTTTCTACGGCTACTTCTCGTCCAAGCAGGACCTGCTCATCGCGCTCCTCGAAGAGGATGCCGCTGAGCTCGACGGACGGCTCGAGAGCCTCGCTCAGCGCAACATCTCCAATGTCGAGCGACTTCGCAGCTTTGCTCGCGAGATGTGCGAGCGTGGCGCCGACCAAGCACGGGTCCAAGTGCGTTCGGACCTCTGGGCAGCGATCCTCACCGAGCCCGCCATCCGCGAGCGAATGGTGTCAGCCGTCGGACGGCGCAGAGCGACGTTGCGAGGTTGGATCGAGGTTGCCGTCGCCGACGGCGAGATCACCGACATTCCGGCCAACGCTTTCGCCTCGGTCCTGCTCGCACTCGGCGACGGCCTCACGCTGCACGGGTCGCTCGATCCCTCCGGGTTCCGCTGGAACAACATCGCTCGTGTGCTGGCCGCCGTCTTCGCCGGGCTCAGCGGCGACGAAGAGTGACGTCACCCGCTCGCCGGATCCATATTCCATCCGATCTCCACCGACGAACGCTCGACTGGCTCCGCGGCACCAACGGCGGGACCATCGCGACCGCCTTGGTCGTGGGCGCCGGAGGCGGGCTTGGGGCGATCCTCTTTCGCGAGCTCATCCGCTGGTTCACGCTCCTCTTTAGCGGCCACAACGACTACAGCGGAGCCGGACATGCGATCAATCCAAATGTGCCATGGCTCGGAATCTACTTCGTCATCCTGGCACCCGTTGTCGGAGGCCTCATCTACGGGCCTCTGATCCAGCGTTTCGCCCCTGAGGCGCGTGGCCACGGGGTGCCGGAGGTGATGCTCGCAGTCGCAGAACGAGGCGGAAAGATCCGGCCTCAGGTCGCTGTCGTCAAGTCGCTCGCCTCGGCGATTTGCATCGGCGCCGGCGGGTCGGTGGGACGCGAGGGACCCATCGTCCAGATCGGTTCGGCGCTGGGTTCCTCACTCGGTCAGCTGCTGCACGTCTCTGAGGCACGACTGCGCCTGCTCGTCGCGTGCGGAACGGCTGCGGGAATCTCGGCCACCTTCAATGCACCTATCGCCGGTGTCTTCTTCGCCCTCGAGCTCATCCTCCAGGACTTCGCCGTGGATTCCTTCGGCGCAGTGGTGCTCGCCTCGGTGACGGCCGATGTCATCGGCCGGGCAGCGTTTGGCAACCAGGCTTTCCTGACCCTGCCCGCGTTCCACATCGTCTCGACATGGGAGTTCGGGCTTTACGCAATCCTCGGGGTGCTGGGTGGCCTTGCCGGCCTTGCATTCATCCGGGTCCTGTACGGGACCGAGGACCTCCTGGATCGCATCTGGCACGGTCCCGAATGGCTGCGTCCGGTGGCTGGTGGCGTGCTGCTCGGACTCCTGCTGCTGGCGCTCCCCGAGCTCTATGGCGTCGGCTATCCGGTACTCCAGAACGCCGTCGCCGGACAGATCGTGCTCGGGCTTCTGCTGATGTTGCTAGCTGGCAAGATGATCGCCACCAGCCTGACCATCGGCATCGGCGGATCTGGAGGCGTCTTTGCGCCGTCACTCTTCATGGGCGCGATGCTGGGTACCGCGTTTGGCCTGGTCGCCAACATGCTGTTTCATGGTGCGGTAGGGCCAGCCGGTGCGTACGGACTCGTCGGTATGGGGGCGGTGTTCGCCGGTGCAGCGAGGGCGCCCATCACCGCTGTGATCATCATCTTCGAGCTCACGGGTGACTACACGATCATCCTCCCCTTGATGGTCGCCATCGTCGCAGCTGCAGGCCTCAGCAGCCTGCTCTCCAAGGACACCATCTACACACTCAAGCTGCGGCGGCGTGGGATCGACATCCTTCGATCACGGAGCGCCAACCTCATGCACGAGCTTCGCGTCCGCGATGCCATGCAACCAGTGCCCGAGCCACTCCTGGCCACTACGCCCCTGGAGGACATGGTTGGCCGGTTCGCGCGGCGTGACGTGACAGCGCTCCCGGTGGTTGATGTCGATGGCGGTTACATGGGCGTGGTCACCGCCGAAGAGCTCGAAACGGTGTTGGGTAACGACACGCTCGACCTCACCGCGGGCGACCTTGCCAACCTGGCAAGCGCCGTTGCACCAGACGCGCCCCTAGACACCGCGCTCTCGCAGTTCGTCCAGCAGGGCACCTCGGCACTGCCAGTCATGGACCCAGGCGGTTCGACCATCCTTGGATGGCTGACCCATCGCGACATCCTGGTTGCATACCAGATGCGCGTCGAGTCAGACCGAGCCGATACCCCCAGCTCGCAGTCGTCGGCGGTGAACCCGCAATCCGCGAAAGGACCCCCCCCGTGATCGCTCGGTTGTGCGTCGGCATCCTCGC
>Ga0208848_1000233_pt1 | contig 10818 bp, 12 predicted proteins | sample NGESurshal072012_2_FD_184455 | JGI IMG/M metagenome (GOLD analysis project Ga0208848, IMG submission 184455) | Arctic peat soil microbial communities from Barrow, Alaska - NGEE Surface sample 210-1 shallow-072012 (SPAdes) | ecosystem: Environmental > Terrestrial > Soil > Wetlands > Peat ... | reverse complement strand
CCACCGTAGCCCGGCACCAGCAATTCCTCAACTTCACTCAAGCGCGCAAGCTGCTGCAATTGGGAAGGAATATTGTCGTATCGCAGAGTATGACTCGCGCCCTTGGCCACGCTCAACCATTCGATCAGCAGAGCAAGTCCGGAACTGTCGCTCGACGTCACGCCGGCCAAATCGATCACGGCGGCGCGACCGCCGATTACCGCATCGACGCCCAATGGGAGCAACGCGCTCACGGTAGTGAAATGCAGCGACCCAATCACGCGCGAACGGTCGCCGTCTAAAACTTCGAATGAGGCGTCCTGCTGATCGTGGCCGCTATGCTTGCGTCTGACGCTATGCTTGCGTCTGACGTTCAATGACTGCTCACCGCGGCGCCCCTTGGGTTCCGGCTTTGGTGTCGCTCTCGAGCCGATCGATCACTTCATCCAGTCCCTTTTGCTGAATTTCCGACCCAAAATCGGTGCGAAAACTCTTGACGTACGAGATGCCTTCGATGACAACGTCCCAGGCTTTCCATACCCCGTCGGTTTTCCGCAAACTAAAATTGACCGGTACTTTTTCGCCCGAAGAACGCTTCACTTCGGTTCGAACGGTGGCCGTGACATCACCGGGGTCGCCCTTGTAGGGCAGAATCACGAAGCGATCGGCCGTGAAATTGACCAGCGCCGCGCCGTAATTGTGCAGCAGCGAATGATAGAACGCGTCGACAAAGCGCTTGCGCTGCTCGGGCGTCGCGGTGCGCCAGGTCGGACCCAATACGAGCCGCGCCGCATATTCCGTGTCGAAATTCGGCAGCAGCACGTTGCCTACCAAGGCATCGAGCTTCGCCGGATCCTGCTGATACATCGGCCGATTCGCGTCCAGTTCCTGGAGCATGCGCTTGGCGGAATTCTCCACCGTTTCCTGCGGACTCAGCGTGCTCTGGGCTGAGGCCGGAGCCGCCGGCGCTTCCGCCGCGTAGGCACCGCTTGCCATGATCGCGGCCAATGCGGCGAGAATTGTAATTTTTATCATTTCGTTTTCTCCGAATGCTTAGGCTCAGGGGTTGCCGGCGCGTCCGGCTTGGACTTGCCCGAATCGGACTGCCCGCTGCTTTTCACAAAGTTCGCCAAAACCTGGCCTATCAAATTTTCGAGCACAAACGCGGACTGTGTAAAGTCGATTTGATCCTTGTCCTTCAGATAAGTTTCAGCCCCGCCGGCGGTCAGGCCGATGAACTTGCCCCCGAGCAGTCCCTGGGTATAGATAGCGGCGTCGCTATCGGTCGGGATCTGGTTGAAGCGCGAGTCAATGCGCATATTGACGACAGCCTTGTATTCCTTCGAATCGAAGCCAATCTTCGTCACCCGTCCCATTTCGACCCCGGACATCGATACCGGCGCACCGACCTTGAGATCGCCGATGTTGTCGAACTTCGCGGTGAGATCATAGTGTGCCGGATTCGTAAAAAAAGTGATGCCGCGGCTGGTGGTCTGCGTCGTCAGAAAAAACAGCGCCGCGAAGCCCAGCAACACGAACGTTCCGGTGCCGAGATTCAAGGTAGTTGACTTACGCATGGTGAAACCCTCTTACAGAAACGCGGCAGTAATCAAATAGTCCAGGAACAAGACGACCACGGCCGAGGTTACGACGGTGCGCGTGGTCGCACGGCCGACGCCCTCAGCGGTCGGGATCGCATAATATCCCTCATAGACCGCAATCAGGCTGCACGCGACGCCGAAAATGAGGCTCTTTACGATGCCTTCATTGATGTCCGTGAGCGAGACGGCAGCGCGCATTTGCGACCAGAAGCTGCCCGCATCGACGCCCATGATCTGCACGCCGATGAGCTGTGCGCCATAGATGCCGATCACGCTGAATATGGCGGCGAGGAGCGGCATCGCGATCACGCCGCCCAAGAATCGCGGCACGACCACTCGCCGGATCGGGTCCACCGCCATCATCTCCATGGCCGAAAGCTGATCCGTCGCGCGCATCAAGCCCAATTCGGACGCCAGCGCCGTACCAGCCCGGCCGGCAAACAGCAGCGCCGTGACCACCGGCCCCAACTCCTTCACGAGCCCGATGGTCGCCGCGGTGCCGAGCGCCTCTTCGGAGCCGAATCGCTGCAGCAGCTGAAATCCTTGCAACCCCAACACCATGCCGACAAACAAGCCGGACAGCATGATGATGACAAGTGACAGGGCGCCGGAGTTGAAAATCTGTTGCGCGATCAAATCGACCCGCAGCAGTGCGCGCGGTGCCTCGGCGACCAGACGCAGCAGGAAGCGCACGATCGAGCCGAGCCCCACCAAGGACCCGAGGAGACTTTCCCACAGTTCCTTCAGCAGCTTCACGGATCCTCGCCTCTGCTGAGCAGTTCGCCGAAGTAGTCGGGAGCCGGGAAATGAAACGGCACCGGCCCATCGGCCAAACCGCCGATGAATTGCCGCACGACTTCCGATGGGTTGGATTGCAGCTGCTGCGGTGACCCGTTTGCGACCACCTTGCCCCCCGAGAGCAGAAAAACCAGGTCGGCTACCGTGGAGATCTCCCGCACATCGTGCGAAACCACGATGCTCGTGAGGCCGAGCGCATCGTTCAATCGCCGGATCAAGCGCAATATGACTCCCAAAGAGATCGGGTCAAGACCCACGAAAGGCTCGTCGTAAATCAAGATCTCCGGGTCCATGACGATGGCTCGAGCCAACGCTACTCGCCGGCTCATTCCACCGGACAGCTCCGCGGGCATGAGCTCAGCCGCGCCGCGCAGTCCCACGGCCTGCAGCTTCGTGAGCACCAATTGGCGAATGAGCCTCTCCGGCAGATCCGTGTGCTCGCGCAATGGGAATGCAACATTTTCGAATACGGAGAGGTCGGTCAGCAGAGCGCCGTTCTGAAACAGCATCCCCATCCGGCGGCGCAGCACATACAAATCCGCGCGCCGCACGGTGCGCATGTCCTGGTCCGCCACCGTGATGACGCCGCTGTCGGCGGCGACTTGACCCGTGATGAGCCGCAGCAGAGTCGTCTTGCCGGTACCGCTCGGTCCCATCACCGCCGTGATGCGGCCGCGCGGAATATCGAGATCGAGCCCGGCAAACACCGGGCGGCCGTTGATCGCGTAGCCTAGGTCACGAATTTCAACGATGGCGGGCGATTGGTTCAAGGTGTGGCTGTAGGGCTCCGCGTCCTGACGACGCTAGCACCTTCGTTGAGCGCGCAGCTTCAAGCCGCGGAACTTTCCATCGAGCCCTTGTAGGCCCCCGCGGCCGCCAACCCGTTCAATTTTGCGCGCACGAACAGTGCCTGCTGGCCGCTCGAAAATCCGGACGATTTCCCGCCCCACGCGCTGATCGCGTTTTCCTGCAAAGCCCGCCCATAGCTGAACGTGAGCGCCCATGGCAACGGACCCGCGGCATTCATCAGGCTCAGATGCAGCGTCGCTTCCGTCGGACTTTGGCCTCCCGACAAGAACGCAATGCCGGGCACTGCGCAGGGTACTTGACGCTTCAGCGTGCGCACGGTGGCCTCCGCGACCTGTTCGGGGCTCGCCTTCTGTGCGCTCTTCTTACCGGGCACCACCATGTTCGGTTTGAGCACCATGCCCTCGAGCTGCACGCGCGCCGCAAACAAGCGTTCGAACACACGGTCGAGCACGAGGTTGGTCACTTCCTCGCACCGTTCCAAAGTGTGGGCGCCGTCCATCAGGACTTCAGGCTCGACGATCGGCACGATCCCCGCCTCCTGACACAGCGTTGCATAGCGCGCCAGCGCCTCGGCATTGGCGTCAATGGCATAGAGGGTCGGAATTCCGGTTCCGATATCGATCACCGCGCGCCACTTCGCGAATTTCGCACCCAATTTGTAGTACTCGGCCAGCCGCTCGCGCAATCCGTCGAGTCCCTCGGTAATGGTTTCACCGGGAAAGCCGGCCAGGGGCTTCGCTCCCAGGTCGACTTTGATGCCCGGTAGCATTCCGTGCTGTGCCAGATAGGTTGGGAACGGCACGCCATCCTTGGTTTTCTGGCGCAGGGTTTCGTCGTACATGATCACGCCGCTGATGTATTCCTGGGCACCCGGCGCGGTAAACAGCAATTCGCGGTACGCGCGCCGATTCTCTTCCGTGGATTCGAGTTTGATGGTGTCGAATCGCTTCTTGATCGTGCTCGTACTCTCGTCGGCAGCCAATATTCCTCTGCCTTTTGCAACTAACGCACGCGCCGTGGCGCTCAAGTCTGCGGTGTTCATATCTGGCGTGTCTCGCTGATAGCGTTGGGTGTCTGAACCGCGAAGGATAACAAAATACGGCGGAATCCGCCCTGCGGGTGGACCTTCAATTCAAATAGGACTAAACTAGTCCTACATAACGCTTTCACCAGGGGAAGCAATTTAAAATGCTGCGAATGGGAAAATTGACCGACTACGCGACCGTGGTGCTCGCGAGTCTAGCGCAAGAGCCCGCGCGCCACCGCGCCGCGGCGGAATTGGCGGAGCGCACGCGCTTGAGCCGACCCACCGTCAGCAAGGTGCTCAAAGGACTGCAGCGCGCCGGCATGGTGATCTCCTCGCGTGGTGCGCAGGGCGGATATCGTCTCGCGCGCAGCCCGGAGCACATTACCGCGGCACAAATTCTCGACATATTCGAGGGTCCGATCGCAATCACCGAATGCAGCGGCGCGTCGAGCCAATGCGGCATCGAGCGCCAGTGCCGCGTCAGCGGCGCATGGCAACGTGTGAACGCCGCTATCCGGCGCGCCCTCGAAGAGGTGACTCTGCGCCAATTGGCGGGTTTGGACTCATCTACCCTTTGGGTCGCCGACCTGGCGTCGGAAATGCGGGTGAATACCTGACGTGAAAACCCGAATTTCGACCCCACTTATCAATGTCCGCAGCGTAACGGCAACTGGAAAATCTCGTGTCTAGCAAATCCCAAGATGTCGAAGCCCTCCTCGCGCAAAAGTACCGCCACGGCTTCATCACGGATATTGAGTCCGACAGCCTGCCGCCCGGGCTCGATGAGGGCGTGGTCGCCGCCATTTCGAGGAAGAAGCACGAACCGCAGTTTTTGCTGGACTGGCGGCTGAAGGCGTTTCGCCATTGGCTAACCATGCAGGAGCCGACCTGGGCCCATGTGCACTACAAGCCCATCGACTACCAGGACATTTCGTATTACTCGGCGCCGCGCGCGCCGGCGAATGCGCCCAAGAGCCTCGATGAAGTGGACCCCAAACTGCTCGCGACCTACGCCAAGCTCGGCATTCCCCTGCATGAGCGGGCGCGCCTCGCCGGTGTCGCGGTCGACGCCGTATTCGACAGCGTGTCCGTGGCGACGACTTTCAAGGACAAATTGGGGAAGGCCGGGGTCATCTTTTGCTCGTTCTCCGATGCGGTCCGCGATCATCCGGAACTCGTCGAACGCTATCTCGGTACGGTCGTGCCGCCGGGCGACAATTTTTTCGCGGCGCTGAATTCGGCGGTGTTCTCCGATGGCTCGTTCGTGTATGTGCCGCCCGGCGTGCGCTGCCCGATGGAACTATCGACTTACTTTCGAATCAACGCCGCCAAGACCGGTCAATTCGAACGTACTCTGATCATCGCCGCGGAGGGTGCGTCGGTAAGCTATCTGGAGGGCTGTACGGCGCCCATGCGCGACGAGAACCAGCTGCATGCCGCCGTGGTGGAGCTGGTGGCTTTGGACAACGCGCAGATCAAGTACTCGACCGTGCAGAACTGGTATCCAGGCGATGAAAATGGCCTGGGCGGCATCTACAACTTCGTCACCAAACGCGGTGAATGCCGCGGGCGCGATTCCAAGATCTCTTGGACACAGGTGGAAACAGGATCTGCCATCACCTGGAAATACCCGAGCTGCATTTTGAAGGGCGAGAACTCGATCGGCGAGTTCTATTCCGTTGCGGTCGCCAACAATTATCAGCAGGCGGACACCGGCACGAAGATGGTCCACATCGGCCGCAATACCAGGAGCACCATCGTGTCCAAAGGCATCTCGGCCGGTCATGCCGAGAATACCTACCGCGGCCTGGTAAAAATCCTGCCGAGCGCTGCGGGCGCGCGCAATTTCACCCAATGCGATTCGCTGCTGATGGGTCCGAAATGCGCGGCGCACACATTTCCCTATATGGAAGTCAAGAATCCGACCGCGACGGTCGAGCACGAGGCCAGCACATCCAAGATCGGTGAGGACCAACTGTTCTACTGCCTGCAACGCGGCATCTCAGCGGAAGACGCGGTCAACATGATCGTCAGCGGATTTTGCAAGGTCGTGTTCAAGGAGCTGCCGATGGAGTTCGCGGTCGAGGCGCAGAACCTGTTGAGCGTGAGTTTGGAAGGCGCCGTCGGCTAGGGTCTGCAGAGGAAAAATCTTGCTTAAAATTACCGACTTGAGCGCCCGCGTTGCGGGCAAAGACATACTGAAGGGAGTCAATCTCGAGGTCCGCGCAGGCGAGGTCCATGCCATCATGGGTCCGAACGGCTCCGGCAAAAGCACGCTCGCGCAAGTGCTGGCGGGCCGCGAGGATTACCAGGTCACCGGCGGCTCGGTGACTTTCGACGGCCACGATCTGCTCGCCCTGCCCCCCGAAGAGCGCGCGCGTGCGGGCCTGTTTCTTGGTTTTCAATATCCGGTCGAAATTCCCGGCGTCAACAATGTCTACCTGTTGAAGGCGGCCCTCAATGCGAAACGCAAATCAGCCGGAGAGCCCGAAGTCGACGCCTACGAGTTTCTGAGTCTCATCCGGCAAAAGATGAAACTCATGCAAATGAGCGAATCCTTTCTGACGCGCGGCGTCAACGAAGGATTCTCCGGCGGCGAGAAGAAGCGCAATGAAGTCCTGCAGATGCTGGTGTTGGAACCCAAGCTGGCCATTTTGGATGAAACCGACTCGGGTCTCGATATCGATGCGCTCAAGGTGGTTTCCGCGGGCGTGAATTCCCTGCGCCACCCTGAGCGCGCCGTCGTGCTCGTGACGCACTACCAGCGCTTGCTCGACTACATCGTGCCGGACCAGGTGCATGTGCTGTCGGGCGGACGCATCATGAAATCGGGGGATAGTTCCCTCGCACAAGAACTCGAACGCCGCGGCTATGACTGGGTGATGGAGAGTCAGGTCGCATGAGCGGCGCATTGCAATCCCCCGCCGCCCTGCCGATGTCTGCGGCGCTGCGCTCCTTTGCCGCACAATGGCAAACGCGGTCCCCCGATTCGCTGGCGGCGGTGCGCGAACGGGCGATGCAGCGATTTCTCGAGCTCGGCCTGCCGACGATACGCGACGAGACATGGCGCTATACCAATCTGCGCAGCCTCGCCGCGCAGAGCTTCGTCGACGCGCCGCGCAAGCCTCGCAGCGGGATCGAACCGAATCCCGCGCCATCGCTGCTCGGCGAATCCGGCCGTGCGGCGCCGCTGCTCATGGTCAACGGTTACCCGAGCTTGCCCGCCGCGGGCGGCGCAATCGAGGGCATGGAGATTCATAGCCTGCGGGAATTGGCGCGCGTTGATCCCAACGCGCTGCTGCGCTTCCTGGAGCCATTGTCCGATGCCGACCAGAAACGCTGGGGCTTGCTCAACACCGCGCTGTTCGTCGATGGCCTCTATCTCAAGATCACCGGCCGCGTGGCCCTGCCGCTGGTCATCCAGCACGTCGCCACCGGCGACGGCGCCGATAATATCGCCTATCCGCGCATCATCATCGAGGCGGCCCCGGGTTCGAGCGCAACCATCGTCGAGCATCATGTGGCGCAGGGCGAACACACGCCGCTCAGCAATTCCAATACGCAGATTGCGCTTCGCCGCGACGCACGGCTCGAGCACTACCGCGTGTATGCGACGGACGCCGGCGCCACGCACATCGATTCGCTCGATATCCGCCAGGACCAAGGCAGCGAGTGCAAGCAGTTCACGATCGTGCTCGGCGGCGGGTTGGTGCGCACGGCGCTCGAAGCGCGCTTAGGAGAGCCGGGCGCCTCGCTCGACAGCTATTCGCTTCTGGTGGGGCACGAGGCGCGGCACGTCGACTGCGTGAATATCGTGACCCATGGCGCGCCCGAAACGCGCAGCACTCAAACGGCGCGCGCCATCGCGAGCGACGCGAGCCGCGTCATATTCAACAGCAAGGTGATCGTCGAAGCGGGCGCCGTTCATGCGCAGTCGCAGCAGTCCTGCCGCGGCTTGCTTCTGTCGCCGACCGCCGAAATCGATACGCGCCCGCAGCTTGAAATTCATGCCGATGAGGTCAAATGCGCGCACGGCGCAACCACCGGCCGGCTCGATCCGGACATGCTCTTTTACATGCTCTCGCGCGGCCTCGACCGCGACACGGCGCAGAGCCTGCTGGTGTATGCGTTCCTTGCCGATGTTCTCACCGGCATGTCGGTGGCCTCGGCGCGGGCCGCGATCGAAAGCGCGTTGATCGCCCAATTGCCCGATTCGCAAACCCTTCGGAAATTTCGATGAAGAATATTGCACTCGTTGACCGGACCCAGGCTTTCGACGTGAACACCGTGCGGCGGCAATTCCCCATATTGGCGCGCATGGTGCGCGGCAAGCCGCTGGTCTATTTGGACAACGGCGCCTCTGCACAGCGTCCGGCCGCCGTGATTGAGGCCGTCGATGACTACGAACGTCACCACCACGCCAACATACATCGCGGCGTCCACACGTTGAGCCAGGAGGCGACGGCTCTTTACGAGAGCGCGCGCGACGGCCTTGTCGAATTCATCAACGCGCGGTCGCGGCACGAGGTCATTTTCGTGCGCGGCACCACCGAAGCCGTCAATCTCGTCGCACAGAGCTACGCCAGGCCCCAGCTTAAGCCGGGAGACGAGATACTCATAACGCATCTGGAGCACCACGCCAATATCGTGCCGTGGCAGATGGTTTGCGAGCAAACCGGCGCGAAGCTTATTGTCGCGCCCATCGATTCGCGCGGCGAGGTTCATGTGGACGCGGTGGTGGCGCTGATGAGCCCGCGCACGCGCCTGTTCGCTTGTGCACATGTATCGAACGCCCTGGGGACCGTCCTGCCGATCCGCCGCTTGATCGCCGCCGCCAAGGCCCGCGGCATCGTCACCCTGATCGACGGCGCACAGGCCGTGCCCCACATGCATGTCGACGTGCAGGATCTGGGCTGCGATTTCTACGCATTCTCAGGCCATAAGATGTTCGGCCCCACCGGCGTCGGCGTACTGTACGGGCGCGAACAGTTGCTCGAGCGCATGCCGCCCTGGCAAACCGGCGGCGAGATGATCCTCGCCGTGACCTTCGCCAAAACCACGTACAACGGCTTACCGAATAAGTTCGAGGCCGGCACGCCCAATATCTCCGGAGCCATCGGATTGGGCGCGGCGGTGGTTTTTTTGCAAGGCATGGATCGTGACGCCGCTGAGCGCCACGAGAATGCGCTCCTCGAGCATGCGACGGCCGCCTTGAGCAAGATACCGCAGCTTCGCATCGTGGGTACGGCGGCAGACAAGGCAAGCCTGGTGTCGTTCACCGTCGCCGGCGTGCATCCTCACGACCTCGGAACCATTCTCGACGAGGACGGCATCGCCATCCGGACCGGACATCACTGCGCCATGCCGGTCATGGAGTTCTTCAAGCTGCCGGCGACCGCCCGCGCCTCGTTCGCCTTCTACAACACTTTCGAGGAAATCGACAGGCTTGCCGCGGGCGTCGAACGCGCGCGCAAGCTGTTCGCTTAGAGAAGCCATGGAACTCAACGATCTGTACCGGGATGTGATTCTCGACCACAACCGTCGACCGCGTAATTTCGGCGGTTTGGAGCCGGCCGATGCCAGTGTCGAGGGGTTCAATCCCATGTGCGGCGACCGTCTCACGGTGCGCCTGAAATTGGACGACGACAAGATCAGCGACATCCGCTTCGAAGGACAGGGATGCGCGATATCGACTGCCTCGGCTTCCCTGATGACCGAAGCGGTGAAAGGCCGCACGCGCGCCGATGCCCTGCGGCTGTTCGATCGCGTGCACCAGCTTCTCACCGACGATGCGGCGCCCCCGGCTGAAGAACTCGGCAAGCTGGCCGCCCTGTCCGGCGTTCGCGAATACCCGGCACGAGTCAAATGTGCGAGCCTGTGCTGGCACACGCTTAGCGCGGCGCTGCGCTCAACCGACCCGCAAGGATTGCCTGCGGTGACCACCGAATAAGTTGCTTCAGATGCATTCGTACGAAAACGAACCGATAGTCGTGCAGCGCGAGGTCAAGGCGGTGGCCATCCCCGCCGGCGTCGAGGTCAATCTCAAGCCCGGCTCGGTAGGCTATATCACGCAGGCTCTGGGAGGCAGCTTCACCGTGTACATCGACGGCAATTTGTTCCGCATCGCAGGTGCGGATGCGGACGCCATCGGCAAGACCGCCGCGACGGCGCCCGAGGTGCCCCCGGGGGCCTCGGAGGACGATATCAAGAACATCGTATGGCAGCAGCTCAAGACCTGTTACGACCCGGAAATCCCTGTCAATATCGTCGACTTGGGGTTGGTCTACGAATGCGAAGTCAGCAAGAACGAAGATGCGACCCGCACGGTCGACATCAAAATGACTTTGACCGCGCCCGGGTGCGGCATGGGTGAAGTCCTGGTCCAAGACGTGCGCGGCAAGGTGCAGATCGTCCCCACCGTTGCGCGGGCGAACGTCGAATTGGTATTCGACCCGCCGTGGAACCAGACCATGATGTCGGACGAGGCTCGCTTGCAAACCGGCATGATGTAGACCTTAAAAATAATGTGAGGAAATGTTCGTGAAATGGGTCGACGCCGGTCCCGCCACGGATTTGGGCGATGGACAAACACTCTCCATCCCG
>Ga0208848_1000232_pt1 | contig 10826 bp, 9 predicted proteins | sample NGESurshal072012_2_FD_184455 | JGI IMG/M metagenome (GOLD analysis project Ga0208848, IMG submission 184455) | Arctic peat soil microbial communities from Barrow, Alaska - NGEE Surface sample 210-1 shallow-072012 (SPAdes) | ecosystem: Environmental > Terrestrial > Soil > Wetlands > Peat ... | reverse complement strand
GTCCTCCTTGGTGATCTTGAAGCGGGCCTGATAGGGACAGGCGACGTCGCAATAGGCGCAGCCGATGCAGATCTCGTAGTCGATGGTGACAATGCCGTCGGCGCGCTGGCGCGTGGCGGTAGTCGGACAAACATGCATGCAGGGCGGGTCGGCGCAGTGCTGGCAGCCGACCGGTACAAAGGTGCGATTGACGTTGGGGAACGAGCCGGCCTCGATATCGAGCACCTTGCGCCATTGCACCGCCGGCGAAGTGGCGTTGGCATGCCGGCAGGCCGCGGTACAGGTCTGGCAGCCGACGCACCGCTCGAGATCGGCGATCATCGCCCAGCGGGTCATGTTGACCCCGCAAGGCGCGTCACCTTGACCTTGACCAAGTCGGCGCTCGATCCGGTCGCGTCGGTAAGATCAAGCAGCATCGGCACCAAAGCGTTCATGCTTGGCGCGTTGAAGTCCTTGGCATACGGCGTTACCCAGTGATCGAACTGGCCGATTATTAACAAAGTGTCGGGGCGGATGCCCTCGCGCAACATCACGTTGCCTTTGGTGCTGTTGAGCGGCGAGCGCACTTCGACCAAATCGCCGTCGGCGATACCAAGCTTTTCCGCCGCGGCCTCGTTCATCACCACGCTGCCGTGGCCGAGAACGTTGTCCGCTACTTCCTTGATGAGCTGAACACCGACATTATTGCCCCAGGAATATTGCATGCTGCGCGAGGTGACGAGCCAGAATGGATAGTCGGCGATCTCGACCTTGAAGTGCTTGGCGAGCGCGTTCTCCCACAGCCCGTTCAAGTCGCGCCAATGAGGCAGCGCTTCATATTCGGCGAGCTGCTTGTCCCACCAGGTGATGCCATGTTCATGCAGGCGCCGCTCGAGTTCCTTGCCGACGCGCAACAACCGCTCCTGATAAGGCTGCTCGAAGCGCAGGCCCTGTTCGACCAGCTTCGGATAGAGGTACCACATCAGCCGCGAGAACGGCTTTACGCGGAAACCATTGGCGCGGAACCAGTCGAGCCCTTGCGTCTCGGCGCCATCGGTGATCTCGGCGCTCGCCGCCCGGCAGCTTGCGTCCCAGATCTCTTCGACGCTGTGCGCCTTCGTCACGTCGAGTGAGAAATCATAATTGTCGCCCTTGAGCTTGACGTCGGCACCACCGCGATTGATCGCAGTATTGTACTCTTCAAGTAGACCGGTGCGGCGCGCGAGCTCGGTTGCGATCCAGGTTAAGTCTTTCGCCTCGCCCTGCGGCGGCACCGCCGGATCGCGCAATGCGAAGCCCTGATGGTCCCAAAACTGCTCGATGTATTTGGTGCCACCGATGCGCATCAGCTGCAGGCCCTCGAGGTCGGTGCAGTCTGGCAGCAGCACGTCGGCGACATGATTGGTTTCATCGCGCGTGAAGGCGAAGCAAACGGTGAACGGGAACTTCGCCATCGTTTCGCCGACCGCCTTGGTGTCCCAGAACGAGATCGCCGGATTGATGCGGTAGACCAGCCAGACGTCGGGTGGCGGTGCATGCGGGAGCTTGTCGAAATCCTCCTTCTGCATCATCCAGGCGAGATGCGTCGGCCCGAGCGCCTGGCTCCAGGCCGAGTTGGCGACCAGCGGCACCAGCGTGCGGTGGGCACTGCGCGCCGACGGGCGCGAAATCCATTCTTCCTTGCTGGTCGGGTTCATCGGATAATGCATGAAGCCGTCGGGGCCCGGCGTGACGCTCGACCAGCGATTGTCGGCCGGACGATTGAGCCGCACGGTGGTGCCGAGCGTGCCGCCCGGCACGTCGAGCGCACCGACCAGGCAGGGAATCAGCGTGCGCGCCCAGCAGCACTCGTAGCCGCCCCAGCCATTATTGACGGTCTTGCCGAAGACGATGGCGACCGGCCGAAACGGCAGCGTCATACCTTCGATTTCGATGGTCTCTCCGACACAGGCGTGCGCGAGGAACTCATTGGTGACGCGGCGGATGTCGGCGGCCGGAACATCGCAGATTTTCGCCGCCCATTCCGGCGTATAGGTCTTCACATGCGCGACCAGATGCGCGAAGGCGGGTCGGACGGCGGCCGCGCGATGCGTGGTGATCTCTTGATCGGCGCCGATCTCGATGCCGTCGACCGTGAAGCTGCCTTCCAGCGCCGGATCGATATCGGGGGTATCGAACGGCACCGCGCGCCCGCTGTTTTGATTGATCACCAGCGGCTTCTGCGTTTCTTGATCGCGCAGGAAAAATCCGCCGGCGCCGATGAGATAAGGCGACGAGGTCCGTTGTTTGAGAAACGGAATGTCGAGTTTTTCGCGCCCATGTTCATGCAGCAGCACATGGATCATGGCGAACAGGAAGGCGGAGTCGGTCTTCGGCTTGATCGGAATCCACTCAGCCGAGCAGGCGCCGGTCACCGAGAGGTGCGGTTCGATCTGCACGCGCTTCATGCCGCGGTTGCGCGCGTCGGCGTGGCGTTTGACCCCGCAAACGCCGCCCGAGGCTTCGACATTGGCACCGAACGACAGCACATAGTCGCAGAGCGGAGTATCGGGGCACACGGTGAACGCCCGGTGCCAGAGCTCACCGTAGAGGTGTTCCGAGTGGGTGCATTTGACGCCCTGACCGGAACCGAAACTCAAATCGACCGGTCCCCATGCTGAGAGGAAGGCCGGCAGCGTGCCCATATAGGCGGTGGGCGTGCCGCCGCCACCGAAGCTCGCGGCCAGTCGCGGAAATCCGCCCGCGTCGGTAGGGCCGGCCGCGCGCGCGGTCTTGAGCTTGTCCGCGACCAGATCGAGCGCCTCGTCCCAGGATATGCGCACGAAGCCCGGCTCCTCGTGCCGGCCCTTTTTTGGGTTGGTGCGCTTCATTGGATAGAGCACGCGGTTCGGGCTGTAGGATTTTTGTATCAGCCCGAAGGCCTTGACGCAGGCCTTGCCGCCGCCGGGATGGATCGCGGCAGCTTTAAAATTCGGGTTGATCTCGGTGGCAACCCCGTCCTGGATTCGCACGGTCAGCAGGTCCGGCCCCGCTACGCATTGGTAGCAATAGGTCGAAACGACGCGTTCCTGCGGTGGCTTGCGTACCGGCATAGCCTCATCCTCAGTCCGAGCGGGGGACCTATCTAGTCACCAGGGCTAGGCAACTCAGGTACCGACCTTCACGGCAGCGCCCTCGCCGGCATCGGCTTGCAGTGACACCGTATAGCCGGCCTTGAGCGCGTCCATATTGAGATCGAGAAAGCCGCGCGGCGTCTCAGCGCGCACCGCCTGCTCGATCCGCTTGCGATCGCAGATATTGCTCAGCGCGACCAAGGCGCCGAGCGCAACGATGTTCGTCACCCGCTCGCTGCCCAGTTGCAAGGCCGTGCGGCTGAGCGGCAGGTGATAGCGGCGGTAATCGCCCACCGGCAGTTCGGGGCACAGCCGCGTGTCGGCGATGACCAGCGCGCCCGGCTTGAGCAGCGGCCAGGACGGCTTGATGGCGAGCCGGTCGAGCAGCACCAGATGGTTGAGCGCGGTTGTGATTGGGAAGTCCACCTCGACGTCGGAGATCACCAGGTCGGCATTGCAGTAGCCGCCGCGCGAGGTCGGCTCATAGGTCTGCGACTGAGCAACGCGCTTACCGTCGGCGGCAAGCGCATCGGCAAGCATCTTCGCGCTGAGGATCAGGCCCTGGCCGCCGGTGCCGCCGATGCGAATTTCAATCCGTGCGTCGTGCATCACGAGGCTCCCGCGCGGGCCGCCGCCGCGCGCCGATAGGCGGCGCCGTATTCGGGACGATTGTTCTTGGTAAGGACGCCGGTCGGCAGCGTATTCGGGCGGAACGGCGTATCGACCGTATCCGCGTACGCGCTCGGACGGATGTTGCTCTTCTGCCGCATGACCATTTCCGCCGAGGAGCCCATGTCGTTCTTGCGGCCGAAAATTTCAGTGCAGTCGGACAGCACTTCGACGAACGCGAACCCCGGATGCTCGAGCCCGGCCTTGATCAGTTCCTTGAGCTTGGGGACATGGTGGGTCACTTCGCGGCCAACGAAACCCGCGCCCGCCGCGGTTGCGAGCGCGCAGGCGTCGAAATGCGGCTCTTGATTGCCGAGCGGCGTCGTCGTTGTCAGCCGGGTCTCCGACGTGGTCGGAGAGACTTGGCCACCGGTCATACCGTAAACTTCATTGTTGAGCATCAAGCAGGTCAGCTTGAGATTGCGCCGGCAGGCGTGGATCAAATGATTGCCGCCTATCGCGAGACAGTCGCCATCGCCGGTGATGACCACGACATGGAGATCGGGACGCGCCAGCGCAAGGCCGGTGGCATAGGCCAGCGGCCGTCCGTGCGTGACATGGAAGGTGTTGGCGTCGATATAGGCGGATAGCCGTCCGGCACAGCCGATACCGGAGACCACCGCGAGCTTGTCCTTGTCGATGCCGAGGTCATGGATCGCCCACAGCAGCGCCCGCAACGCGATGCCGTGGCCGCAACCGGGACAGAGAAAGTGCGGCATCATCTCCTTGCGGAGATAGTCGCGGACGTCGAAATCGGCGGCTGTGTCGATGAGCATCACGTCCCCCTTGCGAGCGCCGCGGCCCGCGCGGCGATATCCGCCGGAGTGATCGCCTCGCCGCTGAAAAGATGAATTCCTTCGATCGGCATGCCGGCGAGCACGCGCTCGACCTCAAGCCGAAGCTGACCGGTGTTCATTTCTGGAACCAGCACGGCGCGCGCTTTGGCCGCGGCTTGACGCAGCTGCTTTTCCGGGAACGGCCAGAGCGTGATCGGGCGGAACAGCCCCACGCGCAGCCCTTGCGCGCGGCACAGATCGACGGCGCGCCTCGCCGCACGGGCACTGATGCCGATGGCGACAATGACCACATCGGCATCATCGCAGCGCAGCGTTTCCCAGGAGTCGATCAAATCGCGGTGCCGTTCCAGCTTGGAAAATAGCCGGGATAAATTGCGGGTAACCGCCTCCGGGTTCTGGGTCGGGAAGCCGTCTTCGCCATGGGTCAAGCCGGTCGTATGGTTGCGATAGCCCGCGCCCGGCCGCGCCATGGCCGGAATGCCATCGCCGTTGCCGGCATAGGGTTGATAGGCCGAGCGCGGTCCGCTCGCCCATTTGCGTTCGGTGCGGCTCGAGCTTGCCGCGCTGTTGAGCGCGACGGTTTCTGAAAGTTGCGCGATCACCTGGTCATACAGCAGCACCACCGGCGACCGGCATTGCTCTGCCAGATTGAAAGCACGGATGGTCTCGCTATAGATCTCGCCGACCGAGGCGGGCGTGAGCGCAATGATCGGATAATCGCCATGACTGCCCCAGCGCGCCTGCATCAAGTCGGCCTGCGACGGCCGGGTCGGCATGCCGGTGGAGGGGCCACCGCGCATGACATTGACGATGACGCAAGGGATCTCGGCGCCGGCGGCGTAGCCGATATTTTCCTGCTTGAGCGAAAATCCCGGTCCGCTAGTCGCGGTCATGGCTTTGACGCCGCCCATCGAGGCGCCGATCACGGCCGCCATCGAGGCGATTTCGTCTTCCATCTGCACGAACACGCCGTCGACTTCCGGCAAACGGCGCGCCAGCCGTTCGGCGATTTCCGACGACGGCGTGATCGGATAGCCGGCGAAAAAACGACAGCCGGCGGCGATGGCGCCCAGCGCGCAGGCGTGGTTGCCGGAAATCAGCTTCACGGCATTCTTGCCGGTGAGCGCGGTATCGACGGCATTCATTGAGCAAGTCCCCCCTGCGCAACGGCGGCGGCATCGAGATGCACCCGGATAGCGAAATCCGGGCACAGCCATTCGCACAGCCGGCAGCCGGTGCATTTCTCCGGTTGCGCCAACTCGGCGATGCGGTCCGCGTTCAGCACCAGACAGTGCTCCGGGCACATCTTCACGCAGATGTCGCAGCTCTTGCACCAGGCGGGAGTGATTTCGAGGCGCACCCGGTAGGCCGCGTCCGCCGGCGCCAACGTCTTCGTCACCGGCGCTTCGACCGCCGGCGTGGTGTTGCGCGCCTCCTCGATCCAGCCGCGACCGCGGCGGAACGCTTCCAGATTGACCGCGACGGTCTTCTTCGGCACGAATTCGGCGACCGTGCGCTCCCAATCCGTGGTCGAGAACTCCAAGGCCGTCGACAGCGCGCCGAGCAGCACGACGTTAGCCGCGCGTTCGTTGCCGAGCTTCTCGGCCATGTCGGTGGCGTCGATGGCGTAGCCTTCGCCGACGTGAGCGGCGACCTCGGCCGGCGTCTCTTTCGAATAGCGCAGCGGCGCGCCCGGCTTGCGGTTGAGGCAGGCAAATGGCGGCACGATGCGTTTGGTGTCGCAGATGAAGATGCCGGTGCCGGCTTTCAGGAACGGCAGCCAGCGCAAGCCTTCGGCCCATTCCAGCGCGACCAGGATATCGACATCACCTTTTGGAATTGTCGGCGACCAGACCCGCCGCCCAAAGCGCACATGGCTAAACACGGAGCCGCCACGCTTGGCCATGCCGTGCACTTCACTCTGCTTGACTTCGAAACCCTGGCTCTGCGCAAGCAAAGCGAGCACCTTGGAGACCATGATGACGCCCTGCCCGCCGACGCCGACGATGAGGACGTTGAACGCGTCCTGCGCGGCGTCGCCGGCCACCGCCGGGGATTCCGGCGCCGCGGTGGCGGGGCGGACCGTGGTGACCGGATCTCTCATTGCATCACCGGCGCCACGGTCTTGATGCAGTCCACGGTGCAAACCTGCGCGCAAAGCGTACAGCCGATGCAAAGCGACTGGTCGATCTGGACCTTATGCCGGCCCTCGAACAATTGGTCGCTCCAGGTGATGGCCGGGCAGCCCAGGTTCATGCAGGCCTGACAGGCATTGCACTGTTCGGCGACGACCTCGAAGGGCGGGCCTTTGATCTTGACCGGGTCGAGCACGCAGGGCCGATCGGTGATCAGCACGGCCACGCCGCGGAAATTGATGGCGTCGCGCAATGCTTGATGCATCGCGGCCAGATCATAAGAATCGACCTTGCGCACCCATTTGACGCCGATCGCGCGAACCAGCGCTTCGTAGTCCACCTTCGGCACGTCCTCACCCCGGAGCGTCTTGCCGGTGCCGGGATGCTGCTGGCCTCCGGTCATCGCCGTCACATGATTGTCGAGCAGCATCACCGTGATATTGGCTTGGTTGTAGACCGCGTTGATGAGCTGCGGAATTCCAGCATGCAGGAAGGTCGAATCGCCGATGGTGGCGACGACCGGTTTGGTCTCGCCGGCCTTGGCCATGCCGACGGCGTTGCCGATCGACGATCCCATCGACACAGTTGTGTCCATGCCGCGCAACGGATCGAGGCATGCCAAGGTGTAGCAGCCGATATCGCCGGCGACGCGCGCGCCGGACGCCCGCACTGCCATGAAAGCCGACGTGTGCGGGCAGCCAGCGCACAGTACCGGCGGGCGCACCAGCGGTTCCGGCGTCCATCCGCTCTGCTGAGGTCGCGGCGCGAGAATGCCCGCCTGCTCGAATCCGGCGCGGACCAGTTCGGGCGATAATTCGCCGGCACGCGGAAAGAAACACTTGCCCTCGACCTGAAAACCGAGCGCGCGGATTTCCTTTTCGATCACCGGCTCGAGCTCCTCGACCACGAAGATACGGTCGACCGATTCACAATAGCGGCGCAGCAACTCATCCGGCAGCGGCCAAGAGGCGCCGAGCTTCAACACGTTGGCGTGGGGAAGCACTTCGCGCACATACGGGTAGCAGGTTCCAGCCGTGATGACGCCGAAGCTCGTATCACCGGCCTCCCAACGATTGATCGGAGATTCGGCAAGGTAGGCCTTCAATCGCGCTTCGCGCTCGATCACTACGCCATGGCGCGGCCGGGCATAGGCCGGGATCATGACGTTCTTCGAAGGCTTCTCGATAAATGCGCGTGGCGGCGGCACTTTGCGATCGCCAACCGCCACCGCACTGCGGGTATGCGAAAGACGCGTCGTGCTGCGCACGATCACCGGCGTGTCGAAGGTCTCCGACAGATCGAAGGCCAGGCGGGTGAAATCGAGCGCCTCCTGGGCGTCGCTCGGTTCCAGTATCGGCACGGTGGCGAGCGCGCCGTAAATTCGTGTGTCCTGTTCGTTCTGCGAGCTGTGAATGCCGGGATCATCGCACACGGCGAGGACCAACCCACCGTTCACGCCGATGTAGGTTATCGACATGAATGCATCGGCGGCGACATTGAGTCCGACATGCTTCATGGCGGCGAGCGCGCGACGCCCGGCAAACGAAGCGCCGATGGCGACGTCGAGCGCAACCTTTTCGTTAGTCGACCACTGGGCGTGTAAATCTTCGGCCGGATAGTCGGCCAATGTCTCGAGGATTTCAGTGCTCGGAGTGCCGGGATAGGCGGCGGCGACCTTCACGCCCGCTTCCCATGCGCCGCGCGCGATCGCTTCATTGCCGGTCAACGGCCGAACATTTTTCGCCTTCTCGGGCGATCGTTCGGCAGCGTCCACAACTGCGTGCATCTGTTCCCCCCGACGGCGGATTTCGCCGTTTTGGTCAATAATCATCGCCTAATCGGGGGTCGGCGTACTTGAGCTATATCAAGCGGTTATTATTCAATCCAGACGCGGGCCGGAACGAGACAATACCGCGTGCGCTTTGGGTTTTTACGGGGAAAGGCCGCGAAGATCAGCGCGATGACGCATATTTCGCGGCCTTTGCCTTGAGCCGCTCGAGGGTCTTGCCCTTGTCGACCACAAAGCGGCTGTGCGAGCCGGCGCAGATCGGCTCAAGATTGTCCTTGGCGGCGATCTCGAAGGTGACTTTGCGCCCCTCGACGGCAGTCACGGTCGCGGTGATCTCGGCCATCATGCCGGGTAGCGTGGGCGCGAGATGGCGGATCGACACATCTATGCCAACTGAATCCTCATTGGCGTCAGAATGTTCGAGGATGAGGTCGCGGCAGATGTGTTCGATGTCATGCACCAGACGGGGCGTGGCGTAAACGCGGCCTTCCTCGCCCATGAATCCGATCGTGCGGTCGCGATCAATCTCAATACGACTGGTGCGTGACACTCCCGGACGAAGGCTTTCTTTCATCGATATCCTCCTCACCATTCAACGCGGCAATTAAGTTGACTTCCGGTCTGCTCCACTTGACCAACGTCAATCCGCGAGCGCTTTTAGATTCCCAAATAGGCTTCCCTGACTCGGCGATCGGCCTGGATTTCGGCCGCAGGTCCGCTCAGCGTCACGCGCCCGGTTTCCAGCACGTAGGCGCGGTCGGCGATTGCCAACGCGGCGCGCGCATTCTGTTCCACCAAAAGGATGGTCAGGTTGTCGTCCCGCAGCGCGCGGATCACCGTGAGCAATTGGTCGACCAAGTTGGGAGCCAGACCCATCGACGGCTCGTCCAGCAACAGCAGCCGCGGCTTTGCCATTAAAGCGCGTCCGATCGCAAGCATCTGCTGCTGACCGCCGGACAAGGCGCCTGCCGGCGTTTGCAAAATCGCATCGAGCATCGGGAACAGCGCGCAGACCCGCGCCAGCGCCGGTTCCAGATCTGCGTCGCGGCAAGACCATGCACCGAGCTTCAGATTGTCCAGCACGGATAAAGGCGCAAACACTTGCCGGCCTTCCGGCACTTGCGAGATGCCGAACGCTACCCGTTCATGCGCGGGCTGTTTTTCGATCCGCTCGCCGTCAAATCGTATCGCGCCGTCGGTGATCGGCTGCACACCGGAAATGGCGTGCATGAGCGTCGTCTTGCCGGCGCCATTGGCGCCGATCAAAGTGACGATCTCACCGGCGTCGACATGGAGCGTGACGCCGTGCAGGACTTCGATGCGGCCATAGGCACTTCTGACATTTTCAATCGAAAGCATGCGCGGCCTCCTGCGAGCCGTGAACACCCAAATAAGCCTCGATCACCTCCACGTTGGACCGCACTTGTTGGGGAGTGCCTTCCGCGAGCGTCCGACCTCTTGCCAGGACATGAACGCGGTCGGAGATATTCATCACCAGACGCATATCGTGCTCGACCAACACGACAGTGATCCCTTCCTTCACGATGGAGCGGATGACGCGATCGATTTCCTGGGTTTCGACCGGGTTGCAGCCGGCGGCCGGCTCATCGAGCAGCAGCACCTTCGGCTCGCTGGCCAGGGCGCGCGCGATTTCCAGGCGTTTGAGGGCGCCATAGTCGAGCGAACCAGCCGGACGGTTCGCTGCATCGGCGAGGCCGACGCGCGCCAGCGCCGCGTGAGCGGCTTCGCGGGTCGCCTGATTCTGGCGCGCTACCGATGGCCAATGCAGCAGATCGGCCAGAATTCCGGTCCGCTCGTGGCGGTGCCGGCCGACCATCACGTTTTTCAGCACCGACATTTGAGAGAAAATCTGCAGATTCTGAAAGGTCCGCGAGAGTCCTCGCCGCGCGAGTTGATCGGGCGCCAGACCAGTCACCGTTTCTCCGGCGAGCCGGATGCTGCCATCGAGTGGCGTATAGATACCCGATACCAGATTGAGCAGCGTGGTTTTGCCGGACCCGTTCGGCCCGATGATCGAGAACACCTGTCCGGAAGCGATTGAGATGCTGACGCCATCGATCGCCCGCACGCCACCGAAGGTAATGGCCAGCCGATCGGCCTCTAGGATCATCATTTCCGCCACCCAGCGAGCGCCACGGTAACGGACGGCACAATGCCCTGGCGTAGAAAGATCATGAAAACCATCACGATCAGTCCGAGCAACGCCTGCTCGTATTCATGGAAAACGGTGAGCACCTGCGGCAACACGACCAGCACGGCCGCTCCCACCAACGACCCGAATATCGACCCCATGCCGCCCAGCACGACCATGGCGACCAATTCG
>Ga0208848_1000231_pt1 | contig 10840 bp, 9 predicted proteins | sample NGESurshal072012_2_FD_184455 | JGI IMG/M metagenome (GOLD analysis project Ga0208848, IMG submission 184455) | Arctic peat soil microbial communities from Barrow, Alaska - NGEE Surface sample 210-1 shallow-072012 (SPAdes) | ecosystem: Environmental > Terrestrial > Soil > Wetlands > Peat ... | reverse complement strand
TGCGCCGTTGTGGCCGACGCCAATGCGGACGCGGCCGACCACGGCCGTCTCGTCGCCGAGGGGCTGCGCGCTGACTGCGCAGCGGCACTGCGCGACGAGGTCATCGTCGGGGTGGGTCGGTCGCGCACCGGCCCGCAGGGGGTCAGGCAGTCGCACCGCGAGGCCGAGCACGCGCTGCGCATCAGCGCGCGACTCAAGGCCCCGCGTGCTGTCGCGACGTTCTCGGACCTCGGTCTGCACCGCCTCCTCGTGGTCATGACCCAGCATGCCGAGACCGAGGACTTCTATCAGCAGACGGCCGGTGCGCTCGTCGCCTACGACGACCGCACCGGCTCGGGCCTGATGGAGACCCTCGACGTCTTCTTCGCCTGTCACGGTTCACCCACCGATACCGCGCAGCGCCTTCACCTGCATCGCAACACGGTGCTGTATCGCCTGCGGCGGATCGAGGAGATCGGAGGGCTGCGGCTCGAAGACCCAGCGACGCGGCTCAACCTGCAGCTCTGCCTGCGCATCCGCGAGGTTCTGCCCGCCACGCCGGGCAGGTCGGCGGCGGGAAGTCGCTGAGGGCGGGGCACGACGGCTGGGGCGGTCCGTTTGTGCGAAACGCACAAGACGGCGGTGCCAAAGTTGTGGCGGCGCGCGTATCGAAGCGGCCCCCCGTCCCCTCCTAGGCTTCGTGCACGAGCCCGCACTCAGGAGAACGCCGTTGCACCGTCGAAGCCGAACCCGAATTGCGATTGCCGGTGCCACCGCGCTCGCGACGCTGCCGTTGACCGCTCACGCTGCCGACAGCACCGCGACCCAGGCGGCCGGCGTCGCCGCCGACACGGTGTGGGTGGTGGTCGCGGCGCTGCTCGTCCTGTTCATGCAGGCCGGCTTCGCCATGCTCGAAGTCGGCTTCACGCGCATGAAGAACGTCGGCACGGTGGTCGCCAAGGTCATCGTCAACCTCAGCATCAGCTCGGTCATGTACTGGCTGGTCGGCTTTGCCTTCGCGTTCGGCGCCGCCAGCGGGTTCGTCAACAGCATCATCGGCGTCACCGGTTTCGCGCCGTCGTTCCACCCGGGCTCGACGATGAACTTGCCGTCGCTCGCTGCCTCGACAGCGCCGGCCGCGGCCAAGTTCTTCTTCGAGTTCGTCTTCTGCGCGGTGTCGCTGGCGATCGTCTGGGGAACCATGCTCGAACGCACCAGGTTCATCGTCTACATCCTCTTCGCCGTGCCATTCGCCGGCTTCATCTACCCCATGATCAGTCACTGGCTATTCGGCGGCGGCTGGCTGATGAGCAGTCTCGGTGCCCAGGACTTCGCCGGATCGACCGTCGTTCACCTCACCGGCGCCACCGCCGGATTCGCCGGTCTGCTCCTGCTCGGCCCGCGCATCGGCAAGTACTCGCGCGACGGCAAGCCGAACGCCATCCCAGGGCACAACATGCCGCTCGCGCAACTGGGGGTGATCATCCTCTGGTTCGGATGGTTCGGCTTCAACCCGGGCTCGACGCTCAACGCGACCAACCTGCACTTCGCTGACGTCGTCGTCACCACCAACCTCGCTGCGGCCGCGGGCGCGTTGGCGGCGATGGCCACCATATACCGGCTGCAGAAGTCGCTCGACGTCGGCATGATCGGCAACGGCGCCATCGCCGCCCTGGTAGCGATCACGGCCCCAAGCGGCTACGTGCAGCCATGGGCGGCGATCATCATCGGGGCTGTGGCGGGTGTCATCGTGGTGTTCGGCGTCATCGCCATCGACAAGTGGATCGACGATCCCGTCGGTGCGCTCAGCGCACACGGGTTGGCCGGAATCTGGGGCACGTTGTCGTGCGGCCTGTTCACCGACCCTCAGCTGGCGACCTTCAACGGAGTGGGCCAGGGCGGCCTCTTCTACACCGGCAGCTTCAAGCAGCTCGGTGCTCAGGCAGCCGCGGTGAGCGCCAGCTTCATCACCGTCTTCGCGCTCAGCTACGGCCTCTTCTGGGCGATCAAGAAGACGGTCGGGCTGCGCGTCAGCCAGCGTCACGAGATCGACGGCCTCGACATCAGCGAGCACGGCATGTGGGGCTACCCGGAGCAGTTCATGCCGGTCCCCGGCGGGGCGTACATTCATCCCGACGCGGTCGCCGAACCTGCGCGTAAGCTGGTCGGATCGACGGCGCCCGCGGACGAACCGAAGGGGCCGGTTACGGAGGCAGGTACGTCGTGAAGAAGGTCGAGGCAATCATCCGCCCCGAGAAGCTGCAGGCGGTTCAGGACGCCATGGACGGGCTCGGTGCCTCTGGGCTCACGGTCACGGAGGTGCTTGGCTGCGGCGCGCAGCGCGGCTACACGGAGACGTACCGCGGGGCACGAGCCAACATCTCTCTGCAGCGCAAGGTGAAGGTGGAAGCCGTGGTGGGGGACTCGCTGGTCGACGCCGTCGTCAACGCCATCACCGGTGCGGCCCGCACCGGGGAGGTTGGTGACGGCAAGATCTTCGTTCTTCCCGTCGACGATGCCGTCCGCGTCCGTACCGGCGAGCGCGGTGACGCCATCGTGCGCCACCTTGAACCCGAGCGCTGGGGTCACTGACCGGCGCGGCCGAGCCCTCGACCCAACGGGCTAGACTCTGGCCGCCATGACCTATGTCGTCACCGAGACCTGCATCGACCTCAAGGACAAGTCGTGCATCGAGGTCTGCCCGGTGGACTGCATCCATGAGGTTGACGACGACCGCATGGTGTTCATCGACCCCGACGAGTGCATCGACTGCGGCGCCTGCGTCGACCCCTGCCCGGTGGACGCGATCTACGCTGAAGAGGACGTCCCCGCGCCTCAGCAGCCGTTCACGCTGATCAACAAGGTCTACTTCAAGGACAAGGTCGCGGCCCGCGAGCAGGTCGACGCGATCAAGCCGGTCGCCTGAGCAGCGCGACGGATCGTCCACACCGCACCGGCGGTTACCTTGTGCGCCGCGCACAGGAGTCGCACCCCGCTTCTCAGGTGTGGCGTCCATAGTGACCGCCCTGTCACGAGGCTAGCCTGAAGGCCGACAATCCGGCCACGCCAGCGATCCACCGTCCCGCGCGGCCGGCAACCCACCACGGAGGATGGATCGCATGGCAATCGACCAGTCGGTAGCCGCCCCGTACACAGCAGAGGTGCAGCCCACGATGTCCCCGACCGCCGTCTCCGACACCAGTCCCAAGCAGCTCATCGCTCACGCCAGGGAGCTGGGCGCGAAGATGGTTGACTTCAGGTTCACGGACCTCCCCGGCACCTGGCAGCACTTCAGCGTGCCTGTCAGCGAGCTCACCGAGTCCGTCTTCGAGAACGGCATCGGCTTCGACGGGTCGAGCATTCGTGGGTTCCAGAAGATCCACGAGAGCGACATGCTCCTCTTCCCCGACACGGCGCGCGCCTTTCTCGACCCGGTGCTCGAGGTGCCGACGCTGGCGATCATCTGCGACATCAAGGACCCACTGACGCTCCAGCCCTACAGCCGCGACCCTCGCTATGTCGCGCGCAAGGCGGAGGAGTACCTGCGCAGCTCCGGTATCGCCGACACCTCCTACTGGGGCCCGGAGTGCGAGTTCTACATCTTCAATTCGGTCCGCTATGACCAGAACACTCACGAGGGCTACTACCACATCGACTCCGACGAGGGCGTGTGGAACACGGGCCGCAACGGCACCGCCAACCTCGGCTACCGCCCCAAGCTGAAGAGCGGGTATTTCCCGGTGCCGCCTGTTGACAAGCAGCAGGACCTGCGCAGCCGGATCGTGCTCGCTCTCATCGAGGCGGGCATCGACATCGAGGTGCATCACCACGAGGTCGGCACGGCCGGCCAGGCCGAGATCGACATGCGCTTCGACACGCTGGTTTCGATGGCGGACAAGGTGCTCAAGTACAAGTACATCGTCAAGAACGTCTGCTACAACGCGGGATACACCGCGACGTTCATGCCCAAGCCGCTCTTCGGTGACAACGGCAGCGGCATGCACACGCACCAGTCGCTGTGGAACGGTGACGAGCCGCTGTTCTTCGACGCCGCCAACTACGCTCTGCTCAGCGACATGGCGCGCTGGTACATCGGCGGCCTGCTCAAGCATGCCCCGGCCGTCCTCGCCTTCGCCGCTCCCACGACAAACAGCTACCGGCGCCTGGTCCCGGGGTACGAAGCGCCCATCAAGCTCGCCTACAGCGCGCGCAACCGCAGCGCCTGCGTGCGCATCCCGACGTACAGCGACAAGCCTGCGGCGCGCCGCCTCGAGTTCCGCTCGCCGGACCCGATGTGCAACCCGTACCTGGCGTTCTCCGCGATGCTCATGGCCGGTCTCGACGGCGTCCAGAACAAGATCGAGCCGCCCATGCCAGTCGACGCCGACCTGTACGAGCTCGAGGGCCGCGAGGCGGAGCGCGTCCACGACCTCCCCGGTTCGCTCTCCGAGGTGCTCGACGCCCTGGAGAACGACCAGGAGTTCCTGCTCCGCGGTGGCGTGTTCACGCCCGACCTGATCGACACGTACATCGCCTACAAGCGTGAGAGCGAGGTCGACCCCATCGCTCTGCGACCACACCCATACGAGTTCTACCTCTACTACGACGCCTGACACAGCAACGATGGGGGCGTAGGGAAACAACGCCGCAGCCGTGAGGGACGGGAGCCGCCGGGTTCCCGTCCCTTTCTCTTCCTGTCTTGGCCGATCAACCGTCTCCGGGTCACGATGGGGCAGCACTGTTCTGGCACAGTGCCGTGGTGCTTGAACTGAGCGGTGCGGACGCGCGCGGCCTGGCCGTGGTCGCGCAGGGGCTGAGCGGCCGTCGCCATCGCGATCCGCTGCGTCTTCTGCGCCGGCTCAACGCCATACAGATCGACACCATCTCTGTGATCGCTCGATCGCAGGAGCTCGTGGCCTTCGCCCGTTTGGGTCCTGTCAGTCGCGCCGACCTGGCGCGGGCATGGTGGGGCCGGGGGGCGACCTTCGAGTACTGGGCGCACGCGGCGTGTCTGCTGCCGCTCGAGCTGTGGCCGCTGTTCGCGTGGCGGCGGCGCAGCTACCTGCGCCGGTATGGGTCGCGCACAGTCGAGCAGCACGAGATCGCCGCGCGCCTGCGCGACGTGGGTTCGCTGACGATCGCGGACCTGGGCGGCGGGCGGACGGCCCCGGGCTGGTGGGAGTGGAGCGCGGTCAAGTCAGCCGTGGAACGGATGCTCGCCTGCGGCGAGGTCGTGTGCACGGAGCGGCGCGGCTTCCGGCGGGTGTACCGCCTCGCCGAGGACGCCGTGCCAGCCCACCTGCTCGGCGCCGAGCCGGACGACGCCGCCTGCCACGCGGCGCTGGTTGCGCTGGCCGCCTCGTCCCTGGGTGCGGCCACGGCCGACGACCTCGCCGACTATTTCCGGCTCCCGGTCGCCGCTGTCCGCCCCGCTGCGGAGGCCGCCGGACTGACACCCGTCTCCGTGTCCGGATGGCGCCGGCCGGCCTGGGCGGCCCCGGCCGCACTGATCGGGCAGAGGCGGGCGCCACAGCACCGGCCGGTGCTGCTCTCACCCTTCGATTCGCTGATCTGGCACCGACCCCGCACCGAGCGCCTCTTCGGCTTTCGCCATCGCCTCGAGGCGTACACGCCGGCGCCCAAGCGAGAGCACGGCTACTTCGCGATGCCGCTCCTCGCCGGGAGCCGCCTGGTGGGACGCGTTGATCCGAAGCGTGACGGCGGCGTGCTGCGCGTGCGCTCCTTGTCTGTCGAGCACGGCGCCGTCGCCGCGCTCGCCGAGGCGCTGCGCGCCGCCGCGGACTGGGTGGGATGCGACGAGGTTGCCGTCGACCCGACTGTTCCGGAAGTGGTCGCCGGCCCTCTTCGTGCCGCGCTCGCCGCCGGGTAGGCTCCGCCCCATGGAGCACGCTGGCCGGCCATGAGGATCGGCAACATGTACGGGCCCGATGCGACCTTCGTCGGCGTGCCCGCTGCCGACCTCGATGACCCGGCCAGCTTCGCGGGCGCTGCGGCTGTGATCGTGGGCGCGCCGTTCGACGGCGGCACCAGCCACCGCCCCGGCTGCCGCTTCGGTCCGCAGGCGATCCGGCTGGCCTGCTACCTCGAGCACGACGGCAGACGTCCGTCGCTCGCGCTCGGCGTCGACGGTCTCCTCGACCGCGGCGTGGTCGACGCCGGCGACGTGCTCATGCCCGCCGGCGAGATCGAGGCATTGCTGCTCCGCCTCGAGCAGGCGGTGGAGCTGGTGGCCCGCAGCGGCACCGGGCACGGGCACGCCGGAGCCCGGCGGCCTCACCGCCCGCCAACTGCTCGACGCCGTGCGCCGCGTCGCCAGGGAGGTACCGCTGGCCGGGGTGGAGGTCGTCGAGGTGTCGCCACCGTACGACCACGCTGAGGTGACCGCCTACCTCGGCAATCGCATCGTCCTCGAGGCCCTCTCCGGGATCGCCTGGCGCCCTCGCCACGATGGCGCGGTGAGGCCCGAGGATCCGCTGCTTGGCCGCGTCGCGGCGCACGCACCCGGCGACCTCACCGGGTAGGCCACCGCTCCCTCCACCCGGTGCCGTCATGTCCACCGGCCGTCTGTCATGATCCCGCGGTTGCGGCCGCCGACCGGCGCCGTCGGTGGCGCGATCCGCAGAGGGAAACCGTGGCACAGGATCCGGGCATCGTCGGGCCCGCAGACGGCCGAGCGATACCGCGCTATGCCGGGCTCAGCACCTTCGCCCGGCTTCCCCGCCTCGAGGACGTTGCCCACGCTGACGTCGCCGTCGTCGGGGCGCCGTTCGATGCCGGTGTCAGTTACCGCCCGGGCGCACGCTTCGGCCCCGCCCACATCCGCCAGTCATCCCGGCTGCTCAGACCATATAACCCGGCTCTCGATGTCGGGCCCTTCGATGGGCAACAGGTCGCGGATGCCGGAGACATCAGTTGCAACCCGTTCGACATCGGTGAGGCGATCAGCCAAGTCGAGGCGGGAGCAACCGCCCTCCTCGCGGGAGGTAGTCGCCTCCTGACCCTTGGCGGCGACCACACCATCGCGCTGCCGCTCCTGCGCGCGGTCTGTCGCGACCTCGGTCCGGTGGCGGTGCTGCACTTCGATGCCCACCTCGACACCTGGGACACGTATTTCGGCGAGCCGTACACTCATGGAACGCCATTCCGGCGTGCGTCGGAGGAGGGCCTCGTGGACCTGGCGCACTCCATGCACATCGGCATCCGCGGGCCGCTCTACGACCGGGTCGACCTCGCTGACACCGCTCGGCTGGGCTTCGAGACCATTCACTGCGCCGACATTGAGGAGCTCGGCGTTGCCGCGACCGTAAGGCGCATGCGCGACCGCCTGGGCTCAGCCCCAGTGTACGTGTCGATCGACATCGACGTGCTCGACCCGGCGCATGCGCCCGCCACCGGGACACCCGAGGCGGGAGGCATGACCAGCCGGGAGCTGCTCGTCACCATCCGCGGCCTCGCCGGGCTCCGCGTCGTGTCGGCCGACATCGTCGAGGTCTCGCCGGCCTACGACCATGCCGAGATCACCGGGATCGCCGCCGCCCACGTTGCCTACGAACTGCTGTCCATCATGGCAACACCAGTGCACAGAGAGGAGTAGAGGCATGGCCACCACGACCGAACCGGTCGCCCGGCGGAGCACGGGCGGACTCGAGGTCCGCTCCATCGACTACGTGCCGCTGTCCGAGCGTCACGGCAAGCTGTGGCACCTCGGACCGCTGTGGTTCATGAGCAACGCGCAGATCGCCACGCTGGCAGTCGGGCTGGTCAGCATCACCACCGGCGGCAACGTCATCTGGTCGCTGCTGGCGATCCTGGGTGGCACGCTCTTCGGCACCTTCTTCATGGCTTTCCACTCCGCCCAGGGCCCGCAGCTCGGCCTGCCGCAGATGATCCAGTCGCGGCCGCAATTCGGCTACATCGGAGCGCTGCTCGTCTGGCTCTTCGCATATCTGCAGTACGCTGGCTTCAACGTCTTCAATACCATCCTCGCCGGGCAGGGGATGAACGCCAGCGTCGGCGGCGATACGAAGATCTGGATCGTCATCGCCACGGTTCTCGCCGCGGTTGTCGCGCTGGTCGGGTACGACCTCATCCACAGCGTTGAGCGGCTGCTGACCTACGCGTTCGTCGTGTTTTTCGGACTTTTCACCATCGTCGTCATCGCCAGGGTCGGACTCCCTGCCGGCGCCTGGGACTTCGGCGGCTTCAAGGCGACACCCTTCCTTGCACAATTCGGAGTCGTCGCCGGCTACCAGATCAGCTGGGCGATCTACGTGTCCGACTACTCTCGGTACTTGCACCCGAACGTCACCGTGAGCAAGACGTTCTACTGGACGTACGGTGGATCCGCGCTTGGCGCCTTCTGGCTGATGGGCCTGGGCACCCTCCTCGCCGCTGGGGCTGGCGCTGCGTTCACCACCATCGGGTCCATCCACGACGCCGGCAACCTGCTCTTCAGCGGTTTCGGCGGCGTCATTCTCGTCTTCTCGGCGCTCGGTCTGATCTCGGTCACGGCACTGAACATGTACGGCGGGTCGCTGACCCTCATCAGCGGGATCGACTCCCTCAAGAACGTGCGCCCGACGCTGAGCGTTCGCTCCATCACCATCAGCATCACTGCCGTCCTCGGGCTGGTGGGCGCGCTGGCCAGCTCGGACGCCTTCCTGTCCAACTTCACCAACTTCCTGCTGCTGGTGCTGTACTTCTTCATCCCGTGGACGTCGATCAACCTCGTCGACTACTACATCGTGCGGCGCGGCCATTACGCCATCGAAGAGATCTTCAAGCCTGACGGCATCTACGGCCGCTGGGGATGGCGGGGCATCGTCAGCTACCTCATCGGCTTCGCCGCCATGACGCCCTTCTTCGCCACCGGGTGGTACACAGGCTTTGTGGCCAAGGACCTCGGCGGCGCCGACATATCCATCTTCATCGGGTTGCCCGTGGCCGCCATCCTCTACTACGTGTTCAGCCGTTCCCTCGATGTGGAGCACGAGCGCGCAGTGGCGGTGCAGTCGGACGCCAATCTCGAGCAACTCGCCAGCGCCCACGAGCGGGACTAGCAGCGGTGCCCGCTGACGGATTCGGCGTCGACGCCTTCGCGTCGGCGGCGTCCGTCCGGGCTGGCGAGGTATCCCCCGTCGAGCTGGTCGAGTCGTCGCTCGAGGCGATCGCGCGCAGCAACGCGGCGCTCAACGCGTTCACCGTCGTGCTCGCGGACGAGGCGCGCGCGCAGGCCCGCGACGCCGAGGCTGCGGTCGGCCGCGGCGAGCACGCGCCCCTCCTGGGCGTCCCGGTCACCGTCAAGGACCACATCTGGATGCGCGGCGTGCGCGCCACCAACGGGTCGGTCGCGTACCGCGACTTCGTGCCCGATGTGGACTGCGAGGCTGTGGCCAGGCTCCGCGCGGCCGGCGCCATCATCGTCGGCAAGACCAACAACCCCGAGTTCTGTTACCGCGGGACCACCGACAACCGCCTGTTCGGTTTGACCCGCAACCCGTGGAACCTCGAGCGGACGCCCGGAGGCTCGAGCGGCGGGGCGGGCGCATCGGTCGCCGCCGGGATGGCGCCGATCGCTCTCGGCACCGACGGTGGCGGCTCTGTGCGCATCCCCGCGTCCTTCTGCGGAGTGGTCGGTCACAAACCCACGTTCGGTCTTGTGCCAAAGGAGCCGGGCTTCAAGGGTTGGAAGACCCTGTCCGTGGACGGCCCCATCACTCGTTCCGTGCGCGACGCCGCGCTTGCTCTCTCGGTCATGGCCGGTGTCGCAGTGGCAGACGACATGACCTACCCGGTGCCGCCGCAGGACTACGTGGCCGCGGCCACCGATGAGGGCGACGTGCGCACGCTGCGTGTCGCATGGTCCGTGGACATGGGCTTCGCACCTGTCGACCGCGATGTTCGCCGTGCGTTTTCGGCAGCTCTGGACACCCTGTCGAACCTCGGCTGTCGGCTCACCGAGGTCCACCCCCCGACGCCGAACCCGATGCCGATGTGGAACCTCTTCGCATGCTGCGAGGGCTACTCGTCCGAGGGACCGCTCCTGGAGGACTGGGAGTCGCAGATGAGCGCCGGCACCGCCGACCTCATCCGGGCCGGCCGTGACCTCGCCGGGTGGGAGTACGTCGACGCATTGCACGCTCGCGCGGCTTATACCCGGGCTTGGGCCGAGTTCTTCACCGTCCACGACCTGCTCGTCTCGCCCTGCATGCAGCTGACGGCTTTCCGCGTCGACCTCCTCTCGCCGCCGAGCATCGACGGCGTTGCCGTCGACCCGTTCTTCGACGACTGGTGCAGCCTTGTGCTTCCGGCCAACCTCACCGGTCAGCCCGCAATCTCGCTGCCGATGGGTTTCGGCGACGACGGGCTCCCGGTGGGGCTGCAGGTGATGGGCCGTCGCTTCGACGACGCCACCGTGTTCACGCTTGCCGCTGCCTACGAGGCGGCCACCCGCTGGGTCGACGAGAGACCGCCGTTTTCAGGTCAAGCCTGAAAGGCGGCGCCTCTGCGATCGAGGGGCAGCGTTTCAGCTGACGGCTCCGCCCGCGAGCGGCGTGGCGGAGGCCCGCTCGCGCAGGCCTCCGCGCGTCGCGTCTCAGGAGGGGTTGTGGCTCGCCGCGAGCGGTTCGCCTGTCTCCAGCAGTGTCTTGAGGCCGCTGAGCACCCAGCTCCAACCGCCGCCCGCGCCCGTGTCCTCCATGCCGCCGGAGAGGAGCACCGCCAGCTTCGGCATTCCCTCGAGGTCATGGACCACGGTCAGCTTGGTGATCCGCCGTAGCCGTATCGCTCGGTCCACTCCGGCTTGGTGATCGCGTCCCAGACCTTCTCGGGTGTCGCCTTG
>Ga0208848_1000230_pt1 | contig 10909 bp, 12 predicted proteins | sample NGESurshal072012_2_FD_184455 | JGI IMG/M metagenome (GOLD analysis project Ga0208848, IMG submission 184455) | Arctic peat soil microbial communities from Barrow, Alaska - NGEE Surface sample 210-1 shallow-072012 (SPAdes) | ecosystem: Environmental > Terrestrial > Soil > Wetlands > Peat ... | reverse complement strand
CGCGTCCTTGCTCAGCACCATGCGCAACAGATCTGGAAAGAAGGCACGGCCGAGCGTGTCGACGAAGCCGACGAAAATCGCCGCCACCAACGCACCGCGGATCGAGCCGATGCCGCCGATCACGGTGATAACGAAGGCGAGAATGAGGATGTTCTCGCCCATGCCGATCTGCACGGTGAGGATCGGCGCCTGCATCAAGCCGGCGAGCCCTGCGAGCGCGGCGCCCAGCCCGAACACCAGCGTATAGAGCAGCTTGATATTGACGCCTAGCGCGCCGACCATTTCGCGGTTCGACGCGCCGGCGCGGATCAGCATGCCCATGCGCGTGCGCATCACCAGCACATAGAGTAAGACCGCCACGACAAGCGTGACGACGATGATGGCGAGCCGGTAGGCGGAATAATTGATGCCCGGTAGAATTTGCACCGACCTGTTGAGCCAGGACGGCAACGGCAGGCTCATGCCCTCGGGACCCCAGATCAGCCGCACCGATTCATCGAAGAACAGAATGAGGCCGAAGGTCGCCAGCACATGGTCGAGATGGTCGCGGCCGTACAGCCTGCGCATCGCGATCACCTCCACCGCCATGCCGACCATCAGCGTGGCGACAAGCGCGAGCATCGCGCCGAGCACGAAGCTGCCGGTCCAGGCCGCGAAGGTGGCGGCGAAATAGGCGCCGATCATATAGAGCGAGCCGTGCGCCAAATTGACCAGGTCCATGATGCCGAACACCAGCGTCAGTCCCGCCGCCAGCAGAAACAGCAGTAGGCCGAACTGCAATCCGTTCAGGCATTGCTCGATGATAAGCGTCATGGCGCGCTGATCGTGAAATTCGGCGGTGTCGCGATAATCAAACGGCGGCAGCGCCGATGCGCCGCCGCCGCCCTGTTTCGCCCTTAACTCACTTCATCGGGCATTTGGCGTGGAAGTCGTCTTGGCCGTCCTTGACGACGGTAGCGACGGTCTTCAGCACGAAGTCGCCTTTGGCGTCTTTCACCACGTCCTGCAGGTAGAAGTTCTGAATCGGCATATGGTTGTTGCCAAATTTGAAGCCGCCGCGCACCGACTTGAAGTTGGCTTTCTCCATCGCCTTACGCAGGGCTTCCTTGTCGCTCAGATTGCCCTTGGTCGCGACCACGGCCGAGTTGATGAGATTGACGGCATCGTACGACTGGGCGCCGTAGAACGACGGCTTGTGGCCGGGATATTTCTTGATGTAGTCGGCCACGAACTTCTTGTTCGCTTCGTTGGGCAGATCGTTCACCCACTCCTGCGTGCCGGGCACGCCGAGCGCGAGTTCCTTCTGCAGCGGCAGCGACAATTCGTCGATGGTATAGGCGGTGTAGAGCGGGATCTTACCCTTGAGACCCGCCTGCTCGTACTGGCTGAGGAACTGCACGCCGGCCTTGCCCGGATAGAACACGAAGATGGAATCCGGATTGGCGGCTTTCGCCTTCGACAGCTCGGCGGAGAAGTCGAGCTGCGCCGGCCAGGTGGTGAGCTCCTGCCCGACCACCTTGCCTTTGAAGGTGGAAGCGACACCGGCCAGCATGTCCTTGCCGGCGGCGTAGTTCGGGCCGATCAGGAACACCGACTTCACGCCCTTCTGGTTCATGTACAGACCCATCGCCTGCGGCGTCTGGTCGTTCTGCCATGAGGTCGAGAACACATAGGGCGAGCACAGCTCGCCCGCGACCTGCGAGGGGCCCGCATTGGCGATGACCAGGAATGTTTTTGAATCGACCACCGGCTTGATCGAAGCCAGCAGCACGTTCGACCAGATATAGCCGGAGATGAAGTCGACCTTATCGGACTCGATCAGCTTCTCGGTCTTCTGCTTTCCGACTTCCGGCTTTTGCTGGTCGTCCTCGTAGATCACTTCGACCGGCAGGCCGCCTATCTTGCGGCCAAGATGGTCGAGCGCAAGCTCTAAACTATCGCGCATGTCGTTGCCGATGACCGCGGTCGGCCCGCTGAACGTGCTGACGAAACCGATCTTGATCGTTTTTTGCTGGGCCGTAGCCGGGCCCGCTGCGAGCATCAGAGCGGCGCCCGCGACCAATAGAGTCTTACGCATTGTGACTTCCTCCCCAGGGTCCTTATTGGCCCATTCGTTCGAAATACTAATGTACCGGCATCGGCGCCAAAAGGTCCACCGGCGTCGTGGTAGCGGACTGCTGCCTTTCGTGAAATGGCCAGCAATTCGAGCTAATTGGCCATGCGATGGCGGTCCTTGACCTGTTCGCTGGGCACCCGGCAGTCTAGCCCTTGGCCTCAAGCCTCCGGGTGGGCCGTGCAGGACTAAATCCATGACACCCACCGTCACCATCATCGCTCCCGGCAACATGGGCAGCGGCGTCGGCCAGCGCCTGACCGAGCACAAGGTGAAAGTGCTCACCTCGCTCGCCGGCCGCAGCGCGGCGAGCGCGGCCCGCGCAGGCGCGGCCGGCATGACCGCGGTGGCCGATGCGCAACTGACGGAAAGCGACTTCCTGCTGTCGATCGTGCCGCCGGGCGACGCGCTTGCCTTGGCGAAGCGCCTGGCTGGCGTGCTCACCGCAGCCAACAAGAAACCCGTTTACGTCGAATGCAATGCGGTCAGCCCGCGTACCATGCTCAAAATCGCTGACGTGGTCGGCTCAACCGGCTGCCCCTTCGTCGGCGCCGGCATCATCGGCCCGCCGCCGAAGCCGGGCTCGACCAACACCAAATTCTACGCCTCCGGCCCAGCCGCCGGCCTGTTTGCCAAGCTCAATGACTTCGGGCTGATCGTGCGCGTGCTGCAAGGCCCGCTCACCACCGCCTCCGCACTGAAGATGTCCTATGCCGGCATCACCAAGGGCTTCACCGCGCTGGGCGCCGCCATGATGCTCGCCGCCACTCGCGGCGGCTCGGCCGAGGCGCTGAAAGCCGAGCTCGCCGAAAGCCGGCCCGACCTGCTTGGCTATCTGACGCGGCAGGTGCCTGATATGTACGCGAAGGCCTATCGCTGGGTGGCCGAGCTCGAGGAGATTTCCGCCTTCGTCGGCAAGGACCACCCCGAGCATGCCATGCTGGACGCCGCGGCGCGGCTCTACGAGCGCATCGCCAAGGATGTCGAGGGGGAGAAAAAGGAAGTCGGCGAGATGGATAAATTTTTAAAGTCATGACGGACCAATCCATCCTCGTCGAACGACGCGACGGTTATCGCGTCGTCACTCTCAACCGGCCGGCCCGGCTCAACGCCTTCAACCAGGCGATGCATCTGGCGCTACGCCAGGCGATCGACGAGGCGCAAGCCGACGCAACCTGTCGCGCGCTCCTGATCACCGGTGCTGGCCGCGGCTTCTGCGCGGGGCAAGATCTCAATGACCGGCTCGCCAAGCCGGGCGAAACCGTCGTGCTCGGCGCTGCGCAAGAGGCGCACTACAATCCGCTGGTGCGCAAATTGCGCAGCGTTCCCTTTCCCGTGGTCGCCGCGGTGAACGGTGTCGCCGCCGGCGCCGGCTGCAACATCGCGCTCGCCTGCGACATCGTGCTCGCCGGCCGCTCGGCGAGTTTCGTACAGGCTTTCGCGCGCGTCGGGCTGGTCCCGGATTCGGGCGGCAGCTGGTTCCTGCCGCGGCTCATCGGCGACGCCCGTGCCCGCGGTCTCGCATTGCTGGCCGAGCCGCTGCCGGCGGAAAAAGCCGAAAGCTGGGGCCTGATCTGGAAATGCGTGGACGACACTTCTCTCGTCGCCGAGGCGCAGAAATTGTGTGAACACTTCGCCTCGGCACCGACGCAGGGGCTGGCGCTGATCAAACGCGCGCTCAATGCGTCCGCCACCAACACACTCGATGCCCAGCTCGATCTCGAGCACGACCTGCAACGCGCGGCCAGCCTGACGCCCGACTATGCCGAGGGCGTGCGCGCCTTCATGGAGAAGCGCAAACCGAACTTCACCGGCCGCAAAGGAACTTAAGCGATGGATACCGCGACACTAGCCCGCGCCTGCGCCAACGCCATGTGGGCGGACGACGCCGCCAGCCGCGAACTGGGGCTGCAACTCATCTCGGTCGAGCCCGGCCATGCGGTGCTGGCCATGTCGGTGACCGAAACGATGGTGAATTGGCACAACACCTGCCACGGCGGATTCATCTATTTGCTGGCCGACACCGCCTTTGGCTACGCGTGCAATTCACGCAATCAGCGCATGGTGGCGCAGCATTGCAGCATCAGTTATCTCAAGGCGGCGCAGCGCGGCGACCGGCTCACCGCGCATGCGGTCGAGCGCCAGCGCGCCGGACGCGCCGGCATCTACGACGTGGCGGTCAAGCGCGAGGACGGCACGGTGATCGCGGAATTCCGCGGCCATGCCCGCGCCATCGAAGGCATTATCGTGCCCAACGGCCCCGCATGAGTGTGCCTCACAAACCACCTTTACGCGTCGGACTTGCCGGGCTCGGCGCGGTCGGCCTGGAAGTGGCGCGGCGGCTGATCGCCGGTGTGCCGGGCTTGACACTCACGGCCGTCGCCGTGCGCGACGCCGACAAGGCGCGCCGCGCGCTGCCGCAGCTCGGCGTTATCGCGATCAAGCCCGCGATAGCGCTGGCCGATGACTGCGACGTGGTGGTGGAGTGCCTGCCGCCCGCGCTGTTCCGCGACGTCGCCATCTCGGCCATCGACAAAGGCCGCATCTTCATGCCGCTTTCGGTCGCGCAACTGCTGGAGAACTGGGACCTGGTCGAACGCGCCAAGACCAAAGGCGCGCGCATCCTGCCGCCGACCGGCGCGCTTATCGGTCTCGACGCCGTGCGCGCCGCCGCCGAGGGCACGATCCATTCCATAAGGATGATCACGCGCAAGCCGCCCGCCGGCCTCGAAGGCGCGCCTTACCTGCGCGAGCGGAACATCACCCTCGCCGGCCTGACGCAACCGCTGAAGGTGTTCGACGGCACGGCGCGCGAAGGCGCGCGCGGCTTTCCCGCCAACGTCAACGTGGCCGCCGCGCTCAGCCTCGCCGGCATCGGCCCCGACCGCACGCAACTGGAAATCTGGGCCGACCCCGCGCTCACCCGCAACACCCACCGCATCGAGGTCGACGCCGACACCGCGCGCTTCTCCATGACCATCGAGGGCGTGCCGTCGGAAAATCCGCGCACCGGCCGCATCGTGCCGCTGTCCACGGTGGCAGCGCTGCGCGCGCTGGTGTCGGAGCTGAAAGTGGGAACGTGAAGACGTTATAATTTCGCGCGATTACACGCGCAAGAAAATCTTGCGGCGATAGAAAAAGCCGGCCAGCGCGACGGCGAAGCTTAGCCCCAGCAGGTGGGCAAGGAAAAGTCCCGTCCCCCGCGTCGTAAAATGATCGATCAGCGCGCTAAGATCGCCGCCCACGAAACGCAGCGCGAACGGCTCGAAGCCAAACACATTATTCAAGAAATAAAGCATGATGGCGTTGGCGCCGATCCACACGAAGATCGTCGACCAGCCGCGGATGCCCCATACGTCGATGATCTGGTGCCACACGCCCAGCAGCATCAAACTATATCCGCCGGCAACCAGGACGAATGACGAGGTCCAGATCGCCTTGATCACGGGGAACTGCAGCCCCCAGAGATAACCGGCGGCAACCAGCGCGATCCCGGCGCCGATCAGCCACAGCGATTTGGATTGCGCCGCGAGCCGCTCGTCCTTCAGCAGCAAGCCGGCGAACACGCCCAGCAGACAAGTGCCGATCGCCGGCAGCGTCGAGAGCATCCCCTCCGGATCGCGGGTGCGGTCCCACAATCGCCCCGGCAAATAATGCGCGTCGAGCCAGTTGGCGAGATTGGCATCCGGGGCAAAGGAGCCCACGCCGATCCCGGGCACCGGCACGAATGTCATCAGCGCCCAGTAGCCGAGCAGCAGCGACACGAACGCGACCATCATGCCGCGGAGGTTGAAATTCAGGAACAGCAGCGACGCGAACAGATAACAGAGCGCGATGCGTTGCAGCACGCCGACGTAACGGATGTCCGCCCAATGATGGCTGATGCCGCCGTAATAGATCAGCCCCAGGCCGTACAGCAGCAGCGCCCGCCGTAGCACGCGGACATGCGCGTGCCACGTCCCTTCCCGTTCAACCAGGCGCGGCAGCGAAAGCACGATCGACACGCCGGTGATGAAAATGAACAACGGGAAGATGAAGTCGTAGAACTGGAATCCCTCCCATGGAACGTGATGGAGCTGAAGCCCAAGGAAATGGCCGATCCCGTTCACGACCGGCCCCTTGCCGGAGCTCATGTCGTCAAGCGCCCAGATGGCGCCGTCGCCGCCGAGAATCCAGAAGATGTTGAACCCGCGCAGCGCGTCAACCGACGCAATTCGCCGCGCCGGCGGAACCGGCACGACCTCGATGAAACTCTTCGGCGCCAATTGCAATTGCATGTGCGCGGATCGTTCGAAGGCCAATCGAAGGGCCTTGCCCCCGCGCCACGAATTATCGCCGCGAGGCTTGCGCCCGATCGGACCAGCTAAATGATGCCGGACAAATCGCGGTTGTGCGTTGACCTACATCAACCCCGGGGCCGTGTTAGTGCTTGGCCGCGGCGATCTCGGTGCTGCTGGCATCGCAGCGGCCGGCGCCCTCCTGCACGCGGAAATAATTGCGGCCGACAAAGGACTTGTCGTAGTGGTGCCAGGAGGCGCGGTGGTCGAACGCCAGCACGCCGGCCAGCGTGACGGCGAACACCGAGCTTTCCATGTCGCGCTGCTGCGCATTGAGATTTTCCGGCAGCCGGGAGCTGGCGTAGTCCACGTAATAGACGCGCCGCACGCAGGCGAGGTCCTGGACGGCATCGAGCGCGGCCTTGGCCGTCATCAGGTGATCGGAGTGGTCGTTCGGGTTGATGCGGGCATCGAGTTCCGCGACATTGAATTGAACGGCAGGCGCGCGTCCGCGTTCGAAATCCACGATTTTTCGCACCGTCGACACCAGATCGTTCCAGCCATGATAGACGGTCGAACCGTCGATCGCGGCGACCGTGTTGTTCTCAGCCTTGGCCAGGCGTTTGAGCGACTGGAAGCCGGTCCCCTCATAGCCGGTGCCCTGCGGACTACCGTCCGGCACGCGTAGGAAATAGCTCACGGTGTTTCGATAGCTCACGCGGTAGATCGAATGCCCGTTGAACGACATGTGTCCCGCGATTCGGTCAGCGGGAATATCGTCGGCGTCGGCCATGAACCGGATCGCGGTCTCCGCGCCGTTTTCCCGCGCCAGATAGAACGGATGCTTTCGGCCATCCGAGCCGATACCGCGGCCCGCATCGCCAGCGGTCATATGGACGAAGACGGTCTTAGCCGCACCGTTGATCACGTCCTGGAACGCCGACGGATTCATGAACAGCTGCCAGTCGTCTTCGTGCGCGGCGAAATAGAACGAGACTTTCCCGGGCGGCGCTCTGTCGTCGGCTTGCGCCAATGACGCGGGCAGCATGGCGAGGACAAGGCACGCCTGCACGATCGATCGCGATATCGGCATTTTCCGGCTCCGGCATGAGCAATGGATATTCAGCATATTGTATATGATATTCGCCGCCATTAAATCCAATAAAAAGGACGCCCGGCAACGCGAATTATCGTGCCGGATTGCAGGCCGGTGCATAAACGACGGCCGCCCGCGCGGGTTTCCGCGGGGCGGCCAATCGGTTGGTGCGGACGGCCGGATCAGTTCTTCTTCGTCTCGGCCGGCGCGGCCTGCGGGTTTGCCTTCAGATAATCCTGATAGGTCTGGCCTGCGTAGTTCGCGGGGCCCTGCTCGGCTTGCGCCTGATCGGAGCTGCCATCCACCGGCGTGCTTGCCATTTCCTTGGTGCACAGATCCTGGAACACCACCAAGCCTTCCGGCGTGTAGTTCTTGGTCAGGCAGGTGCAGGGGCCGGACTGCACGTCGCGCACCGCGTAAGCCACATGCCGCACAAAGATGTGGTTGTGGAAGCGGAAGAAGTGAGCGTGATGGCGGAAATGCTCGTGGAAATGCGGGGAACCGTTCGGGTGACCGCCATTGCCACGGACCATGGCATCGGCACCGGAGACGAGAGACGCCGCGGCAAGTGCACCGACGGCGAGACTGAGGATGAACTTGCGGGACATGGCTATTCTCCAAATCTGAGGTTACGATAGCCATTGGTCGGCCGGCGCCGGAAAAGGTTCATGGCCCGCGCGCGCGCCGCCGCCCGTTTGACAATCCAGGTCCGGTGCTTATCGTTGCGCACAAATATTTAGCCCCGGACGCTAGGCGGTTTGCCGCATGAAGCCAGCGCCGTTCGTCCGCCACGTGCCGCGCACGCTCAATGAAGCGCTTGGCCGCCCCGGCGCGGTGACGCGATTGCCGGTCTCGCCGCAGCGGCTGAAGGGGCTGATGGCGCAGACTTAAGGCTTGAAGTCCGGCCGGTAGCTATCCGCGGTCTTTTCGATGCGGCCGGCGAACGGCGCTCCGACGTGACCGGGCATCACCAGCGCGCCGCTGGACGCACAATAGTCGAGCACCTTGCGTCGGCTGACGCGCGCCTGCGCCGCATCGGAATTTTTCGGGAAATTCCAATCGGGATAATAGACCTGCAGCAGATGGTGCCAGACGTCGCCGATGAAGGCGGCGCGCTGGCCTTTGCTTTCGAGCTTGAAAAACACGTGACCGGGCGAATGGCCGGGCGCCGAGTCGATCTCGATGAAGTCGTTGAGCCGGTAGGGCCCGCCGCTGACGAGGTCGGCGTTGCCGTATTCGAGAATCGGCACCACGCATTCGCGGAACGTGCCCAGTTCCGCCGGCCCTTCCTTCGGATCGGCATCGACCTTCGAGAAATAGTCGACGTCGGGCTTGGAGAAAACGTAGCGCGCATTGGGAAAGGTCGGTACCCATTTGCCGTCGCGCTGTTGCGTGTTCCAGCCGACGTGATCGTGATGCAGGTGGGTGCACATCACCAGATCGATGTCCTGCGGCCGCGCGCCGGCCGCGGTCAGCCGTTCCAGATAGGGCTCGTTGAGCCTATGCCAGAACGGACGACCCGGCTTGTCCTTGTTGTTCCCACAACATGAGTCGATGAGGATCGTCTTGCCGCCGACCTTCAACAGCCAGCTGTGGACGGAGAGCCTGATGCGGCCGCTCTCGGCCTCGTAGTGATGCGGCGCCAGCCAGTGCCGATGCTCGGAAAATTGCGCATCCGTCATCTCGGTGAAAACATCGCGCAACTTGTAACTGGGGACGTTCGTCTCCTCGACGCGCGTGATGGTGGCCTCGCCCACTTTGAACACCGGCATCTCCATGCGAAATCATGCGGTAGCCATAGGCGCTACCGATAAAGACATTCTATTGGCCATTAAAAACTTAGGCCAGCTTCTTCAACAGCCGTGTCACCGTCCGCTGCTCATCCCCGCTGAACGCCGCCAACGTCGTGGCAGTGATCTCGGCGGCGACCAGCATGGCGGCCTCGGTCACCTGGCGGCCGCGGTCGGTGAGCGCCACCGCGCGGCGGCGGCGGTCGTTCGGATCGTTGAGCGCGGTGACCAAGCCGCGCGCGCCCAGCCGGTCGACCACGCCCTTGATGGTGGCGGCGTCGAGATAGATCAGCCGGCCAAGATGGTTCTGCGAGCAGGGGCCGACCTCGTGCAACTTGGCAAGCGCGGCGAACTGGGTCTGGGTCAGCCCTTCGATCATGCGCGTCGTGAAGATCGAGGTGTGGCGTTGCAGGGTAACGCGCAACAGGAATCCAACCTGATCGTCGAGCACATAGCGTCCGTGCTCGGCCGCATCCGCCGCGGGCGTCACAATGTTCAATTTTTCACGCCGCATCGCCGGTCCGTTCCTCTACAACCGCGTGCAGCCGAAATCCCAGCGGGTGAGAAATCATGAACGGGATTGCGACATGGCGAAAGGCCTAACTTTGCCTTCGCGCTGAAAATGCAGGGATTTCTAGCGACGACTGCCTTACACCGTCAAATAGGCTCTTTGCACGTCCAGGTTGGTGTCGAGTTGTGTCATCGAGCCCTGCCAACGGATCTGGCCTTTCTCGAGCACATAGACCCGGTCGGACACCAGCCGCGCGAAATGGATGTTCTGCTCCGAGAGCAGAATCGACAGCCCCTCTTTTTTGAGCTCGACGATGGTGTTGGCCATCTGCTCCACGATCAGCGGTGCCACGCCTTCCGAGGGCTCGTCGAGCAGCACCAGCAGTGGATTGCCCATCAGCGTACGCGCCACCGTGAGCATCTGCTGCTCGCCGCCGCTCATGCGGTCGCCCAGGCGGTCCGGCATTTCGGCAAGATTGGGGAACAGCGCGAACAGCTTTTCCGCCGTCCATGACGGTGCCGGCGCGCCATCGGCGAAGCGACGCGGCGGTTGGCGGCCGATGTCGAGATTTTCCATGACGGTCAAATCGGAAAAGATGCGGCGGTCCTCCGGCGTGTAGCCGAGGCCGCGCCGCGCGATCTCGAACGGCTTCAAGGCGGAGATGTCGCCGCCGTTGAAACGCACCCTGCCCTGTCGCTCGGCGATGAGCCCCATCACTGCTTTCAAAGTGGTGGACTTGCCGGCGCCGTTGCGGCCCATCAGTGCCACCACTTCGCCGCGCCCAACTTCGAAACTCAAGTCGTAGAGAATGCGCGCCGCGCCATACCAGGCGCTTAAGGATTGGACGGCGAGCATAGCGTCGCTCATGACGCGGCTCCTTGCGAAACGGAGCCGTGGGCAAAAGTCTTGCCGGTGCCGAAATAGACCTCACGCACCTGGGCATTGTCGCGGATCGATACGGCGTCGCCGTCGGCGATCAGCCTCCCGCGCGCCAGCACGATGATGCGGTCGGCAAAGGCGAACACTACGTCCATCGAATGCTCGGTGAACAGCACTGAGATTCCGCGCTCCACCACCAGCCGCCTCACAAGGGCGATGAGCTCATGCCGCTCGCGCGCACCC
>Ga0208848_1000228_pt1 | contig 10954 bp, 9 predicted proteins | sample NGESurshal072012_2_FD_184455 | JGI IMG/M metagenome (GOLD analysis project Ga0208848, IMG submission 184455) | Arctic peat soil microbial communities from Barrow, Alaska - NGEE Surface sample 210-1 shallow-072012 (SPAdes) | ecosystem: Environmental > Terrestrial > Soil > Wetlands > Peat ... | reverse complement strand
CAGGCTCGCGGCGAGGCTCTCGTTCAGCGGGGGTGCGGACCCTTGCGCAATCGAAAAAATTGCGGCGTCAGGCAGTATCCAGGCGCGCGGCAGATCGCGGGCGCGCGCTTGGCTTTCGCGCCAGACGGCAATGGTTTTGGCCCGGGCGCGCGTCTTGGGCTCGAGCTGCGCGAGGCCGCGCAGCCGGCCCCAAGCTTGCGCGGGATCAGGCTCATACAGCTGCTTGTCCTCGAGCGCCAAGCAATCCTCCGAAACCCAGTGCTCGCGCCCGAGCCCGCGCAGCCGCAACGACAGGTGATTCGCGACGCCGTCGAGGTACAGGACATCGTCCGCGGCGTATGCCATCTGCTCGCGTGTGAGCGGCCGTTTCGACCAGTCGGTGCGGGTCTGGCCTTTGGGAACCGTGACATCCAGGAGCGTCTTGACGAGTTCTGCGTAGCCGACTTGCGGTTTCAGGCCGACGCACCCGGCGGCGATCTGAGTATCGAATACCGGGGTCATGACGCGTTTGCTGGTCAGATAAACCGCTTCCAAGTCCTGGCGCGCGGCGTGGATGACCTTGCGCGCGGCTGCCGCGGTCAGGACGGGCATCAATGGATCGAGGCTGACGATCCGCAGCGTGTCGACGCACCAGACCCGGTCCGCGGCGGCCAGCTGAAGCAGGCACAGCTTGGGAAAAAACGTGCGTTCTCGCAGGAATTCCGTGTCGACGCCGATTGAGGCCTGCGACGCGAGCGTCTGCGCCAGCGCGGGCAGCTGATCATCCCGATCGATCCAAATCGCGTCCGGCATACCATTGATCCGCGTGTACAATTTGGAATCGATTATGACCGAAAACGGATTGCTGCCGGGTACATGACAATGCACGTGCATATTTTAGGCATCGGCGGCACGTTTATGGGTGGAGTGGCGAATATCGCCAAGGCGGCCGGATTTCGCGTCACCGGCGCGGATCTCAATGTGTACCCGCCGATGAGCACTCAGCTCGAGGCGCTCGGCATCGAGTTCATTCAGGGCTATGGCGCGGAGCAGCTCAACCCGCAGCCTGACATCGTGGTGGTGGGCAATGCCCTGAGCCGCGGCAGTCCGGTCATCGAGGCCATGCTGGATCTGGGACTCCCATACACCTCCGGGCCGCAATGGCTGGCCGAGCACGTACTGCGGCACAAACATGTGATTGCCGTGGCCGGCACTCATGGCAAGACCACGACCACGGCCATGCTGGCCTGGATCCTCGAGGATGCGGGTCTCGCGCCGGGATTCCTGATCGGCGGAGTGCCGGGCAATTTCGATTCCACCGCGCGATTTGGATCGGGCCCATTCTTCGTCATCGAAGCGGATGAGTACGACACCGCGTTCTTCGACAAGCGCGCGAAATTCGTGCACTACCGGCCGCGCACCGCCATCCTGAATAATTTGGAATTCGATCACGCGGATATCTATCCGGACGTCGCGGCCATTCGCAGCCAGTTCAATCAGCTGCTGCGCACCGTGCCGGCCGCCGGCAGGGTCATCGTCAACGGCGCCGATGCCGAGCTCGCGGCAACTCTGAAAATGGGCTGCTGGACGCCGCGCGAGACCTTCGCGCTGGCGGACGCGCCCGGCGGCGGCGCGAGCGCCGACTGGGGCGCGCGTATCGCGGAAGGATCGGCCGCGAGCCGCTTCGCCGTGCTTTGCGGCGGAGAGAAGGTCGCCGAAGTGAGCTGGCCGCTGCTCGGCGAGCACAATGTCATGAATGCCTTGGCGGCGATCGCCGCGGCACGGCACGCGGGCGTGGCGCCGGCGCGCGCGGCAAAGTCGCTGGGCGCATTCCGCGGCGTCAAACGCCGCATGGAAATTCGCGGCGTCATCGACGAGGTGACGGTCTACGACGATTTCGCTCATCACCCGACGGCCATTGCAACCACCTTGTCCGGTTTGCGCGCGCGAGTGGGCGGCGCGCGCATCATCGCCGTGCTGGAGGCGCGGTCGAACACGATGAAACTGGGCGTGCACCGCGAGCAGTTGGCGCCGGCCATGGCGCTGGCGGACCAGGCTTGGTTCTTGAACTCGCCGGATCTGGGCTGGGATCTGCCGGGCGCAGTGGCCGGCTTGGGCGACCGGGCGCACTTAGGCCTAAGCGTCGACGAGTTGGTCAAGGGGCTGGCCGCCGAGAGCCGCCCGGGCGACCACATCCTGGTGATGAGCAACGGCGGCTTCGGCGGGTTGCACGACAAGCTGCTCGCCGCGCTGCGGGCGCGGAAGTGAATTCGATCGCGTTATTTCCGCTCAACATCGTGCTGTTCAGGGATGGGCCGCTGCCGCTGCGAATATTCGAAACCCGCTACGTCGATATGGTGCGGCGCTGTATGCGCGAGACACAGACTTTCGGGGTGGTGTTGATTCGCGAGGGCAACGAAGTGGGGCCCGCCGAGACCTTCGATATCGGCACTCTGGCGCAAATCGTCGATTTTCATCAGCTCTCCGACGGCTTGCTCGGGCTCTCGTGCATCGGCCGGCAGCGCTTTCGCATTCGGAGCCGCAGCCGCCAAGCCGACGGCCTCAATCTCGCCGGCGTCGACTGGTTGACGCCGGAGCCCGCCGTGGCGGTGCCGACGCGGCACGCGCGGCTGCCGGAGCTGTTGAAAAGCGTCCTGCCGCAGCTCGGTGAGGTGTACACGGACATCGAGATGCGTTTGGACGATGCCGCCTGGGTCGGGCACCGCCTCGCCGAAATTTTGCCGATTCCGCTCGCCGATAAACAGTCGTGCCTGGAACTCGACGATCCGATTCAAAGGCTCGATGTGCTGGGTCCCTTGGCGTAGGAGACCCATGAGGCGCGCAACGTCCACAGCGCAGCGGCGATGGCGACGCCCCACGGCAGCAGCCAGTATCCCAATAAGCCGTCGAAGCGGCCCACCCACGCGGAGTAGGCGGGCGAGGGGGCACTGACGGTGGCTTCCTGCAGCATGCGGAGGACGACGACCCAACCGGCATGCAGACCAATCGCCACCGCGATATTGCCGGTCAGCGCGCGCGTCAAGCTCAAGATCAATCCCACCACCAGCCACGATATAAACGCGTCGAGCACCAGCGCCGGATGGCCCAAGGGTGCGAACGAGAGCCGCAGCAGGTCGAATCCGCTGCCCCAGCCCAAGTCCGCGGCGGGGATTCTGACTTTGGCAAAGAAATGCAGGACGGCGAACAGCGGCGCGGTGAGAAGCGCAGCCACCCACGGGCCTGATTCACGTTCGATCGCCGTATGCGTGGCGCCGCGAAACACGGTCTCTTCGATCAATGCGACGGCGAGGCCCGAGGCGACTCCGATGAGGAAAATGCGCGCGAAGCTCGACGCAGAGGGAACGAAGTCCTTGTCCAAGACGCGCAGGTGAGTGTTCAGCAAAAACACGGCGCCTACGCCCGCCGTGGCGATGCCGATCGCCCCCCACACGAGGCTCACCTTGAGAAAGCGGCGCCAGGGCACGCCGTATCCGAAATCGCGCTTTTGCTGCAGATTTAAATACCGGCACAGCCCTACGAGCTCCACCGCGAGCACCAGCATGGCAATCCGGCTCGCGACCCGATGAAAAGCAAAATTTGCAAAGCTTAAGGTCAGTTCGTAGGCGGGATAGGCGATGCACGCACCGATCAGCCCGGCGAGCAAGATCGCGCCCAAGAACCAGGCGAAGGCTCTCATTCCTTAGCCACGCTCCTTGGGCCGGTTCAAATTGGCAAAGACGCGGGCCGCTGCCGCAATGGTGGCATCGATGTCGGCCTCGCTATGTGCCGCCGACAAAAAACCCGCCTCGTAGGCGGACGGGGCGAAATAAATGCCTTCGTCCAGCATGCCGTGGAAGAAGCGCTTGAAGCGCTCCACGTCGCACGCCATGACCTTGGCGTAGCGGTCGACGCTGGGTTCAGCCGTGAAGAAAAATCCGAACATGCCGCAGACATGATTGGTCGCGAGCGCAATGCCGGCGCTGCGCGCCGACTCCGCCAGCCGGCGAACCAGCCCATGGGTCGCGGCTTCGAGCCGCTGGTGAAATCCGGGCGCCGACAAAAGATCGAGCGTGGTGAGACCGGCAATCATCGCCACCGGATTGCCGGACAGAGTCCCCGCCTGATAGACGGGACCCAAGGGCGCCAGGCGTTCCATGATGTCGCGCCGTCCGCCGAATGCACCCACCGGCATGCCGCCGCCGATGATCTTGCCGAGCGTGGTGAGATCGGGCCGCACGCCGTAGAGCGCCTGCGCGCCGCCCAATGCCACGCGAAAGCCGGTCATCACTTCGTCGAAAATCAGCAGTGCGCCGCTGCGGTCGCATTCGCGGCGCAATGTGTCGAGAAATCCGGGAGCGGGGGGAACGCAGTTCATGTTGCCGGCAACGGGTTCGACGATGACGCAGGCGATTTGCTCGCCGAGACGCCGGAATGCCTCTCGCACCAGATCGGCGTCGTTGAAGTCCAGGGTGACGGTGTAATCGGCGAGAGCCTTCGGCACACCGGGCGAGGTTGGCACACCCAAGGTCAGCGCTCCGGAGCCCGCCTTGATCAACAGCGAATCGGAATGCCCGTGATAACAACCTTCGAACTTCACGATGGTGTCGCGCCCGGTGAAACCGCGCGCCAGGCGTATCGCGCTCATGGTCGCTTCCGTGCCCGAACTCACGAAGCGCACCAGGTCGATGGAGGGCATGATTTCGACCACGCGGCGCGCGAGTTGCGTTTCGAGCTCGGTCGGCGCGCCGAAGGACAGCCCGTCGGCGGCCACCTCTTGCACGGCTTTGATCACTTGCGGGTGCGCGTGGCCCAAAATCATGGGGCCCCAGGATCCGACGTAATCGATGAAGCGGCGGCCGTCGGCCGCAGTCGCGTAGGCGCCTGCCGCTTTCTTGAAAAAGATCGGCTCGCCGCCGACGCCGCGAAAGGCGCGAACCGGCGAATTGACGCCGCCCGGTATGTACTTGCAGGCCTCGCTGAACAAACTCATGCGCCACTCTAAACAGCGAGGGCGGCCGGCGGCAAGTTGAGCCGCACTTCGAAGCCGCCGCCCCGGCCGTTCGCCGCCTCGGCCGAGCCGCCGTGCGCCTTCATGACCTGGGCGGTGATGGCGAGCCCGATGCCCTCGCCGCCGCTATCGCGGTCGCGCGCCTCGGCCACTCGATAAAACGGCTCAAATATGCGCTCCAGATCTTTGTCGGGAACCCCCGGGCCGCCGTCCCGAATCAGGATCGCCAAGCCGCTCGCCGGGTGCGTCACGGAGACATCGACGGGCGCGCCCTGCGGACTGTAGCGCACGGCATTGCGCAACACGTTCTCGATGGCGCTGCGCACCAGGCCGCGGTTGCCGTTGACGGCGGCATTTGCCGCGCCCCGCAGCCGCACGCTGCAGTTTTTGACGGCCCCTTCGAAATTCGCATCGCGCACCACTTCTTCGATCAATTCATCGAGGTCGAATGTCTCGCGCGCGAACGGCGCGTCGGCGCCGTGCAGGCGCGCGAGCTTCAACACCTGGCTGATGAGCGAGTCGAGGCGTTCGATCTCGCGCTCCATTCGATCCAACTGACGCGCAAGATCGGCGGGCGGCTGCCGCGCCAACCCCAACGCGACGCGCATTCTGGCCAGGGGCGAACGCAGCTCATGGGAGATGTCGCGCAACAGCTGTGTGATGGCGCTGCGATTGGCGCGCAGCTGATCCGCCATGGCGTCGAAATCCCGCGCCAGGACCGCGAGTTCATCCCTGCGCCCCTCGAGCCCTGCGCTCACGCGGCGCCCCGCGTTCGCGAGCACGTCGAGATTCTCGGAGGCGAGGGCGCGCGCGCCTTCCTGGATGCGCCGGATGGGCGCGCTCAAATGTCGCGCCAGCCACCAGCTGGTCAGTGCGGTCACCACCAGCGCAATGCAGAGGATGGTCAGCGAAATTTGCGGCAGGCTCAGCGCGCCGAAGATGCTGGGACGCCGCGGCACCAGCAGCACGGTGTAGGCCGAGCCGTCGGGGCCGATGATCTGCGGCGCGGCGCGGGCACGGAATGCGCCGCCGCGATTGACGAACTCGTCGCGACTGAAGTATTTCAGGCGCCGTGCCGCGCTCTCGGGCAGACGCCGGTCCAAGATGTCCGCCCCGTCGGGAGCGGCGATGTAAAGATCGCGGTCGGCGATGGAATTCTTGTTTGCACTCAGCCAATCCTTCAGCGCACCGACGCCGCCGTGCGACAGGACTTCCGCCGCGGAAACGACCACGGGCGGGCGGCGCTGCAATTCGGGCGCCTCATATTCGCGGGCGGCGATGGTGAAGGTGATGGCGATGCTGCCGCCGACGATGAGGGCCATCGCCACCCAGAACAGCATGAAGATGCGCAAGAACAGACTATGCATCGGCCCAAGTCAGCGTGTAGCCCGAACCGCGGACGTTCTTGATCTCGGGATTCTTTCCCGCCGGGAGGTCGAGCTTGCGGCGCAAATTGCTGATGTGGGTATCGATGCTGCGGTCGTAGGCGGCCAGCTTGCGGCCGAGCGCCTGCTCGGTCATCGAATCGCGCGAAATCACCCGACCCGCGGAACGCATCAGCAATTCGAGCACGCGGAATTCGGCGCCGGTGAGCGGCACCGCATTGCCGCTCACGTGCACCCGGTGAGTTCCTGTATTGAGGGTGATCGGGCCGACGGTGAGTTCGTCGGGCACGTGGTCTTTGGAGCGGTTGCTGGCGCGGCGCAGAATCGCGCGAATCCGCGCCACCAGCTCGCGCGGATTGAAGGGCTTGCCGAGGTAATCGTCTGCTCCGAGCTCCAGGCCCACGATCCGGTCAATATCATCTCCGCGCGCGGTAAGCATCAAGATCGGAGTGGTGTACGACGCTCCCAGCTTGCGCAACACGTCGAAACCGCCGACGCTCGGCAGCATCACGTCGAGAATCAGGATTTCAAATTCGTTCGCTTGCAACTCGTGCAGCGCGTCGCTGCCGTCGTGGACGCTCTTCACGTCGAAGTGCTCGGCGCTCAAATATTCGGTGAGCATTTGACATAGCTCGCGATCATCGTCGACCAAGAGGACTCGCGCCTCGCGCGCGTGGCTTGCATCCGGCGGTGGTGCATTTAAGAGCGTCATGCGTCTCTATACTCCGGAATTCACAATTCTTAACAGAACGTTGCTTCCCCGTGACTCAGTTTGCACGAGATGGGCCTAGGATAGCGGCGTGCAGAACCTAATCACAATATGGGAGCAAGAAACATGAAATCGATTCGCAATGTGCTGACGGCAACGCTGCTGACGGCCGGGGCGGTGTTGACGGCCGCGGCCGCCATGTCCGTTGCAAGTGCGGCCGAACAAGCGGCCGCCACTCAGCCGCCGCCGCCCGGACCTGCGGGGGGAAATCACCGCGGTCCTTGGCACCTGCTCAGCCAACTGGACTTGAGCGCGGCGCAAAAGCAGCAAATCAAGGACATATTGAACGCGGCGCGGCCGCAGATGCAGAGCCTGCACGAGCAACTGCAGGCCAACTCGCTGAAACTGCGGCAAACGCCGCCGACGGATCCGAACTACGTCAATATCGCGGCACAGGCCAGTCAGACTCACGGCTCATTGTCCGCGCAGATGATGACCCAGCGCGCCGAGATGCGCGCCCAGGTGTTCAAGGTGCTGACGCCGGCGCAGCAGACGCAGCTTGCGGCGCTCGAGGCCCAGATGCAGGCCGACAGGCGGCCTCGTGGACACGGCCCGAACCCGTAACTTTATGGCTTGGGATCGGCGTCTAGGAGCCTGCAGACAGGCTCCTAGCGTTGGGTCGCGCCGATGCCGTCTTTCTTGAGCAGATCGATCACGCTGCCCACGCCCACCAAATGGCCGGTGCCGACGATCACGAGGTAGTTCTTGTCGTCGTTGAGCAGGGCTTCGATTTTCGGCACCCACTTGCGGTTGCGGGCGCCTAAGACCGATTGATAAAGACGGGAATCCTGCCCAAGTTCGGACTGCAGCTGACTCGCGAACCACTGCGTGTCTCCACGCTGCCAGGCACGGACCATGGAATCCACTTGCCGGGGCAGGTCATGGGCCTGCTCGAGGCTCGACGCCAGGTACTCGGCCTGGACATCCAAGGGCATGTTCTGAAATATTGAAATTTGATCGTGCACGGTTTCGAGGCCCGCCACGCTTTTGCCGTCGCTGCGCGCCCGTTCCATGAAATACATGTCGACGCCGGATTCGGGTTGAAAGCCGAGCTGCGACAACTGCACTTGCGATATGGCCTCGGCGGCGAACCAGGGCGCAAACTGATCGAACATGGACAGTTCCACCCCAACCTCGTGCGCCAGCACTGCGGCGCGCCCATAGCGTTGTTGCCCCAGGACGTCGAGGAGCGTCTTGCCGTCGGGCAGGATGGCACTTGCGAGCATTTCCGCCTGCACTTGCGCTGAACTCAACTCTTCCATGTTCACTTCCATGAGCACGGATTTGGCATTGCCGTACGCCTCCAGCACGGCGGGATCCAGCGGGTAGTCGCTGAGACGCAGCACGTGAATGGAGCCGAGCAGATACACGGTGTTGTGTTTGCCGTGCAGCTCCCAGAGCGAATGCAGCGCGCCGTCCGCGCGCGCGGCGATGCAGAGCAACAGGCCGCACAGCGCGAGGCCGAGACGAGGGGGAATCAGCGCGCCACCGACTGGCGCATCGGCAGCGACTCGATCCAGTGGACCTCGGTGTCGATGCGTCCATCCCACCCTAAGTCGAAAAGGCGATACGCAGGCGGCCGCGAATCGACCACATAGCGGTCGCTCTGCGGGAGAAATTGCGCGCCGGTCGATGGGGTCGCGAACAGGCGAACATCGCCGCGCCGGCCGTCGTACACCTGGTGCACATGTCCCCACACCACGGCGCGGACGTGGGCGTGCGAATCGATGACGCGCCAAAACCCTTCGGGGTCGGCGAGACCCACTGTGTCCAACCAGCGGCTGCCCATGAATATCGGGTGATGATGCAGACACACCATGGCGTGTTTCGATGAGCAGCTAAGCGCGTCGTCGAGCCGCGCAAGTTCATTTGGGCAAAGGCGACCGCCGACGTGCCCGGGATCGTAGCTGTCGAGCATGATGAATTGCCAGCCATCCGCGTCATGTGTCCCGCAAATCTGAAAAGGTGCGCCGTTGAGCTCTCTGCGCATGGCTTCCGGTTCGTCGTGGTTGCCGGGAACGCACAGCACCGGTTTGTCGAGGTTGCCGAAGATGCTGCGAAAGCGCAGATAACCGGAGGGGTCGTCCTGCACCAGATCACCGGTAACCAGCACCGCCGAATAGTCCGGAACGCGTGCAAACGCATCGTCGAGCACCGCACGCAGACTCGAATCGGTTTCTACTCCGCGCAGCCGGCCGCTGGCGCTGCCGTAGAGGTGTGGGTCGGTGATTTGTAGAATTTGCATCATTAAATGGTAGCAAAGCACATTTGCGGCGACGGTGAACTGGGTCATGGCAGCGTGCAAACGCGTTATACATAAAAGACCCTATTTGTGTGAACGCGTTCCGTCGGCAATTCGCGACCCGGCGAAATGGGCTGAATTGGTGTGGCATTGCTGGCAACGGGCGCATCGGGGACAATACGCGGCCTGATCCCGGTCACTTTGTTAAATAAGGCTTGTCATGCCCACCCGCCGCGACCTTGCCAATGCCATTCGCGCCTTGTCGATGGATGCCGTCCAGAAGGCCAATTCGGGCCATCCGGGTGCTCCCATGGGGATGGCAGACATCGCCGAGGTGCTGTGGCGGGATGTCCTCAAGTTCAATCCCGGCAATCCTGCCTGGTGGGACCGCGACCGCTTCGTGCTGTCGAATGGCCATGCCTCGATGCTGCTGTACTCGGTGCTGCACCTGACGGGTTATCCCTTGTCAATCGACGAGATCAAGAATTTTCGGCAGTTCGGCTCCAAGACTGCGGGCCATCCGGAGCGCGAAGTGCATCTCGGAATCGAGACCACTACGGGGCCGCTGGGCCAAGGTTTTGCCAACGCCGTCGGCATGGCATTGGCCGAGCGCTCACTCGCCGCCACATTCAACCGGCCCGGCCACGCCATCATCGATCATCACACGTATGCGTTCCTCGGCGACGGCTGCATGATGGAAGGAATTTCGCACGAAGTCGCTTCATTTGCCGGCGTGCAAAAGCTCGGCAAGCTCATTTTGGTGTACGACAACAACGGCATCTCCATCGACGGCAAGGTGGTGGGCTGGTTCGGCGACGACACCGCGATGCGCTTCGAGGCCTATGGCTGGCATGTGCTGCCCCGGGTCGATGGTCAAAACAGCGACGCCATCGCGGCCGCATTCACCGCGGCGCGCGCGGAAACCGGCCGCCCGTCGCTGATTTGCGCGCAGACGGTGATCGGCTGGGGCGCCCCGAACAAGCAGGGCACGGCATCCATGCACGGCGAAGCCATGGGCAACGAAGAGATCGCCGCGACGCGCCTCAACTTGGGGTGGACTTCCCCGCCCTTCGAGATACCGGCCGACATCCGGGCGGCTTGGGACATGCGCGACAAGGGTGCGCGCGTGGAAGCGGAGTGGCGCGCCCGCTTTGCGGAGTACAAAGCCGAATTCCCCGCCTTGGGCGTAGAGCTCGCGCGGCGCATGGAGGGCGATCTGCCCAACGGCTTTGCCGACCTCGTGAATGCCTACATCGGACGGACGCAGGCCGAGGGCAAGGCGCTCGCCACGCGCCAATCGTCGCAGGCGGCCTTGAATGTGCTGGGGCCCTCCATGCCCGAACTTCTGGGCGGATCGGCGGACCTCACGCCGTCGAACGGAACCTTGCGCAAGGATTCGGTGGCGCTGACCCCGGAATCGCCCGGCGGCAATTATCTGCATTTCGGCGTGCGCGAATTCGGCATGTCGGCAATGCTGAACGGCATCGTCTGCCACGGCGGGTTCATCCCGTACGCCGGCACGTTTCTGACGTTTTCGGACTATGCGCGAAATGCCGTGCGCATGGCGGCGC
>Ga0208848_1000226_pt1 | contig 10999 bp, 7 predicted proteins | sample NGESurshal072012_2_FD_184455 | JGI IMG/M metagenome (GOLD analysis project Ga0208848, IMG submission 184455) | Arctic peat soil microbial communities from Barrow, Alaska - NGEE Surface sample 210-1 shallow-072012 (SPAdes) | ecosystem: Environmental > Terrestrial > Soil > Wetlands > Peat ... | reverse complement strand
GCCGGCACGGGGTTTTATTTGATTGCCGGAATGCTGTTCTTTTTCGCGGGCCGGAAACTTGCGAAAGATTGGGTATGAAGGCTCATTTGCGCCACAAAGTGGGAGTAAACAACACCAAAATGGTGAATACCTCCAGACGGCCGAGCAGCATCGCCGCCGAGCACACCCAGGTCTGGAAATCGCTCAAGACCCCGTAGTTGCTCCCCGGGCCGACCAGTCCTAAGCCGGGGCCGGCATTGTTGATGCAGCCAATGATGGACGACAGAGACGTCATGAAATCCAAACCGCTGGCGAGCTGCACGAAGATGAGCGTCACGATGCTCATGAAGTAGAGAAACACGAAGGCCAGCACCGCAAACACCACGCGATTGGCGATCACCGTGCCGCCGACTTTGAGCGGACGCACCATGTTCGGATGAACCAGCTGATTGAGCTCGCGATTCGCCTGCTTGGCGAGCACCAGAGTACGGATCATTTTGATGCCGCCCCCGGTGGACCCCGAACTCGCCACGATGCAGCTCAGGAACATCATCCACATGGGCGCGAAGATCGGCCAGCGCGAATAGTCCTGAGTGTGCAAACCGCTGTCGACGGCGATCGACACCAAGTTGAATGTGGTGTGGCGCAACGCGGTCGGATAATCGGCGTAGCTGCCCTTGAAGTACAAGAACCAGGATATGCCGATGCAGCTCGCCACGAGCACACCCAAGATCGCCTTCGCCTCCGCGTCCCGAAAATAGGCCAGGACCCCGCGCTGGCTCCAGGCAAGATAGTGGGTCGCGAAATTCATGGCGGCCAAGATCTGAAATACCGTCAGCACCATCTCGATGGGCAGCGAATTGAAGTGCCCGATGCTGGCGTCATAGGTAGAAAAGCCGCCGAGCGCGAGCGCCGAGAATCCATGACAGACAGCGTCGAACCAATTCATTCCGGCAAACCGCAAACAAACGATGCAGGCCGCCGTCAACCCGGCATACACCGCCCACAGCAGCTTGGCCGTCTGTCCGATCCGCGGCGTGAGTTTGCTGTCCTTCATCGGGCCAGGCATTTCCGCGCGATAAATCTGCATGCCGCCGACCCCGAGCATCGGCAGGATGGCCACGGCCAGTACGATGATGCCCATGCCCCCGAGCCAGCTGAGTAAGTGGCGCCACAAATTGATGGAGCGGGGCAGGTATTCGAGCCCCGAGAGCACCGTGCCGCCGCTGGTGGTCAAGCCTGACGCGGCCTCGAAATACGCATGGGTGAAATTGATGGGCAGAAAGTGCCAGAGCGGAAAGCCGGCGACCGCCGGCAGAGCGATCCACGTCAGCGCGACCAGCATCAAGCCGTCCCGGGTCTTGAGTTCGCGTTTGAAGCGCCGGGTGGCGAGCCAGAGCAGCGCGCCGAGAACGAAGGTCGCGAGTCCGGAGATGACGAAGGACCAGAGAGCCGGATCGAGCGCCCACACGGCCAGCACCAAAGGCGCCAGCATCGTCACGGCGAATACCATCATGACGAGGGCAAAGACGTGCGCAACCGGCAGTAAAATATCTTTCACAAAAAGGAGGCGGAGCCTTGAAAGAGTTTTTCGACGGCTTCGATATGACGGCGATCCGTCAAGAAGAGGATCAAATGATCGTCCGGCTGCACGGTGGTGTCGTGATGGGCGATGATGACGTCTTCGCCGCGGACCACGGCGCCGAGGGTCGTTCCCTCGGGCAGGGAGATATCTTCAATGCGGCGCCCGATGACCTTCGAGCTGTCTGCGTCGCCGTGGACCACCACCTCGAGCGCCTCGGCCGCGCCGCGCCGCAGCGAGTGCACGCGCACGACGTCGCCGCGCCGCACGTGCGCAAGCAGCGAACCGATCGTCACCGTTTGCGGCGAAATCGCGACATCGATCGAGCCGCTTTCGATCAACTCCGCATACGAGGGTTTGTTGATCAGCGCCATCACCTTGTGAGCGCCCAGGCGTTTGGCGAGCATGGCCGAAAGAATATTCGCCTCCTCGGAGTTCGTCAGGGCGGCAAAAACATCGGCGCTATCGATGTTCTCCTCGAGCAGCAATTCCTCGTCCGCCGCATCGCCATGCAGTACGGTGGTGCTTTTCAATTGTTCGGAGACTTTTCTCGCCCGCTTGCCGTCGCGCTCGATGAGTTTTACCTGATTCCTGTCTTCCAATTCGCTCGCCAGACGTACGCCGATATTGCCGCCGCCCGCAATGACCACGCGGCGCGCGGGCGCTTCTTCGCGGCGCAACTCCTTCATGACCACGCGAATATCCTTGCGCGCGGCGAGGAAAAATACCTCGTCGCCATCCTCGACGACCGTGTCGCCCTCCGGCTTGACGCTCTTGCCGGCCCGGTAAATGGCGGCGACCCGCGCATCCGCCGAGGGAATGTGTTCGCGCAGAGTACGCAGCGCCTGACCCACCAAGGGACCGCCCTGCAAGGCACGAATGCCCACCAAGCGCACTCGGCCATCGGCGAAATCCAGCACCTGCAATGCACCGGGATATCGAATCAAACGCGCCACGTGCTCGGTAACCAGTTGCTCGGGGCTTATGCAAACATCCACCGCTATCGCGTTCTCGCCGAACAATCTGTCCCGTTCGGTGAAGTCGGCCGAGCGCACACGCGCAATCTTCTTCGGCGTGCGGTACAGGGTCCAGGCAATGTGGCAGGCCAGCATGTTGACCTCGTCGCTGCTGGTCAGCGCGACGAGAATATCGGTGGCGGCGATACCCGCGGCCTCCAGGATGCGCGGGCTCGCCGCATTGCCGCTCACCGTGCGAATATCGAGTCGATCCTGCAGATCGCGCAAGATCTCCTCGTTCACGTCGATGACGGTCACGTCATTCGCTTCCTCGCGGGACAGGTGATACGCCGCCGTGCGGCCGACTTGTCCTGCGCCTAAAATGATGATTTTCACAGCCGCATTACTCTACACGAACGAGATTGGCGTAAGACAGCATCAGCCACTTCGTACCCTGCCCCTCAAAATTGACCTGGATGCGGGCATGCGGTCCGTTGCCCTCGAAATTGAGCACCACCCCGTCGCCGAACTTCGAATGCCGGACACGGCTGCCCATGCGCATCCCTAAGGCGGGTGACTCATCGAGTCCCCCGCTGCGCTTGACGAATACCGGCCTCGACACCTGCAATCGCGGCCGTATTTCCTCGACCAGCTCGGCCGGCAACTCGCTGATGAAGCGGGAAGGCTGACCGTAGGTATCCACACCATAGAGACGGCGCTGTTCGGCATAGGTGATGTAAAGCTGGCGCATCGCCCGGGTTGCGCCCACGTAGCACAGGCGGCGCTCCTCCTCGAGGCCCGCCAAATCGGCGACGGAGCGCTGATGCGGAAACAGGCCGTCCTCCATACCGGCGAGAAACACCACCGGAAATTCCAGACCCTTGGCCGAATGCAGCGTCATCATCTGTACGCAATCATCATAAGGGTCCGCCTGGCCCTCGCCGGACTCCAAAACCGCATGCGCGAGAAAGGACTCGAGAGGCGATAATTCGGCTTCGGCTTCGCTTTCCGGGGAAAATCCCCGCCCCGCGCTCACGAGCTCCAGCAAATTCTCGATGCGTCCTTCGCCCCGCTCGCCTTTTTCCTTCTTGAAGTGCTCGATGAGCCCGCTCATTTGAATGACGTGATCGACTTGTTCGTGAAGTTCCAAACCCTGGATCTCACGCGCCAGCTTGTCGATCAGCTCCATAAAAGCCTGCAGCGCCAGCGCCGCCCTTTGCGGGAGGCCGCTTTGTATGCAGTGGAGCGCGCCGCTCCAAAGGGAGGTCGCGTGGCCCTTTGCAAAATCACGCACCGTATCCATCGTCTTCGCGCCGATGCCGCGGACCGGCAAATTCACCACCCGCTCGAACGAGGTGTCATCCGCGCGGCTGGCGATGAGGCGAAGATAAGCGAGCGCGTCCTTGATTTCGGCGCGTTCGAAGAAGCGCAAGCCTCCATACACGCGATACGGCATGCGTGCGTTGAGAAAGGCCTCTTCAAACACGCGCGATTGGGCGTTCGAGCGATACAGCACGGCCACCTCGCGCCGCGCGCCGCCGTGAGCGACCCACTCGCGGATCCGATTCACCACGAAGTCGGCCTCATCGCGCTCATTGAAGGCTGCGTACAGCTTGACGCGCTCTCCATCCTCGCCGCTGGTCCACAATGTCTTGCCGAGCCGCCCGGCATTGTTCGAGATCAGAGCGTTTGCAGCCTTCAAAATTGTGCCGGTCGAACGATAGTTCTGCTCCAGCTTGTACAGCACCGCCTGCGGGAAATCGCGCCGAAAGTGCTGCAGATTCTCCACCCGCGCTCCGCGCCATCGATAGATGGATTGATCGTCGTCACCCACGACGAACGGCAGGCCCGCGGGCCCGGTAAGCAGCATCAACCACTGGTACTGAATCGCGTTGGTGTCCTGGAACTCATCCACCAGCACGTGGCGAAAGCGAGTGCGATAGTGCTGCAGCAAAGCCGGATTGTCGCGCCACAATTCGAACGCACGCAGCAGCAGCTCGGCAAAATCCACGGCTCCGGCGCGCTGACACGCCTCCTCGTAGGCCTGATAGATCTTGATCAGCTGACGGCGGGTCGGATCACCGTCGTCCTTGATGTGTTTGGCTCGATGACCCTCGTCCTTCTGTGCATTGATGAACCACAGGATCTCGCGCGGTATCCAGCGTGTCTCGTCGAGATCCTGCGCCTTCAATACCTTGCGCAATACCCTCGCCTGGTCCTCGGAGTCCAGAATCTGGAAGCTTTGCGGCAGACCTGCTTCACGCCAATGAATGCGCAGCAGCCGATGGGCCAGTCCATGGAAAGTGCCCAACCACATGGCGCCGCCCGGCAACCCCAACAGGGTTTCGATCCGACTGCGCATTTCGGCCGCGGCCTTGTTGGTGAACGTGACCGCGAGGATGCTATTGGGCGAGGCGCCCTCGACCTGGATCAGCCACGCGACACGATGCACCAATACGCGGGTCTTGCCGCTGCCGGCGCCGGCCAAAACCAGGGCGGCCCCCAGCGGCGAAGCAACCGCCTGCCGTTGATTGTCGTTCAGCCCGTCGAGAAGATGAGATACATCCATAAGGGCGCGGATTGTAGTCGTTCACGCAGTTCGCTGGCGGCTTTCCTCGGCAAACTCGATCAGGGCCAGCGCCAGGGACAGCACCACCGGGCCGGCGATGATGCCGATGGCGCCGAATGCGGGAATCCCGCCTAGAACACCGATGAACACCGCCAATGCGGAAATTCTTGCCCGCCCGGAGATCAGCAGGGGCCTCAAGACATTGTCGAGGGCGCCGAGCAGGATGCCCCACGCCAGCATGAATAGCCCAAAGCCCCAGCGGCCGTCGACAAACAGCCAGATCACCGCGGGACCCCAAACGAATGCGGCACCGCCCACGGGCAACATGGAGAACAGTGCGGCCAGCACGCCGAACACCACCGGTGACGGAAGGCCGGCAATCGTGAACGCGATGCCGATCAAAACCCCCTGCATCAAGGCCGTGACGCTGGTGCCGATGACGATGGCGCGGGTGACGCCGCTCAATTGCCGGAACAACCGTTCCTTGCGCGCATCGTCGAGCGGAATCAGGCGGCGGGCGCGAGACAGCATGGCGTCGCCGTCGCGCAAGAAAAAGAACAGCAGAAACAGCATCACCGCGAATCCGAACAGCGACCCCAAGGCGCCGAGAAAGAACCCGCCGCTTAAAGAAGCGGCGCGCTGCAGAACCTCGCGGGTGCCTGAAACCAGCCAGGATTGAATCTGTTCCGCCGAAACGCCCGCGTGCGCTTCCAACCAAACATTGATGCGTGCAATCCACGGAAATTGCTGCAGATCGGAAAACGATTTGATGTCGAGTTCGGCAGCCGACTTTTGCAGTTTCTGTAAGAGCGCCGAAATCTGCGTCACGAAATCGATCGACAACGCGCTCAAGGGCAACAGGATGGTGACCGGCGCGAGCACGGTCAGCACGCCCGCAGCAATCCCGCTGCCCGAGAATCGGCGCCGCAGGCGCAGATTCAGCGGGTACAGCAGGAATGCGAGAAACGCGGCCCAAGCCATGGGACCGACAAATGGCGCGAAAATCAGGATCAGGGCATAACCCAAAATGGCGGCTACGACGAGCGCGAAAGCGCGCGAATAAAAGGTCGTTGCAGATGGCATCGCGCCATCCTAGCACCCGGCCTTGAGTAAATAAGCGGTGCAGCGAGCGTCGTGCCTGGGCGGCCCCGCCGTCTCCTAAAAATTCTTACGTAAGCGTACCATTGCGGCCCAAGGAATCTCGCCAACGGACATGCAATGACATCAATTACCGTCAACAATCAAATGCTTAACGTCGACGCCGAGCCCGATACACCGCTGCTCTGGGTGCTGCGCGATCACCTCGGAATGACCGGTACCAAGTATGGTTGCGGCATGGCTCTGTGCGGAGCCTGCACCGTGCACATCGACGGCGCCGCGACGCGATCCTGTGTGCTGCCCTTGAGCGCCGTCGCGGGCAGGTCCGTCACGACGATTGAAGGGCTATCCGCGGATCGTAGTCACGCGGTGCAAAGGGCTTGGCTCGAGATCGACGTACCCCAATGCGGTTATTGCCAGTCCGGACAAATCATGTCCGCGGCCGCGCTGCTCAAGGCCAATCCCAAACCCAACGATGCCGATATCGATGCGGCAATGTCCGGCAATATTTGCCGGTGCGGTACCTACCCAAGAATCCGCAGGGCGATTCACCGCGCCGCTGAACTGCTCGAGACGGGCGCGCCGAAGTGAGGCCGGTTTCCGCTCTGAGCCGCCGCGATTTCTTAGGGAAGACGGCCACCGTCGGCGGCGGCTTGATATTGGCGCTGACGCTTCCCCGGCTAGGGGCCAAGTCGAGTTCTGCGGCGGCGGCGGGTGCCGCGGGTCGGGCGGGCAGTCAATTGAATGCTTGGCTAAAAATAGCCCGCGACAATTCCATCACCATCATCGTCGATCGCTCGGAGATGGGCCAGGGTGTCTACACTGCGCTGCCCATGTTGCTCGCCGAGGAATTGAACATCAATTTCGATGCGATCCGAATCGAGGCTGCGCCGGTGGGCGACGCGTACATCAATCCCGGGAACGGGGGCCAGGTAACCGGGACCAGCAACAGCGTGCAGGACGCCTGGGACAAGCTGCGCATGGCCGGGGCGACCGCACGCACGATGCTGGTATCGGCCGCCGCCAGGCGCTGGCGGGTGGATCCGGCGCAGTGTCATGCCGAGAATGGCCGGGTCTCGAACCCCGAAGGCAAGGTTCTGACCTACGGCGAGCTGGCCGATTCGGCCGCGCAGCTGCCGATTCCCAAAGACGTGAAATTAAAGCCCAAGACCAATTTCCAAATTATCGGCAAGCCGCGGGCCCGCATCGATACGCCGGGCAAAGTCGACGGCAGCGCCGAGTTTGGTCTCGATGTCAAATTGCCCGGAATGCTGTATGCCGCGCTCGCGCAGAGTCCGGTGCTGGGCGGCAAGGTGAAGGCGCTCGATTCGGGAGCCGCCGAGAAAATGCCGGGAGTGCGCAAGGTGCTGCTAACCACCAGCGGTGTCGTGGTGGTGGCCGATCATTTCTGGCAAGCCTTGAAGGCTCGCCAAGCGTTGAATATCACCTGGGATCCCGGCGCCAACGTGCAACTCGACAATGCCGCCATTCACACGCTGTTGAAGAGAACGGCCGCGGCCGGACCCGGCCTCACGGCGCGCGCCGATGGCGACGCGGCGGCGGCACTCAAGTCGGCGCAACAGCGCTTGAGCGCGGCTTACTACTTGCCGCTCCTGGCACACGCGTGCATGGAGCCGATGAATTGCACGGCCGACGTCAAGGCCGACGGCTGCGACTTGTACGTGGGCACGCAAGTTCAACAGGTCGCGCAGGCAACGGCAGCAACGGCGGCGGGGTTGCCGCCCGCCCAAGTACGGGTCCATACCACTTTGATCGGCGGCGGCTTCGGCCGGCGCTTGGACGTCGATTTCATCCCCGCCGCGGTCGAAGCTTCGAAGGCGGCCGGCGTGCCCGTCAAGGTCATTTGGACCCGCGAAGATGATATGACTCACGACACCTACCGTCCGCCGGCATACGAAGAGGTGAGCGGTGGTCTCGATGCAGCGGGGAAATTGATCGCCTGGAAATTGCACATTACCAGCCCCTCGATTACCGAGCGTATGTTTCCGCCGGTCAAGGGGGTCGACGACTCGGTGATCGAGGCCGCAGTCAATAACCTCTACGATGTTCCGAATCTTGCGGTGAGCTATTCGCGGCAGGAAATCGGCATCGATGTGGGCTACATGCGCTCCGTGAGTCACGCACCCAATTGCTTCGTGATCGAAAGTTTCATGGATGAGCTCGCCGCTGCCGCCGGCAAGAACCCCTACGATTTTCGAGTGCAGCAACTCGCCAAGAAGCCGCGCCAGCGGCGCGTGCTGCAGCTGGCGGCCGAACGAGCCGGATGGGGCAAGGCACCTGCCGGCCGCTACCAGGGCATGGCGCTGATGGAAGGCTATACGACTCACCTGGCGCAGGTGGCGGAAATTTCAATCGTGGGCGGCGAACTCAAGGTGCACAAAATCGTTTGTGTCGTGGATTGCGGCCAGATGGTCAATCCGAGGATCGTCGAATCGCAAATAGAAAGCGGTATCGTGTTCGGTCTGTCGGCCGCCCTGTGGGGCGACGTGACGATCGCAGGCGGCAAGGTGTCTCAGACCAACTTCAATAATTATCGGTTGCTGCGCAACAGTGAAATGCCCGAACTCGACGTGCATCTCGTTGACAGCGACGAAGCGCCCGGCGGTATCGGCGAAGCCGCGGTGCCTTTGGTCGCCCCCGCCCTCTGCAACGCGATATTCGCCGCCACGGGCAAGCGGCTGCGTGCCTTGCCCATTGGCAGGCAAAAACTGCTGAACGCCTAGCAGGCTACATCGACTCGAGATAGAGGACGACGGATTGCATCTGGTCCTTGGTCAGATCCTTGATCACACCGTGCATAACGGGTGCGGTGCGCAACACGTTTTGTATCACCAGCAACTGCTTGAGCAGATAAGGAGCATGCTGGCCGGCGAGACGTGGAAATATGGCCTGCCCTTCGGCGTGGGCACCGTGACATGAGGCACACGGCGGGATCTGGCGCGCCGGCACGCCCTCCTCGAATACGCGCTTGCCTTTGGCGACCAGCGCCGGGTCGCCGGCTTTGGCGGACGGCGCCGCGGGCTGTCCTGCATAAAACGCGGCAAGCGCGCCGATCATCCCGTCACTCAGCTGCGACGCCATGCCCCACATGTAGGCCTGTGCGTCGGGATCCGCCCGGGATTGATCCTTGAACGCCTTGAGTTGAGTTTCGATGTACGCTGCCGTTTGCCCGGCCAGATTGGGAAACGTCGGCGAGACGCTGCGGCCGTTCACACCATGACACGCGCTGCAGACCTCCGCCGCCGTCTTCGCGGCGGCATGCTGCGCATCATTGGCGACGTCCGCACCCTGTGCGTAGGCGCAAAACATAGACGTGCCGAGCGCGATTACAAAGTGACTCAATCTCATGCTCTTCTCCCGCGTCCTAAAGGCTATCCGGCGTCAAAACAACACCCAACCCAACAAATACAGCGTGTTGTTGTCCGAGGCGTTGCGCCCGGCGCCGTCGTAGTTCTGCTTGCCGCCGTTGAATTTGTCGTAAGCTACGTACTGCAATTGCAGCTTCGTGTTGAGCCACGGCAGGTAATTCACTTCGGCGACATAACCGCGCGAATCGGGGCTGTTCGCTGCGCTGCCGGACACCGGCAGCGGCGCGAGCGGCGTTCCTGATCCTGACGGATATAACCCCGTGTCCGAGGTGCCCGTGGTGTTGAAGAAACCGAGAGAGCCGCCGATCGTGCGTTGATAGCTGTATTCGCCGACCAGCTTCAAGCTCTTGAGATCATTGCTGCTGTTCTGCACGAATAAATCATTGAAGCTGGCGTCGAGCTTCTGCTTTTCGCTGATATACGTGGCGAGCACGGTGAAGAGATGGTCTTCACCGATGAATTGATACTGGAAGTCGAGAGCCGTGTCGGTGTAGCGATCCGTCGGCCCCGCGAGCGGGGTCGGAGTGCCTGTCAGACTGCCCGGATGCATCTTGGCCTGTATGCCGTAGGTGCCGAAGGACATGCTGTTGCGGTCCCAGCGGTACTCATATGCCAGGCGCCAGTATGGCGATATGCCATGGATGACGTTGCTCTGCGTACTGTCGAGAGGATGGTTGCCGCCGCGGATGGCCGCACCATAGATGCTGAATTCGGCGTAGATGCTGTTATTGATCCAGGTATAGACGCCGATGCCGGCGGCATTCTGACCGATGCCGCCGGCGCCGGCCTCGAGCTTCGTCGAGGTGATGGGCGTCGGCGCCACGCTGCTTCCCGAATAGGGGAAGCCCCAGGCCGCCGTGGTGTTCCAGACATCCTGCACCGTGGGTCCGTTGTTCACGGTGACGCCGATGAGTACGTTGGGATGAGCGGAGCCGGGCGCGCCGCCGAAATCCAAATGCTTCGCGTAACGGATGTCGGTGTTGTCGAAACCGAAACTGTCCCCGACCCCGTCATAAGTGAGCTGCACGAAGGCGCCCAGGCCGTCGGCGATTTTACCGGCATAGAAAAAACTGGCCTGCTGCGGAAACAACACGTCGCCGTCCTTTGCCAGCGCCCCCGGCACGTTGGCATCCGGAAGCGCGGCCGCGGTGTGCGTGTAGGAGATCTGCAGCATCATACTGAGGGGTGGCAGCGAATTCAGCGCGAGGGTTTCGCGGTTTTCCACCGTAATTCCCTTGATCTGCTTGATGTTGTCGAGCACGTAACCGTTCAGCTTGAATTCCCGGCCGAAGGGCGTGAGCTCGGGAAACACGGTATGGCAGGCGGCGCAGGCCATGCCGGTCTGGCGAGCGAAGCTCGGGACCGCCGGGGCCGGGGACGCGAGAGCGACGCACATTCCGATCCCCAGCGCTTGAAGCAGCAAACG
>Ga0208848_1000225_pt1 | contig 11003 bp, 10 predicted proteins | sample NGESurshal072012_2_FD_184455 | JGI IMG/M metagenome (GOLD analysis project Ga0208848, IMG submission 184455) | Arctic peat soil microbial communities from Barrow, Alaska - NGEE Surface sample 210-1 shallow-072012 (SPAdes) | ecosystem: Environmental > Terrestrial > Soil > Wetlands > Peat ... | reverse complement strand
ACGGTGTGCTAATCAATGATAAGCCGAGAAAAAGGAAGCAACGCAATAGCAAGAAGCGCAACGGCAAGTCACGCAAAGTAGCGTCGAATGCCAAGTCTTGATATGGGAAGTCTTGATATGGGAAGGCTCGCCACCGTGCTCACGGGCGGGTGGCATTGAACTCAAGGAGAACTGATGATGATTCGCATACTCATGATGTTGGCTGTCATGGTCGCCGCTTCCTCAACCGCAATCGCGTCGGGCACCCCTCAAGAGCAGGCCGCATGCCGCCCGGACGTCCGCCGGTTTTGCCATGCCCTCAAGCCGGACGCGGGCGACGGGAGTTTTCTCGCGTGTCTGCAGGAGCACCGCAAGCAACTTCATCGCGCTTGCCGCGAGGTGCTCGAAAGCCACGGTCAGTGAAGTTAGCAACGCTCGGTGTTCGCGATATGCGTCTAGACAAGCCAACAAATGCTGACGCGTGGAACTCGTGCGCTTGCGACGTAAACTAAAGAATAAGCCAGACGTGTTCGTTGATTCCGCGAAAAGAACACATTGTCGAATGATCTACAAAGCGTGCGTCCACTGCGGCGAATCGGGTGCTGCATGATGAAGCTGAGGTTTTTAACGGTCATCGTGGCCAGTCTAATGGCCGTGCTGGCATTTGCCGGTCCGCTGCGCGCGGCCGAGCCCTCCGCCGCCGGCATGTGGGCGCAGATCGACGAGAAAGGCCGGGTCGGCGGCTGGTTTCTCATATTTGAGCATGATGGTGCTTACGAAGGCGCCATCGCCAAGATGTTTTTCGAGCCCGGCGAAGACACGAATCCGATCTGTACCCGCTGCAAGGGCGACCAGAAGAATGCGCCGTCGCTTGGTCTCACCATCATCAAGGGCATGCAGCGCAAGGGTCTCGTCTACCAGAACGGCAACATCCTCGATCCGCGCGACGGTCAAATTTATAAAGCCAAAATGACTCTGAGCCCGGATGGTCAGCAGCTCACTTTGCGCGGCTATCTCGGCTTTGAGCTATTCGGCCAGAACCAGGTGTGGAAACGGCTTCCCGACGATGTGTTACCGCTGAACGAGATGCCGGCAAACCTGGTGCCGTATTGGAACGCACTGCCGAAATCGTCCGACGGAGTGATGACGAAGGGCGTCGGGTCTCCGCCAAGCGGGAGCGCGACGACCTCGCAGCCTGGCCGGTAACTAAACTTTGGGTATTCGGCAGCGTCAGATGCCAAATTTGACGTAGCGGCCTCGCATCAGGTTCCGGTAGCGCGCCAGCGCCCAGAGCGGAAAGAATTTGGCATAGCCGTGGTAGCGTAAATAGAACACGCGGGGAAATCCGGTCGCGGTGTAGCGCTCCTCCGCCCATAACCCATCGGGTCCCTGCGTGCGCAGCAGAAAGTCGACCCCGCGTTTGACCACGGGGGAATCGGTCGCGCCCGCCGCCATCAAGCCGATCAGCGCCCAGGCGGTCTGCGAGGCGGTGCTCGGAGCGCTCTCGTAGCCGTGGTAGTCGAGCTTGTAGCTGGTGCCGTCCTCGCCCCAGCCGCCGTCGGCATTCTGGATGGAAACGAGCCAGTCGACCGCTTTGCGCATGACTGGGGAAGCGGGATCGAGTCCGGCGGCGTTGAGGCAGCACAACACCGACCATGTGCCGTAGATGTAATTCATGCCCCAGCGGCCGTACCAGCTGCCGTCGGGAAGCTGCGTACGGCGCAGATAGTCGAGTGCGCTGCGCATAGCCGGGTTCGTTTCTGCACGCTCGCCGAGCTGCGCCAGCATCGACACGCAGCGCGCGGTGACATCCTCGGTCGGCGGGTCGAGCAGCGCTCCATGGTCGGCGAACGGGATGTTGTTCAGATAGTAGAACTCGTTGTCGGCATCGAATGCGCCCCAGGCGCCGTTATCGCTCTGCATGCCGATGATCCACTCGTGCGCGCGTTCGAGCGCGGCGCGAAAATCCTGACCACCCGACTCTTTCTGGACGCGATCCATGGCCATGGCGACGACGGCAGTATCATCGACGTCGGGATAATGCGCATTGGCATATTGGAACGCCCAGCCGCCGGGACGAAGGTTGGGTCGCCGCGCAATCCAGTCGCCGCGCACATCGAGAATCTGCTTCGGCACCAGCCAGTCGAGGCCCTTCTTGACCTGTGCGACCGCGCGCTCGCCGCCGGCTTCGAGCAGAGCGTGGCAGACGAGGCCCGTGTCCCAGATCGGCGACACGCACGGTTGGCAATAGGCTTCGTGTTCGTGCACGACAAGGAGCTTCTCCACCGACTTGCGCGCAATCGCGCGTTGTGGATGGCTTTCCGCATAACCAAGCACGTCGAACATCATCACGCTGTTCGCCATCGCCGGAAAGATCGCGCCTAAACCGTCCTCGCCGTTGAGGTGCTCGCCGACCCACGCGGCGGCGCGATCGATCGCGCGCTGACGCGAGGGTAGCCGTGACAACAGCAACGGCTCGATCACGCGCAACACATGGTCGACACCACGGAAGAACCAGAACCACGACGCTTTCTGCTGCGGCGCCTTCGGCGTTGGGCCGAGGTTCGCCGGTGAGTCAAGGAACAGCTCATCGATACGCACGCCCTTCGCGTTGCACGCAATCGGCCGCTTTGCCATCAGCACCAGGAGCGGTACGATGACGGTGCGGCTCCAGTACGAAATCTTGTCGAGATGGAACGGAAACCATTTCGGCAGCAGCATGATCTCGACCGGCATCACCGGAACGGCGCGCCACGGAATGAATCCGAACAAGGCGAGCATGATGCGCGTGAACACATTCGCGCGTTCGGCGCCGCCGCGCGCGCACACCGCCTCACGCGCGCGGCGCATGTGGTCGGCATCGATGGAATCGCCGATCATCTTGAGCGCGAAATAGGCCTTCACGGTCGCGCTGACGTCGAGACCGCCCTCGTGAAACAGCGGCCAGCCGCCATGCGCGCCCTGGATGCGGCGCAGATAGACCGCGATTTTCGCTTCCAGCGGTGCGTTCACCGGTTCGCCGAGATAGTGCCGAAGCAGCACATACTCGGCCGGGATAGTGGCGTCGGCCTCGAGCTCGAAGACCCAATGACCGTCGGGACGCTGGCCTGCGAGCAAAGCATTGGTCGCCGCGGCGATGGCGCGGTCGAGCGTGGAAGGCGCCGTGGTCGACATGCTGTCGGTCAGATCATTTGAGGTGTCAGACATTGTTCCTGTCGTTAGCTCGTTTCACCGATCAAACCGGCCGCCCGGTTGCCCGAGCGTATCGCGCCCTCGATCGTCGCCGGCAGGCCGGTCGCCGTCCAATCGCCGGCGAGAACGAGATTGTTCCAACGCGTCTGTGGGCCCGGGCGTTTCGCGTCCTCGCGTGGCAAAGCGGCGAAGGTCGCCCGCCGTTCCCGCACGATTTGCCACGGGGGCAGGGGGCCTGCAATGCCCGCGATCTCAGCGACCTCCCGCCAGATCCGGGCCGCCAGTTCCTCGCGCGGCGTATCGAGCAGGCGATCAGCGCTGCTGATCGTGACGGACAGGCGGTCGTGAAAGGCGAATAACCACTCGGCCGTACCGTTGATGATGCCGGTTATTGGGGTGAGCCCGGCGGGCGGCCCGAGGCGGAAATGGGTGTTAACTATGGCGCGAAACTCGGTCGGCGTCGTCAGGCCGGGAACGAGCGCTGCCGCCACCACCGGCGGCACCGCTAGGACGATCGCATCGCCCGGGCGCAGCGGCACTGAGACGTCGCCGAAATCAAGCCCGGTCACGCGGTCTGCCTCGCAAGCGAATGCGCGCAACCGCTGGCCGAAAACGATAGTGCCTGCGTTCGCTTCGATGAACCGTAGCGCCGGCTCGACGAAGGCCGCCGACAGTCCGTCGCGCGCGAACAGCGGACGGTAGCTGCGCCCGCCCGCGACCAGCGTTTCGCGGATTACCGCCGCAGCGAGACCGGCGGAGCTTTCCGGCGGCTCGGTGTTGAGCGCGGCCAACAGCAGAGGTCCGATCAGCCGGTCATACAGCGGCCCTTTGCAATCGAGCACGTCGCCGATGGCCGCGCCTGGCGCAGCGCGCAGCAGGCGCAGAATGGACAAATAATCGCGCGCACGCGTTCCCGGCACGCGGCGATTGCGGTCGAATATCCACCACGGCATGCGGCCGTTATTGGCGCGCAGGGTCCAGCGCTCATGGGTCGCGAGATCAATAAAGGGAAAACTCGCGGTCGAAGGCCCGATCAGACGATCGCGGGCACCGATCGTATCGAGGTAGCCGAGCGCCGCCCGGTTACCGGACAGCAGGAGATGGTTGCCGTTATCGATCGTAATTCCAAGGACCGGGTCAAGATACGAGCGGCAGCGCCCGCCCGCCTGGTTGGTCGCCTCGTATAGGGTCACGCGTATGCCCTGCTCGACCAGCCGCACGGCGGTGGCGAGGCCGGCGAGCCCGGCGCCGATGATGTGGACCGAGCGCGGCATTACAGAATCGCGCAACGCAGGAGTATCCAGAGGAATTGCCAGCGCCGCAGCCGCACCGGCCTGCGCGGCGCTTGCCAGCCGCGTGCGATCATCTGGTCGAACATCATGCGGTAGGCCGTCGCCATAATGCGCGGCGTACGTACGGTGCGGCGCGCGCTGCGCGCCATGATCGCCTCGGCTTCGGCGAAGTGGCGTTCGGCGAGTGCGGCGACCGCTGCACAGGCTTGGCCGATCGCCGGACTTGCCAGCACCGTCGCGGGATCATTGGTTGCGATGCCGGCGTCGGCCAAAGCCTCGCGCGGCAGATAGAGGCGTCCGATGGCGGCGTCCTCGTCGAGATCGCGCAGGATATTGGTGATCTGCAACGCGCGCCCAAGATGATGCGCGAGCGCGAGCCCCGGCTCCCTCTCCATTCCGAACACGCGGACGCTCAGCCGGCCCACCGCGCTGGCGACGCGGTCGCAATAGAGGTCGAACGTCGCGAGATCGGGCGCGCGGATGTCGGCCACGACGTCCATCTCCATGCCGTCAATGACGGCGAGGAAGTCCTCGCGTTGCAGGCCGAACTCGCGCACGGCCCGCGCCAGCCCGCTCAGCTGCGGCGTGCAGCTATAGAGCGTATCGATGTCGGCGCGCCAGCGCCGCAATTGCTCGAGGCGCACATCGCGCGGACCGGCTTCGTCGGCGATGTCATCGACTTTGCGGCAGAACGAGTAGATCTCGAACATCGCCTCGCGCTGCGCCTGCGGCATGATGCGCATGGCCAGGTAGAACGAACTGCCGCTCGCGCGCCGGCCGGTTTCCGCCGCGGGTTCGTCGGTCACGGCGCTCACGGCTGCGCCGCCGAGGGTTGGACGGTGAAACCCGGCACGGCGCGTGACGCCCTTGAGCACGGCGACGAGGCTGACGCCGGCGACGCCGAGCTTGCCGAGATGTACGCGTTCGCTCAGCGGATCGCGCCGCGTGAGGATGCGCGTGAGATGCTGCGCCAGCGTCTGGATGACCGAGATCTCGAGCGCCAGCCGCCAGTCCTCGACCAGGTTTGGCAGCGCGGCGCCCTCTTGCAGAAGGACCCCGGTGCGCTCCGCCAGCCCCGCAAGACAGCGCCGCAATTCCGGCGACGCCTTGGGCGCGCCGAGCGCCTCGACGCCGAGACCGCACGCGGCGAGAGCGTCGAGCGGGATGTAGACGCGGTTCAGATTGCGGTAGTCCGCCGCGCAATCCTGAAGGTGGTTGATGATCTGCAGCGCCGCACAGATGGCGTCGGACGCCGGCCACGTGCTGCGGCTCTCGCCATGCACATCGAGCACGAAACGTCCGACCGGCATCGCGGAGTAGGCGCAATAGCCCATGAGGTCGTCCCAGTCGCGGTAGCGCAACTTGGTGGCATCGAGCCGGAAGGCCTTGAGCAGGTCCTGCGCATGTTGCGGCGACATGTTGCGCTCGGCCAGCGCGCGGCGCAGCGCGGCCGCCTGCGCATTGCCCTCGCTCGTGCCAAGTAAATTTTGCTCCAGGCGATCCAATAGGTTGACCTTCTCCGAGGCCGAAAGCGTGGGGTGGTCGGCGATGTCGTCGGCGCAGCGCACGAATTCGTAGAACGCGAGAATCAACGCGCGATGACGCGAATGGATGAGCCACGACGCCACCGGAAAATTCTCGTCGCGGTGGCCCTTGCCGGACCGAAATTCACTGGCATCCGTCATCGTACGCCGTTCACGTTCGACTGAATGCGGCCTTTCCAAAGGCCGCCGCGTTTGCGGGCATATTGATAAGCGGAGTCGAGGGTAAAGGCCATGTAGGCGAGCGCGATCGCCGGCAGAAATGGCCCCCATAGCGGCGAGCGCCGGTAGAACCGCAGCATCGGCTGGAACGCGATCGCCATGATCGCCCAAGCGAGCAGGCCGAGCGCCTGCGCAAGGCCGTGGTCAAACAGCGCTAGAACAACCGGAACCAGATAGATGAGCGCCATGCCGGCGACCGTCGCTGCGAGCAGCAGCGGCGAATAGTGAAGCTGCGCGTAGGCCGAGCGCGCAACCATGCGCCGGATGTCCTGTGCCGTCGCATAGGCGCGGATGCTGCGCACTCGCTCCGTCAGTCTGAGCTGGATCGGCCCCTGCGCCTTGAGGTTGCGCGCCAGCGCGCAGTCGTCGATCAGTGCGCCGCGGATGGCCTCGATGCCACCGGCCGCGCCGAGTGCGTCGCAGCGCACCAGCATGCAGCCGCCCGCCGCCGCCGCCGTGACGCGGTCTTGGCGTTTCACCCAGGCGAAAGGGTAGAGCATCTGGAAGAAAAAGATAAAGGCCGGAATAAACGCACGCTCGGCGAAGCTCTCGCAGCGAAGCCGGACCATCAGCGAATTGAGCACGAGCCCGTTCGCTTGCGCCTGTGAAACGAGGCGCGTGAGCGCATCGGGGCGGTAGACAATGTCGGCGTCGGTGAACAGCAGAAAAGTGGGCTCGCTGAGCAGTGCGCGCGCGACGCCTTGCTTCATCGCCCACAATTTGCCCGTCCACCCCGCCGGCAGCGCCGCGCCGGGCAGCACGAGCAGCCGCTCCGCGGCACCCGCTGCCGCATGCCGCGCCACCTCGGCCGTGCTATCGCTGCTTTGATCGTCCACAAGGATCACGGAGAACGGGCCGGGATAATCCTGCAGCAGCAGCGAGGCGATGGTCTTCCCGACGCTTTCTGCCTCGTCGCGCGCAGGGATGACGGCTATGACCGCCGGCAATGCCGGCGGCGCCGGGCCGCCGTCATCGCGTTCGGAAGCGAGCCAGAAGCCACCGCGCCCCGCAATGAGATACAGCCATACTGCGAGCGCGGTCGCGGCTAAGAGGTTCACCACCATTTGGCCTAAATGTTCCTTGGATTGAACGGCCCGCACTTCGGTTGCGAGTAACTGCGCAAGCCGCAAATTATAATGGCGAGTCCGGCGAGATTTTCCAAGGCCCGCGCGCTTCTCCTGTACCTACCTAAAATCAAACTCGGACATAGCGACGAATTCGCGCTATTGAAGCGCTGATCTATCGGCGGCAGGAGCGGGAGATGGCAGGCGCAGTCGGCTTGATCGGGATCGGCTTGATGGGCACGGCGCTGGCGCGTCGCTTGCTCGATGCCGGTTATCGGGTGATCGGCTTCGACATCGCGCCGGCGCGGCGTGATGCGCTGCGCGCCATGGGCGGCGAGCCGGTCGCATCCGTGGCAGAAGTCGCGGCCCGCTGCCAGCGCACTTTGATCGCCGTCATGACGACCACCCAGGTCGAGCAGGTGGTCGAGGGCAAGGACGGGCTCATCGAGACTGGCGATGCCAAGGCGTCGCGCATGGCCATGTGCACCGCGACCTGCGAACCCGACCGCATCGAAGCGCTCGCCGCCCGCGCGGCCGCGCGCGGGTTCACCTTTCTCGACACGCCGGTTTCCGGCACAAGTCGGCAGGTCTTGCAGGGCGACGGCTACGGCCTGATCGCCGGCGACCGTGCCGCCGCCGCGACCGCCGACGATATCCTGAGCGTGATCTATCCGCGCCGCCAGTTCATCGGGCCGGCCGGGACCGCGACCAAGACCAAGCTCGCGATCAATCACATCCTCGGGCTCAATCGCGTGGCGCTCGCCGAGGGCCTGGTGTTCGCCGAGCGGCTCGGTCTCGATCTGCGCGCCTTTCTCGAGGTCGCGCGCAAGTCGGCCGCCTATTCCCAGATCATGGACGTCAAGGGCGACAAGATGGTGACCGGCGACTTCTCGCCGGTGAGCAAGGTCAATCAGCACCACAAGGACTTCAACGTGATTCTCAGCGAGGCACGGCGGCGCGGTCAGCAGTTACCGTTCGCCTCCCTGCTGGTCGAGGTGCTGGAAGCCTGCGAGCGGCATGGCGATGCGGAGCGCGATAACGCGATCACGATCGAGGAAATCCGCCGCCGCTCGACAGCGTAGGGCCTTCGTCAGCGCCCCTGATAGGCCGGCGTGCGCACAATCAGGCCGTCGAGCGCTTCCGTCACCTTAATCTGACAGGACAGCCGCGAGGTCGGTTTCACCTCGAAGGCGGTGTCGAGCATTTCTTCTTCCTCGGCCGAGGGCGGGCCGACCACCGGAAACCACTTCTCGTCCACATGCACCAGACAGGTCGCGCAGGTGCAGGAACCTCCGCATTCGGCGACGATACTGGAGACGTTGTTGCGTAGCGCGGTCTCCATCACGGTCGAGCCGATTTCGGCCTCGACGGTGTGCACGGCGCCGTCATGCTCGATGTACGTGATCTTCGGCATGAAGGGTTAAGCTACGCCGAGCTTCTTCTGCAGGCTGGTCGATGACGTGGTGTATTGGAACACCAGCCTCTTTTCCGGGTGCACGTAATGGTGCGCCTTCTGCGCCATCAGCGCCGCTTCATGGAAGCCTGACAGAATAAGCTTGAGCTTGCCCGGATAGGTGTTGATATCGCCGATGGCGAACAGGCCCGGCATGTTGGTTTCGAACGTGGCTGTACTGACCGGGATCAATTCGTTCTGCAGTGCCAGCCCCCAATCCGCGACCGGGCCGAGCTTCATGGTCAGCCCGAAGAACGGCAGCATGGCGTCGATCTCGACTTTCGTGCTGACGCCGTCTTTGTCCTTGATGTGGGCCCCGGTGAGCTGACCGTCGGCGCCTTCCAGAGCAGAGACCTGGCCAATCTTGAGGTCCATGCCGCCGGAGGCGACCAGCGCGCGCATCTTGTTGACGCTGTCGGGTGCGCCGCGGAAATCGTCGCGCCGGTGCACCAGTGTGAGCCGCTTGGCGATCGGCTGCAGATTGAGCGTCCAGTCGAGCGCCGAGTCGCCGCCGCCGACGATCATCAACTGCTTGTCGCGGAAGGCGTCCATCTTGCGCACGGCATAATGTACCGACTTGCCCTCATAGGGCTCGATGCCCGGGATCGGCGGGCGTTTGGGCTGGAACGAGCCGCCGCCGGCGCCAATTACTACCGCCTTAGTCTCGAATACCTTGCCGCGGTCGGTGGTCACCCGGAATAGCGGGTCGCCAATATTCTCCAGCGTCGTCACCATCTCACCGAGATGGAAGGCGGGCTTGAACGGCTTGATCTGTTCCATCAATGCGTCGGTCAGCCCGTGGCCCGTGATGTAGGGAATGCCGGGGATGTCGTAGATCGGCTTTTCCGGATAAAGCTCGGCGCATTGTCCGCCGACCTTGTCGAGGATATCGACCAAGTGTGCCTTGATATCGAGCAGCCCGAGCTCGAATACCGCGAACAGGCCGACCGGCCCCGCACCGATGATCAGAACATCGGTCTTGATCGTCTCGCTCATTCGTTTCGTCCCGGCCGCGGCCGGCTCCTCACTTCGAGTTTCCGATGATTACGCCGACCTGCGCGCGATGCTGGTTGCGGGAACCGCGATGACGCGCAGCAGCTCCGCCAGATTCTGCTCGGGCGTCTTGCCGGTGGTGGCGAGCACGGCTTCCGCCTTGGCGTAAAGCGGCTCGCGGCTCTTGAGAATGGATACCAGATCCTCCATGGCGCGGGCGTTGTTGGCCATAGGCCGCATGTCGCCTTGCGCCATCACCCGCTTCATATGCTCTTCCGGCTCGGCGCGCACCCAGATCGTGAAGCACGAGGCCAGCAGCAATTCAAGCGTTCCGGGTTCAGTGACGATGCTGCCGCTGGTGGCGATCACGAAATGCGGGTGCCGGCGCAGTACCTCGTCAAGCGCCTCGCGCTCGGCGCGGCGGAAGGTTTCCTGGCCGAACATGTCGAAGATTTCGCTCAAATTGGCGCCGCTGCGCCGCTCGATCTCGCGGTCGAGTTCGATGAACGGCACGTCGAGGTGCTCCGCCAGCAGGCGGCCGAGCGTGGACTTGCCGCCGCCGCGCAGGCCGATCAGTGCGATGCGCCGGCGATTCTCGGAGGGCGAGGAGAAATGCTCGGTCACGAGCTTGCGGGCTTCTACGAGCATGTCAGGCGGCAGACGCTCGAGGAATTGCGTCAGCAGCACCAGATCTAGCGGCGGTTCGGCGCCGTCATGCACAAGCTGTGTCACCGGCAGGCCGATGGCGCGCGCGATCCGCCGCAGCAGCACGATCGAGCAATTGCCTTTGCCGACTTCTAGCTGCGCCAGATAGCGCTCCGACACCTTGGCGTGCTGGGCCAGCGCCTTGCGTGTGATGCCGCGCTGATGGCGCAGCGTGCGCACGCGCTCGCCGAGGCGGCGCAAATAGGGGTCGCTGTCGTGGCCGGGAGCCGCTTTGGCGCGGGCGAGTTTCATCCCTATCGGCTAACATGCATTATAATGCAAAGCAATAGGGGGTATTTGTTGGGCTTTATTGCACCCATTGTATGAGGCCCGCCGGAGTGTTATTAGTATGCAAAATAATGCATACAGGGAGAAGGCCGCCGGGCAGCTTCGATCCGGCGCCGGTCAGATCATGCAGACCATCGATTTCCAGACCGAGCCCGCGCGTTACCGCCACTGGCGCATCAAGCACGACGGCGACGTCGCCTATCTGATCATGGATGTCGATCCGGCCGGCGGGCTCTCCGATCAATACGAGCTTAAGCTCAACTCCTACGATCTC
>Ga0208848_1000224_pt1 | contig 11020 bp, 10 predicted proteins | sample NGESurshal072012_2_FD_184455 | JGI IMG/M metagenome (GOLD analysis project Ga0208848, IMG submission 184455) | Arctic peat soil microbial communities from Barrow, Alaska - NGEE Surface sample 210-1 shallow-072012 (SPAdes) | ecosystem: Environmental > Terrestrial > Soil > Wetlands > Peat ... | reverse complement strand
CCATCACCATCGATGCACACAAATGGCTGGCAACGACCATGGGCTGCGCCGTATTCATCACGCGCCACGGGCATCTTTTGTCCGAGGCATTTCACGCCTCGACGAACTTCATGCCGTCCAGTGTCGCGGGCGTCGATCCCTATCTCAACAGTGTGCAATGGTCGCGCCGTTTCCTGGGATTGCGCTTGTTTCTCGCGTTGGCCACCGCCGGCTGGGATGGGCTGGGCGCCCATGTGGAACGCAGCGTGGAGGTGGTGGAACGGATCAAGGAACGACTGCTCCGTCTGGGGTGGACGGTCGCCAATGATTCCGCGCTGGCGGTGCTCGATGCGGTGCCACCGCATGAACTTGGACCGGTGCGCGATCTGGTGCGCCGCGTCGTGGCCTCCGGCCACGCCTGGGTGGCCCCCACCACGTTCGAGGGCCGCGATGTGGTGCGGATCTGCGCAACGAACGGCGAAACGAGCATCGAAGACGTGAACGCCCTGGTCGCCGTGCTCAATGAGCGAGGCTAGGCGGCTCCTAGCCGGATCTGCGCAGCGACAGCGTGCGCACCACCATGGCTTGGATCGTCGCGACCGAATGGAAGTTTTCCGGGGTAATGTCGGACTGAGGAATGGCAATATCGAACTCGAGTTCAACCGCCAGCATTAAATTCACCATTTTCAGCGAACTAACGCCCAAGTCGCTCAATTGCCGGTCAACCGGAAATGACTGAGGCAGGGTTGCGTCCGCCCCAAGCGTCTGTCTCACCAGCGCCATGAGCCGTCTACCCACCCCTTCCGTCGCCGTCGGATCCACTCGCTACGTCTCCCTGAAACAGCCGATGATCATACCGTGCGGCGCTTTGTTGCGCCTGTCACACAAAATATTCGACGTTTTGCATATGCTTAATTACTGATTGTCCGTACAGGGGACTCTCCGCATAATGGCCTTAAGGCTGCCTCAACCCAAAGGGATATCGATGGAACCGCAACGAATCCCCGGGATCGCCCGGGTAATCAATGTTCGCCAGAACGATCTGACGGCGCGCGCCCGTGCCGCGGCGGACGTTGCGAAAATGACCGCTGTGGCGGTCGATGCGGAAGCGCGGTTCCCCAAGGAATCGTTTGCCGAAATTCGTAAACAGCGGCTGCTCGGCATCCAAGTCCCGCAGGCCCTGGGCGGCGAAGGCGCGAGTGTCGCGGAAATCGCCGACATATGTTACATCCTCGGCCAAGCCTGCTCTTCAACGGCGCTGATCTACGCCATGCACCAGATCAAGATGGCGTGCATTGTGCGTCACACAAAGGGCAATGCCGCACTTGAGCGCATTCTCGGCCGCATCGCGGCCGAGCAGTTGCTCATGGCGTCGTCGACGACCGAAGGTCAGGGCGGCGGCAACGTGCGGTCCAGCGAGGCGGCTATCGAGCATGACGGCGCAAACGTGACTCTCGAGCGGACCGCAACGGTCATTTCCTACGCCGTAGACGCGGATGGCGTCGTCACCACCGCGCGTCGCGCCAAAGATGCCGCGGGCTCCGACCAAGTGCTGCTGGTCCTTCTGAAGGCGGACTACACGCTCGAGCGGTTACAGGTGTGGGACACGCTCGGTATGCGAGGGACGAACAGCGAGGGCTTCACGCTGCGGGCGCGCGCCGCAGCCGAGCAAGTCATGCCCGAGCCTTACGACAGAATTCACGCGCAAACCATGGTGCCGTTTGCCCATCTTTTGTGGAGTTCGGTGTGGGCCGGGATTGCCGCAGCCGCCGCCGGCAAGGCGCAGGCCTTCATTCGCCAAGCGGTCCGCAGCTCGAATGGCCAATTGCCGCCGGGCGCCCCGCACTTCACCCAAGCGGTCTCCTCGCTGCGGACTTTGCGCGGTGTGTTGGCGTCGAATCTGCGCAGCTACGAAGCCGCCATGTCGGATGAAAAAGCGATCTCGTCGCTGGAATTTCAGGCCGCGATTACCTTGACCAAGGTGCAGGTGTCCGAGCTCGCGGTGGCGACCGTGCTCAGTTCGCTGCGCGCCTGTGGATTGTCCGGCTATCGCAATGACACCGAATTCACCATCGGCCGGCTGCTGCGCGATGTGCTGTCCGCCCCCATCATGATCAACAATGATCGAATCCTCGCCAATCTGGCCGCGTCGTCATTGATGACGCCTTTGCCGGCTTCAATCAGTGGCTGAATCCTCCCTGCATACCGCCGGCGGCCCCGCCGCCGCGCTCAATTCTCCCGCCGATCCTTTGGCTGACATCGCGGAAGCGCTGTTTCGATCCATGGGTGTCGACGGCGTGTACGCGCGCACCGCGCTGTATACCCATGTCGTCGATCGTCTCGAATCGTACATTTCGCGGCAGCGGGACCCCAAGGCGGAAATCATGCGCTTCCCGCCGGTGATGAGCCGCAAGCACTTGGAGAAATCAGGCTACCTCAAGAGCTTTCCCAATTTGCTGGGATGTGTGTGCGCTCTGCATGGCTCCGAGGCTTCGATCCGATCGGCGGCTGAATCAGCGGACAGCGGCGGCGACTGGACCGCTTCCGTGACAGCCTCGGACCTGGTGCTGTCGCCCGCAGCCTGCTATCCCGTGTATCCCATCGCGGCAAGCCGCGGCCAGTTGCCGGCCGGAGGTCTGCAATTCGACATCGAAGCCGACGTGTTCAGACATGAGCCATCGCGCAGCTTGGATCGCCTGCAGTCCTTCCGGATGCGTGAGTTTGTCAGAATCGGGGCGCCACAAGAAATCTTGAGCTTCCGCGAGAGCTGGATGGCCAAGGCCCCGCGGCTGACGGCCGACCTCGGCCTGCCCTTCACCATCGACGTGGCGAATGACCCGTTTTTTGGCCGCGTCGGCCAAGTCATGGCCGTCAGTCAGCGGCAGCAAGCGTTGAAATTCGAGCTCTTGATCCCGTACTACCCATCGGCGCCGCCAACCGCGTGCATGAGCTTCAATTATCACCGCGACCACTTCGGCCAAGTGTGGGGTATTCATGACGACAAGGGCGCATTGGCGCACACCGGCTGCGTCGCCTTTGGAATCGACCGGTTAGCGGTTGCGCTGTTTTCGATTCACGGCTTGGACGTTCAAAAATGGCCGGCGGTGACCAAGGCCGCATTGGCTCTCTGACGATTCGTCTATAAGCCGTGCCGCTCGACCCGCGCGTTAGACGGTTCTTGGATGCACTAGCGGCGGGCAGGGCGCCCCATGCGTTCGAGACCACCGTGGAGGAGCGTCGCCGAGGGCTCTCGGAGCTCATGAAGCTATCGGGTCCGGAACCGGCAGTGGGTCGCATCGAGGACCGAACCTTGCCGGGATCCGGGGTCCCGCTCGCGGTCAGGATCTACACTCCCCTCGATGCCGAGGCCAAGACGCTGCCGGGGCTGGTTTACTTTCACGGCGGCGGCCTGGTGGCGGGCAACCTGGCGACGCACGACTTCATCGGCCGCGCGCTCGCAAATTACGGCGCGTGCCGGGTGGTCTCGGTCGACTACCGCCTAGCTCCCGAACACCCATTCCCCGCAGCGCTCGACGACGCCTTGGCGGCCGTGACGCATATCGGAGCCTACGCCGCACGCTTCGGCATCGATGGCGCGCGCCTCGGTATCTGCGGAGACTCGGCGGGCGGCGCGCTCGCGGCAGCGACCTGCCAGGCCGCCGCTCGAATCGGCAGCCCGCGGCTGGCGCTGCAATTGCTGATTTGCCCGATTCTGGATTACAGCCGTTCAACCGCCTCGCGGCGCGAATTCGCCAGCGGTTATCTGCTCGATCAGGCCACCCTCGATGACGACCTATTGCGGTATGCGCCGGGATTGGACCCGGGCGATCCTCGAATCTCGCCGCTGCGCGCCGGCGATGTTGCCGGTTTACCGCGCACCTGCATCCACACCGCGGAATTCGATCCGGCGCGCGACGAGGGCCGCGACTATTTCGAGCGGCTTGCCCAAGCACACACTGACGTGTCCTACACTTGCCACCCGGGTATGATTCATCTGTTCTACGGCCTCGGAGCGGTGATTCCGTATGCCCGTACCGCGCTGGAACTGGTCGGCGGTGAAATTCGGGCTGCGTTGGCTTGACCTAGGAGAACTCAGTGACGGAGCGCGCAGTTGCAGAGCGCATGGTTCAGCAAGTGCATGCGGCGCGCGTCGGCGGCGATCTCACGGCCCTGTGCAGGCTGTTTGCGGATCAAGGCCGGTATGAAATCGTCGGCGCCAGCGCCGACAAACCGATCGCGATCCGGACAACCAGCATTGCGGAGTTACGGCCGTGGCTCGCCATGATGGTCAAGGTGTTTCGGCTCAGTGACTACTGCCTGTTGTCGCTGGTGGTTGAGTGGCCCCGCGCCACCGCCCACTGGCGCACCGACATTTATTCCAAGGTCACCGGTGTCACCGTGCCTACCGAACTGATCGATCTGTTGGAATTGAGTGAAGATCACATATTGAGCTACACCGAGTTTTTCGCACCTCGCTGAGCCCACCAAGAGACTTGAATGCCGGTGGACGAGCCGCAATGGTTGAGGATCGCGCGCGAGCTGCGCGCAATCGCTCAGACCGGATTGGCTTTCACCTTGGATCGCTTCGACCGGCAACGCTATGAGCGCGTGCGCGAATTGGCGGCCTCGATGCTGGCTCGTGGATCGGGCGAGAACTACGAAGTGATCATCGATATCTTGCGTCAGGGTTGGGGCTACGCAACCCCCAAGGTCGATGTGCGCGGCGCCGCCTTCGTCGATGGCCGGGTGCTGCTGGTTCGTGAGACCAGCGACGGCAAATGGACGCTTCCCGGCGGATGGGCCGACGTCAACCAATCGGCCGCCGAATGCGTGGTCAGGGAAATCGCCGAGGAATCGGGGTTCGCGGCCAAGACACTGAAACTCGCGGCCGTCCGGGATTACCAAAAAAGCGGGCACCCACCCCGCAATGTCGACTCCATCTACAAGATGTTCTTCATCTGCGAAATCACGGGAGGCTTCGCCCGCGCCAGTGATGAGACGAGTGAAGTCGCCTTCTTCCCGCGCGATGCACTGCCGCCGCTGTCGCTGGGGCGAACGACCGCCGTGCAGATCGACAGCATGTTTCAGCATGCGGAAGACCCGAATCTTCCGACGGATTTCGACTGATCACTGCGAAGTATGGGGCAAATCCAAAATGACGCTGAGGCCTCCGCCTTCGCGATTGGCAAGCTGGATGCGTCCACCATGTGCCTCGGCAATTTCACGTGCGAGCGCCAACCCTAGGCCCGTGCCGCTGCGCTTGGTTGAATAAAACGGCAACAGAGCCTGGGCGAGCACGGCCTGGCTCATACCGGCGCCTCGATCGCGCACTTCTATGCGCTGATAAGCGCCCACACAGATGATCAGGACCTCCACCTGGGCCTCGGCCCCTCCTGCCTCGTGCGCATTCTTGAGTAGATTGATCAGCGCCTGTTCGACTTGCACCCGATCGAACCAGCCGGGCAAGTTGGGCAGGATCGCTGCCGTGGTAAACGGCTGTTGGCGCGACAGATCGGCCATGAATGCCGCCCATTGGACGCGTTCCGGGCGGGGTGCGGGCAATTTGGCAAAAGTGGCATAGCCGCTGACGAAGTGATGCAAGTGCTCGGCGCGCTCTGCGATGGCCGCAAACACGGTCGGCAGCGTCGAATAGTCTCCGCGTCGCGCAATTTCCGCGCCGGAGTGCGCAAGCGACGACAGTGGTCCCAGTGAATTGTTGAGTTCATGGCTCAAAACACGAATCAGCTTCTTCCACGTCGAGACTTCCTGGCGAGACAGCTCTCGCGTCAACCGCTTGAGCAGGTACAGCCGAAAAGTACGCCCTTGCAGGATGAAGGCGCGCTGCGACAGGTGGAATGTCTCCTCGACCCCCTCGATTTCGGTCGAGAACAGGCTGTCGCCGGGAGCGGCAGCGGCGTTGCGCAGAGCCGGCGGCGCACGCGTCAACGCATCGCCAAAGCGCAACCCGTTGAGGCTTCGCCCCTCGCTCAACAAGTGACGCGCCGCGATGTTGGCATAGGCGATGCGCTCATGCGCGTCGACCAACACCAGCGCCACGGGCGAGTTTTGCATGACCGTATCCAACAACAATTCGCGCTGCACCAGATGCGCGCGTTGCGTGCGAAGGGCCGCTGATAATTCGTTGTGAGCCGTCATCAATTCGCCAAGTTCATCGTCGCGGTCGACGACCAGGGACAGACTAAAATCGCCTTCCCTATAGCTCGCCACGGTGCTGGACAGGGCGCGCAACATCTGCCCAATCGGCTGCATGACGCGCGCAGCCAGCCAACAGATTGGAAGTGCCGCGACAGCGACGACCAACGACCACGCCAGAAGCACGCTGCCCACGGCGTGCGCGGCCCACGCCCCCAGCGCCGCAGCCAGAGCAACGACCATCAAGAGCAATCCCGCCAGTTTGGCGTTAAGGCTTAAGGCCGGCCGAAGACTGAAGTTCATACGCGCTTCAGCCGCCGCCGGGAGGCCGCAAATTGAATCGTTCCATGCGGCGGTACAGCGCCTGGCGCGACAGGCCGAGGCTTTGCGCAGCCCGGCTGATGTTACCGCCGGCCTCGCGCAAGCTGGCCTCGATCGCCTCGCGGCTGGGCTGCTCAGCATCGCGACGCGTCGCCTCTCCCTCTGTCGGCGCCCGGTGCACCGGCGGCAAATTCAAATCATTCGCGGTGATGATTTTTTCGCGGGCCAGCAGCTTGACGCGTTCGATCGAATTGCGCAGCTCGCGCACATTGCCGGGCCAATCGTGCGCCAAAAGAGCCGCTGCGGCGTCGTCGCTCAACTGCAGTTCCTGGCCGAGAAAATGCCGGGCCAACGGTAAAATGTCTGCAGGCCGGTCCGCCAAGGAAGGTACGGCGATCTCGATGACATTGAGACGGTAGTACAGGTCCTCGCGAAATCGCCCGTCGCGAATCAGCGCGGAAATATCGGCATTGGTGGCACTCAGGACCCGAACTCGCGTACTGCGGGTCCGGCTCGAGCCCAACATCTCGAACTGGCCGGTCTCGAGCACGCGCAGCAGTTTTACCTGACCGGCAAGCGGTAGATCGCCGATTTCGTCCAAAAACAATGTACCGCCGTTCGCCGTCTCGAACCGGCCGGTGCGGGTGCGGCCAGCTCCCGTATAGGCACCGGCTTCAGCGCCGAACAACTCCGCCTCGATCAGTTCCGAGGGAATCGCGCCGCAGTTGATCGCGACGAAGGGGCCGCCGCGAATCGAGGAATTCGCATGCACGATCTGCGCGATGCGCTCCTTGCCGGCGCCGTTGGGTCCCGTGATCAACACTCGCACATCGCCGCGCGCGACGCGACAGGCAAGTTCGACCACTCGCTCCATCGCGTCGGAGGCGAAAACGATGCCGCACAAGTCATATTGCTCCGCCAGACGTTCGCGCCGGCGACGCTGCTCGTTTAGCAGCCGTTGCCGTTCGCGGTTCGCTTCGGCCAGCTCCAGCAGGTTCTCGACTGTCGCGAGCAACTTATCGTTGTCCCAAGGTTTGCCGATATAATCGGCGGCGCCGGCCTTGACGAGCAGCACGGCGGATTCCAGATGGGTCCACGCCGTCAGCAGAATCACCGGCAAATCGGGCTGATTGGCCCGCAATGCACGAAACAACGCCGTCCCCTCTTCGCCCGACGTCGTGTCCGCACTGAAGTTCATGTCGGCGATGACGAGATCGACTCGCTCGCGCGCCAGCAGAGCGACTCCCTGCTCGGGAGTCGCCGCGGCGCGAGTTCGTATGTCGTGCAATCCGAACAGCAGCGAAAGAGCCTGAGCTACCGCGGGATTGTCATCGATGACCAATACGGTGCGCATGGGTGGATGTTAACGGACGCCGCGCCGATCACACAGTCCATGGCGCTTACCCACCGCGGGTCGCCAGTGCCGGTGGAATGGCAGCCGCGCGCAACGCCGGCCACAGCACGGCGATCTGACCCAATAAAAGCATAATTACCGCACCGCCAATGGCGCGGCTGTTGTCCATGCGCACCATCTCGAAACTGCGGACCATCCACAGATTCAACGCGACGGCAAAGCCGATCCCGCCTAAAGCGCCCACCGCCGCAATCAGAAAGTTCTCGGTTTGAAAATAGCTCAATATGGCCCGCCGCGTTGCGCCGAGCGCCCGCCGAATTCCGATCTGCTGCCGCCGTTGGGCGACCCAGTAGCTGGTCAGGCCAATGATACCGAATGCGGTCACGATCAATAGCGCCGCGCAGATGGAACCCAAGAGTACAACGAGTCCGTGATCGCCGCGATATGCCTGGGCGCGTAACTCTGCCATCGATCTGCTGCGCAGCGTCCGGTTGTCATCGATTTCAAAGAGCTTCTTTTCCGCGGATTTCATGACACCGGCAAGTTGCCCCTGCTCAACTCGTACCATATAGCGCGAAGACTCGCCGATCGGCCGATACGCCGCCAACACCGAATTCTCCGCAAATGTGCTGGTTAAGCCGGTGGCTCCGGTATACGGTCCCTGCAGTCGATCGACGATACCGATGATGGGCGAAGAGGCGGCGGTATTCTCGACGTAAATCGATTTTCCCAGTGCATTGCCGGCGGGGAACAGTTTCAGCGCCAGCGCCTGTGTAACGATGAAACCACTGACCGGAGGCGCATCGTTCTCGGTCCGAACCGCGATTTCATCGACCGTAAAGTCGCGTCCCGCGATGAGCTTTAAGCCAAGCGTGTGAAGCGCATGATCGTCCGCGAAATAGTATGCGGTAAACGCGGAGGGTGTCTGTTGATCGGCGGTCAACTGAACGGTCTCGGCCCAACCGCCCCCTTGCAGCGGAAAGTCATTTGTCGCATAGGCATCGACGACCCCGTTCAGAGAGCGCAAAGCGGCCAGATCCGTTGCCAAGTGGGCCGCGGCATCACCGGTGTGGTCGACGCTCTCGCTCATCATGACAAAGACATTCGCCTCATCGACGCCGGTGGGTCGGCCGCTCCACGCCAGACGGTGTTCTATCAGCGTCAGCGCATTCGAAAGAAAAGCCAGCGTCACTGCCATTTGCGTGGCTATCAGTATCGCCCCGAATTTATTGCGGCGCATGGCTGAAAGTATCGGACTTATACCCATGGCGTCCCTACTGAGCTTTGAGTTGCCAAGCCGGTTGAACATGCGCCGCCCGCCAGGTCGGATATAAGCCGGCTATCACTGTCGCCACGACGGCGAGTGAAACGGCAATGGCGACGTCAGCCACATCAAGATGCGTCAAAGCGACGAATTCTTTGGGCAGCAACGAGCGCGCGGCCAAAAGGCCCAAGCCGGTAAGCGCAAGCCCCAATATGCCGCCGGCAAGTCCAACGATTCCGGTCTCAATCAGGCACTGCGAGAAAATCGCACCGCGACTCGCCCCTAAAGCGCGGCGTACGCCGATATCGCCGGCTCGTCCCATGATTTTCGCCAGCATGAGGCCCATCGCGTTCAGAAGGCACACCAGGAGAAACCCGAACGAAACCAACAGCAAAATATTCACTTCATTCGGAACCACATGCCGGTATGCGAGCCATTGCATCACATCGCGCAGCTGCGTATGCGGCGGCCAATTGAAACGGCCGATGCGCTGTTGTTCGGCGGCATAGTTGTGCAAAAATCTGCGATATTTTTGCACGTCTACAGTGGTGGGCAACTCCGCCCAGAATTGCAGCCAAACACAGTCGGACCGAAGACGCGCCTCCCAACCGGCTTGAACGTCACTCTTGCACTGGGTACTGCCGACATTCACCATGTGCTTATCGATGGCCCGATTGAAGGGCAGGAATAGTTCGTCGATCTTGCCGAATGGAACGATGTTCAAGTCGTAGAAATGAGGAATCAGCTGCCAGTCATCGAGCACGCCGACCACCTGGTATATCTCGTTGTCGAGCCGGATTGTCTTGCCGACGCTGTTGATTCCGCCGAACAGACGATCATTCATGTCACGCGTGAGCACGACTACTGCAGTGCGGTTGTCGTCTTCCGACACCGTCCAAGAACCGCCGAACTTGAACGGCGTGTCGAACATCGAAAAGAAGTCGGAAGAGGCAGCCCTCACGGCGACCTTTAGCGGCTTTTGTTTCGGATCCGGGGGCCGCAGGAAAAGCTGGGTCAGGTACAGTGCGCTTTGGCGTTCGGCGGCGCGCGCTTTCAACAAGGCCATCGCGTCGATGTAACTGATCTGATCCTCTAATTGGTCCTCCGATTGTTCACCCGGCTTGTTCGGACCCCAGTTATCGATCTGCGGCGCAAACAGTCGATGCGACTTCCGAGGTATGGGGTCTCCTGACATGGCGCGAAATACGGTCAGCGTCGTCATCGACGCGCCTATGCCGACCGCAATGGCAATTATCATCAATGTGGTCAACACGACATTGCGGCGCAGGCTACGCAACCCCAATCTGAAATAGTAGGCGAACATGGCGTGATCCATTTCAATTGCCGCCTAGGCGGCCCGCGTCGCCAACGCGGGCGGAATTGATGCCGCCTTGAGGGCGGGCCACAGCACCGCGAGCTGACCCAGCAACAGCACGACGATCGCGCCGATAAATGCGTAGCTCGCATGCAGCCGTTCCATTTCGAAGGTGGTGACCATCCACAGATTCAAAGACAGAGCCAGACCGACGCCGACTATGGAGCCGGCAGCCGCGATCAGGAAATTTTCGGTTTGGAAGTAGCGAATGATGGCGTTTCGGGTCGCGCCGAGCGCTCGGCGAATGCCGATCTGACGCCGGCGCTGCGCCACCCAATAGCTGGTGAGACCCACGATCCCGAAGGCGGTGACCGCCACCAAGGCCGCGCAAACGACGCCTAGAATGATCACCAGACCGCGGTCGTCCTGATAGGCATCGGCGCGGGCCGCCGTCAGCGTCTGAGTCTTTTCCAGCACTCGGGCTCGATCCACCTCGATGAGTTTCTTTTCCGCGGCCTTCATGACCGCAATGAGTTGGCCGGGCTGCGCGCGCACGATGTAATGAGAGTACGTGGCAACAAAACGGTAGGGTTCGAGCGTCGAATTGTCGTTGAACTTGCTGCCCCAGCCACCC
>Ga0208848_1000223_pt1 | contig 11032 bp, 10 predicted proteins | sample NGESurshal072012_2_FD_184455 | JGI IMG/M metagenome (GOLD analysis project Ga0208848, IMG submission 184455) | Arctic peat soil microbial communities from Barrow, Alaska - NGEE Surface sample 210-1 shallow-072012 (SPAdes) | ecosystem: Environmental > Terrestrial > Soil > Wetlands > Peat ... | reverse complement strand
AGGGCCACGACGCCTTCTACAGCTACCTGCAGGGCTTCGGTCTGACGAAGGCAAGTGGGATCGACGTGGCCGGCGAGACAACCGTGCCGCCGCCGCCGGCCGCACAGATGGCCGATGCGCAGTACGCCACAGCGTCATTCGGCCAGGGTATAGACGTCAACATGGTTCAGATGCTCGCCGCGGTCAACGTGATCGCCAACGGCGGCCGCTACGCGCCGCCACACGTGGTGGACAGGGTCGGCACGGCGATCAACCCGCTGCTGCTCCAGCCGCAGCGCCAGGTGATCAGCCCCAGCGCAGCCGCGCAGATGACCGCGATGATGGAAAACGTGGTGCAGCACGGCTCTGGATTTACCTCGCGAGTGAAGGGCTTTGAGCTCGATCAGGCTGGCAAGACCGGCACGTCCCAGATCCCTGTCAACGGCCAGTACACGCAGGACGTCTGGGCTTCTTTTGTCGGCTTCCTGCCGGCGCAGCATCCGCGGTTCACCATGCTGGTCGTCGTCCGCAAGCCGCATGCAGCCGGAAGCCAGCAAGACTGGACGTTGAACGACGGCTATATCACCGCCGGACCGATCTGGCAGAAGATCGCGCAGGCCCTGGTCGTCGACTGGCACATAACACCGGACCCTCACTAGCGTTTCTACTTAACGTATGCGGTTATCTCTTCTCGAGATCCTCGAGGCGACCGGGGGCGGCGAGGTCGGCGGCACCCAGGTCGGTAACACCTTCTCGAGCTTTCACACGGACTCGCGGGAGCTCGGGCACGGTGGCGTGTTCTTCGCCCTTCGCGGTGCGGAGATGGACGGGCACCGGTTCGTCGACGACGCGATCAAGCGCGGGGCGACCGCTGTCGTCGTGCAGCGTCGCATGGAAGTCCCGACCGGGATCGCCGAGATCCGCGTGCCTGATACGTGGGCGGCCCTCAACGCGCTCGCCGCGTACACGCTCGAGCGCGTCAGTCCCCTGGTCGTGGCTGTCACCGGGAGCAACGGGAAGACCTCGACGAAGGAGATGATCGCCGCGATCCTCGGCCGTCGTTTCAACGTCAAGAGCACGGCCGGCAACCTCAACACCGAGACCGGCGTGCCGCTCACGATGCTGGCCCTGGAACCGCACCACACGGCCCTGGTCCTCGAGATGGGCATGCAGCATCCCGGCGACATCGCGCGCCTCGTTGCGCTAGCGCGGCCAACGGTCGGAGTGATCACGAACATCGGGACCGTTCACATGGAGTTCTTCCAAACGCGCGAGGAGCTGGCGCGCGCCAAAGGGGAGATGGTGGCGGGACTCCCCGAGCAGGGCATCGCCGTCCTCAACGCCGACGATCAGTTCTACCCGCTGCTGGTGGCGATGACCGCCGCCAGGGTGATGAGCTTCGGCGTCGCGAAAGGCGACTTTCGCGCCGAGGGCTTTCGCGCCCTCACCGGCGGCGGCTCACAGTTCTCCGTCAGGGGAGTCGATGTCCGCCTGATGCTCGAGGGCCGGCACCAGGCGCTGAATGCCGTCGCCGCCCTCGCGGTCGGCGCCTCGGCCGGCGTGCCGCTCGAACAGGGGGCGGAGGCGCTCGTGCAGGTCGCGGTCGAGCATCGCCTCCAGGAGGTGCCTTTGGCGGGCGGCTACTCGATCGTGGACGACGCGTACAACGCGAGCCCGGAATCCATGGTCGCGGCGTTCGAAACACTTGCGGAGAGCCCCCGCCGAGGGCGTCTGCTTGCCGTGCTGGGCCAGATGGGGGAGCTGGGGGCCCTGGCCGAGGAGTCGCACAGGCGGGTCGGGCGCCGCGCCGCGGAGGTGTTCGACGCCGTTTGCGTCGTCGATGGCGAGCTCGCGCGGATCCTGGCCGAATCGGCCGGCGCCGAGCTCGTGGCCGGCCGGCCGGCAGCGGTGGATTGGGTGCGGAGGAACGCGCGCGAGGGCGACCGGGTCCTGATCAAGGCGTCTCGTGGCGTCGGCCTCGACGAAGTCGTCAAGGACCTGACCCAGAGTTGACCCTCGACACTGGGTTGATCCTCGACGCAGTGACGTTCGTGATCACGTTCGTGATCGCGCTCGTGCTCTATCCCCCGACGATCCGCGCGCTGCGGCGCCTGAAGGCCGGGCAGGTCATCCAGGCCGAGCTCCCGGAAAGCCATCAGAAGAAGGCCGGCACGCCGACCGCCGGCGGCCTGCTTTTCGTCGCGATCGCGATCGTCGAGGGACTGCTGGCCACACTGGCCGGCCACCGCGGCGCGCTGCCGGGAATCGCTGGGCTCGTGATCGGCGGGGTGATCGGCTTTGCCGACGACCGGAGCAAGCTGCTCCTCGGCACGCGCGGCATCGCCGCGCGGCTCAAGTTCCCAATCCAGCTGCTCCTCGCCGTCCCGGTCGCCTGGCTCGCCATTGTTCAGGGCGCATCGCATCAGCTCTTCCTGCCGGCTTCCCCATGGTTGGTCTTTCCGCTGGCGGTCGTGGCGATCGTCGGTACGGCCAATGCGGTGAACCTCACCGACGGGATGGATGGTTTGGCCGGCGGGCTTTCGGCGATCGCCGTCGCAGCGCTGGTGCTCCTGTTTCCGGGAGCGCCCGCGGGCGAGAAGGTCGTGGGGATCAGCCTGTGCGCCGCGCTGGTCGCGTTTCTAATCTTCAACCGGTATCCCGCGCGCGTCTTCATGGGCGACACCGGCGCGCTCGCAATCGGATTCGTGCTCGCCGCCATGGCGATTCAGCAAGGCGTCATCGTCCTGCTGCCGCTGCTGGGACTGGTGTTTGTGCTCGAGACGCTGTCTGTCATCATTCAGGTGGCCTATTTCAAGGCCAGCGGCGGACGCCGCGTTTTCAAGATGACCCCGATCCACTACACGTTCCACCACGCGGGTTGGTCAGAGAACCGCATCGCGCTCTCCTTCTGGGGCGCGGGGCTCGTCTCGGCGCTGGCTGCTGCTGGGGTGGCGCGGCTGGTCACTTGACCGCCCTGGTCGTGGGCGCGGCGCGCAGCGGGGTTGCGCTGGCCCGCCACCTGACGCGTGCGGGCGGGACAGTGCGCCTGGTTGACCGCAAGCCCGCCGCGGAGCTGCGCGAAGCGCTCGCTCAGCTGCCGGCCGGCGTCGACCTCAGGCTAGGAGACGAGACCGGCGCCCTCGACGGGGTGGATGTCGTTTACGCAAGCCCGGGTGTGCCGTGGGATTCCCAACTCTTGAACGACGCTCGCGCGCGGGGCATCGCCGTCTCGAGCGAGATCGACCTGTTTCTCAAGCTCTGTCCGGGCACGATGATCGGGATCACCGGCACCAATGGCAAAACGACCACGACCGCACTCACCGGCGTCGTACTGGCGGCCGGCGACCGGCCGGTGGTGGTCGGCGGCAACATCGGCGACACGGTGCTCGACCGGCTCGACGAGATCACACCTCGTCATTGGGTCGTGCTCGAGCTCTCCAGCTTTCAATTGGAGTCCGTCGAGCGGCCGCGCCTCCACATCGGCGTGATCCTCAACATCACACCCGACCACCTCGACCGCCACCACACGTTCGAGCGGTACGTCGACCTGAAGGCACGCGCGATCGAGTTCGCCGGCCCGGACGACTTCGCGGTCCTGAACGGCCGCGATGAGGTGACACGCGGGCTCGCGACCCGCACGCGTGCCGAGGTCGTCTGGTTCGAGCAGCACCAGCCCCTACCGCCGATGCCCCTGCCCGGCCGGCACAACATGGAGAACGCGCTCGCCGCGGCCGCGGTCGGACGAATCGCCGGTCTCTCGGACGAGGCGATCAATGCCGCCATCCGCTCGTTCAAAGGAGTCGAGCACCGGCTCGAGCTCGTGGGCGAGTGGGCGGGAGTCCGCTGGTTCAACGATTCGAAAGCCACCAATCCCGACGCCGGCAGGGTTGCGCTGAGCGCGTTTCCCGGCGCGCCGGTGGTGCTGATCGCCGGCGGCTATGGCAGCGGCTTCGAGCTGAAAGGGTGGGTGGCCGACGTGCTGGCCAACACCGAGGCCGTGGTATTGATCGGCGCCTCGGCCGACCTGCTCCAAGACGCATTGCGGGCTCATCCCAAAGTCGTCCGCGCTTCGAGCCTGGAGGAAGCGGTGGTCGCGGCGGCCGGCCTCTCGCGCCAGGGCGGCGTCGTGCTGCTTAGCCCTGCCTACAAGAGCTTCGACATGTTCAAGGACTTTGAGGACCGGGGCAACCAGTTCAAAGCACTCGTCCGCAAGCGGTTCGCGGCATGAGCGCGATCACGAACGCCGGGCGCGCGCAGGGCGCACGACTTAGCGAGCGACGGCAGCCCGACCGATTGCTGCTGTTCACCACGGTCCTTCTATGCGGGGCGGGGCTGGTCATGGTCACCAGCGCCAGCGTGGCGTTCGCCTACACGCAGCACCAGTCGGCCTTCTACTATGCCGAACGCCAGGCGGTCTGGATGATCACCGGTTTCGTCGCCCTGTTCGTGCTCAGCCGGATCGACTATCGCCGCCTCCGGCCGCTAGCACCGGCGGGAGCCGTGGCAGCCGCGCTGCTGATGGTCCTCGTACTGGTTCCACACCTGGGCGTGACCGTCAACGGTGCTCGACGGTGGTTTGACGCCGGTCCGCTCGGCACGTTCCAGCCGTCAGAGCTCGGCAAGCTCGCGTTCGCCGTCTTCATAGCGCACTGGATCGACCGTCGCGCGGCGCAGATCGGCGATTTCCGGAAGACGTTCGTGCCCTTTGCCGCAATGGTGGCCGGCGTTCTCGTCCTCCTGATGTTTGAGCGCGACCTGGGCACGTCGGTCGTCATGGTGGGCATCTTCGTCAGTGCCTACTGGGCCGGCGGCGGTCGAATCCGGCACATGGTCTTGCTGGTGGCCGCGCTCGCTCTTGGCTTCGTCGCGCTCACGCTGTTCGAGTCGTACCGTGTCGCGAGGCTGACCGCATTCCTGAACCCGTTTGGGGATCCTCTGGGCGCCGGCTTCCAGGCGACCCAGTCGATCTATGGCCTCGCTTCCGGGGGATGGTTCGGAGTTGGCATCGGCCATTCCATCGAGAAGTACGGCTGGCTGCCCGAGGCGCACACGGACTTCATCTTTGCGATCATAGGCGAGGAGACGGGCCTGATCGGCACCACGCTCGTCATGCTCGGCTTTCTCTTTTTCGCATTGCGCGGCTACCGCGCGGCACTCCGCGCGCCGGACCGCTTCGGCGTCGGGCTCGCGGCCGCCATCACCACGTGGATCTCGTTCGAAGCGTTGCTGAACATGGCGACGGTGACCAACACTCTGCCCATCACGGGCGTGCCGCTGCCGTTCTTCAGCTACGGCGGAACGGCTCTGGCAACCACGCTTGCGGCCACAGGTGTTCTGCTCAGCATCGCCCGAAGTGGCACAGGATCTTCTTTAGGAAGGACAGATGAGGCTATTGATCGCTGGCGGCGGGACCGGAGGGCACCTGTATCCGGCGCTCGCCGTCGCCCGAGCTCATCAAGCTGAGGAACCGGATGGCGCAGTGCTCCTGGTCGGCCGGCGCGGCGGTCCGGAGGAGCGGCTCGTGCCTGCCGCCGGCTTCGAGCTGGCGACGGTCAACATCCGCGGCCTCGACCGCGATGCGGTGTGGAAGAACATCGCCCTTCCCGTGCTCATTCCTGGCGCTGTACGCGCCGCTCTTCGCATCGTCGACCGCTTCCGCCCGGACGTCGTGCTCGGCATGGGCGGCTACGTGATGGCCCCAGCCGTCGCCGCGGCGCGCATCCGTGGCATCCCCTACGTGCTGCACGAGAAGGACGTGCGCCCCGGTCTGGCGACGCGATTCTTCGCAAGCAGGGCGGCCGCGATCTGCACGACGCTGCCCGGGACCGAAAAGCGCATCCGCGGCCGCCGGGTCGAGCTCACCGGGGTCCCGCTGCGCAAAGGCTTCATGCCTCGTACGCCGGACGTGCCGCCGCGCCGCCTGCTGATCACCGGCGGCAGCCAGGGTGCGCGCAAGCTCAACCAGGCGGTGTGGTCTGCGCTCGACGAACTATGCAGCAGGTTCCACGAGGTCGTGCACGTGGCGGGGCTGCAGGGGGCCGCGGGCGTCGCGCAGCACGCGCGGGCGGGCTACCGGGGGATGGCTTTCACCGATGACATGCCGGATCTCATGACGAGCGCCGACCTGGTCGTCAGCCGGGCGGGGGTGGGGACCATCGCCGAGGCCACTGCGGTTGGCCTGCCGATGATCCTCGTCCCGGGAACGTTCGGCGGCGGTCACCAGGAGGAGAACGCCGCCTCGATGGTCGATGCCGGCGCGGCTGTGCGCCTTGCCGACCGCGACCTCAGCGGCGCGAGCCTCGTTGCCGCGATCGACGCACTCGATGGCGATCAGCTGCGCGCGATGGCGAAAGCATCGGCGTCGGCCGGGTTGCGTGACGCTGCCGAGCGAGTGCTTGCGGTGCTGCACGAGGTCGCTGGCCCGCCGGGCGCGCACCGGGCGCATTAGAGGTGAGAGTTCATTTGATGGGCGTGGGCGGCGCGGGAGTTTCGGCCCTGGCCAGAGTCTTCCTCGCCCGCGGCGACGAGGTCAGCGGCTGCGACACGAAAGGGTCGGACACAACCGAGGAGCTCGAGGATGCGGGCGTGCGCATCATGATCGGGCACGACCCCGAGCATGTCCTGTTCCAGGACCTGCTCGTGTACAGCGGGGCGATCAAAGGCTCGCCCGAGCTCGACGCCGCGCGCGCGATGGGATTGAGCGTTCTGAGCCGGGCCGAGATGCTGGCCAAGCTCATCAACGAGTCCGACTCGATCGCTATCGCCGGAACCGCCGGAAAGACGACGGTGACACACATGGTCGGCCACATACTCGTCACGGCCGGCTACGACCCGACGGTGTTGGTTGGCGACGGCGCGAGCTCCCGCGCCGGCCGATCGAACTGGCTCGTGGCGGAGACGGACGAGTCGGATGGGACCCTCACGCTTCACCATCCCCGCCGCGCCATCGTGACCAACATCGAGCTCGACCACCCGGACCACTTCAGGGATGTCAGCGCCGTCAGAGATCTGTTCCAGTGGTTCATAGCAAACCTGCCAGAGGACGGCTTGGCGGTGGTGTGCGCGGACGACGAGCTGGTTCGCCAGCTCACGCCAAAGGCGCGTCGAGTCACCTACGGCTTCCGGCACGATGCGACCTATCGCTGCGAACCTGTACGCCCTTTTCCCATCCATCACGGTGGCCATGAGCTCGGCCGGGTCAACCTGAGGCAGCCCGGCCGGCACAACATCCAGAACGCGACGGCGGCCGCGGCCATGGCTCTGGAGATAGGGGTCAAGTTCGCCGACGTGGCGGCCGCGTTGGAGTCCTTCCCGGGTGCGCACCGGCGCATGGAGTTCCTGGGCGTCTTCCAGGGAGCGACCGTCTACGACGACTACGCCCATCACCCGACCAAGGTTCGCGCGACGATCGAGGCTGCGCGGGAGCTCCGTCACCGGCGCTTGATCGTCGTCTTCCAGCCGCATCGTTATTCGCGCCTGGCGGCGTTCATGCACGACTTCTCGCGCGCATTCGAGGGCGCAGACAAGGTGCTCGTGCTGGACGTCTACAGCGCGGGCGAGCAAAACACGTTTGGGGTCCAGGCTGCAGACCTGGCGCACCAGATGCCGAACGCAACATATGCCGGCGATTTCAAGACGGTGCGCGAGATGCTCGAGGGGCTGATCGGGCCGGGCGATCTCCTGCTCCTGATGGGCGCCGGCGACATCAACAAGTTGGGCGATGAGCTGGCGCACCGCGTCTAGGGCCAAGTGGCTGTCCGCGCTGCCCGGGGTCAGCCAGGATGAGCCGCTTGCGTCGCGCACGTCCTTCGGCATCGGCGGCCCCGCCGACTTCTTCCTCGAGATGAGCCGGCCGAAAGGGATCGAGGAGGTGATCGAGGGCTGCGCTCAGCGAGAGATCCCTTACCTCCTGCTCGGCGCGGGCACCAACCTTCTCATCGCCGACGCAGGGGTCGATGGACTGATTCTCAGGGTGGTCAATCGCGACCACCACATCGAAGGCAGACAGGTGCGGGCCGGAGCGGGTTTGAAGATGATGCGGCTGGCGCGGATCGTCGCCGACGCCGGGCTGCGCGGCTTCGAGTTTGCGATCGGCGTACCCGGCACGATTGGCGGAGCGGTGTACCAGAACGCCGGCTGCTGGGGTAAGGAGCTGCGCGAGGTTCTGGTCGAGGTCGAAGGTTTCATGCCCGGTTCTGGAAGCAAGACCTGGAAACCGTCCGACCTCCACTTCGGCTATCGCACCTCCGCGCTGCGGGAGGGAGCCCTGAAGGGGGGGCTGGTGGTCGGAGCGACGATCCACCTCGAGCGCGGCGATGGGGAAGCGGCCAAAGCGCTCATGGCCAAGCTCACGAGGGAACGCGGTGAGACCCAGCCGATCAAGACCAAGAACTGCGGCAGCGTCTTCCAGAACCCGCCCGGCGACTCCGCGGGCCGCCTGGTGCAGGCCGCCGGCCTGAAGGGAGCTCGCGAAGGGAATGCTGTGGTCTCGTCGATGCATGGCAACTTCATCGTCAACGAGGGCGGCGCGACGGCAGCCGACGTGAGGCGGCTCATCGAGCGAATCCAGATCGAGGTCAAACGCCGGTTCAACATCGTGCTGGAAACCGAGGTCGAGATGGTCGGGAGGTTCAAGCGATGAGGGTGGCTGTGCTGCGAGGTGGCAGGTCGGCGGAACGCGAAGTCTCGCTCCAGTCCGGCGCGCAGGTCGAGCAGGCATTGCTCTCTCGGGGCCACGAGGTCACGGGCGTCGACCTCGACCTCAACTCCTGGGACGTGCTGCGAGACGGCCATTTCAACTGCGTCTTCAACGCGCTTCATGGACGCCTCGGCGAAGACGGCACGGTGCAAGGGATGCTCGAGCTCCTCGGGCTGCCATACACGGGTTCCGGAGTCCTGGCGTCCGCGCTCTGCATGGACAAGGCTCGAGCGAACGTGATGATGGCGGCGGCCGGGCTCCATATTCCGATGTTCGAGGAGGTCGAGATCACGCAAGGGATCGCCGGCGACCTCGTCGAGCGACTCGCGGCGACCTACGGGCTGCCCCTGGTGGTCAAGCCGGTGCGCGAGGGCTCAACCATAGGTCTGACGATTGCGCAGGACGCAGACCAGGTGGCGAGCGGCCTGGCCCTCGCCGCGGGCTACGACCGGCGTGTCATGGTCCAGAAGTTCGCCGTCGGAACGGAGATCACCGTCGGCGTCCTGGCAACACCTGACGTGCAGATGCTGCCCACGCTGGAGATCGTCAGCGACAACCCGGTGTACGACTACGACGCAAAGTACTCGGCCGGCAAGTCGCACCACATCATCCCCGCGCGCATTGCCGAGCGTGCGCAAAGTGACGCGTCCGACGCCGCACGACGCGCTTTCATCGAGCTCGGCTGCGCGGGCATGGCGCGCGTCGACATCATCGTTGACCCCCGCGACACTCCATGGGTGCTGGAGGTCAACACGGTGCCGGGGCTGACCGAGCTCTCACTGCTCCCGGACGCCGCTCGCGCCGCGGGCATCGCGTTTGATGAGCTCTGCCAGCGGCTGGTCGACCATGCGGTCGGTCGCCACGAACGTCAAGTGGGTCCGCCCGCAGGATGAGGTTTCGCCGCCGCCGCTCGCTGGTGCCGCGTCTCGACTGGCGGCGCGGCATTGAGCAGACGGAGCCGCTGAAAGGACAGCTCTGGACCCGCTCTGAGCAGGCGCTGCGTGAGCCTGACGTGCGCTGGGCGTGGCGGGCTCTGGCGGTCGCTGTGGCGGTCGCGGAATCTGCCGCGCTGGCGTGGCTCTGGTTCGGACCGGCTCTGACGGTGCAGACCGTCATCGTGGACGGCGCCCAGCACATGACCCGAACGCAGGTGGCGCGTGCGGCGGGACTGGCCGACGGCGCCTCGGTGTTGAGTGTGGACGGCGAATCGGACCGCCAGCGCCTGCTGAACCAGACCTGGGTGCGCACCGCGACTGTCGTTCCGCAGCTGCCAGGAACCGTCCTGATTCGGGTGAGCGAGTGGCAGCCAATCGCCGGCTATCACGCGGGCAAGAGCGGCAAGCTCTTCTTCCTGTCCGACCAGGCGATCGTGCTGGGCTCGGCCTCGACCGAAGGGACGCTGGTCGATGTGCAGGGACCGGCCGGAGCAGACCCGCGGGTCGGCGACCGTGCCCTGGACGCGCAGCTCCTCACCGCCCTGGTCAACATCCAGCGCGGCTTCCCCGCCCTGATCGGGCAGGACGTGGCGGGCTTCGTCTTCGACTCCTGCGGCGAGCTGACACTTGTCGCAAAGCGCGGCTGGAAGGTTTACTTTGGCCGCGTGCTCACACCCGAGGAGTTCGCGACGCTGCGCGACAAGCTGACCGCGCTCAAAGCCATCAGCGGGAATGGGAACGTGAACTACAACTCCGCCGACCTCGAGTACGTCAACGTGATGAACCCGCAAGAGGCGGCCGTGGGCTACAAGTCTCGCGAGCCCGCGACGCCATCACCCACCCCAGGCGCAAAGCCCCAGCCGACTCCGGCGGCCGTATGCAAATAGGGGCCCCCGCGAAAAAGCCCCACGAACTCGAACGCTTCGCGTTGAGTTCGCGGGGACCCCTAGCGCGGCGCAGCCTCAGAGTTCGTGGGGATAAATGCAAGTAATCGTCGTCGCGATCATCTTCGCGATCCTAGGGGTGTTCCTCGGCGTGCTTTCGCCGGTCACGATCCCGATCACATACGCGCGCTACACCGCCGTCGCATTGCTCGCCGCCCTGGACTCGATCTTCGGAGCTTTCAAGGCATACCTCGCGGGGACGTTCGAACCGCGCGTGTTCTTCAGCGGGCTGCTGACCAACATGACGCTGGCCGCAGGCCTGACGTACTTCGGGGACAAGCTGGGAGTCGATCTTTCGATCGCCGCGATCGTCGCCTTCGGAGTGCGGATCTTCAACAACCTGGGCGCGATCCGCCGCCACTATCTGTAGCTAGTCGGGTCCCCGCGGCGAAGGACCGAAGGTAACCGTCGGCGGGATGGTCAGCATCCGGCCGTCGTCGCCTCGGACCAATTGCCAGTTGCCCTCGTGCACCATC
>Ga0208848_1000222_pt1 | contig 11039 bp, 12 predicted proteins | sample NGESurshal072012_2_FD_184455 | JGI IMG/M metagenome (GOLD analysis project Ga0208848, IMG submission 184455) | Arctic peat soil microbial communities from Barrow, Alaska - NGEE Surface sample 210-1 shallow-072012 (SPAdes) | ecosystem: Environmental > Terrestrial > Soil > Wetlands > Peat ... | reverse complement strand
GGCGGGTTAATCTCTGAACAAGATGTACACGCAGCTCTTCACGTTCGGAGCGGCGTTTCTCGGCTCGGCTGTCGAGTCGACCGAGGCATTGACGATCGTCCTTGCCGTGGGACTCACTCGCGGGTGGCGGTCACCGCTGTACGGGACTGTCGCGGCACTGGCGACGCTCAGCGTGCTGGTGCTGCTGTTCGGCCAGCTCATCGTCCTGCGTGTCCCTGAGACGACCCTCAAGCTCATCATCGGCACGCTGCTCCTGCTCTTCGGGCTGCGCTGGCTGCACAAGGCGGTCCTGCGATCCGCAGGAGTGGTGGCCATGCACGACGAGGGGCGCGTCTATCAGCAGACGGTCAACGAGCTTCAGGGTGCGCTGGCGCAGCAGGACTGGGTAGGTTTCGTGATCGCGTTCAAGGGCGTGTTTCTCGAGGGCATCGAGGTGGTCTTCATCGTCGTCGCCGTCGGAGGCACGAGCCGATACTTTCCCGAGGCGGTGGCGGGCGGGCTCATCGCCATGCTGGTGGTGGCTGTGGCGGGCGTCGTTGTGCGGAAGCCGCTCGCGCGAGTCCCTGAGAACACGCTCAAGTACGCAGTCGGGGTCATCCTGACGAGCCTCGGCACCTTCTGGGCGGCGGAGGGAATGGGGGCCTCCTGGCCGCTTGACTTCGTCTCGATCCTCTTCCTCGCGGCTGTCTATCTCGGCGCGTCGCAGCTTGCCGTTCTGCTGGTCCGCCGTCCGGTGATGGCGTGAGGTTCATCCGGTCGGCCGGGTCCGAGATCATCGGGTTGTTCGTCGCCGATTGGGTGCAGACGGCTGTGATCATCGCCATAGTGGCCGCCGGCTGGTATGCGGTATCGGGTCTGCACGCCACGCCTCTCCCGGTCCTCGTGGTCCTTGTGCTCTTGCTCGCCGGCCAGCACGTCTGGTTTGCGCTCGCCGAAGCCCGCCGCGTCAAACAACCGGGCTAGGCCGTCGCCTTCGCCATCTCCGAGTCGACGCTGTCGAACAGCGGTTTGTAGTAAGCGCCGATGTCCGCCACGATCTTGTCGAAGTTGTACGTACCCATCTTGTTGGTATCGGCCTCGATGCTTTTCTCCGCACTGAGGATCGCGCGGTCGTCACCTGCGATGGCGGCATCCAGCAGCTTGCCGTAGTCAGTGATGACCGCCTCGAAGTCGGTCATCAGGTCATGCAGGGCAGTCGGCAGGCCGGGCGCGGTCGAAAGCTGTAGCGCCGTGTCCACGTGCGTCTTCATGGTGGTCAGGGTGGTTTTGGCGGCCGGAAAGTCGGCGTTGACATTCTGGGCGGTGAACGTCTGGAGATCGATCTCCGCATCGAAATAGGCTTGAAAGAACTGTCCAACCTGCACATAGCCGGCGGCGATTGTCTTAGCGGTGGAGAGCGCTGTGCGCGCGTGGTCGATACGCGCTGCTTCGCTGTTCAGGGTTCCTCGGCTGAGCACCGTAAGCCACTGCTGCTCGGCGAGGCTCGCCTTGGCCGACACGAGTGAGGTGTCATCCTTGTTGATCGTCACGCCCGCCGCTTTCTCGACGGTTACGAATTGATCGAAAAGGCTGCGGTCTTGCTGGGGGTCGAAAGTCGAGCTGCTAAGAGCACTGAACTTCGTGTTGAGGTCCTTGAACGTAGTGTTGAGGCTGTTCTGATGAGAGATCACGTCGTTCAAGGTCCTGTCTGCATTACCGATGCGGGTTTGCGCGGCCGCGAAGCCGCTGATCGCATAGCCGATGATTCCGATCAAGACGATGGCGATGACGACGATCGCAACAATGGTCCGGCGCAACCTCAGTCCTGAGCGCCGCGGCTCAACTGGCAGAGCCGGAGGAACGTCCGATGGAGGGGGTATCACTTCCTGAGCATACTTGTCCTTCCGCGGACACTTGACGGGCTGGTATCGGCGCTCCCCAAGGTCAAGCCGGCCGACGTAAAGCGGCTGGCCAAGCTGGGGATCTCGACCATTCGCGATCTACTGTTGACCCTTCCGTTCGATTGGGAGACCTACGGAGCGCCGGCCGAGGTGTCGCTCCTTGTGCCTGGCCAGCAGGCGACCGTCATCGGCACGATCAGTGCGATCAGCGCCAAACAGACACCGCGCCGGCGGATCCGGTTGACCGAAGCGACCTTGCGCGATGACTCCGGCGCGGGTCTGAAGGTCGTCTGGTTCAACCAACCTTTCATTGCGAGGCAGCTGCACAAGGGCGATCGGATCGCCGTCGCCGGCACCGTGAAAGAGGCGCGGTACGGCGCGATGCTCGAGATGCAGAACCCGCACCACGAACGGGTCGAAGACGAGGGCCGGGACGATTTCGTGCCCTCGAGGGTCGGTGGGCTGATGCCCAAGTACCACCTGGTGGACGGCCTCAGCTCGCGAAAGATGGCGGCGTGGGTCGACTCGGCATTGCCGCTCGTCGGACAGCTCGAGGACCTGCTTCCCGAACCTGTCCGGGAACGCCATCGACTGCTTTCGGTAGCGGAAGCCGTCCGGCTCGGACATCGCCCGGACACGGAAGCCCAGTGGCGCGAGGCGCGCCGGCGCATGGCGTTCGCCGACCTCTTCGAGCTGCAGGCGGCATTCGCGCTCATGCGCGCGAGAACCTCCGCAGAGCCGGCCACGCCGATCCCTTACCGGCAGGAGGTGATCGAGGCATTCAAAGCCGGCGTCGGGTTTGAGCTGACGACGGCCCAGCGGCGTTCGACCTGGGAGGCCTTCCAGGATATGGAGAGGACCGCCCCGATGAACCGTCTATTGAACGGCGACGTCGGGTCGGGGAAGACGGCGGTCGCCGCAGCCTGTGTCGCGATGGCACACGCTGCCGGCCTCCAGTCGGTGGTCATGGCCCCGACGGAGATCCTTGCCCGGCAGCACCTGCACCGCTTCCGCGCCTACCTGGAAGGGAGCTTCCCGAGCCTCACCGTCGAGCTCCTCGTCAGCGGCCAGGGAGCGGCCGAGCGGCGTCGGGTTCGGACTGCCGCGGCATCAGGCCACTGCGCGCTGGTCGTCGGAACGCACGCGTTGATAGAAGACGACGTCGAGTTCGCCAACCTTGGCCTCGCTGTCGTGGATGAACAGCATCGCTTCGGCACCGGCCAGCGCGAGCTGCTGCGCGCGAAAGGACGCGGCCGGCCGCACTTCCTGGCAATGACCGCGACGCCGATCCCCCGCACCCTTGCGCTCGCGCTCTACGGTGAGATGTCGGTTTCCGTGATCGACGAGCAGCCGCCTGGCCGCATGCCGGTCGAGACCGAGGTGGTCGAGCCGGAGCAGCGCCAGCGCGCGTATGGCCTGGTGCGAGAGCACGTGCGCTCGGGGCGCCAGGCGTTTGTCATCTGCCCACTGATCGAAGAGTCCGAGGTGCTCGTCGCCAGATCGGCGACCGCCGAGTTCGAGCGATTGAAGCGAGACGTGTTTCCCGACCTGCGCATGGGCCTGGTGCACGGACGTCTGAAAGAGAAGGACGATGTGATGCGTGCCTTCGTCTCCGGAGAGGTGCAGGTGCTGGTCGCGACGGCTGTGGTCGAGGTCGGCGTGGACGTGCCGAACGCGACTGTGATGATGATCGAGGGGGCCGATCGATTCGGCCTCGCGCAGCTTCACCAGTTCCGCGGCCGGGTTGGCCGCGGACCGGGCCAAAGCCACTGCTTGCTGCTGACGGACGATCCTTCAGAGCCGGCCTTGAATCGCTTGAACCTCCTGACCAGGATTCGTGACGGCTTCAAGCTCGCCGAGGAGGACATGCGCATTCGTGGCATGGGTGAGCTCATGGGCACGCGTCAGCACGGCATGTCGGATCTCGCCATGCAGGCGCTGCAGCAGCCCGAGCTCCTCAGCGAGGTGAAGCAGGAGGCCGAGAGCTTGCTGCAATCCGACCCTGGCTTCGATCAGAATCCCCTTCTCAAGGCGGCGGTTTCGCGCCGCCTCGAGCTGACCTCGATCAGCTGAGCGTTAGTCCGGCGGTTCGTAAGCTGCGGTCAGCATCCCGAAGTAGGTCGGCGCCTCGTACGAGATGAGCCTGCCGTTCCAGCCGGCGGTCGCGCCGTGCAGGATCAACATCTGCCACCAGCTGTCGGCCTTGGCCTCCTCGACCAGCTCGGCCGGGATGTCACAAAGCCTTTCGAGATGGCCGCTCCGGACAAGTTCACAGATGAGCGCGTCGTACTCCGCGGCGCTCGGGTGGTAACCAAATGGGCCTCCCTCAACGTGAGCGTGGCCGTGGTCGGCGCTGGCGATGAAGGCGACACGGCGCCCCGATCGTTCAGCCGCCTCGGCAATCGCCGCTCCGGCCTGGACGTGAGGCGCCGCCGGAAGTTCACGCGCCGGGGTGACAACGACCAGCGGCACAGGCGGGTCGTGGCGCCCGCCCATGAACCACAGCGGGATGAGCACGCCCCAGTCCATTGGAGCTACGGAGCTCACCGGGTCGTTGGAGCCGAAGCTGACACCTGCTGCAGGCACGCCCGCCGAGACCAGCGAATCAAGCACCAGCCAGGCGAGGTCGGTTGCAGCAGGAATGTCAAGCGCTATCGACGGCGGAGCGCCGGCAAGGTGGCCGGCCACCCGGCCGGCGATAACGACTCCCAATGCGTTCGCAATATGCACGTTGTGCGGGGTCGCGACCACCACGGCCTCAGGACGCCTGGCGGCGAAGAGGCGGCCGAGCTCCTCCATGCCTGCACGGGTCGACTTTGCAAGCGACCGCTCGGCGGGCGAGCACGCCTCGGCGATCGCCAGCCCGCCGTGAGGGGCAATCGCCGCGAAGACAAGACCTCCCCGCTCGCCGGTCAATTTGTCTCCCCGCTTGCCCGAGAGGTCCCCGGTGAAGCCGGGGGGTGGGGGTGTGGACCAGACACAGCCGATACTTAGCACACATATGGAGCAGCTCACGCCGTTTCGGTTGACTGAGTACAGCCACGGCGCCGGTTGCGCCTGCAAGCTCAGCCCCGTGGAGCTGGGGCAGGTGCTGGGGGTTCTGCCCCCGATCGTCGACCCGAACGTGCTCGTCGCCACAGCCGGCCGCGACGACGCGGCGGTCTATCGAATCGCGCCTGACCGCGCGCTCGTCGCGACGGTTGATTTCTTCACTCCCATCGTCGACGACCCGGCCGAGTTCGGCTCGATCGCCGCCGCGAACGCCCTGAGCGATGTCTATGCGATGGGTGCTCGGCCGCTCTTCGCGCTCTGCATCACCGCGTTCCCTCGCGAGAAGCTGAACACCGGCCTGCTGGAAAAGATCGTGGCCGGCGGAGCGGCAAAGATGACCGAGGCGGGGATCGCCGTGGTCGGCGGACATTCGGTGGACGACGCTGAACCGAAATTTGGATACGCGGTGATCGGTGAGGTCCACCCGGATCGCGTGGTCGCGAATAACGGCGCGCATCCTGGCGACGTTCTCTACCTGACCAAGCCTCTTGGCTCAGGCCTCATAACGACCGCGATCAAGCGCGGGCTGTGCCCTCGAGCGCTCGAGCGCGAGGCGGTCGCGGTCATGACGTGTCTCAACCGCGCCGGGTCCGAGGCGATGGTCGCCGCAGGCGCGACGGCCGCCACCGACGTGACGGGCTATGGGTTGATCGGCCATCTTGCCAACATCAAGGGAGGCGCGGACATCCAGTTGAGCGCGGTCCCCTTCATGGCGGGGGTGAGGGAGCTCGCGTCCAACGACCTCTTCCCGAGCGGAAGCCGGCGCAATCACGCCGCCTTCCGAGAACAAGTCGACTGGGGCGGTATCGCCGAGATCGACCAGATGATGCTGTGCGACGCGCAGACGAGCGGAGGCCTTTTGGTCGCGATTCCGCCGGATCGTGCCGCGGGTTTCGAGTCGGGTAGTCGGTCCGCGCCCTATCCGGTCGCGAGAATCGGCACCATTAGCGGTCATGGATCCATTCGCATCCGCCCTTGAACAGGCCGCCGCGGTGCGGCGCCGCGAGGTCTCTTCGCGAGAGATCACCTCGGCGTACCTCGAACGGATCGGCAAGCTCAACCCAAGCCTCAACGCTTACGTTCTGATCACTCCTGAGCTGGCTATGGAGCAGGCCAGCGCCGCCGACGCAACGAACACCGGCCACCCGCTGTGCGGCGTGCCGGTCTCGGTTAAGGATCTGGTGTCGGTGGCTGGTTATCCGACGACGCTTGGCTCGAAGGCATTCGAGGACCTGGCATTCGGGGTCGATTTCTTTCCGGTAGCGCGCCTCAAGGAGGAGGGTTGTCCGATCCTCGGCAAGACGAATCTTTCCGAGTTCGGCACTCGTCCGACCACCGAGCATGGCCTCTTCGGAGCGACGCATAACCCGTGGCACCTCGGCTACTCGGCGGGTGGTTCGAGCGGTGGCGCGGCGGCAGCCGTCGCGGCCGGCCTTTGCGCGTTCGCGCATGGGTCCGACGGAGGCGGCTCTGTGCGAATCCCCTCCAGCTGCTGCGGCACGGTGGGCTTCAAGCCATCACGAGGGCGCATATCGGCCGGGCCGCTGTTCGGCGAGCACTGGGCTGGCCTGTCGACGGATGGCGCGATCTCGCGCACTGTCGCCGACGCGGCCGCCGGGCTCGACGCGATGGCCGGCCATCTTTCAGGTGACGCGTACTGGGCGGACGCTGACGGTAGGTTTGCGGACGCCGCCAAGCCAAACGATCGCAAGCTGAGGATCGGCTTCACGGTCAGCTCGAGCGCAAGGGTGGATGACCAGGTGGTGGACTGCGTGCGAAAGGTCGCGAGCCTGTTGGAGGGTCTGGGCCACAGCGTGACGGAAGGCGGTCCGGACACCGAGCCGTTCCGCACGCCGATGCAATTGATCGTTGTGTCGGGAATCGCCTCGCTACCGATCGTCGACGAAACCAAGCTCGAGCCCTTCAATGCTTTAGGCATCGCGCTTGCCAGGCAGCTCACTGCAGTCGACTACGTGCGGGCAGTGGACGCCATCCGCGTTCACAGCCGGCAGGTGGTCAGCTTCTGGGACACGCACGACGTGCTCGTCACCCCGACCCTGCCACGGACCGTACCGCAGCTCAACACACTGGGCGCAGACCTGGCGACCGCAGGCGACGAGTACATGGATTTCGTCGCTTTCACCTTCCCGTACAACTGCACCGGTCAACCGGCTATCTCGCTGCCGCTCGGAATGGATGATGCCGGGCTGCCCATCGGCGTTCAGCTCGTAGGCGCTCCTCGTGGCGAGGCCGTCATCCTCGGCCTTGCCGCGGAGCTTGAGCAGGCTCAGCCCTGGATCGGGCGCCGGCCCGCGCTCCCCTGACCGTGTCCGGGCTGCGGGTTAGCGGGGGAGAGGCGAGAGGCCGGAAGCTCAAGGCGCCAAAGGGGATCCGGCCCACCCAGGGCATGGTCAAGCAGGCCATCTTCAACCTGGTCGGGCCGGGCATCGAGGGAGCCCATGTGCTCGACCTGTTCGCTGGGTCGGGAGCCCTCGGCATCGAGGCCCTGTCGCGGGGCGCGGCGGGCGTCACATTCGTGGACCACCAGGCCCGCGGTCTTGCTATCCTGCGCCAGAACTTGGAGTTACTCGGCCTCAAAGAGCGCTCGCGTATCTTCCGCGGAGACGTCGTGCGCTGGCTGGAGACGTCGCCCGACCAGGTGTCACGCGCGGGCCTGGTGTTTCTGGACCCTCCTTATGACGACGTCGTGCTCGATCGCGCCTTGCAGGTGCTCGACCGAAGCGCCGAAGACGTGATCGTCGTCGCGGAGCACTCGCGACGGCACCAGATGCCGGCGCTGGTCCGGCTCGAGGTCGACCGCGAGCGGCGCTACGGGGACACGATCGTCACGGTGTTCAAAGCTTGAACGCGCGCGTGCCGGGCGGCACACTCCGCCCGAAGGCCAAGACCGCCGTTTATCCCGGCAGCTTCGACCCGTTGACGAATGGACACCTCGACGTGGTCGACCGCGCGCTGGGGATCTTCGACAAGCTCATCGTCGCCGTGGCCGGCAACCCTGACAAGCGGCAGCCCCTCTTCACTGTGGAGGAGCGCATGCAGCTCATCAGGGCATCGCTGAAAGGTCGTGAGGGCGTCGAGGTGGCGAGCTTCACGGGGCTGACAGTCGAGTTCGCTCGCTCGCGGGGCGCGACAACACTGGTCAAGGGGCTGCGAGCCTACTCAGACTTCGACGCCGAGCTTCAGCAGGCCCTCATGAATCGCAAGCTCGCCCCTGACATCCATACCGTCTTCCTGATGTCGAGCTTCGCGCACATATACGTCTCGTCAAGTATCTTGAAGGACATCGCCAGCTACGGCGGAAACGTGTCCGACCTCGTTCCAGCCCCAGTAGCGAGAGCGCTCAAGGAGAAGTACAGATAAAGGTCGACGAGCTGCTAGACCGTATCGACTACCTGGTCCAGAACGCGCGCCACGTCCCGTTGTCCACGCAGGTGATGGTGAACGAGGACGAGATGATGGAGCTGATCGACCAGGTCCGGTTCAACCTCCCTGACGAGATCAAGCAGGCGAACTGGACCGTGTCGGAGCAGCAGCGCATCATCTCCGAGGCGCACGCCGAAGCTGCGCGCATCATGTCGCGTGCCAACGAGCGGGCAGAAGAGACCGCCTCCGAGCACGAGATCCTGCGGCGCGCAGAGCGGCACTCGGCTCAGGTGATCAAGGATGCGCAGGCGAAGTCCGACCAGATCATCCGCGAAGCCGAGGGCTACGCGATGGAGCAGCTAAAGCAGCTTGAAGCCCACCTAGGCCGCACACTGGCGACCGTGCGCCGGGGCGTCGAGGCGCTGCAGACCAACCAGCCGGCCGCCGATGACAGCACTGACCAAGCGACCGGTTCCTAGCGTCCGGTAAACTTCTCAAGCTCATGGCTCTACCAAAGGTCAAGCTGTCCAAGTCGAAGAAAGGGCGGCGCCGGTCCCATCTCGCGCTGGCGCTCGTGCAGATTCAGCCCTGCCCGAACTGCAAGAAGCCGAGACGGCCCCACACCATCTGCCCTAACTGCGGCCACTACGCCGGCCGCGAAGTCGTCAAGACGGAATAGCTGCGAAAGTCGCGTTCGTCTACCCCGGCCAGGGCTCGCAACAGCCCGGCATGGGAGCTGAGCTTCTCACTGATTCTGAGGTCGCCGACCTCTGCGACAGGTGCTCGTCAGCCGCCGATATCGACCTGCGCCGCCTTCTCACCAGCGCCGACGACGACGAGCTGCGGCTGACCCAGAACGCGCAGCCGGCGCTCTGTTTCGTTGGCCTGGGATTGACCTTGCTGCTTCGCCGCCGCGGCATCGAGCCGGCCGCGGCCGCCGGACATTCGGTTGGGGAGTACACGGCACTCGCCGCGTCGGGCGCGATCGGCGCGCCGCAGGTGATCAGGGCGGTCGTGGAACGAGGCAAAGCGATGGCGGAAGCCGCCCCAGCCGGCACGAGCTCCATGGCCGCTGTGCTCGGCCTTCACTCACAGGCCGTAGAGGTCGCACTGGCGGGCATGAACGACTGCTGGCCGGCCAACTACAACACCCCGACCCAGACCGTCATCGCCGGCACAACTGCTGGTCTCGAGGCGGCCACCAAGCGGCTGCAAGCCGCCGGCGCGAAGCGGGTGGTTCCGCTCAACGTCAGTGCAGCCTTTCACACGCCGCTGATGGTGCCGGCCGCTGAGCGGCTGCGGGCCGCGCTCGACGGGATCGAATGGCGCGCCCCACGCATCCCGGTCATGGCGAACCTCACCGGCAGGCCTCACCATGGCGGAGACCGGATTCCGCAGGTGATGGAGATGCAGCTTCGTTCGCCGGTGAGGTGGGCCGCTTGCGTTCTAACGCTTGCCGAGCTGGGCTGCGACACGTTCTTTGAAGTCGGACCGAAGCGCGCGCTGACGGGGATGATGCGCGAGCTCGCGCCCACCGCCGCAGCCGTCGCGATCGGCACGCCAGCAGCCGTCACCCTGGTCGACTTGACGGCTTAGCGTCGGACTTCGCGGGGAGGAGGCGGTGTAGAGTATTCGCAAGATGGAAACTCAAAAACTGAGCTTCGAAGATTTCAAGAACATCGTCGTCGAGCGCCTTGGGTGCGAGCCGGAGCAGGTGACGATGGACGCTTCTTTCCAGGAGGACCTCAACGCTGACTCACTCGACCTCGTCGAGTTGATCTATGCGTTCGAGGAGAACACCGGGCTGGAAATCCCCGACGAGGACGCGGAGAAGATCACGACCGTCGGGCAAGCGTGGGAGTACATCCAGGAGAAGGCCGCCTCATAGCACAGCCCCAGGCCGCACCCCTGGCCCCTCCCCTACAGCAGCTCCAGCAGAAGATCGGCATCCACTTTCGCGACCCGGGCCTATTGCTCGAGGCAGTGACACACAGCTCGTTCGCCAACGAGAGCCCGCACCTTTCGCCTCGCGATAACGAGCGCCTCGAATACCTCGGCGACGCCGTGCTGCAGCTCATCACAGCCGAGTATCTCTACAAGCATCATCCCGGTGCGGCAGAGGGGGAGCTGACGCAGACCCGCTCGGCGATGGTCAACACCAACACGCTGGCTCAACTCGCCGAGGAGCTCGACCTCGGCAGCTACCTTTACCTGGGCAAAGGCATCGCGAAGGGTGGCGGGCGCGCCTTGAAGTCGCTGCTCGCCAACGCATTCGAGGCGGTGCTCGGAGCGATGTTTCTTGACGCCGGCTACGACGCCGCATACCACTACTACTTGAATCGCTACCGCTCGCTGACGTCGCCTGTGCGGGACGAGAACTTCAAGGGACGATTGCAGCAGGTCGCGCAGGAACGGTTTGGCGAGACGCCCTTCTACGACAGCGAGGGGGCGAAGGTCGGAACCCATCGCGAGTACACGTCGGTCGTCTTCGCCGGTGCCGAACCGCTCGGTACGGGTCACGGGGCAAGCAAGCAGGAGGCGGAGCAGGATGCGGCACGGGCTGCACTGCAGAGCCTGCACGGCACCACGGCTGAGACAAGCCTGACCAAGCCGAAGCGGACACCCAGGCCGCGCTCGCGCCGGGCCCCACGCACGACGCCCAGTCTCGAAATTGAGGTTGCCCCGTCGATCCCGGAAGTCATCGCTCTCCCCGAGCCTCGCGTC
>Ga0208848_1000221_pt1 | contig 11041 bp, 10 predicted proteins | sample NGESurshal072012_2_FD_184455 | JGI IMG/M metagenome (GOLD analysis project Ga0208848, IMG submission 184455) | Arctic peat soil microbial communities from Barrow, Alaska - NGEE Surface sample 210-1 shallow-072012 (SPAdes) | ecosystem: Environmental > Terrestrial > Soil > Wetlands > Peat ... | reverse complement strand
TAGCCGAGGATGCCCTCGAAGAGGGTGTCGCCGGCGGCGAGGCGGCGGATCAGGTTGCGCCGCAGCTCCGTGCGCACGGGCACGACGCGGTACTCCGCGCGACGCAGCTGGCCGACGGTGGCCGGCCGGGACTCTGCCATGGCGTCCACCTTACACCGGCCTCCCGAGGCGACCGCGCCTACGCGCTCGCGGCCTGGAGGCGGCGCCGCTCGATGCCCCCGCGCGCGGCATCGCCGAGGATGCGTGGGAGCAGTCGCGTCAATCGTGATGCCACAAGGGACTCGGCGGCGGCGCAGCGGTCCTCGACACCGTGGCTCGGACCGTCACCCGACGTCAAGAACGTGCAACAGGAACACACCATCCCGGATTCAGCGGCATTGGCGCGATCGCGCGCGGACAGAATCAGCGAATGGCTCAACACCGGTCTGATTGAGAGATGCGCGTCCTGGTCGTCGAGGATGACATCGACATCGGGGAAGCCGTCCGCCGAGGACTCAAAGAGACCGGCATCCTCGCGGAGTGGTCCTCGGATGCCGACGAGGCGCTCATCGCGATCGGTCACGGTCACTTCGATGTCATCGTTCTCGACGTGATGCTGGGACGGGGCATGGATGGTCTCATGCTGTGCCGGCTGCTCCGCGAGCGCGATGTGCCCTCGGCGATCCTCATGCTCACCGCCCGCGATGCGGTGCCCGACCGGGTCCGCGGCCTCGAGGCGGGCGCCGACGACTACCTGGTCAAGCCGTTCGCGTTCCAGGAGCTGCTTGCACGAATCCGGGCCCTGGCACGTCGCCCGGCGACGTTGGCCCCGCAGGCCACGGATGTCGGCGGTTTGAGTGTCGACGGCACGGCGCGGAGGGTGACCCTGCTCGGCACCGAGATCGCCCTGTCGCGGCGCGAGTTCGATGTCCTCGAACTGCTCATCCGCCACGTAGGACACATCATGTCCAAGGAGCAGATCGAGACCCAGGTGTGGGGTTTTGAGGCGCAGAGCGGCGGCAACCTCGTCGAGGTGTACGTGGGACGCCTGCGTCGCAAGCTGGACGACACGGACGCCGGCCGCTTCATCAGCACAGTTCGCGGCATCGGCTACCGATTCGAGGCCGCCTAGGTGGCTGCGGAGCAGGATCGGGTCCGCGGAGCGCGCGACGCCTTCGAGCGCAGGGCCCGCGCTGTTCTCGCCCACCCGCGATCGCCCGCGAGCCCGACCATCGACGCGATCACCTTCACCGCCTGCGTGGCCGTTCTCGGCCTGGTCCTGGTGGGCGAATACTTCCTTGCCAACAACCCCACGCTCCAGGGCTTCGCCCTCCTCGCCATCCTGGTGGCGACGTGGCGGCTGCCGCCGCGTCTGTCGGTGCCGGTTGCCTGCCTCGCGTCCGTGCTGCCCTTTTTCTCCCTCCAGCTCGGCACGCTCGATTCCCTCACGGCGCGGTTCCAGCTGATCAGCACGGTGACCACCACCTGCCTCGCCGAGTTCACGGTGCGCGCGATCCTCCAGGCCGACAGGGAGCGTTCGGCACTGCTCGCGGTGCTGGTGCGCTTCACGGCGGACGCGGCGCACGAGTTGCGGTCGCCGATCACGGCCATCCAGACGGTGGCCGAGGTGACCCTGTCCCAGCCACGTCAGCCCGACCACTACCGCCGCTCCCTCACCACCGTTCTGCGCAGCAGCCGGCAACTGATCCGGCTCACCGACGCCCTGCTTCTCCTGGCCAGCGAGGACGCCGGGGCGCTCAGGGTGGCCGGCGGGCCCGTCGACGTCAGCGACCTCGTGGAGGAGGCTCTCGAGCGGTGGCGGATGCGGGCCGTCGAGGCGGGAGTGCGCCTCGGCGGCCCCCCGGCCGCGCCACCGGGCCATATCAAAGGGGACGAGGTGTTGCTGGGCCGCCTGCTCGACAATCTCCTCGACAACGCCATTCGCCACGCCGGGCTCGAAGGAGACGTGGCGGTGGAGGTGGACGGGGGCCAGGACAACGGCTGGACGATCGTGGTCAGCGACTCCGGCCCCGGCTTCGACGATGCCTTCCGGCCGCACGCGTTCGAAAGATTCGCTCGCGCCGAACAGCGTCGATCTCGCGATGGTGGCGGCGCCGGCCTGGGCCTGCCGCTCTGTGCGGCGATCGCCTCGGCACATGGGGGGTCGGTGAACATCGACGCCACCGTCACAGGGGCGCGACTCCGTGTCTGGCTCCCTGCTACGCCACAGTCAGGGGTGGTTCAGCAACCTCGGTCACGCTGAGGAGTATCAACCCACCTCAGAGGGGCGTCCCATGATGACCGACCTGTTCTTTCGCTTCCGCGAGTCGGTGCGGCGCGTCCTTGAGCGCGACGACGAAGACGGTCAGGGCATGGTCGAGTACGCGCTCATCCTCGTGCTCATCGCCGTCGTGGTCATCGTCGTGCTGACCACGGTCGGCAAGCAGGTGAAGAACGTCTTCTCCAACATCAGCACGGGTCTCGGCACCTAGGTCACAGACGAGGCGGAGCCACGTGACCCCGCGGCCGTCGCGGTCCGACTTGAGCGCTGAGACAGTGGGCCTGCTCAAATTCCTGATACTTCGGGAGTGACAGGAGAGGACGACCCACGCGAGACGCCAGCTTCCGCGGCTCTCGCGGTGGCAGCGCTGAAGGAGCTGGACCCCTCCGAGCATCGTGTCGCTCTCGTTCCTGGCGAGGTCGCCCGCTTGACCGCAGCCGGGCTGCGCGTCCTCGTTGAAGAGGGCGCCGGGGCCGCCGCATGGTTCCCAGACGCCGACTACGCCAAGGCGGGGGCATCCGTGGCCTCGCGTGCCCGTGTCCTGACGGATGCGGATGTCATCCTGACGGTGGGAACGGTTCCGCCGGACGTGCTTGCCGCTTCGCGGCCGGGGCAGACCATGGTCGGAACGCTGCAGCCGCTGCTGGCGCCTCAGCTTGCCGCCCGGCTGTCCGAGCGCGGCGTCACCGCCCTGAGCATGGACGGCATCCCTCGAACCTTGGGCCGCGCCCAGGCGATGGACTCGCTCACATCGCAGGCCAGTGTGGCGGGGTACAAGGCGGTGCTCATCGCCGCCGACCATTTCGGACGCTACGTTCCGATGCTGATGACGGCCTCCGGCACCACACCACCGGCCTCAATCCTCGTGCTCGGCGTCGGTGTGGCCGGCCTCCAGGCGATCGGCACCGCCCACCGCCTCGGCGCCATCGTCAGCGCGTATGACGTTCGACCGGAGACGCGCGACCAGGTGCTCTCCCTCGGCGCGAGGTTCGTCACCCTGCGTTCGGTCACGGCCGCGGTCGGCGAGGGCGGCTACGCGCGAGCCCTGACCACGGACGAACGGCTGACACTCCAGGGGGAGCTCGACGACCATATCGCCGCGCACGACATCGTGATCACCGCGGCACAGGTGCCGGGCCACCGTCCGCCACAGCTTGTCAGCGCTGCAGCCATTGCCCGGATGCGCCCCGGGTCGGTGATCGTGGACACTGCCGCGAGCGAACTCGGAGGCAACGTCGAGCTGTCACAACCGGGGGAGACGACGGTCACTCCCAACGGGGTCACCATCATCGCGCCTCTCAATCTGCCGGCAATGATGGCCACCGGCGCCTCGATGGCGTACTCGCGCAACATCGCGCGCATGCTGCTGAGCATGGTGCGCGACGGCAAGGTGGTGATCGACCTCGATGACGAGATCCAGGCGGCGGTGGTGATCACCCACGATGGCCGGGTCGTCAACCCCGCCGTCAACGCTTTGCTCGCCACTCCGCCGGAGGAGGTGGCGACCCAACGATGAGTGCAACACTTCTCGGCAATCTGACCACCTTCTTCCTCAGCCTGCTGGTTGGCTTCGAGGTGATCAGCAAGGTGCCGGCAATGCTGCACACGCCGTTGATGTCCGCGGCCAACTCGGTACATGGCATCGTGATCATCGGCGCGATGCTGATCGCTGCCGAGGCCCACAACCCCGCCGCGTACGCGCTTGCGTTCGTGGCTGCGGTGTTCGGCGCCATGAACGTCGTCGGCGGATATGTGGTCACCGACAGGATGCTGAACATGTTCCGCAAGCGACCTGCAGTCGTGGCCAGGCCGGACGGTGACGAGGTGGACCCGCACTGAGCAACTTCGACACAGCCCTGCGCCTCGTCTACCTCGTCATCGCCGGCGCGCTGGTGCTCGGGCTGCACATGATGAACTCGCCCGCCACCGCCAAGCTCGGCAGCAGGCTGTCGGCCATCGGCATGACCGTCGCGGTGGTCGCGACCGTGGCCCTGGTGGTGCACAGCAGCTCGATCGACGTCACCGGCTGGGTGGTCCTTGCCGCGGGGGTGCTCATCGGGTCAGCAATCGGGTTCCGGTTCGCGCGCATCGTCGCGATGACGGCGATCCCTCAGTTGGTGAGCCTCTTCAACGCGGTGGGTGGCGGCGCCGCCGCGCTGGTCGGCCTGGCCGAGTTCATCCGCGCAACCGGTGCGGGATCGACAGCGCCACCGCACATCATCATTGCCACCGTCCTCGACGTCGTCATCGGCGGCGTCACATTCACCGGCTCACTGGTGGCCGCCGCCAAGCTGCAGGGAACCATTTCGGGGCAGCCGCTGGTGTTTCCCGGCGCACGCGGCATCACCGCCTTGCTGTCGCTGCTCGTGGTTGCCGGCCTGGTACTGCTCCTCACAGGCGTCGGAGGCCTTCCGCTGCTGCTGGGGATCGTCGCGGCGTCGCTGGTGTTGGGCCTGACGATGGTGCTCCCCATCGGCGGGGCCGACATGCCGGTTGTCATCGCCCTGCTCAATGCGTTCACGGGAACGGCGGTCGCGATGGCGGGCTTCGTCATCGACAACACCCTGCTCATCATCGCGGGAGCTCTCGTCGGCGCCTCAGGCGGCATCCTCACCAAGCTCATGGCCGATGCCATGAACCGCTCGATCGCACGTATCGTCGCCGGCGGATTCGGGACCGGCGACGCCCAGGCTGCGGTGGCCGGAGGACCGGCAAGCTCGGTTCGCGAGGTGTCGGCCGACGACGCCGCCATCCAGCTGGCGTTCGCGAGCAAGGTCATCGTCGTGCCGGGCTATGGCCTGGCCGTGGCCCAGGCGCAGCATGAGGTGCGCGACCTGACCAAGCTCCTCGAGGAGCGCGGGGTCGAGATCACGTACGCGATTCATCCCGTCGCCGGGCGGATGCCCGGTCACATGAACGTCCTCCTTGCCGAAGCGGCTGTCCCGTACACCCAGCTCAAGGAGATGGAGGAGGTCAACTCCGAGTTCGCGCGTGCCGACGTGGCGCTGGTGATCGGCGCCAACGACGTTGTCAACCCGGCCGCCAGGCACGCCGGCAACGCCCTCTCCGGAATGCCGATCCTCGACGTCGACCAGGCCAAGAGCGTGATCGTGATCAAGCGCTCCATGGGACACGGGTACGCCGGCATCGACAATGAGCTGTACACCGACGCCAAGACCGGCATGCTCTTCGCCGACGCCAAGGCCGGCCTCGCCGCGCTGACGGCCGCGGTGAAGAGCCTGCTCGGCCAGGCGGCCTGACCGCTCCGGTCAGCGCACCCCGAAACCGGCCAGGACGGCCGATCCCGGGCAGAGCTGCGAGAACGGGATGTCACGCAGGGGTTGGTCGGTCGTGTCGTGCATCTCGTGAAGGTCGGCGGACGACTCGTCGATGTAGAGCAGGCCCGTGACGACATCACCGGCGGCATGAGCCCGGCGCAGATGCTCGGCCACCGCCTCACGATCCTTGGGGTCGTAGTCATCAGGGACCGACCGAACGCGCAACACGCTGCCGTCGTGCATGGTGACGCTGACCACACCCGCGACGGGGATCGAGGCCACGATCTCCGGCGCGGGCGGCACGAAGTCGGACTCCGTGGCGGTTGTGTCGTGATTGCGGGTGAACAGGTAGCTCTTGGTCGAGCCCTCGTGGTCGTTGAAGGTCACGCATGGCGAGATGACGTCGATGAGCGCCAGGCCGCGATGGGCTGCGGCCGCCTTGATGATCGGCACCAGCTGCCGCTTGTCGCCGGAGAATCCGCGGGCCAGGAACGTGGCACCGAGGCTCAGGCCGAGGCTCATCGGGTCGATCGGTGGCACCTGGTTGGGATCGCCGCGCTTGGTCGTCGAGCCGACATCGGCGGAGGGTGAGAACTGACCCTTGGTGAGGCCGTACACGCCGTTGTTCTCGATGATGTAGACCATCCGAACATTGCGGCGGATCAGGTGCGCGAGGTGGCCCAGCCCAATCGACAGGGAGTCGCCGTCGCCGGAGATGCCGATGTAGAGCAGGTCGCGATTGGCCGCCGCGGCGCCGGTGGCGATGGGCGCCATTCGACCGTGGGCGGTGTTGAACCCGTGCGCGCCGCGGGCGAAGTATGCCGTCGTCTTCGCGGAACAGCCGATACCGCTGAGCTTGGCGATCCTGTGCGGCGGCGTCTCCATCTCCCACAGCGCGTGAACGATTGCGGCGGTCACCGAGTCGTGGCCACAGCCCGCACACAGCGTCGACATCGAACCCTCGTAGTCGTGGATCGTCAGGCCCAAGCTGTTGCGTCGCAATCCCGGGTGCTGGATGGGCGGCCTCTCGATGGACGGCATGGTCAGGTCTCCATCTGAGCACGGACGCCGTCGACGACCTCGCCGGCGCTGAGCGGTGTTCCGCCGTAGGCGAGCACTGATCGCAACCGGTCCTTGGGCACCGCCGTCTCCAGCACCAGCAGCGACCGCAGTTGCGCGTCGCGGTTCTGCTCGACCACGAAGCAGGTGTCATGGTCGTCGAGGAAGCTCTGCACCGCGGGCGAGAACGGGAAGGCTCGGATGCGCATGTAGTCGAGCGGAAGACCCTGCGCGTCGAGCAACTCGATGGCCTCGCGAACCGCGGGACCGCAGCTGCCAAGCGTGACCAGCGCCACGCGGGCCCCGCGGCTCTCGATCTGCGGGTCGGGCACGTGCATCGCTGCCGCAGCATGCTTGCTCGCCAGCCGATCGACAACCTGCAGGTACTCCTCCGGCGTCTCGGTGTAGCCGCCATGCTCGTTGTGGCCTGACCCGCGGGCGAAGTACGCACCCTTCGGATCGACGCCCGGAAGCGTGCGCGCGGCCACGTGGTCGCTGTCGGGGTTCGCGTACCTCTCGTATGCCCCGATCCGCTTCTCGAGCTCCTTGGCGCCGACGACGCGCCCGCGATCGGGCACACGAGCATCGTCCCACGTGAGCCGTGGGATCATCCAGTCGTTCATGGCGATGTCGACGTCGGAGAGCATCATCACCGGCGTCTGGAAGCGTTCGGCAAGGTCGAAGCTGCGCACCGCGAAGTCGAAGCACTCGGCGGGATCGCCGGGGAACAGGAGGATGTGTTTGGTGTCGCCGTGCGACGCATAGGCGCACGTGAGGATGTCACCCTGCTGCGTGCGGGTGGGCATCCCCGTGGACGGCCCCGCGCGCTGCACGTCGACGATCACGACCGGGGTCTCGGTGTAGTACGCCAGACCGATGAGCTCGGTCATCAGGGATATGCCGGGACCGGATGTCGACGTGAAGGCGCGTGCCCCGTTCCAGCTTGCTCCGATCACGATGCCGATCGACGCCAGCTCATCCTCGGCCTGCAGGATCAGGTAGTTGTTGCGTCCGGTTTCCGGATCGCGACGATATCGCTGGCACAGTTGCGTGAACGCGTCCATGAGCGACGTGGACGGCGTGATCGGGTACCAAGCGGCAACGGTGGCTCCCGCGTAGAGGAAGCCGAGCGCGGCGGCGGTGTTGCCCTCGATGAGGATCGCGCCCTCGGTGCCGTCCATGACGTGCACATGACAGGGGAGAGGGCAGTCGAAGTGCTGGCGCGCGTATTCGTATCCGAGCATCAGCGCGTGCTGGTTGGACTCGCGCAGCGTGTCCTTGCCGGCGAACTTCTCGGCGAGCAGGTTCGAGACGATGTCGAGGTCGATCGCCAGCAGCGCGACGACGGCGCCGCAGGCGACGATGTTCTGCATGAGCGTGCGCGCACGCGGGCTGCGGAAAGCCTCGTTGCACATCTGGGCCACGGGCATCCCGAGGTAGGAGACGTCGCTCCGCATCGCGGACGGATCCAGCGGCCAGCTCGAGTCCCAGACCACGTAACCGCCCGCGCGCACCTCGCGAATGTCCTGTGCATGCGTCTGGGCATTCATCGCCACCATCAGGTCGAACTCGCGGACGCGAGCCGTGTGCCCAGAGCCGTTGACCCTGATCTCGTACCAGGTGGGCAACCCCTGGATGTTGGATGGAAACAGGTTCTTTCCGGAGACCGGGAGGCCCATGCGGAAGAAGGCCTGCATCAACAGGTTGTTGGCGCTCGACGAGCCCGTGCCGTTGACGTTGGCGAGCTTGATGGCGAGATCGACGACCCGGCTCTTGCCCCGGTGCGCCGTTTCCGGTGCGAGGCGGTCGAGGACCATCAGTGCGCCCCCATCGGGACGGCGACGCCTGCGGTGGGCAGGAGGAGCGTGAACTTCTGCATGTCCCAGGCCGCGGTGGGGCACCGTTCGGCGCAGAGACCGCAGTGCACGCAGAGGTCCTCGTCCTTGATCATCAGGCGGCCGGTCTGGGGGAGCGCGGACGAGGCAAAGAGCGACTGCGCGGGGTTCACGGCGGGCGCCGAGAGTCGTGCGCGGACGTCGGTCTCTGTGCCGTCTGCGGTGATGGTCAGGCACTGCACCGGGCACACGTCAATGCAGGCGTCACATTCGATGCACAGGGGCGCCGAGAACACGGTCTCGATGTCGCAATTGAGGCAGCGCTGCACCTCGCGCGCGGTCTGCTCGGCTGTGAACCCCAGTTCCACCTCGATGTCGAGGGCCCGGAACCTGTTGGTCAGCTCGACATGGGTCATCTTCTGCCGATGGGCTGGGTTGTAGTCGTTGTGATAGCTCCATTGGCCGAGCCCCATCGCCTTGCTCATCAGGTTCATCAGCACAGGCGGGCGCTCGTCGACGGCCAGCCCCTGACAGAGGTTGTGGATGGAGATCGCCGCCTGGTGCGCCTGCTCCACCGCCCAGATGATGTTCTTCGGCCCGAAGGCGGAGTCACCGCCGAAGAAAACGCTCGGCAGGCTCGATCGCATCGTCGTCTTGTCAACAACCGGGACGTCGCCGTCGAAGTCCATGCCCAGGTCGCGCTCGATCCACGGGAAGCCGTTGTCCTGGCCGATGGCGAGGATGACGTCGTCGCAGGGGAGGAGAACGGTGTCGATCACACTCGAGGTGCGGGCGTTCTCATCCCACTCCAGGCGTTAGAACTCCATCCCCACCAGCCTGCCGCCCTCGACGACGAACCGCTTCGGGGCATGGTTCACCATGATCTGGACGCCCTCCTCCTCGGCGTCGTCGAGCTCCCAGCTCGACGCCTTGAAGAAAGGACGTGGGCGTCGCGCCATCACGCGGATGTCGGTGCCTCCCAGGCGCAGCGAGGAGCGGCAGCAGTCCATCGCGGTGTTGCCGACCCCGATGATCAGGACTCGCTCGCCGACGGAGTCAACGTGGCCGAACGCGATCGATTGCAGCCAATCGATGCCGACATGGATGCGGTCGGTATCGTGGCGCCCTGGCAGGTCGAGCTCCTTGCCGCGAGGCGCGCCACTGCCGATGAACACCGCGTCGTATCCGGTGTCGAGGAGCGCCCGCATGCTGGTGACCGGGCTGTCGTAGCGGATGTCGACGCCCATGTTGAGGATGACGTCCACCTCCTCGTCGAGGACCCGCGCCGGGAGGCGGAAGCTGGGGATGTTGGTCCGCATCAGGCCGCCGGGTGTGGCGTGCTGCTCGAACATCACCACCTCGTAGCCAAGGGGGAGGAGGTCGTTGGCGACCGTGAGCGACGCCGGACCGGAGCCGACGCACGCGATCCGCCTGCCGTTCTTGGTACGTGGAATCGCGGGCAGCCGCTCGCCGATATCGCCGCGGTGATCCGCAGCCACTCGTTTGAGGCGGCAGATCGCCACCGGGGTGCCGTCGACCCTCTCGCGCCGGCAGGCCGGCTCGCATGGCCGGTCGCAGGTGCGCCCGAGGATGGCCGGGAACACATTGGACTCGCGGTTGACCATGTAGGCGTCCGTGAACCTGCCCTGTGCAATCAGCCGGATGTACTCAGGCACGTCGGTGTGGGCGGGACACGCCCACTGGCAGTCCACGACGCGATGGAAGTACGCGGGGTCCCCAGTGTCAGTCGCCTTCATGCCTTGGTTGGATTGGCCCCCGAACGAGTACTTCGAGATGGAGCGGTGATCAACGTACTCTAGAAGCGCTCATCCGCGCGCGAACAGGGCCGGACGGCTCGAGGTCAGAAGGGACCCCGACAGCTCGACCACGGGGATGACCTGCGCCGGACGGATGTCGCGCAGCCTGGCGCGGACCCGCACCTGACCCTGCCACTCGTCGCGTTCCAGGGCCACGCAGACATCGACACGGCGGTTCCGGGGCAGGTGCTCGGCGAGACCTGGCTTGAAGAATGCGATGCCCTCGAAGATGCCGGTGTCGTCCCCGAGAGCCACGCGCAGGTGTTGCGACGACGCCCCGAAGGTGCTGGTGGACAGCACCCGGCAGTCGCGCAGGGCCAGGAGCGGCGCCGCGTTCCCCTGGCCGCAGGGCTCGAGGAGATCGAGCACCTCGCACGTGGTGGGGACGCAGTCGGCCGCCGTGATCTCCCCATCGACGGCCACAACCCTCTCGCGAGGAGCGTCGCCCAACTGCGCCGCGACGGTGGTGCTCACGGCGCGGGCGAACTCGTCGAAGCGCCCCGCCTCCAGGCTGAAGCCGGCGGCGACCTTGTGGCCGCCGTAGCGGAGCAGGGTCGATGCCGCCCCGTCGAGCGCCTCGACGATGTGCACGCCCTCGACTGATCGCGCCGAGCCCTTGGCCTCACTGGGGTCGAGGCAGACGATGAAGCTGGGCCGCGCGTAGCGCTCGGCGAGCCGTCCGGCCACGAGGCCGACGATGCCCATCGGCCAGTCCGGGCTGCCCAGGACGATCGCGGGGGCGTCGTCCGCAAGCTCTGCGACCATCGTCTCGGCTTCGGCCACGGCGACCGC
>Ga0208848_1000219_pt1 | contig 11071 bp, 8 predicted proteins | sample NGESurshal072012_2_FD_184455 | JGI IMG/M metagenome (GOLD analysis project Ga0208848, IMG submission 184455) | Arctic peat soil microbial communities from Barrow, Alaska - NGEE Surface sample 210-1 shallow-072012 (SPAdes) | ecosystem: Environmental > Terrestrial > Soil > Wetlands > Peat ... | reverse complement strand
AGGAAGAAAGCGAGATAGATGACGACCGAACTGCGACCGCAATAGCGCAGCGGGCGGAAGACATCGTGCATCGCCATGAGCGACGAGACCGTTGCCACCGCGGCGGCGCCGACCAAGCCGAGGGCGAGGGAGGCGAACGCAAGCGTCGCATAACCCGCGAACACGGCCGCGCCGTTGATGACGCCCCACAAAGCGATCAGGCCGAGCGCCAGCCATGGCTGCGTCTGCGCGCGCGCGGTGAACGCGAACACCTGCCGCGCCAGGATATAGCCGGTATAGAAGTAGACGAAGCGGGCGGCGAATTCGTCTATCACCGTCCAGCCGGTCGAAATGTGCGCGATCTCCAGCGCGGCGCCGATGGTCCAGACCGCCGCAACGGGAACGCTGCGCGCGAGCTTCACCACCACGAAAAAGATCGGCAGCATATAGATGAACCACAGCGTGCCGAACGGATCGATCAGCGCCAGCAGATAAAGCCGTGCAAACTCGCTCGCGCCGCTTTCGGCCGCGATGCCCGGCGCCTTGATCATGAACTGGATCGTCATCCACAGCAGATAAAAGTATGCGAAGTGCACGACCTTGCGGTCGAGATAAGTGCGCCAGTCGCGGTCGATCACCTGCGCCAGGAAGAGGCCCGAGATCATGAAGAAGTCGGGCATGCGGAACGGCCGCGCGAATTCGACCAGGCCGTGCAGCCAGCCGGTCTGGCCGCTGGCTGCCTCCACGCCGAGCGTCGAATGCATCATCACCACGAAGATGATGCAGAAGCCCTTGGCGTAGTCGACCCAGTCGACCCGCCCGTCATGCGTTTGAACGCCGGTCATGATTTTCTTATGGCAAATAGCCGTTTTGAACGTCTTTATACGATCGCGACGAGCCGCCAATGTGGCGGCTATCGCCACTCGATATCGGCTCTGCTATGGAGACGCCACCGGCTTCTGCGGTAAAGGTTAAGCGGTTAACTGTCTTTCGCGGACGGATTAAGAAATGCGCGTTGCCATGATCGGCACCGGCTATGTCGGCCTCGTTTCCGGGGCCTGCTTTGCCGATTTCGGCCACGAGGTGATCTGTGTCGACAAGGACACCGGCAAAATCGCCGCGCTTGAGAAGGGCGAGGTGCCGATTTACGAGCCGGGGCTCAACGACCTGGTCGCCGCCAATCGGCGCGCAGGGCGCCTGAAGTTCACCAACGATCTGCCCGGCGCGGTGAAGGCCGCCGACGCGGTGTTCATCGCCGTCGGCACGCCGTCGCGCCGCGGCGACGGCCACGCCGACCTCACTTTCGTCTATGATGCCGCGCGCGAAATCGCCGGCGCGCTCGACGGTTTCACCGTGGTGATCACCAAGTCGACCGTGCCGGTCGGCACCGGCGACGAGGTCGAGCGGATCATCCGCGAAGCGCGCACCGATGCGGAGTTCGCGGTGGTGTCGAACCCGGAATTCCTGCGCGAAGGCGCCGCCATCCAGGACTTCAAGCATCCCGACCGCGTCGTGGTCGGCAGCGACGATGCGCGCGCGCGGGGAGTGATGACCGAGCTCTATCGCCCGCTCTACCTCAACCGCTCGCCGATCCTATTCACCGACCGGCGCACCGCCGAGCTGATCAAATACGCCGCCAACGCCTTCCTCGCCACCAAGATCACCTTCATCAACGAGATCGCCGATCTGGCGGAAAAAGTCGGCGCCGACGTGCAGGAGATCGCGCGCGGCATCGGGCTCGACAACCGCATCGGCGCGAAATTCCTGCACGCCGGGCCGGGCTTTGGCGGCTCGTGCTTTCCCAAGGATGCGGTGGCGCTGCTCAAGACCGGCCAGGATCACGAGGTTCCGCTGCGCATCGTCGAGGCGGTGGTGGCGGTCAACGACACGCGCAAGCGCGCCATGGCGCGCAAGGTGGCGGCCGCGCTGGGCGGCGAATCGCGCGGCAAGACGATCGCCGTGCTCGGACTTACGTTCAAGCCGAACACCGACGACATGCGCGAGGCGCCGTCGATCCCGCTGATCACCGCGCTGCAGGACATGGGCGCCAAAGTGCGCGCCTACGATCCGACCGGCATGGAGCAGGCCAAGCCGCTGATGCCCAAGGTTGTCTTCTGCAAGGACGCCTATGCCTGCGCCGAGGGTGCCTCCGTGCTGGTGATCGTGACCGAATGGGAGCAATTCCGCGCGCTCGATTTTGCGCGGCTCAAGAAGGTGATGGAGCGGCCGGTGCTGGTCGACCTGCGCAACATCTACCGGCCCGAGGAAATCGCGCGCCACGGCTTCGTCTATGAGAGCGTCGGACGGGCGCGCAAATGATGTTCACCGAGACGCATTTTAATAGAAGTTGTCGTCCCCCGCGAAAGCGGGGGACCCAGTAATCACCGACATCGCGAATTTTTGACGCTTGTGTTTACTGGATCACCCGCTGGAGCCTGCCCCCGCGCAGGCGGGGGCGGATGATGACTCCGAGATTAAATGCGCCAATTCTCTGAACCGCTCCCTATCGACGCCGCGCTCGGTGAACTCACCGCCGCGCTGCGCGCCAGCAATGCCGCCGTGCTGGTGGCGCCGCCCGGCGCCGGCAAGACCACGCGCGTGCCGCTGGTGCTGCTCGACCAGCCGTGGGCCAAGGAAAATAATAAGTACAAGAAAATCCTGGTGCTGGAGCCGCGCCGGCTGGCGGCGCGCGCCGCCGCCGCGCGCATGGCATCGACCCTGGGCGAGCAGGTGGGCGACACCGTGGGCCTGCGCGTGCGCTTCGGCTCCAAAGTGTCGAAACGCACGCGCGTCGAGGTGATCACCGAGGGCGTGTTCACGCGGCTGGTGCTCGACGATCCCTCGCTCGAAGGCGTCGCCGCCGTGCTGTTCGACGAATTCCACGAACGGTCGTTGGATGCCGATCTCGGGCTCGCCCTGGCGCGCGACGCCCAGCAGGGCCTGCGCGAGGACCTGAAGCTTCTGGTGATGTCGGCGACGCTGGATGGCGCGCGCGTGGCGGCGCTGCTCGGTAACGCGCCCGTGGTCAAGAGTGAAGGCCGCGCCTTTGCGGTGGAGACGCGCTATCTCGGCCGCGATCAACGCGCGCCCATCGAGCGGCAGATCGTGGACGCCGCGCAGCGCGCATTGCGCGCCGAGCCAGGTTCGCTGCTGGTGTTTCTGCCGGGCGCGGCCGAAATCCGCCGCACGGAGATGCAGCTCAAGGAGCGCGTCGCGGATGCCAACGTCGACATCGTGGCGCTCTACGGCGCGCTCGACGCGCGCGAGCAGGACCGCGCCATATCGCCGGCGCCGCCTGGGCGGCGCAAGGTGGTGCTGGCGACGTCGATCGCGGAAACCTCGCTCACCATCGAAGGCGTGCGGGTGGTCATCGACAGCGGCTTGTCGCGGGTGCCGCGCTACGAGCCGGATGTGGGCCTGACGCGGCTGGAAACCGTGCGGGTGTCGCGCGCGGCCGCCGATCAGCGCCGCGGGCGAGCGGGCCGCACCGAGCCGGGCGTCTGCTACCGGCTGTGGGACGAGCCGCAGACCGGATCATTAGAGCCCTACACGCGGCCGGAAATCCTGTCGGCCGATTTGTCGTCGTTCGTGCTCGACCTCGCGCAATGGGGCGCCAGCGATCCGGCAAAACTGGCGTTTCTCGATTCCCCGCCGGCGCCTGCGCTCAGCGAGGCCAAGGCGCTGCTGACCGAGCTTGGCGCCATCGATGCGCAGGGCCGCATTACCGAGGAAGGGCGTAAATTGCGCGCCTTGCCGCTGCCGCCGCGGCTCGCCCGCATGGTGGTCGATGCAGCGGCCGAAAGCGCGGGCGCGCAAGGTGCCGCAATTGCCGCGGTGCTCACCGAACGCGGGCTCGGCGGCGACGATCCCGATCTGCGCCACCGGCTCGACCAGTTCCGCCGCGACCGCTCGCGCCGCGCCGAGGATGCGCGCGCGATGGTGAAGCGGTGGACAGATGCGGTTGGCGGCAAAGATCGCGGCGGCGATCATGCGCCCGGCTCTTTGCTCGCGCTGGCTTATCCCGAGCGCATCGCCAAGAGTCGCGGCGGCGGGAGTGGCGCGTTCCTGCTCGCCAATGGCCGCGGCGGCGCGGTCGATCCGGCGTCGGCGCTGGCGCGCGAGCCGTATCTCACGGTGGCGGAGTTGACCGGCGCGGCGGCGACCAGCCGCATTATTTTGGCGGCGCCGATCACGCTCGCCGAGATCGAGGCGCGCTTCGCCGGCAAGATCGAGGATCGCGAGGCGGTGACGTTCGATGCCGCTTCCGCGTCTTTGCGTGCGCGGCGTAGCCGCGGGCTCGGCGCGCTGGTGCTGGCCGAGCAAACCAAATCCGTTGCGCCCGATGCCGACACCGCGCGAATTCTGGCGCAAGGCATTGTCGGCCTCGGCCTTGAGCGTCTGCCCTGGAGCAAACCCGCGCTGCAAATGCGTAATCGCGTGTTGTTCCTGCGCCGCACCGATCTCGGGTTTACCCGAGATCGGCAAACTATAATGCCCAAGTCGGCTATAGCCGACTTGGGTGTAGGCGAAGAATGGCCTGACATGTCCAATGAAGGCCTCACGCGCAGCGCGGCCGACTGGCTGGAGCCGCTGCTGCTCGACAAAACCGCGCGCAGCGATATTTCTGCCGAGGAATTGTCCGACGCCATCACGGCGCTGCTGCCGTGGCCGCTGCGCAAGCGGCTCGACGCCGAGGCGCCGACCCATTTCACCGCGCCCTCCGGCTCGCATGTGCCGATCGACTACGAGGCGGAGGAGGGACCGAAGCTGTCGATCCGCGTGCAGGAGCTGTTCGGGCTGGCCCAGCATCCGAGCATTGCCGGCGGGCGCGTGCCGCTGGTGATCGAGCTGCTGTCGCCGGCGCACCGGCCGGTACAGGTGACGCGCGATCTGCCTGGCTTCTGGCGCGGCAGTTATGCTGACGTGAAGGCAGAGATGCGCGGGCGCTATCCCAAGCATCCCTGGCCCGACGATCCGCTGTCGGCGCCGGCGACCCGCCGCGCCAAGCGCCGCAGTGAGTAGAATTTTCATTGTTGCCTTAACCGGCCGCTCACCATCCCCAAAAGCCCACGATGGCGTTAAGGCGGTATTTGGCAGCCGCATGCGACGGTCGTCGGTATGCGTCAGATCCTCATCCTTGCCGCCGCGCTACTGGTCGGCGGCAGCTATCTCGCGCGCTATGCCGACAAGGCGGTGGTCGAGGCTCCCGGATCGCAAGCGGCGGCGGTGCAGGTTTCCGAACAGCCGCGGCAGTCTTCGGTCGGTCAGCACAAGATGGAGTTGGTGAGCGGCCGCGACGGCCATTTCCGCGTCGATGCCCGCGTGGACGGCCGCCATATCGGCTTCATGGTCGACACCGGCGCTTCGCTGGTGATCCTGCGCGAGACCGACGCCGCCAATGTTGGCTTGCATCCGATGCCGCGCGACTACACCGCGATCGTCTCCACCGCCAACGGCCGGATCAAGGCGGCGCCCGCCAAGCTCGAGCGCATCGAGGTCGGCGACATCACGGTCTTTGACGTGCCGGCGCTGGTGCTACCAGACGACGTGCTGTCGCAGAACCTGCTCGGCGTCTCGTTCCTGTCGCGGCTGCGGCGCTACGAATACGCCGACGGCCGCATGGTGCTGGAGCAGTAGGCTTGGGTCGCAATTCCCCTCTCCCATGGGCCGGCGAATGGACCGCTTTGCGCGGTTCCGGCGTTGGGGTATTGAATTAGACTGCCCGCGTTTGATTTCGAGGACCTGATGTTTCCGACGCCAAAATCCGCGCTCACGCCCAATACCTACGCCTATGAGTCGTCGCCGCTGGTGAAACCGACCGGCTTTCGCGAATACGACGCGCGCTGGCTGTTGGAAAAAGAAATCAACCTGATGGGCGTGCAGGCGCTCGGCATGGGGCTGGGGACGCTGATCCGCGAGCTGGGCGTCAAGCCGGAAATCGTCACCGGCCACGATTTCCGCAGCTATTCCGCCTCGGTGAAACTGGCGCTGGTCACCGGCTTGATGGCATCAGGCTGCAAGGTGCACGACATCGGGCTGGCCATCACGCCGATGGCCTATTTCGCGCAGTTCGCGCTCGACGTGCCCTGCGTTGCCATGGTCACCGCCTCGCACAACGACAATGGCTGGACCGGCGTGAAGATGGGCGCCAACCGGCCGCTCACCTTCGGGCCCGACGAGATGACGCGGCTGAAGGAGATCGTGCTCGGCGCTAAGTTCGATCTCAAGGGCGGCGGCAGTTACGTTTTCGTCGAGAATTTCCCCGACCGCTACATCGCCGACCTCACCAAGCGGCCGAAGATCAAGCGCAAGCTGAAAGTGGTCGCCGCCTGCGGCAACGGCACCGCCGGCGCTTTTGCGCCAAGGATCCTCGAAGCGATCGGCTGCGAAGTGGTGCCGCTCGACTGCGAACTCGATCACACCTTCCCGCACTACAACCCCAACACCGAAGACATGAAGATGCTGCACGCCATGCGCGACGCGGTGCTGGCGAACAAGGCCGACGTGGCGCTCGGCTTTGACGGCGACGGCGACCGTTGCGGCGTGGTGGACAACGAGGGTGAGGAGATTTTCGCCGACAAGGTGGCCGTGATGCTGGCGCGCGACATGTCGGCGCTGCACAAGAACGCGACCTTCGTGGTGGACGTGAAATCGACCGGCCTGTTCCTCACCGATCCGGTGCTCAAGGCCAACGGCGTCAAGGCCGACTACTGGAAGACCGGCCATTCCTACATCAAGCGCCGCGTCAACGAGCTGGGCGCGCTCGCCGGCTTCGAGAAGTCCGGGCACTTCTTTTTCAACAAGCCGTACGGCCGCGGCTATGACGACGGCATGATTTTCGCGCTTGCGGTATGCGACATGCTCGACCGCAATCCGGGGAAGAGCATGGCCGACCTGCGCAAGGCGCTGCCGAAGACCTGGGGCTCGCCCACCATGTCGCCGCATTGCGACGATGAGAAGAAATATGGCGTGGTCGACGCGGTGGTGAAGCATTTCGAAGTGGCGAAGGCGAAGGGCGACAAATTCGCCGGCCAGCCGATCCGCGATCTGGTGACCGTCAACGGCGTGCGTGTCACGGTCGAGGACGGCACCTGGGGCCTGGTGCGCGCTTCGTCGAACAAGCCGGAGCTGGCGGTGGTGGTGGAAAGCCCGGTGTCGGAGGCGCGCATGCGCGACATGTTCAAGGCGATCGACGGCGTGCTGCGCACCCATCCGGAAGTTGGCGCATACAATCAGACGATTTGAGGTCGACTGCGGCCTAGAATCCCCAGAAGCGCCCGCTGCCGCCGATCACGACCACGATCAGGCCGAGCGGCAGGTTGACCAGGATGATCTGGCGGATGCGGTTGAGGTGGGCGGCGGCGGCCGGCCAGTCCTGCGCGTCGGTGGCGCGCTTGAACTTGAGCCAGGGGCCATGGAACAACCAGACAAACAGCGCGATCATCAGCCAGCCAATCGCCTGCATCAGATTGATGTAGAGCGGCGCGTCATTGAACCCGCCGAAGGTCGTCAGCAGCATCCAATAGCCGCTTGCAAGCAGCAGCAGCACCGAGACCCAGACCCAAGGCAAAAACTTCGCGAAGAAGCTCCGCCACAGCCGTAGGCGCTGCGGTCCCTCCAGCGCGCCGGCCGCTGGGCGCAGGCACACATAGGCGGCGAACATGCCGCCGACCCACACCACAGCGCCGAGGACATGGAAGGTGAGGGCGAGGGTGGTTTCCATCATGGCGCGGCTCTCGGGCTCGGACGATTGGCGGCAATGCTAGCACGGCCGCTAGACCTTGCGGTACAAGCTGCCATGCGCATTGCCATTCTCGGCGCTGGGCCGGCGGGACTTTATCTCGGATATCTGCTCAAGCGCCGGCGGGCGGACGCCGACATCGCCGTGATCGAGCAGAATCCGGCCGGCGCCACCTTCGGCTTCGGCGTGGTGTTCTCCGACCGCGCGCTCGAATTCCTGTGCGAGGGCGACGAGGAAACCTTCGCGGCGATCACGCCGCAGATGGAAGCCTGGGACGACATGACGCTCGTCCACCGCAACGAGCGCGTCGTCATCGACGGCGTCGGCTTCGCCGCCATCGGCCGGCTCAAGCTGCTGCAATTGCTGCAAGCGCGCGTGCGCTCGGTCGGCACCGAGCCGGACTTCTCCCGCACTGTGACCTCGCTCGACGAATTCGGCGACGCCGATCTGGTGGTCGGCGCCGATGGCGTCAATTCGCTGGTGCGGCGCAGCTTCGCCGACGAGTTCGGCGCCAGCGTCACTTACCTCGCCAATCATTTTGCCTGGTTCGGCACCAGCAAGCACTACGACACCCTGACGCAGACCTTCCGCCACACGCCGGTCGGCGATTTCAACGCGCATCACTACCGCTACGCGCCGGGACGCAGCACGTTCATTGTGGAAACGGACGAGGCGACTTTCGCCCGCGCCGGCTTCGCGCGAATGGAAGATGCGGAGTCACGTAGCCTGTGCCAGAAAATCTTCGCCGACGCGCTCGGCGGCCACCCGCTGATCTCCAATAATTCGATCTGGCGACGGTTTCCGCAGGTTTGGAATAGCCGCTGGCACCACGGCAAATACGTGCTGATCGGCGACGCGCTGCACACCGCGCATTTTTCCATCGGCTCCGGCACGCGCCTCGCCATGGAGGACGCCATCGCGCTCGACCGCGCCTTGGCCGAACATGGCGACGACGTGGCGTCTGCGCTGCCGGCGTTTGAGGCCGCGCGGCGGCCGATCGTGGAAAAGCTGGTCACCGGCGCCAATGCGAGCGCGGCCTGGTACGAGCGCTTCGCCGAGCACATGGCGCTGGCGCCGGCCGAATTCGCCATGAGCTACATCATGCGCTCCGGCCGCATCGATATCGAGCGCCTGCGCAAGCTGTCACCGCGCTTTGTCGAGCGTTATGAGCGGGAACGCGGCTAGCGCGTGATAGCCGGCTGGTTCGAACGGGGCGCTGCCTGCCGCGGAGTCGGAAACAGAAAGAACGAGGGCTGCCATACGATATGTCTTCGGTTATAATTGACGCACTCGCGAAAGCACCGCGAGTTTGGGAGAACCCATGTCGATCACAGCACGCGCTTTCGGGGGTGCCATGGCGCTCGCGGCGATCACAGGCGTCGCCAGCTCGGCTGCACACGCACAAACCAAACAAGAATTCAATTGGTGCATTGCTGAGGGCAACCCGACGCCGGCCCAAAAGATCACCGGGTGTACAGCCGTCATCCAGGCAGGCAAGTTAAAGGGGAAACGCCTCGCCTTCACCTTTAGTAATCGTGGCGTCGCCTACTACGAGAGAGGCGAATACGACCGCGCCATCCAGGACTTTGAGCAGGCGATCGCGCTCAATCCGAAATACGCCCTTGCCTTCAACAATCGTTGCGCCGCCTACCATGACAAAGGCGAATATGACCGCGCCATCCAGGACTGCAACCAGGCGCTCAAGCTCAATGCGAAATACGCCGATGCCTTCTTCAATCGCGGCCTCTCCTTCCAAGGCAAAAGCCAATACGACCGCGCCATCCAGGACTATAACCAGGCCATCAAGTTCGATCCGAAATACGCCGATGCCCTCTTCAATCGTGGCAACACCTACCAGGTCAAAGGCCAATACGACCGCGCCATCCAGAACTATGACCAGGCGATCAAACTCAATCCGAACCATGCCGGCGCTTACTACAATCGGAGTCTCGCCAAAAAACAAAAGGGCGACCAAGCCGGCGCCGAGGCCGACCTGGCGGCGGCGCGCAAGATCAATCCGAACATCGGGCGGTAGGAGACGGGACAAACAATAAAACCGGGGAGGGCTTGCCGATGGACATCGTCCCGCTGGGTCCAGGCTTCGCCGCCGAGTTGCGCGGTGTGACGCTTGCCGACATCGCGGCCGACGATGCCGTGTACGCTGCCGCGCGCGCGGCGTTCGAGCAGCATTCGGTTCTGGTCTTTCGCGATCACCAGGTGACCGACGAGGGCCAGCTCGCATTCTCGCGCTGCTTCGGTCCGCCGGAGGTGACCAAAGTCGGCTCGCTCGGTACCGGCAGCCATTTCGTGATCCTCAGCACCATCGGCCCGGACGGCAAAGTGGTGCCGCCCGATCATCGGCTGGCCATGCGCAACAAGGCGAACCAGCTTTGGCATACCGACTCGTCGTTCAAGCGCGTGCCGGCGCTCACCTCGGTGCTGTCGGCGCGCATCATCCCGGCGCGCGACGGCGAAACCGAATTCGTATCGACGCGGTTGGCCTTCGAGCGGCTCGATCCGGGCTCACGCAAGAAGCTCGCGAATTCCTTTGCCTGGCACGACTACGCGCATTCGCGCGGCCAGATCGCGGCCGATCTCGCTAGTCCCGAGGAGCGCGCGGCATTGCCGCCGCAGTGCTGGCGCATGGTGTGGAAGAATCCGGCGAACGGCCGCAGCGCGCTCTATCTCGCCTCGCACGCCTATGCGGTCGAAGGCATGGAGCCGGCGGCGGGTAAGAAGTTGATCGACGAGCTGATGGCGGCCGCGACGGCGCCAGGCACCAGCTACGTGCATGAGTGGCGGGCAGGGGATGTCGTGATGTGGGACAACCGCGCCACCATGCATCGTGGGCGGCCCTGGCCCGCGCACGAGGCGCGCTTCATGGTGCGCACGACGATCTCCGCGACCGCGGTGGACGGCCTCGAGAGCATGCGCCCGCCATCACGGCAGGCGGCGGAGTAACAGAGACTACGGGCGGGCTCGCAGTCCCAGCATCTGACGTGCGTCGGCGGGCGTGGCAACGTGATCGCCCAGAATCTCGATGATCTTTACCGCCTTCTCAACCAACGCGGCGTTGCTCGGCGTGAGCTTGCCCTTCTCCAGATAGAGATTGTCCTCCAGTCCGACCCGCACATGGCCGCCGAGCAGCACGGTCTGCGCGGCCATGGGAAACTGGTACAACGAGATGCCGAAGGCGAACCAGACGCAGTCGGGCGGCAGCAGGCCGCGCATATAAGCGACCGCCTCCGAAGTGGCAGGTTGTCCCCAGGAAATCCCCAGGCAGATCTGGAACAGGCCGGGCGGCTTGACGTGGCCGGTCTCGATCAGCCGCCTGGCGAGCATAAGGTGGCC
>Ga0208848_1000218_pt1 | contig 11085 bp, 10 predicted proteins | sample NGESurshal072012_2_FD_184455 | JGI IMG/M metagenome (GOLD analysis project Ga0208848, IMG submission 184455) | Arctic peat soil microbial communities from Barrow, Alaska - NGEE Surface sample 210-1 shallow-072012 (SPAdes) | ecosystem: Environmental > Terrestrial > Soil > Wetlands > Peat ... | reverse complement strand
TTGTTACCTGATCGGAGGCGCGGGCGCCATTGCCACGCTGTTCTTCCTCCTGCGTGATCGCCGGGGAATCCCGACGCGCGGAATTTTGCCAAAAGTTGCAATGGCGGCTTTCCTGCTAACAGTTATTCTCTTTGTAATTAGTCAGCATTATGGCACCAGCCCTCCGCTCGCGTTCCACGTTGCTTACGCATTTGCCTGGGGATTAACAGGCGTGAACTTCTACCTCGATCGCAAGTCGCGATCAGCAACCTAACCACCGTTTGCAGCCATACCCAACTACTCAACACATGCCGATGATGGGCATTCTCGGGAAGGTTCCGGCGTCTGCCTTGGGCCTGCGTCCGGTTCAGTTTACCGCGCGCCGTGAATGCTTACGGGCTCGCATTTTCGGCGGTCGAATGTCTCAAACTGGCCCGGGTCCTGCCCGTCAGAGGCACGACCGACGATGACCGGTTCATAATCGGAAAACACCCAAGCCAGTGATTGCGACATCCCTTCCGATGGGGGTAGGGTTAGCGCGGCGGCAGATCCTGATACGCCGTGGCGTCCGAACACTTAGAGAGCATCGTAAATGTGAAGTTCATGCCCGTGGTCTGGTCTGCCCTGTGGCGCAACCGCGCGGAGTCGGTACTCACGCTGCTTGCGCTGTCCGTCGCATTTGCGCTGTTCAGCGTGATGATTGCGATCAATGCAGCCTATGAACAGGCCATCTACGACACCCGAATAGACCGCTTGATCGTGACTTGCGCCTTCGACTGCGGGACCATACCGCTCGGCTACCGCGAGCAGCTGGCCCGTATCGGTGGGGTCAGCGCTGTCGGGGGCGAGTTGTGGGTTGGTGGCGGCAAGGACCCGGATGAGCACCACCTGACCACGGTGACCTTCATGGACGAGGGAATGCGTTCGGCGTGGCCGGAGCTGCCAATGACCCGTGCAGACTGGCGAGCTCTCGACATCTCTCCCACCGGCATCTTCCTGACTCGCACGGCGGCGGCGCGTCGCAATGCCCGCATTGGGGACACCATGACGATGAACGCGGGGCCGGGCAGTGGCACGGACGGCTCCGGCACGTGGTTCTTTACCGTCTTGGGTTTCATCGCGGACCCCACGGGCTGGGGGCAGCAGTGGTCCCCAAACATGATCGTCGGGAATCTGCGTTACTTCCAGAATTCGGGTAATCCTGACGAGCGAGACCTAGTCAATTTCCTGCGTGTCGCGGTCGACCGCCCGGAACACGCGCGCGCCGTCTGCCGTGAGATCGAAGCATGGTTCACGAACGCGACCCCCGCGCTGTCCTGCGTTCCGGCGAGAGAGAATGCCGAGGAGCTGATGGATGCGAACATCAATATGCGGCAAATCAGTCTCGGAATCGGGGCGGCCGGTCTTTTTATGATCCTGTTTTTGTGCGCGAACGGCACTGCCGAGTCAGTCCGCGAGCGACTCTCGGAGTTCGGAATCCTGCAGGCCATTGGATTTGGGAATGGCCGAATAGCCTGGCTGGTGATCCTTGAAGCGGCCGCCCCGACGATTCTGGCCGCTCTGATCGGCAGTGCAGTCGCACCCGGTGTGGGTATGTTCCTTTCGCACCTCGCGATCAAAGGAGTGATCAATATACCCGCAGTGCGTGCGTCGCCAGCGGCGCTTGGGTGGGCGTTAGCGGCCGCTCTGCTCATCGCACTGTTGAGCGCAGTGGCGCCGCTGTACCGATTGCTGCGCACGGACGTTGCCGCGATGATTGCCAGACGATGAGCGAGTTGCGCCAAATCGCGGCGGTCTGTGTGGTTGGCATCGGCACCCTTCGCGACAGGTACGTTCCAGCGCTAGTTATAGTCATCGGCATGGCGTGCGTCGTCGGGGTACTGACCTCGATGCTGTCAGTAACTGCCGGTTTGACGCGCGCCTATCTCAGAGCCGAAGACGCGGCGCGTGCCATCGTGTGGGCCGAAGGTGCCCACTTCGACCAGAGCCGTAGCCTAAAACCCGACGTCATCGGCACGATTCTCGATGCCCCGGGCATAGCCAGGGAGGCCGACGGTGTACCCCTTGCGGACCCTGAGTTCATGATGTGGCTGCCGCCGGTTGAGGGATTTGCCGCCGGCTCTCTCCAACTGCGTGGCATTGGTCCCGCCGGCCTCGCACTGCGTCCTGCCTTTCGGATCGTGGCGGGCCACATGTTCGGTGCAGGCATGCGGGAGTTGGCGGTGGGCGTGGGCGCGGCACGCAAATTCGGCCTCCACGTAGGCAGCGAAGTGCGGCTGCGGGACGGCAAGTGGCCCATCGTCGGGGTCTTCAGTTGCGGCGCCGATATCATCGAAAGCTATCTCGTTGGCGACGCGCTGACCGTCATGGCCGCGCGTAGAGGCCCCGGCTTCGCTCAGGTGATTGTGCAACTCGTGGATACCCAGGCATACCCCGGATTCCAAAAGTGGCTCATGGAGAATCCTGCGATCGATGTCAGCGTCGAACGCAAGACGGACTACGATCTGCGGGTGGTCGGAGCGGATACTTCTTTCTTCACACGCATGTCCTACATCATTGGCGTAATGATGGCGCTCGGCTCATTGTTCGGTGTCGTGAAGATTATGTACGGGGCAGTACGGGCGCGCACGCGCGAGATCGGCACGCTGCGGGCCATTGGTTTCGGCTCAACACCGGTTGCCTTGTCTGTTCTCCTTGAGGCGGCGTTGCTTGGTGCAGTCGGCGCAGTCGTCGGTGCCGCGATAGCTTGGCTGATATTCGATGGCCGTGAGATGTGGGTGTGGGTTGCATTCAAACTACACGTCTCACCGCACCTGTGGTTGCTCGGGCTCGCGTGGGCGATCATTACCTCGCTACTCGGCGGTCTCGCTCCCGCGCTGCGTGCCGGACGTCTGCCGCCGTGCGAGGCGCTTCGAGCCGAATAAGGCGAATCGGCCCGACGTACCGCCGCGGCCGCAGTTACACGGTGAGCCTACGCATCTCGGCGATATCCACGACCGCCGACAAGATGAGAAATTGTGATGACGATACGCCGGAAACCGAACTTGAATTTGGCGACGATGACGAGCGATGGACCCTAATCACGCTTATTGACCTTGAGGCACCAACCAAGCCCCAAAAAACTTCTACTCCTGCCTAGACGCAACAACCCGGTTCGCGGCTGGGAATAGGCCTGCCGCAAACCGGACAATGGCCAGAGGCTGGAGAGGGTCGAGAGGGTGAGTTCGCCGGTGATGTCAATTCATGGGGCGGCAGACGGCCAAGAGTCGACAGTAGGCTCAAGGCGTTGGACGCCTATTAGCGGTCGTTCGGGACCTTCCATAGAACCGCGCGCATGTTGGACTGGAGTCCAAGAAGGCATTAGCGAATCAGTCAATATGGGCCGCTATCCAATGAACCTGCGAGCTAAAGTACTTTCGAGCATTGCGATTTAACGCTCGGTTGAGCGGTTGGCAGGGGAGGTTTACGGCTTGGCTGTAGGCTTCGTATCTGAGCCTGCGTGCACTACGCACGCGTAGTTCGCGAGAGAAATTACGCCGAGCGCCTGGCGGCGCTCCTCGACATGCACCTCGTCGGCGATGGGAAATGGCTTTAGGTCTTCGCCTTCGCCGTGGAACTGAGTGCCAAAGCGTTGCGGCTTTCCTTCGGCTATTAAGACTCGATCGGTCAACATCGCAAATTGACCGCCTGGTATCTCACCAGCACGAAATCGATTGGTGAGTACGCGAAGCATTTTCTTCTGAAAATTCGGATCGACATCTGCGTGTTGGGTCAGCAGAAAAGCCGCATGCACGCCGTCCACACCGACCATTGCAATAGTGGGGAAGCCATCTTGAGCGATGATGTGTTTAAGCTTTTGCAGGTTGAGATCGTCAACTTCTCCCACGTGTACGCTCGCCGGGTGATCCATCGGAACATCTCCTTCCGCGAAGGCTGCTGCAAAAAGCTCACGGGCGTCTTGGTCCTGCTGCTGCATTTGCAAGAGTTGGGTTCTTAGCGCTGGCCTGCTGAATGTCGATACGTCCGTCGGCACCGGTCGCGCAGCGCGACGCTCGGCGCGCTCCTTAACTGCCTCCGGACACGCAGCGTCAATTGCTGGACTCCAGACAGCGTCGGCAGCTATCGCATCAGCGGCGAAGAGCAAAAAGCAGCTCCCCTGTAAGAGCATTTTTGCGCTGCGAGCTGTTTTTGACATCATGCTCTCTAGACTCCATCTGGCAAGGCGGAGAACTAGCATACAGGATCGGCATATTGGCCGAAGAAGACGAGCCTATATTTGGGCGACTCTATCAATTGTGGGACGATCCTTCGCAAGTAGGAGAACGTCTGCTTCCAGCTACTCTGGGGATCGATGTGCCGCTTGTGCCCCCGACGATGGGGATCAAGATAGACATGCGACTAACTGGGGTGACCACTCGGCCAGATTTCTTTTTACGAGACGCGCAACATCCACTGGCAGTCGAGCAACATCGGGGTGTCGCTGTGCACCGCGCTCTAGAATACTCGGACCGTGAAAGCCGATTGTCCACATTCCTTAGGCAATTTCGTCGTCCCCGTCGGTTAGTGTGTGCGCGAAACCAGCTCGCTGTCGATTGTCGCGTGCCTTTCGCGTGGCCTGGAGCTTTAGACGTTGTTCTTGGTACGCGACAACGGCCGCGTCGGTAGCCAACGTCAGTCCATCCAAAGCGCGTTCATCTAATGGGGTTTTAAGCTCAATCACAATTCTTTCCATTGTTGGTAATAGCGCAACCTTGAGTTGCGAGCCGCCACCCAGCGGCCCAGACGACTCGACTCACTGGAATAATCATACGCCTAAACGTCAAAAAACCGGCGTCGCGAAATTGTCCGCCCCGGAATCAAGCTCAACGCGCGAGCAGTTGCTTAGTCCACCATGATTGGCGAACATGGGATCATGTCAGATAAATTTGCAAACGTTCACGCTGCGAAAACACGCCTCTTCCAACTCGTGGCCCGCGCGGAACGGGGCAAGCGCATTATTATCGCGCGGGATGGGAAGCCCGTGGCGCAGCTTGAGCCGGCGCCGAAGGCTAAGCGCGCGGCGCTGTCCGACGATGATCCGCTCTTAAACCTTGACGATTTTGCGATTGACGGCTCTGGTCGCAATCTCACCAACCCCGAGATAGATCACGTCCTTTATGGCAAGCCGTAGGTCTTCGTCGACTCGTCCGTGATTGTATGCGCTCGTACATAAGGATGACGCGCAATTCGCTGTTCGGATCCGAGGCGCTGCAACCATCACCCGCGGGAAGGAACACGGCGCGCATTTCTTCGCATCGGGACCGGCCATGACCCCAGGTCGAAATGATCCCTGCCCCTGCGGAAGCGGCAAGAAATACAAACACTGTTGTCTGCGCGCGGCGGCCGACTCCGCCGACTCGCCGGAAGCGCTCGCCTGGCGGCGGGTGCGGCGGGCGCTGGACGAATTCGCCATGGCGACCACGATGCTCGCCTTTGTGGCCGAAACGTACGGTCCCGAGGCGCTTCACGAAGCCTGGGAAGAATTCTCCGGCGCAGAGGAGCCTTTTGATCCCGAGACCCCGCACATCCAGGTCTTCATGCCGTGGTACTTTCATCGCTGGTCGCCCGATCCGTACAGTACCGAGGTTGCGGACGCCGCGCTTCACGAGCGCAGTCCGACGACGCTTTTTCTCGAGCGCAAAGGTGCACGGCTGGAGCCGGTGATACGACGATACCTGGGATCTTGCCTGGAGGCGCCTTTTAGTTTCCACGAAATTCTGCGCTGCGATCCCGGGCACGGGTTTCAGGCCCGTGATCTTTTCACGGGCGAGGAACGGGCGGTGCTGGAACGGAGCGCAACCCAGGGGATGCAACCGGGCGATATCGTATTCGGCCAGCTGGTCACGGCGGAGGGCATCACCATACTCGAGGCCGCCTCACTTTGCTTTATCCCGCCGATCTACAAGATCGAGCTCATCGATTTTCGCAAGGAATTGCTGCGCGGCGAACCCCGTTTCACCGCTGCAACCCTATGTGAATGGGACCTCGAGCTCATCGAGCGTTACCTCGATATCATGGACAGGGTGCTACATCCGCAGCTCCCGAAGCTTCACAACACCGATGGCGAGCTGCTCGAGATGCACCGGCTCGTGTTCGATATCGATTCGCCCGAGCAGGTACTCGATGCGCTCAAGTCGCTCGATTCAGGCCGCTCCGAGGAGGAGATCGTCGCCGCCACGGAGCGTACGTCGCGCGGCGAATTCAAGAGCGTGCTATTCAACTGGACGAAGGATGGCAATCAATTGCACGAGGATTGGTCCACCACGATCGTCGGCCACATCGAGATCAAGGGACGGCGACTGGTGGCCGAAGTCAATTCGGCGGGCCGGGCGCAGGAATTCAAGACCCTGGTCGCGGAGCGCCTTGGAGGTGAGGCGCGGCTTCGCGCTGACCGCATCCGGTCGGTCGAAAAAATGTTGGCCGAACGCAAACCCGCCAGCCCAGAGAACTCCGTACGCGAGGCGGAATCCAACGCGCTCGCGGAACACCCTGAGGTGCAGGCCCGCGTGCAACAGATGATGGCGGAGCACTTCGAGCACTGGGTGACCGAGGAGATTCCAGCGCTCAATGGGCAAACGCCGCTCGAGGCAGTGCGCGATCCAGACGGCCGCGAGAAAGTCATGGCGCTCGTCATCGAGGCAGAGCGCGGTGCGCGCCGCATGAAGCCCCCTGTGGATCCAGTCACCCTGCGCCGGGTTCGAGAACGGCTGGGGCTCACGGACGATTGAGAAGTCCTGCGCTGCCCTGGAGATCTCACTCGCAGTAGCCTGTAGCGCGTTTCCCGGGGTCGCATCGATAGAAGACGGTCCACCGCAGCCCAATTGGCCCCTATAATGGCAGTTCTTGCCATTTTATGGCAGAAGATGTTTAAATGGGGTTCTGGAGGCCTTCGATGCAGAGCATGAATATTTCCCTGCCGGAACCGCTCAAGGAATTCGTCGATGGGCAGATCGCGGCCGGGCGCTATAGCAGTGCCAGCGAGTACGTGCGCGAGCTCATTCGCGCCGATGAGAAGCGGAAGGCCGAAGAGCGTCTAGAGACGCTGCTCCTCGAGGGGCTGCAGAGCGCCGAAACGGAATTGACCCCGGCCGATTGGAGTGAGATTCGCCAGGAGGCCATTGCGCAGGTGAAGGCTCGACGACAAGCGCGCTGATGCCGCGCGTTTTCAAACGGGCTGCAGCGCGCCGCGACCTCGTGCAGCACTACGTATACCTGGCAGAAAATGCCGGCGACGCGGTGGCGGATCGATTTCTCGCCTGCGCCGAGACGAGTTTCGTTGAGTTGAGCGAACACCCCAAGATGGGCGCCGCTCTTACGCTGCGGCGAACGGAGTTGGGGGCTATTCGCAAATGGCGGGTCCGAGAGTTCGACAACTTCCTGATCTTTTACGAACCACGACCCGAGGGCGTGTCCATTGTCCGGGTTCTCTACGCCGCTCGCGACTGGTGGCAGTTGTTTGGCGTCGACGGGCCTTGATGGCGCTCAATTCGCCGGCAGACCCCCGACCTCGCCGCATTTATCTTCCATCTTCACGCCGACGGTCATGACGCACGAGGGTGATTTGATTCTCTAAGGTTTGGCGAGGCGCCGGTAGGCAACTATCGCTGCGTCGGGTGTTAGTTCCCCCCGCGCCGCGGCCTCTTCGATGCACGCATAGGCTTTTCCGTGGGCCGACCAATACGGATCAGCGGGTGTTGCCGTGTGCGGATTCTCGGAACCCAAAAATTTGATGCCGGTCACCGCGGGGTTGTTCTTGAAGATTTCCTTAAGAAGCCGATCGACCTGGATCGTGTAGTCGCTCGGAAAATCCCGGGTCACACTGACGTCGCCGGCGGTTGTTTGCACCACCAAGCCACCAACCTCGGTAAAGAGTTCGAGAATCCGCTCAAGCGCCTGGCGCGTAGCCGCATCGAATGCCCCAAGACCGGGACCGGTGAGCATGATCTGCCAAGGACGTTCCCGTGGAGCCTCGCTGGTGTCTTTCGGTACTTGACTCATAAGTCCTATTCCAGTCCGTAGCCCTTGCGGGTCGCGGTTTGACTGCCGACATCAGGAAAACACAACCGACAGAGCGCCCCGCCCTTGTTTCTTTGGCGCGTGACGCACGTTGATCTGTACGTCCTGGCCCAAACGCGTGAGGCAATCCATGAGCTTGCGTTCCGAGAGGCCGCGAAATTGGCCGCGCAGCATGCTGGAAAGTTTGGGTTGCGGAATGCCGAGCAATGCTACTGCTTTGATCTGAGTCAACCCCTGCTCTTCCAAGATCTCGCTGATTCTGCTGACGAGCTGAGCTTTGATGAACAAGCTGCCGGCCGCCGCGCGGCCCAGATCGGCGTAGACGTTGCTACTACCGATCTCGTAATCGGCCCCAAGGTAAGATCGGTGTAAATATAGGACTTTCACGGCTTCACCGGTTCCGGGCGTAGCGGTCAAAAGGCGGCCATTGATACCGAACTCACCGGCAAATGCTTCTGGATCGGCCGAGAATCGGTAATCACTTGCGCAGGATAGTCGCCGAAGCGTTTTACCTTGCTCGTCGGGTACGGACTGAAATGCGCCAGATCCTCCGTTGCAATGTTAATGCCTCGATCATGCAGCTTATTCAATGCATGAGTTAGATCGTTTACCGTTTGTGCGGCCACAGCGTTGGCCACGAGTTCATTGTAGACGATCGCCTTTTCTTGGTCCGCGGGATTGTTCGTCTTCAAACCCCCTTCGCCGCCAAAATTCAGGAATTTCGAGAATTGGTGGTTGCGCTCAACTTTTGTCGTGCCCTTGTGAACGGCATGGCGCAATTCCTCGTCCCAGGTCCAGCGCAACAGGAATCGTGTGCGTACCGCATGGCCCAGCTCTTGAAGTGCACGGGAGAACGGGTCACGGCTACTCTGGCTATTGATTCGTGTGAGCACGGCGGACGGCGCGAGTTCACCGCTATGGATGGCAAGAGCCAGTCGAATGAAATCCGGATAATAGCGCTCAATTAGGGACCAGTCGACGGTGGCGGAAAACAGGTGTGAGATCGCCTCAAACTCGGAATTCCGGCTGGGACGATACAACTTGAGTCTCTTCCAGGCCCTGATGCGTGGCAAGAGCTCTATGCCAAGCAGATACGCCAGGGCGAAGACGTGGGCCGACTGGCCATGCGAATCGGCATAGAGTCGGGTGGGGTGAATTTCACTGAGCGTATTTTGAAGAATGTCGAGAATGTAGGTCGCCTCGTATATCCCACACCCAATGAAGCGGCTGAACAGGGCAATATAATTGTCGGAGACGTGCCGATAGGCGATTCCGCCCGTCCTGCCGTAGCGAAAGTGTCGCGCTGCCATCAGATTATTTCTAAAGGTCTCGAAATGCGTGCCGTCCGCTGCAGCCGACTCTCCCCTCCCCCACAGCTTCGTCAGATCAAACCCGAGAAAAAGGTTCTGCAAGTCAGCGGAGCCAGCGCGTAGATTGGCAATATCAATGTGCCGTCGATCGACAAAGCTCAATTCCTCCGGCAATACCGCACCACCGAAATGACGGGCGGCCTGCGTAGCTCCAAGCCCGCACCCATAGGCAAAGGTCGTGATCAGGTACCGCTCGCGAAGATTCGCAATTCCCGAACTCATCCGCGACGGGAGTCCAAAATGCCGCGTCCAGTCCACCCAGTGCGCCGTATTTGCCAGGGCCTCGAGCACCGAGCGCTCCGGCATTTCGTCCATCACCAAGCGTACCGCCTCGGCGACGGACGCGGGTACCTCACTTGCCGCGATTCGCGGCACAATGGGGCGCCGCTGACGGTCCAACTGAACCGTTCGTGTCAATCCGACTTCCAGATCCAGTCGATCGGCCTCGCCTTGTAGATGCTCGCGCAACTGGTTCGTGAATCCCTTGGCGCCGGCGGCCCAACCACGCTCGGAGGCGTACGCGGCCATTTTGGCCGGATCGTTGGCCTCACTCGGCAAGCGACCCCAAAAGTCGTCGTAACTCAATGAACCATCGACGTGGATCGCACCTCCATTGATGCTCTCCGCCAGTTCCAAGATCGTTGCCACTTCCAGGTAACGGCGGTTGAATGTATGGGGATCGCGATCCGCAGCGTCGTCCGTGAGCGCTCGCCAACGAGGCGGCAGAAACTCGCGATCCAGGTCCCAAATGGTGTAGGAGTCGCACGTGCTTGGCTCATCGGCTACGCAGCGTACGGATTTGATCAGACTCCTCTCCGATGGCCGCGCCGCTTTCAGCGGCAGAATGCGAGCAAGCGCTAGCAACTGCCTGCGGTAGGGCCAGAACGCTTGATCGGCAAATGGCTGCCAGTGATTTGGCTCATGCTCAGTGCGTTCTTTGCAGGCCTCCTGCAGCGCACTCAGGCCGCCGTGCGCGATAATCGTCGCTTCCAGCTGCTCGATCTTGGCTGCCCGTGGCACATCCTGGGCGAGGAAATCGAGCATCTCGGCTAGAACTGCGATCAGCGTACCGGTCTCCGTCGACTCCTCGACGTGACTTTCGGCCAGACGCTGCTGACTGATCCACACCACCTTTTTGGAGAATTTCAACAGCATGGCGGTCATGTCATCCAGCACACGCCCGCGGCATCGCGAAGCGCCGCCAGTACCAGAGCATATCGACGTGGTGCCACGTATTCTCGCAGCTCCCGAGCCTTCAATCGCCGCGCCTCGTTGGCCCACTGGCCTATCTTGGCTTCCGATATTGACATCAGCATCGGTGCCGGATCTGGCAGGGATCGAAGCCACTCATAGTGCGCGATCAGTTCCTTGAGGTTATCGCGCGTCGCCTTGCCGGCACCACGACACATCACGGCGAATGGCGAATCCTGAGAATCCACGCTCGAAGTCAGCAGCTCGTCCAACCGCTGGTGGTCCAACGCGGTCAGCCGCTCATGCACTTGCTGCCATTGACCGGAATTGATTCGGCGGTGGGCATTACCCGCAAGCCTGAGCAGTGTCGACAATGAGGGTAGTTCGCAGCGCTCCCGAATAAGTGCGTCGATCGCAGCATTCACCAGATCCGCCGGATCGAGCCGCGTCTCGGCCGCCACGGCAACGGCCTTCGAAGCGACGGCTCGGG
>Ga0208848_1000217_pt1 | contig 11130 bp, 12 predicted proteins | sample NGESurshal072012_2_FD_184455 | JGI IMG/M metagenome (GOLD analysis project Ga0208848, IMG submission 184455) | Arctic peat soil microbial communities from Barrow, Alaska - NGEE Surface sample 210-1 shallow-072012 (SPAdes) | ecosystem: Environmental > Terrestrial > Soil > Wetlands > Peat ... | reverse complement strand
GGGCTTTCCATGTCGCCCGCGGTCACCGGCCCGCCAACGAGCAACGCCAGGCTTACAAAAACGGCACGTTTCAACAGGCTTCCCTCATTCGCCCCGCCAGTCTTGCTGTCGCATGAGTTAACGGCATCGTTGTTCGGCATACAAGAGCGGCGCCGTGGTGTAGGCTTCGGCCCGGTGGAATAAACGGAGACGCGCGCGACATGACGGTCAACGAAGCGGGCAGAATGGGGACGGCGAGCGCCGACCGCGTGCCGGAAATCATCGAGAGCGGCGGCACGGCCCGGCTGCATCTGACGCTCGCCACCACCGACTACGACCACGTGCGTGACCTGCTGAACGGCGTGGTGCGCGCCGAGGGCATTGTGCTCACCGGCTTCGTGCTGCCGGTGGAAGAAATCTTCTTTAGGTTTATTAAAAATAGGGAATGGGACATTTCCGAAATGTCGTTCGGCAAGTTCATCGCCTTTGCCGCGCAAGGCAATTCGCCGTTTATCGGGATTCCGGTGTTCCCGTCGCGGGTATTCCGCCAGTCGGCTTTCTACATTCGCGCCGACCGCGGTATTCGCTCGCCGAAAGATCTCGAAGGCAAGACCGTCGGCATCCCGGAATGGGCGCAGACCGCCGGCATGTACGCGCGCGGATTTCTGGTGGAACAATGCGGGGTCGATCTCAGTGCGATCCGCTGGGTGCAGGCCGGCATGAACCAGCCGGGGCGCGACGAAAAAGTCGAATTCAAATTGGCGATAAATATCCGCTACGAGCAACGGCGCGACGCCAGCCTCAGCGGATTGCTGCTGTCGGGCGAAATCGACGCGGCGATCTCGGCGCGCGTGCCGGATGCCTTCACAACGGGAGCCGGCAAGATCGTGCGGCTCTATCCGGATTATCGCAGCGAGGAGATGCGCTATTACGAAGCGACCGGCATCTTCCCGATCATGCATGTCATCGCCATGCGCCGCGCCGTGTTCGAGCGCTATCCTTGGGTGGCGATGAATCTGTTCAATGCGTTCGAGCAGGCCAAGGAGCGCAGCCTCGAGCGAATTAGCGACTTGACGGCATCGCGCATCCCGGTGCCGTGGGCGGCTGCGATTGCCGGCGAGTGGAGCAAAAGCTTCGGCGCCGATCCGTTTCCTTACGGGCTGGAGGCGAACCGCAAGACGCTCGACGCGTTCTGCCGCTTCGCCCACGACCAGGGCGTCACCGCGAAGAGGCTCACGCCCGACGATCTGTTTCCGAAGGAAGTGCGCGCGAGCGTAAGGGTCTAATCCTTCGCGCGTTCGACGTAGCTGCCGTCGGTGGTCATCACCACCACGCGGGTGCCGGCGATGATGTGGGTCGGAACCATGGTGCGCACGCCGTTCGACAGGATTGCCGGCTTGAACGAGCCCGACGCGGTCTGTCCCTTCATGGCGGGTTCGGTTTCCTTGATTTCCAGCGTCACCTTTTGCGGAATTTCGATCGAGATCGCGATGCCCTCGTGGATGGCAAGTTGAACCTTCATGCCCTCCTGCAGATAGGCGGCCATGTCGCCGACGATATCGTCTTGCAACGCGACCTGGTCGTAGGTCTGGTCGTTCATGAAATGGAAGCCGTCGCCGTCGTGATAGAGGTAGGAATACTCCACCTCCTCGACATGGGCGCGCTCGACCTGGTCGGTGGTCTTGTAGCGCATCTGGGTCTTCACGCCGTCGGAAATCCGGCGCATATCGATCTGCGTGGTCGGTGTGCCCTTGCCGGGATGAAAACTTTCCGCGTTGAGGACGACACAGAGCTTACCGTCGAGATCGACGATATTGCCTTTGCGGAGCTGGCTAGCGATGACCTTCACGATAACGATCCTTAAGTGGGAGGCTTGTATCTTTAAGCGGGAGACTTGCCTTAGGTGGGAGGCGGGTTTCGGGCGCACCATAGCGATCTTCGCGCGCGATGCCAGTGTTTCCCGAAGGCCTTTTCTTAAAGTAACTAAGGCCATTTCGTTGAGGTAAATGTGCGCGAACCCCCGCCGTTCTGGCTGCCTGGGCCGCATGCGGCGCGTAGGCCTTATTTGCTGGCGCGGGGCCGCATCGCGGCGGCGTTGCGGGCCTGGTTTTCAGCGCGCGATTTCATCGAGGTCGAGACCGCGGCCTTGCAGGTCTCGCCCGGCAACGAGACCCATCTGCATGCCTTCGCCATCGAGTTGATCTCACCCGGCGGGGAGCGGCGGCCGCTTTACTTGCGTACCTCGCCGGAATTTGCCTGCAAGAAACTGCTGGCCGCGGGCGAGACGCGTATTTTCGAATTCGGGCGCGTGTTCCGCAACCGCGAGCGCGGTGCGCTGCATCACCCTGAATTCACCATGCTGGAATGGTATCGGGCGAACGAGCCGTATCAGACGCTGATGGACGACTGCGCGGCGCTGATGGCCGCGGCGGCGCGCGCCGCCGGCGCCAAGCAGTTCACCTTCCGCGGCAAGACCATCGATCCTTATGCCGCGCCGGAGCGCGTGACGGTGGCGGAAGCCTTCGAGCGCCATGCGGGGGTCGATCTGCTGGCGACGGTCGCCGACGGGAAAGGCGACGGCAAGAAACTCGCCGCCGCGGCGGCCAAGGCCGGCGTTGCTACGACGGCGGACGACAACTGGGGCGATATCTTCAGCCGGATCCTGGCCGAGCGGATCGAGCCGGAGCTCGGCGTCGAGCGCGCGACACTGTTATATGAGTACCCGCTGCCGCTGGCGGCGCTGGCGCGAGCAAAACCGGGCAGCGACAAGGTCGCCGAGCGCTTTGAGCTTTATGCCTGCGGGGTGGAGCTTGCCAATGCGTTCGGCGAGCTCACCGACGCCGCCGAGCAGCGCGCGCGCTTCGAGACCGCGATGGCCGAGAAGCAGCGCATCCACGGCGAGCGCTATCCGGTCGACGAGGATTTTCTGGCCGCGCTCGCGGCCATGCCGCCAGCCTGCGGTAGCGCGCTTGGTTTCGACCGGCTGGTGATGCTGGCCACGGCTGCGCAACGCATCGAGCAGGTGATATGGACGCCGGTGGTCGAGCCGTGAACGAACACGATGAAGGAATCGACGAGGGATAGACCATGACAACACTCCGCACTCCGGCGCAGTTTTGTGACCACGGCCTGGCGCCGCCCGAGCAACGCACCGCATTGGAGCCGGTGGCCGCGCGCTATGCGGTGGCGCTGCCGCACGCACTGGCCGACTTGATCGATCCGAACGATCCACACGATCCGATCGCGCGCCAGTTCGTTCCCGATGCGGCGGAGCTCGATCATCGGCCGGAAGAGCTCAGCGACCCGATCGGTGATGACGCGCACAGCCCGGTCGAAGGCATCGTGCACCGCTATCCCGACCGCGTGCTGCTCAAGCTCACGCCGATCTGCGCGGTCTATTGCCGGTTCTGCTTCCGGCGCGAGACGGTCGGGCCCGGCAAGGCGAACGCGTTGTCGGCGGCGGCGCTTAGCGCTGCGCTCGACTACATCCGCAACCATCGGCAAATCTGGGAAGTGATCCTCACCGGCGGCGATCCACTGGTGTTGTCGGCGCGCCGCCTGCGCGAGGTGATGAAGCGCCTCGGGACAATCGAGCACGTCAAGGTATTGCGCATTCACACCCGCGTGCCGGTGGCGGTGCCGGCGCGCCTGACGGCGGAACTGGTGCGGGCGATCAAGGTCAAGGGCAAGCCGACTTACGTGGCGCTGCACATCAACCATCCGCGCGAATTGACGCAAGCGGCGCGCGCGGCCTGCGCGCGTATGGCGGACGCAGGGGTGGTTCTGCTCGGGCAATCGGTTCTGCTGGCCGGCGTGAACGATACGCCGGAAGTTCTGGGCGAATTGATGCGCGCGCTGGTCGAATGCCGGATCAAGCCGTACTACCTGCACCACGGCGATCTGGCGCCCGGTACCGCGCATTTGCGTACCGACATCGCGACCGGGCAGGACTTGATGCGCAGCCTTCGCGGGCGATTGTCGGGGTTATGCCAGCCGACTTACATGCTCGACATTCCCGGCGGCTACGGCAAATCGCCGATCGGGCCGGACTATCTCGCGCGCACCGGTTCAAACGGCGCCGCGCATTTCGTGGTCGAGGATTTCAACGGGCGCCGGCATCGCTATCCGCCGCCGGCGGGCGCGCGTGGCGCGTAGCGGCTCAGTGGTGCCGGATCGACAAAAAGTCGAGCAGGGCCGCCGCCACCGCGAGGCTGGCAAAGCCGATGAACACCACAGCGATTACGGCGTTTATGACGAAGTGCGCGTCGCGCCGCAGCTCCGCCACCACATTCTTGCTTTTCATCATGGCCTGACGCTCCTGAGAGCCGTTTGCAGGGCATCCCATATGTAGGCGCAAGGAATCGTCCGGCCCATAATTTCTACATTAAAAATCGCGTGAAAGGCGGCGGGTGTCGGCACCATTTAGGGAAGTCACTTTCTGAGCCAGTTTCAAATGTCACCCCCCGCCTCTTGGGCGCGTCGTTCGCGCTGCCGACCGATGTCTTGCGGCGACCACTTTGCATGGGTTTTGGTGGAGGTTCGCCCTGCAAAGGAATCTTGAAAAATTCCGATATGTGGATTGAGAGGGCGATTGCTAGTCGGTCCAGCACGCCAACCGTGGGATTCTCAAGCCCACGTTCCAGTCGGCCAACATAGCTTCGACCAACGCCCGACATTGGTGTCCATATGTCTACGACGTGTAAAGTTGGTCATGAGCGGAAATCAGATTGGCCATGTTTCGTGATGTGGGATGATGACGTTAGCGGAATGATATTAGGCAAAAAATAGGCAAACCGGATTCATCGCTCGCAAGTCATCTCCTAACCTCTTGGAATCAATGGCGCGCCCTAGGGGATTCGAACCCCTGTTACCGCCGTGAAAGGGCGGTGTCCTAGGCCTCTAGACGAAGGGCGCAAGCGCGCTGACCAGGCTAAGTGGGTACCGGGTAGCCGTCCGGGCAGCGCGCAACTGTATAAGGCGGCGAGGTATAATGAGCTTCACCGGGTGCAGCAAGGGAATGGCGGCAGCTTGTTACCACTTGCCCGTATTGGGCATCGACTTCCACGGCTCCTGCGGCGGCTTGGCAGCGCCCTTTTGCAACAGCTCGATGGAATGTTTGTCGGGCGAGCGCACGAAGGCCATCACGCCGTCGCGCGGCGGACGGTTGATGGTCACGCCCGCCTTCATCAGCGCCGCGCAGGTGGCGTAGATGTCGTCCACTTCGTAGGCCAGGTGCCCGAAATAGCGCGCCTCGCCGTAGTCCTCGCTGTCCCAGTTGTAGGTAAGTTCCACCTCCGGCCCCGGCCGGCCGTTCTTCTTGCTTGCCTCGACCAGCGGTATGTCCTCGGGCCCGGCCAGAAACACCAAGGTATATTTGTTCTTCTCGTCCACCCGCCGGCGGGTCTCCTTGAGGCCGAGCTTGTTGCAATAGAAATCGAGCGCGGCATCGAGATTGCGTACGCGTAGCATGGTGTGCAGATATCTCATGGCTTAAACCTCATGAACGATGGGCCCCTGACCGCATGACTATATAATAATGATAGCGCCCGATCTTGAGACAGCGATTTTACGCCTGCGCGACCTGATCGAGGGCGCGGCAGCAATCGTCCCATTCACCGGGGCGGGGATATCCACCGAATGCGGCATCCCGGATTTCCGCTCGCCCGGCGGCCTGTGGACCAAGAACCAGCCGATCCCGTTCGACGCCTTCATCGCGAGCGGCGAGATGCGCGACGAGGCCTGGCGCCGCCGCTTCGTCATGGAGGAGAGTTTCGCCAAGGCGAAGCCGGGGCGGGGGCATCTGGCGCTGGCAAGCCTCTATCGCGCCGGCAGGGTGCCGGCGCTGGTGACGCAGAATATCGACAACCTGCATCAGGCTTCTGGCATCGCGCCGGATGATGTGGTCGAACTGCACGGCAACACCACCTATGCCGTGTGCCTGGAATGCGATCAGCGCTACGAGTTATCGTGGGTCCGCCAAAAATTCGAGACCGCCGGCCGGCATGCGCCGGATTGTAGCTGCGGCGGCTACATCAAGACCGCCACCGTGTCGTTCGGGCAGGCGATGCCAGCCGACGCGATGCAGCGCGCCGAGCAATTGACCAAGCGTTGCGACCTGTTTCTCGCCATCGGCTCGTCGCTGGTGGTGTGGCCGGCGGCGGGATTTCCGCTCATGGCCAAGCGCAACGGCGCAGCCCTCGTCATCATCAACCGCGAGCCGACCGAGTTCGACGAACTCGCCGATCTGGTGGTGCATCACGACATCGGCGATGTGCTCGGACCCTTCATCGTGCACTGATTCGGAATTCACTGCGCTGTGCATAGACCTGTGCGCAAGCTCCTTTTTGCACTTTGCCGCGCGGGACCCGGTGTTATCTTAAATTCACAGATTCGGTGAAGCGCTCTTGAAGAGGCGCCAGAAAAGCGACGGCGTGCGGCGTCATGGCGTCGGACGGGGTTGAAGCAAAAATGCCTGGTAGCAATCTCCGTCCGGGAACGGTCAGAGAACTGGTCGATGAAACGGCAGCCAACCTCATCGAGGTGGCGGGTGTCATCAAGTGGTTCGACGTCGCCAAGGGCTTCGGCTTCATCATCCCCGACAACGGCATGCCGGACGTGCTGCTGCACGTGACCTGCCTGCGCCGTGACGGCTTCCAGACCGCCTACGAAGGCGCGCGGGTGGTGTGTGAGGTGCTGCAACGCCCCAAGGGCTTGCAGGCGTTCCGAGTTCTGTCGATGGACGATACCACCGCGGTGCACCCGGCGCAGATGCCGCCGCCGCGCACCCATGTCATCGTGACGCCGACCAGCGGGCTCGAGCGCGCCCAGGTGAAATGGTTCAACCGCTTGCGCGGTTTCGGTTTCCTCACCCGTGGCGAGGGCACGTCCGACATCTTCGTCCACATGGAGACGCTGCGCCGCTACGGCTTGGCCGAGCTGCGCCCGGGTCAGACCGTGCTGGTCCGGTTCGGGCCCGGGCCGAAGGGCCTGATGGCCGCCGAGGTTCACCCGGACAGCGGATCGCTCGGTCCCGCCTCGCACTGACCGCCGGACGCTTGCCGCCTAGGCGCTTGGCCGATTTTCCCATTGCCGCTCAGCAGCCGTGCGCGTAAAGGCGAGCCCATGCGCGCTTTGCGGTGGACCGCTTTCGTTCTGTTCGGGCTTCTTGTCGCCGCCGGTCCGGTCCGGCCGGCCGCGCTGCAGACACTCGAAATCGCCAGCAAGACCGGGGTGCACGCATTCTCGGTCGAACTGGTCGAAAACGATGAAGATCGGGCGAAGGGTTTGATGTTCCGGAAGGAATTACCGGAAGGCAGCGGCATGCTGTTCGATTTCCATCGCGAGCAGGACGTGAGCTTCTGGATGGAGAACACCTACATCCCGCTCGACATGATCTTCATCCGCGGCGACGGGCGCATTCTGCGCATCGCCGAGAATACCGAGCCGCTGTCGACCCGGATGATCCCGTCCGGCGGGCCGGTGCGCGCGGTGCTCGAGGTGATCGGCGGGACCGCCCGCAAACTGGGCATTGCGCCGGGCGACCGCGTCGGCCATCCGATCTTCAAGGCGCGCTGAGTTGATGGCTTGGAGCGAAGCGTGTATCGCGTCCTCCGTCGGGGCGTAGCGCAGCCCGGTAGCGCATCTGCTTTGGGAGCAGAGGGTCGCAGGTTCGAATCCTGCCGCCCCGACCAGCCAACACACTGATTTTGCAGGGATATCCTTGTCATAAGCCCCTGCGACGATGGCCGCGTTGCCAGGCTGCCTGCCTGGGCTTATACGGACGCCGACCCAAACTAACCGGTTCTCATCCCATGACAGCCCGTATTTACAAACCAGCCAAGACCGCCATGCAGTCTGGTCACGCCAAAACCAAGGGCTGGGTGCTCGATTTCGAGCCCGAGGTGCCGCGCACGGTGGAGCCGCTGATGGGCTGGACCTCGTCCGGCGACATGCGCCAGCAGGTGCATCTGAGCTTTGCCAGCAAGGAAGAGGCGATCGCCTATTGCGAGCGCCATGGCATCGCCTATCAGGTCTCCGAGGCGACGCCGTCAGCGCGGCGCGGCCTGTCCTATTCGGACAATTTTTCCTTTAAGCGCCGCGACGCCTGGACCCACTGACAGCGCATGATCCCGAAAAGTGGGGACCGGTTTTCGGAAAAGATCATGCGCAAGTAAAATGTTATGGGCGGCACTGCGGCAGTCTTAAGGATCGGACCCTACCGCCTAGCGCGCCGCCGCCGGCAGGTCGCGTGCTTGCGTGCCTGAGCGCTGCCGCAGCAGCGCGATGAAGCGCTCTTCCGGCATCGGCTGCCCGAGCAGGAAGCCCTGGCCAAAATCGCAGCCCATGCTGGCCAGCGCCATGGCGTCGGCGGCCTTTTCGATGCCCATGGCGACCGCGCTGCGCCGGTAATTGTGCGCGAGGTCGATCACCGACTTGCACTGCGGCATATTGACCTTGTCGATGCCGCAATCGGTGATGAATTTACTAGCGAGCTTGAGCTCGACAAAGGGCATTTCGCCGAGCCGCGCCAGTGCCGAATAGCCGCCGCCGAATTCGTCGATGGCGAGCCGCACATTGCACGGCTCCAGCCGCTTGCTGATGTCGCAAGCCAGCGCAAGGTCGGTGATGATGTGTTCCTCGCGCAGGTCGATGATTAGGCCCGGCCATTTTTCCGGGCTCGGGCGATGCGCCATCACGATTTCTTCGATCGGCAGCTTGACCAGTGTCGCGGGCTGAATATTGACCGAGAGCGGTATATTGACGCCGAGCTTGGAAAAAATGACGCCGGTCTTGAGCGCGCTGGCCAAGGCTAGCTCCGACAGTCTAATGACGCTCGCTTCCGGCGCGCCCGGCATGAACGCGCCGGGCAGCAGGACGCCATGTTGCGGATGGCGCGCGCGGGCATAGGCTTCCGCGCCGACAAGCTGTTTTTTACGCAGATCGATCTTCGGCTGATACCAGAACTCGATCCATTTGTTGACGAGCGCTTGCTCGAGTTCGATGCGGGCAGCCGCCGCCGGCATTCCGAGCTTGTACTCCTGGATGATCTTGACGATCGCTTCGGTTTCGTACGGCTTCTTGAGCACCTGCAGCATATTGAGCTTGTGCTCGACGCCGATGCTCTTGACATGTTCGAGCACCGCGGCACCGCGGTTGCTCGTCAGTTGCACGGCGCCGCGAAAGCCGCGCGCGCCGAGGGCGGCCATCGATTCGATGGCGTCGGCGGAGTCCAGCGAGATATTGTGGAAGATGAGATCGGGTACGCGCTTTTCGGTCGACTTGCGCAGCGCCGCACCGTCGGGAAATTCCACGGCGTCGATACCGGAGCCGTGCAGCACCAGTGACAGGAATTGCCGGATGCTGGATTCCTCGTCGACCACGTAGCAGAGCGAGACGGCGCCCGGCGCAAGCGGCGGGGCCTCGACGACAGGAGCGGGGCTGGTTGTGGTCTTGGTCGGCGATTTTGCGGGGGACGCGGGCATGAAGGCTAGGCGCATTCCGACTGCGAATGACGGGTTTTTGGTTACCGCTATTGGTGTTCCAAACTTGTTAAATATGGGTTTCCCGAAGGGCGCAGGTGAGCCGCCGCGGGATGGGCTAAATCCCACAGAACATGGAAGAAATTTGGCGACCCCGGCTGGATTCGAACCAGCGACCCCCAGCTTAGAAGGCTGGTGCTCTATCCGGCTGAGCTACGGGGTCTTGCCTGGCGCAAGGTTTACCCGCGCCGCGGGCCCATTGAAAGGTGCGCACTGGGTAACCTGCACGGCCCCGAGGCCCCGGCGATGAGCGCCATTGCCGACGATGCTGATCGCGCGCGTCAAGGGCTTGGCGCGTTGTGGGCATCCAAGGCGATTGAGCAGGCGACGCCGCTGCACCCAGTCTAATCGAATATTCACCGTTAAATAAATGCCTTAGGTGCAGCTCTTGCGGCAGTTCATCTAACTTCTCAGAATTACCGGCTAGTGGATTGGCCAGACACTTCGTTACGGTGTCGGCTAGGCCCTCGACAATGCGCGCCATTAAAATGAAAAACCCCGGGTTTGACGCCGGGGTTTTTGATCGCATTTGAACGGGCGGTTATCACCTTATGGAAAAGTGGTAGTTCACGCCGACCAGAACCATGCTGACACTCTGCTCTATGTTGATCTCCGAAGGGGGAGTGATCGGGGCATTGGGCACAGGCGTGAAAGGGATCACACACCCGCAGTGTAGGTAGTCATACTCGATGAAGGCCGACCAGCCGGGCGCAAACATGTGCTCCAATCCGCCGCCAACAGCATAGCCGTGCCGGGTGACGTTCGCGAAGCCGGTTTCGACCCCGTCGAGCGTGGTGAGCGTATGTCGGTCCTGCACCCAGGCGAAGCCACCCAAGGCGTAAACCAGAGTGTTTGGCATCAACGTATACCCGACGCGGCCGACAGCCGTTTCGAATGATTTGACTCTGGTGTTGTAGATGGTGGCGCTCGCTAGATCGGTATGGCTACCGGTCATGTCCGCCCAGTCGAACATCCCGCGAATGCCGAACACCCAAGGGCCGGTCTGATAGTCGCAGCCAACTTGACCGCCGGCGACCCCGCCTTCGGCCGTATGTGAGCCAAGGGAGGCCCCGCTCGCCACATCGCTGAAGTCCTTGGGGGCCCCAGCCATAGCCTCCGTTGCCGCCGATATAGCAGCCGGTCCAATTGCGCACGACGACTGCGGCCGGAGGGGCCTTGTAAACCGGCGCCGGAATGTCAGCTGCCGAGGCACTCTGAAGGACACCAACGCTCAACGCACTAGCCAAGGCCAAAACGATACGACGCATGTAGAACCCCCGTTTCCCGTTTATGTTGAAAAATTGCTAGCGCCCCCCAGGCGTTGGAAAAAGTCGGCGCCAAGCGGATTACCTACATTTTTAGCCAGTTCCGCCAAATACTTGCGCATTGTTGCAAAAAGGCAACTTTTTGTAATTGTGTCAGAACAGATCGAAATCAAAGTGTTTCGAAGCCAATTTACGGTCCGCCCGCTCCCGCCTCCATCCGTTCACAACCGGCCACGACCTCGACACCTTCAAGCGCTGAACTAATAGTGGCGACCGGCGACTAACAAAGACGACCCGCCGCCATACTGGGAGGCTCCCCCGATGTTCACGTCCGTCCGCGCCGGCCT
>Ga0208848_1000215_pt1 | contig 11151 bp, 7 predicted proteins | sample NGESurshal072012_2_FD_184455 | JGI IMG/M metagenome (GOLD analysis project Ga0208848, IMG submission 184455) | Arctic peat soil microbial communities from Barrow, Alaska - NGEE Surface sample 210-1 shallow-072012 (SPAdes) | ecosystem: Environmental > Terrestrial > Soil > Wetlands > Peat ... | reverse complement strand
CCGGTCAACTGCAGCCTTGCTCGGTTCTGGACACGGTTTCATGGCTCTGGCGATGATTCCAATCCTCGGTGGGATGTTCTTTTGGCGCATTCCCCGAGCCATAAACACAGCAGCACTCCTCGCCCTTGTGGCAAGCCTGATGCTGTTTAGCGGGTGCCAGGGTTTGGCGCCGGACCGCCACCGCCTCCTCCTCGTGGCGAACCCACGGACGGCAGTGCAGCTCACCGCCGAGGCAGCGCATCGCGCAGGCGGCCACGATCGCCTCCTGAGTTCCTCCCGCGCCGATCATCACGTCGATACCGCTGCCCGGCCAGGCAGCCATCATGGCCGCGCCGACATCGCCGTCCGAGATCAGGGCCACCCGGGCGCCCAGGGCACGCACTCGCTCGAGGAGAGCCTGGTGGCGGGGGCGGTCGAGCATCACGACGGTGAGGTCCTGCACGTTGACGTCCATCGCGAAGGCGATGCGGCGGAGGTTGTTCTCGGGGGTGTCGACGATGTCGACCGCTCCCTTGGCGGCCGGGCCAACCGCGATCTTGTGCATGTACGCGACGGGTGGTGGCGAGAGAATCCCGCCCGGCTCAGCAGCGGCGGCGATGCTCAGCGCCTGGCTGAGGCCACGAGAGACGAGGCTGACGCCGTCCACGGGGATGATCGCCAGGTCGACGTGGTCGCGCCCGACGCCGATGCGCCGCCCGGCGGCGAGGTTGCTGCTGCCGGTCTCGGGGCCGATGACCACGCGGCCGTCGAACGGCATGCCCACCAGCGCCTCCTCCATCACGGCCTGGCCGGCGTCCCTGATCCCGGCCTTGTCGCCACGGCCCAGCCAGCGCCCAACAGAGAGCGCCGACGTCTCGGTGGCGCGGAGCAGTTCCAGGCCGCGATGGCGCTCACGGCCGACGCGCGCGGGGACGGTTGCCAGGTCGCGGGCGTGGGTTGTGTCGGCCATGGCGCCGATTATCCGGCTCGGCGCCCCCGCTCAGCCTGCAGAGGCCGTCTCCCCGGCAACTTCCATGCCGGTCACGTGGATGGTGGGCGGCTGGGCGATGGCATCGGCCCGTGCCGCCGCCGCCCGCATGAAGTCGCGGAACAACGGATGCGGGCGGTTGGGCCGGGAGCGGAACTCGGGGTGGAACTGTGAGCCCACGAAGAAGGGGTGGTCGCGCAGCTCGATGATCTCCACGAGGCGGCCGTTGGGGGACGTTCCACTGAACACCATGCCGGCCTCGGCGAGACGGTCGCGGTAGTGGTTGTTGAACTCGAAGCGATGGCGATGACGCTCGTAGACGAGCGCCTCACCGTACGCCGCCGCTGCCCGGGTGCCGGGCAGGAGCTTGCAGGGGTAGACCCCGAGGCGCATGGTGCCGCCCTTGTTCTCGATGTCGCGCTGCTCGGGCAGCAGGTCGATGACTGGCACCGACGTGAAGGCGTTGAACTCGGTCGAATTGGCGTCGGGGCCATCGAGCGCCTCGCGCGCGAAGTCGATGACCGCGCACTGCATGCCCAGGCAGAGGCCGAGGTAGGGCACGTCGTGCTGCCGCGCGAAACGCGAGGCGAGCACCTTGCCCTCGATGCCGCGGTGCCCGAAGCCGCCCGGGACGACGATGCCGTCGACCCCGTCGAGCTCGCTGCCCGCCTCCTCGAGCTGCTCGCTGTTCACCCAGTGGATGCTCAGCTCGACGCCGCAGTCGACGGCCGCGTGGCGCAGCGACTCGGTGACGCTGATGTAGGCGTCGGGCATCTCGACGTACTTGCCCACCACGGCGATGCGGATCTCGGGCTTGCTGGCCCTGATGCGGGCCACCATGTCCCGCCAGCTGCCCAGGTCCGGCGGCCCTGCCTCGACACCGAGCATCTCGACGATGTAGTCACCGAGACCGGTGTCCTCGAGCAGTAGTGGCACCTCGTAGATGGAGCGCGCGTCGGGCACGTTGATGACCGCGCGGCGCTCGACGTCGCCAAAGAGGGCGATCTTGTCCTTGAGGTTCTCGCCGATGGCGTGCTCGCTGCGGGCCACGATGACGTCGGGTTGGATGCCGATGCTGCGGAGTGTGTTGACGCTGTGCTGGGTGGGCTTGCTCTTGAACTCCTCGCTGGTCCCGACATAGGGCACCAGCGTGAGGTGCACGTAGCAGACGTTGGTGCGCCCGACGTCGTTCTTGAGCTGGCGGATCGCCTCGAGGAAGGGCAGGGACTCGATGTCGCCGACAGTGCCGCCCACCTCGACGATGACCACGTCTGGCTCGGGCAGCTCGTTCTCGGCAACGCGCAGGACGCGCTGCTTGATCTCGTTGGTGATGTGCGGGATCACCTGGACGGTGCCGCCGAGGTAGTCGCCGCGCCTCTCCTTGGCGATCACGCTCGAGTAGATCTTGCCGGTGGTGACGTTGCTGGCCTTGCTCAGGGGAACGTCGACGAACCGCTCGTAGTGGCCGAGGTCGAGGTCGGTCTCGGCGCCGTCGTCGGTGACGAACACCTCGCCGTGCTGGTACGGCGACATGGTGCCGGGATCGACGTTCAGGTACGGATCCAGCTTCTGCATGCCCACGTGCAGACCGCGGGCCTTGAGGATGGTGCCGATCGAGGCGGCGGTGATTCCCTTCCCGAGTGAGGAAACCACTCCCCCGGTCACGAAGACGAACTTGGCCATGGGGGAGCCTCCCTAGAGGTTTTCGCCAGTCTACCAGCCCCGGGAGTTGCGGGGTGAACCGATGTTCGGTCGGTCAGACGCCGCGCGGTTCAAGCACCACGACGCGAGAGTCGTCGGAGCCGCTCAGGGCCCCGTTGAGGTTCAGCTTGGCCAGCGCCGGGTAGCCGTCCTCGGCGAGGCCCATCTCCCGGGCAAAGCTGTCGACCGGCTCGAACTCGCCACTCCCCGGCGACGACGGTGAGCGGTAGCGCACCGGGATGACGATGGCCGGCGAGAGTGCGTTGACGAGCTTGGTGGCCGCGGACGGCGCCAGGGCGTCGCCCCCGCCGACCGGCGCGACCAGCACATCGATGTGGCCGAGGGCGTCGATCTCCTCCTCGGTCAACTGGCGGTCGAGGCGGCCGACGCTGACCACGCGGACGTCGTCGATCTCGACGCGCATGATGGTCCGGTCGCTGCCCATGTCCATCCCGCGCACCGTGACCCCGCGCACCTCGAACTCCCCGGCACCGGCGATCTCCTGGCTCTGGCCGTCGCGGTGGCGCAGCTTGTCCGGGTCGGTGCGCCCCTCGGTGCGGACGATGAGGTCCGGGGTTGCCTTGCCCAGCCCGGGCAGCTCGCCGTCGGGAGGATCGACGATGACCTGAGCTTCGCGCCCACGCAGGCGCACGCAGGACATGCTGAGGTAGGTGATCTCCATGCGGGCATGGTAGCCGTGCCCCGGAAGGCGGCGCTGCCCGCCGTGCTCAGACGGCGGCGACTGTGAGGGTCACCGACCGGCTGGCGCCGCCCGGGGCGGTCACCTCCAGCACCGCACGGTCGCCGGCGAGAAGGCTGAAGTTGCCAGGCTCGAGGGCGCCGGCAGAGAGTACCGAGGTGCCGTTGACCGAGGTCACGGTGTCCCCCGGCTGGAGCAGGCCGGCAGCCGGGCCGGCGGCACCGACCGAACGGATCAGGGCTCCCTGGGTCAGCCCCGTCGCGGCGGCGAGGATCGCGTCCACGATGACGCTGCTCACCCCGAACGATGCGGCCGGGGTTGGGGAGCCGCTCTGCACGCCACTGACCAGGGAGGCGGCATCGCGGCCGGAGGCGGCCACCAGGCCGGGCTCGGAGGCGACGGTGGTGACCACGCCGGTCACGGCGCCGCTGCCGTCCACCAGGGGCGCCCCGTCAGCCTCGGGCGCCGCAGTCGAATCCACGGTGACGAGGTCGGTGAGATCGGCGTCGCCGTCGTTGGCACGCACGCCGACGGCGGAGACGATCCCGCTCCGGGTGGTGATGGCCCCAAGTGTGGGGCGGAAGGCGGCCACCGCCAGGTCGCCGAGGCGCGGGCCCGCGGGGGCGAAGTGGAGCGGGGTCAGCCCCGACGCGCCGGCGGCGCGGAGCACGACGATGCCGTGGGCGACGTCGCTGGCCGCGATGGTGGCGTCGTAGCCCCTGCCGTCGGCGGCGGCGACCCGCAGCCGGGTGGCGCCGCGCACCGCGTGTGCCGAGGTGACGATCAGCCCGTCACTGCTGACCACGAAGCCCTCGGTCAGCCCGGTCGCTGCCCCCGTCGCGAGGGTCGCCGGGCTGACCGGCTGGGTGTTGATCGTGACCACCGAGGGCAGCAACGAGGTGGCCACGTCGCCGACCGACACGGCTCCACCGCCCGTATTGGTCTGGGTGATGACCCGCTCGACGGGGCCGAAGTGGCTGAAGACCCCCCAGGCGCCGAGGCCGCCACCGACCACGCCGATGCAGGCGCTGAGCACGACGGCGGCGAGCAACCTGGTACCCGAGGCGCGAGCGCCGGCTTCAGTCACTCCGCGCTGACAGGCGGCCGCGTCGAGAGGTAGCGGACGAGGCCGGCGGCGTTGCTGTGGAAGCCGTTGAGCACCTCGAACTTCTCACGCATCGAGTCGGGGACGCCGTCGGGCAGCTCGGCGAAGGCGTCGGCGAGGGCGGCGGCGACGCCCTCGATGTCGTCATGGGCACCCCCCCGCATGGTTCGGTCGGCGACGTCCACCCATTGGTGCAGCATCTCCTCCGCCTCGGCGAGGGTCTCGAGTGGTTGCTCGACGGGGCCGTAGTGGGTCAGGACCATGACCTCGGGACGGAGCGCGGCGAAGCGGCGCAGGCTGCTCACGGACTGCTCGAGGTCGAAGTCGGGCGGAGGCGTGGCCGGCCGGAGAACGCCGATGTCGGGCAGCTGGACGCCGACGGCGTCGCCAACGAGGAGTGTGCCGGTCTGCTCGTCGAAGACTGCATGGTGATGCTTGGCGTGCCCGGGCGAGTCGACCATGGTCAGGAAGCGGCCGTCGCCGAGGTCGACGCGGTGGCCGTCGGCTGCCGCCACCACGCGGTCCCCGGGCGTGGGCAGCATGCGGCCGTACAGGCTGTCGAGGTAGGGGCCGTACACGCGGGCCGCGCTGTCGACGAGCCGCGCTGGATCGACGAGGTGGCGCGCGCCGCGCTCGTGGACCACGACGGTGGCATTGGGGAAGGCGACGGCCATGTCGCCCACCCCGCCGGCGTGGTCGAGGTGAATGTGCGTGACGATGATCCAGCGCAGGTCGGCTGGACCCACCCCGGCCGCGGTGAGGGCCTCACGCACCGCCGCCACGCTGGTCTGTGAGCCGGTCTCGACGAGCGCGGGCTGGGCGCCGTCGATGAGGAAGCCGGCGGTCATGCGGTCCATGCCGCCGAGCAGGGTGTCGAGCTGGCGGATTCCCGGCGCGATCACGTCCACGCTCGCAGCCTATACAACCGGCGCCGCGTTCGGGCGTGCGCCGCAGCCGGTCAGGGGGAGGCGGTGGGTGTTGCCTTCGGGCTTGCGGTTGGTGACGCAGCGGCACTCTGCTGGAGCAGCGTCTGCAGCTGGCTGGTGTCCGTCTTGACGATGTCCTCGTACTTGCCGAAGGTGGTGAAGTCACCCTTCTGCAAGGCAGTCTGGGCGGCCTGCTCGTTGGCGAGGAGGTCGTTGAGCAGGGCCAGCTCCTGGCTCGTGAAGTTGGTCGTCGAGGGGGTCGTGCTCGGACCCGTTGTCGGGGGCGGCGTCGTGGTGGTCGTGCTGCCCAGGCCCGGGATCGGCGCCGTGGTGTTGAACAGGGTCTGCAGAGCCTGGGTGAAGGACGAGCCCTGTGCGACCGCGTTCTGGGTGCCGACGATCACCTCGTGCAGCTGCGGGAAGGCGGTGCCACCGGCACCACCGGAGGCGAGCACGTAGAGCGGGCGCACGTAGAGGAAGGAATCGTTGTTGAAGGGCAGGATGATGACGTTGCCGAGGATGACCGACGACCCGTGCTGGCTGAGCAGGCTGACCTCCGGGCTGATGATCGGGTCGGTGTTGATGTTGTTGTCGAACTGCAGCGGGCCGAGGACGTTGACGGAGTTGTTGAGCGGCACGGCGACGAGCTTGGGGTGATTGGTGGTGGTGTAGTCGGACTCCGCCGCCAGCCACGCCGTCATGTTGTTGGCGCCGCCTCCGCTCGAGCTCGCCGGCGAGAAGGACTGAAAGAGGACGAAGCTGGGCTGGCTGTCCCCGGGCAGAGTGACCTCGACGTAGTAGGGCTGCGTGTCCTGCTGCGAACCGTTGAGCTGCTGCTGGGCCACGCGGTACCGGTCGCTGCCGTTGAAGAACACCGAGGCGCTGCTCACGTGCACATTCGCGTACACCTGCGCCTGGGCGGTGAAGAGGTCCTCGGGATAGCGCAGGTGGCTGCGCAGGGTCGGCGTCATCGCGGAAAGCGGCTTGAGCAGGCCGGGGTAGATGGCGTTCCAGGCTGCGGTGATCGGCTCGTTGAGGTCGACCGCGTACAGGGTGATCGCGCAGGTGCGGGCGTCGACCACGGCCTTGACCGCGTTGCGCATGTACGACGAGCCGTTCTGCACGGCCGACTCGGGGAAGCGGTTGGTCTGGACGTAGGCGTCCGCGACGTAGTCCAGGTGACCGGTGCTGGAGTCGACGACCACGTAGGGGTCACCGTCGACGGCCAGGAACGGGGCGATGCTGGTGATGCGGTCCTGGATCTGGCGGTGTACCAGGACGCGGCTGTTGGCTGTGAGGGAGTTGTTCAGGAAGAGGTCGAGGGAGCCGAACGAGTCCACCGACACGGCCAGCTTGTCGAAGATGTTGGTGACCGGGATGCCCTGCATCTCCGCGCCCGCGTGGAAGGTGGCGTCGCCGCCGCCGCTGGGGTAGTCGAACTCGTTCTGGAGCGTTCCCGTCACCACCGGCTGGGTGGTGGAGAGGCCGCAGTAGATGCGCGGGTCGCCGGCGACGCCGTTGAAGTTGAGGCCGGGGGGCGCGTCCGCCGAGACCTGGGCCATGGGTTGCTGCCCGACGAGGACCTGCGGCTTGCCCTCGGCCGCCACGGAGTTGACCGACACCGCGGTGATCCCATAGCCGTGCGTGTAGTTCAACGCCGTGTTGACGAAGGACGCATTGGGGACGTCGTTCTCGGCGATCTCTCTTGGCCCCAGCATCACCTCGGTGTCGCCCGGCCCAGACGCTGCCGGGTAGCGGTCGACGGTGATCGTCGGGTATGTCTGATAACTGCGGCTGCGATCGATCTGCGCGAAGGTGTCAGGGAGCTGGCTGACGTCCTGGATGCGGACGTTGCGCAGGGTGCCGGGATCGGCGGCGAGGTCGGCGAGGCTCGGCGCCGCCACCGTGCCGAAGCTGCGCACGTCCACGTCGGACGGCTGCAGCGCCCACGCATAGCGGCTGGTGGCGAGGTAGTCATTGATCGACGGCGTCTGCGCCACCTGGGCGTTGGGGTTGACCGAGGCTCCCTGGTAGATGAGCGCGGGCACGCCCTGCACGACCCCGGACACGACCAGCCAGCCGACCAGCGCCCCCGCGAAGACGGCCGCGCTGGAGATGGGACGACGGTTGCGGCGCACCGCCACGAGCACCGCGGTGAGCACCGCGAGCAGGAGGGCCACCCATTGCAACACGCCGAGCACCGGGCGGGTGACATTGCGCTGGGTGGCGTCGAGGCCGACGAAGTTGTCGTGCTGAGTGGTGGCCAGGTGATACACGCCGAAGTGAGCGCCCAGCGCGGCCAGCACGAAGATGCCGACCAGGGCGACGCCGCCGTGGGTGACCGCGACGCGAAACCCGTCGGCGAATGTCCGGCCGGCGGGCGGCTTCACCGGCAGCGTCACCTCGGTGGGCGCGTTGTCCAGCGAGAAGGAGAAGGCGGCCAGGCCCACGGCGCCGATGAGCGCGACCAGTGCGATCGCCCAGAACAGCCCGATGATGTCGTCGATCACCGGGAGCGTGAAGATGAAGAACGAGTAGTCCATGTGGAACACGGGGTCCGAGGCGCCGAACGTCTGACCGTGAAGCCAGAGGAGGACGTCCTGCCACTGGCCGGCGAGGAAACCGCCCCCGGCGATGCCCGCGATCACCGCGACGCCAATCCCCGCCCAGAACGCGATGCGGCCGCCGTTGCGGTCGAGGTTGCGCGCCGCGCGCATCCAGCCGTAGATGCTCAGGGCCACGCCGCCGCCGGTGATCACCGCCCCGATGAAGAACAACGCGACCTGGGCGAGGAAGGGCGTCCAGAAGACGTTGGTGTGATTGACGCTCGCGTAGTAGAGGTAGCTGGCGCGGAGGCCGAGGAGCCAGCGCCCGAGCGCCACGACCACGATGATGACCCCGACGAGGATGCCGAGGATGCGCCGAAGCCGGCGCCTCGGCGGTGCGCCACCACCGCTGCGAACCACCCGCGGGCCGCGGCGGCGACGGAGGATCTCCTCGGGGTCGAAGCCGAATGCGCTCACTTGGCGCGGAGTGTAGCCCGCTGAGGACGATCGACCACCCCCTCAGGTGCCGGGCGAGAGCTGCCAGGCCGGTCGACGGCGACCGAAGTCCCTCTCAGCGCCTCTGCAGGAGGAGCCGCACGTCGAACGGGTCGCGGCGGCGGCGCACGCGGCGGGTGACCTCCGGGCGCACCTGGATCATGTAGGGCTCCTGCTGGCGGAGCACCTCCTCGATGGCGTCGGTGATGACCATCCCCTCGCGGATCGTCGGCACCCGCTCGCTGAGTGCCTCGGCCATGCTCGCCGTGACGATGGTCAGGTCGAGCTCGTGCGCCTGTTCAAGGATGGAAAGGCAGTCGTCGAGGCGACGCAGGCGAACGCGCCGTTCCTCGCCGGAATTGTCCAACTGAGCCATGCAGCGAAAGGTACCGCATGCGCCGTGATCCCGTCCGGCGCAGGTCCGCTCACACTGCGGCGGCGGCGCGCTTGCCGCGGCCTCTGACCGTCGGGGCCGGGTCGCGTGCCGGGGTCGCCCGAGCTCGTCGGGCGCTGGCGCGGTTGAGCAGGGGACGCAGGTAGTCGCCGGTTGCGCTGAGCGGCGCCGCGGCGATCTCCTCCGGCGTGCCCACGGCGATCACCTCACCACCGCCGTCGCCGCCGGCCGGTCCGAGGTCGATGACGTGGTCGGCCGTCTTGATCACGTCGAGGTTGTGTTCGATGACGATGACCATGTTGCCGGCGTCGACAAGGCGATGCAGGACGGTGAGCAGCTTCTCGACGTCGGCAAAGTGCAGGCCTGTTGTCGGCTCGTCGAGGATGTACACGGTGCTGCCGGTGTCGCGCCGGCTCAGCTCGGTGCTCAGCTTCACCCGCTGCGCCTCCCCCCCACTCAGCTGCGTCGCCGGCTGACCGAGGCGGATGTAGCCGAGGCCGACGTCCTGCAGGGTGCGCAGCTTGCGCAGGATCCTCGGCTGGTTCTCGAACAGGTGCGCGGCCTCGTCGACGGTCATCTCCAGCACATCGGCGATGCTCTTCTCACGGAAGAGCACCTGGAGTGCCTCGCGGTTGTAGCGCCTCCCCTTGCACACCTCGCACGGCACGTAGATGTCGGGGAGGAAGTGCATCTCGATCTTGATCATTCCGTCGCCCGCGCAGGCCTCGCAGCGCCCGCCGGCCACGTTGAAGGAGAAGCGGCCCGGCTTGTAGCCGCGCACCCGCGAGTCCGGAAGCCGTGCGAAGAGCTCGCGAATGTCCGTGAACATGCCCACGTAGGTGGCGGGATTGCTGCGCGGCGTGCGCCCGATCGGTGACTGGTCGACATCGATGACCTTGTCGACCGTCTGCAGGCCGTCGATGCCCGCGTGGTGGCCGGGGCGCTGCTTGGCTCGGTACAGGTGCTGTGCCAGGCGGCGGTAGAGGATGTCGTTGACAAGCGTGCTCTTGCCGCTGCCGCTGACCCCCGTCACGCAGATGAACGTGGCGGCGGGGAAGGCGACGTCGATGCCCTTGAGGTTGTTCTCCGTTGCCCCGCGCACCACCAGTTGCTTGCCGTTGCCACGACGGCGCAGCAGCGGGACGGGAACGGATCGCTGCCCGTTGAGGTACTGCGCGGTGATGCTCTCCGGCGTTGCCAGCACCTCCTCGATGGTGCCCGCCGCGACCACGTGGCCGCCGTGCTCACCGGCGCCCGGACCGACGTCGACGATGTAGTCGGCGGCGCGGATGGTGTCCTCGTCGTGCTCCACCACGATGAGCGTGTTGCCGATGTCGCGCAGCCGCTCGAGGGTGCGGATGAGCTTGTGGTTGTCGCGCTGGTGGAGCCCGATCGATGGCTCGTCGAGGATGTAGAGCACGCCCATGAGGCGGCTGCCGATCTGCGTGGCCAGGCGGATGCGCTGCGCCTCGCCGCCGCTGAGCGTGGCCGCGCCGCGATCGAGGGTGAGGTAGTCGAGGCCGACGTCATGCAGGAAGCCGAGCCTCTCGCGGATCTCCTTGAGGATCTGCCGAGCGATGAGCGTCTCGCGCTCACTGAGCTTGAGCCGCTCGACGCGACCCAGGGCGGCGACGACGCTGTGGCGGCACAGGTCCATGATGTTCATGCCGTCGACGGTCACTGCCAGGTACTCAGGCTTGAGGCGGCCGCCATCGCACGCAGGGCACGGCTTCTGCATCATGAGCCGCTCGATCTCCTGCTTGACCCAGTCGGACTCGGTCTCGCGGTAGCGGCGCTGGAGGTTGTTGACGACGCCCTCGAATCCGGCGTCGTAGCTTCGTGAGTAGCCGCTGTGGCTGACGTAGCGGATGCGCACGGTCTCGTCCTTGGGAAGCCCGTAGAGGATCAGCCGCTGCTCCTGTGCCGAGAGGTCCTTCCACGGCACGCTCAGCGACAACTTGAACTTCTTGGCGACCGTCTCGAGGACGTCCATCAACCACGACATCGACGGACCGCGCGTCCAGCCGGAGAGTGCGCCCTGGTTGATGCTCAATGACGGGTCGGGGACGACTGCCTCGGGGTCGACCTCCATGCGCATGCCGAGCCCGGTGCAGACGGTGCAGGCGCCGTGCGGGCTGTTGAAGGAGAAGTTGCGGGGCGCCGGCTCCTCCATGGATATGCCGCAGTACACACACGCGAAGTCCTTTGAAAACAGCATCTCCCCCAGTGGCTCGCCACTGGGGGGGCCCCCTTCGTCCAATAGGGGGGCGATGCGCCCCCCTCGGTCGACCGGCATAGCCGGATCGACCTCACCCCC
>Ga0208848_1000213_pt1 | contig 11250 bp, 12 predicted proteins | sample NGESurshal072012_2_FD_184455 | JGI IMG/M metagenome (GOLD analysis project Ga0208848, IMG submission 184455) | Arctic peat soil microbial communities from Barrow, Alaska - NGEE Surface sample 210-1 shallow-072012 (SPAdes) | ecosystem: Environmental > Terrestrial > Soil > Wetlands > Peat ... | reverse complement strand
ACGCCGGCTCGTGGAACGGCCCCGTCGACTGGAGCGCTCGCTGGCCAGGGACGCCGCTGCTCGCCTCGGCTCCGAGCGCCGTGGTGACATCCGACGGCTCCCAGCAGCTGGTCTACTGGCAGGACACCTCGGGGCACCTCCAGGAGGCCTGGTACGCCGGCTCCTGGAACGGCCCGTCCGACTGGTCGGGGGGCTGGAGCGCGGCGTCCTTGCTCGCCTCCTCCCCGAGCGTCGCGGTCAGGGCGGGAGGCAGCCAGCTCATCTTCTGGGAGGGCGGCAACGGCCATCTCTGGGAGACGTGGTGGGGAGGCGCGCGCAGTGCCCCTGTCGACTGGGCGGCGGTGAGCACCGGGTCCGGCCAGATGTCGTCCTCGCCAAGTGTGGCCATCGACGCGGGCGAAGAGCTCGTCTTCTGGCAGGGGCCGGCGAGCCAGCTCACCGAGGCCTGGTGGGGCGGGAGTCCGTGGACCGCGCCGGCGGACATCAGCGCTGCCGGCTCGCTCAACTGACCCGCCCGGCGAGGCTCAGACGGCGACAGCCTCCTTGGCGGTGACGCCTGCGAAGAGGTCGGTCTCGGGCAGGGTCACGGGGACCCGGGAGATGACCAGCTGGAAGGCCTCGGTGCCGAAGTGCTCGATCGTGACCGCCTCCGGGATGGCGAGCAGCGGCCAGTCCGGCCCGATCTGGCTGTGGTGCGCGACCAGCGCCTCGCGCTTGCGATGCACGGCGTTGCGGATGTCGACTGTGCTGGTGATCCACTCGTCCGGGGTCACGAAGGGCAGGTCCTCGGGGTTCTCGACGCCGAAGGGCGCCGGCCTGCCCGCCTCCTTGGCCAGGGCCGCGGCGCGCTTCAGGAAGGAGAGCGGGATCGACGTGTAGTACAGCTTCTGCACGCGCCACGGATCACCGGCGTCGGGATACATCGAGCGCATGTGGGCTGCCTCGACGGCGAGCAGGGTGATGCGGTGGGTCTGGATGTGGTCGGGGTGGCCGTACCCACCGACCCCGTCGTAGGTCACCACGACGTGTGGGCGGAAGCGGCGGATGTGCCCCACGAGGCGGCCGACCGCCTCGTCGACCTCGACCCTCCAGAAGGCGCCGGCAAGCTGGTTGGTGGGCTCACCCCACATCCCGGAGTCGCCATAGCCGAGGAAGTGCACCTCGTCGACGCCGAGGATGGCGCAGGCCGCCCTCAGCTCCGCCTGGCGGATCTCGGCGAGGCGTGGACGGGTCGTCTCCTCCGGCATGTCGTCGGCCACGATGGTCGCCAGCTTCCCGTCCGTGCAGCAGATGTTGGCGGTGCGGATGCCACGGTCGTGGCAGGTGGCGAGCAGCCCGCCCATGGTGATCGACTCGTCGTCGGCGTGCGCGTGCACAGACATCAGGCGCAGCTCTGCGGTCACCTCTCTTCCTCCGTCACCGAGACCGAGCGCATGACGTCGCCCTGGCGGATCTCGCCGACCACGTCCATGCCCTTGACCACCTGGCCGAAGAGGTTGTAGGCCTTGGCCAGCTTGTGGCGGTCGTCGACGGTGCAGATGAAGAACTGCGAGCCGTTGGTGTTGGGCCCGGCGTTGGCGCAGGCGACAGCCCCGGCGATGTACTCGCCCTGTACGGGCTCGTCATCCCAGCGATACCCGGGCCCGCCGCTCCCGGTCCCCTCGGGGCACCCGGCCTGGATGACGAAGTCGTCGACCACGCGGTGGAAGGTGAGCCCGTCGTAGAACCCCTGACGGATCAGGAAGACGAAGTTGTTGACGCTCTTCGGGGCCTTGTCCGCGTGCAGCGACACGACGATGTCGCCCTTGTCCGTGGCGATCGTCGCCGTGAATTTCTTGGCGGGGTCGATCACCTGCTCGGCGTGCGCATAGGATTTGGGCATCGCCTCAGTGTACCCGCTGGTCGGAGACGGTCCGACCGAGGGGTCACGCGATCGGAGTTGGCGCGGTGGTCGCCGGGGCGCCCGTGGCCGGCGGGGCGCCGTGCTTGGCTCCGTGCGCGTGGAGGAACTGGAGCGCGCCGCGGGCGTCCTTGATCAACTGCGTGCCACGCTCAGCCATGAGCGCTGCGATCCTGGTCTTGGCGACCGCCAGTCCGGCGGTCTCCTGGGCGGCCGTGATCCTCCCGGCGCTGACGGCGCGGTCGGCCAGCTTGGTGACCTGGGCGAGGATGCTGCTCTCGATCGCCGGGGCCTTTGCCCCCGCGATGTCGTCGACCGACTTGCCGGCCTCGAGCTGGCTGCGCACCGACGCGACGCTCTGCCCGGTGTCGCTGGCCAGCAGGCCGAGCGCGCGCTGGATCAGCAGCGCAGCCCGGGCGCCGGAGGTCTTGCGAGTTGCCGCCGAGGACGGCGCCGGCTTGGTCGCCCCCGCGGCTGACGATGCGGGAGCGGTGGTGGTGTGCTGGCTGGCCACGGCGTAGCCGATGCCTCCCCCGGCCGCGCCGAGCGCGATGGCCGTGGCGGCGACGGCCGGGAGGGCGTGGCGGCCGACCCAGCGGGCAGCGCTGCGGGTGAATGTCAACATGTTCATCTCTCTGCGTGGGCCTAACGGTGCCGGGTGATTGTCCGCCCCAGCCCATTCAGAGGCCTGAGCCGCCGCTGAGAAGTGGGTGCCCCTGTGGAACGCGCCGATCGGCTGTGGAAAGGGTCGGCTAGAGTAGCGACGCCCTTTCGCACGCCCACGCAGGAGTGCCGATGAACGTCGTCGTCTGTGTCAAGCAAGTGCCCGACCCCAACTCGCCGGGGCGCCTCGACCCCTCGACCCACAACCTCCGCCGCGACGGGGAGCTGGTCCTCGACCCCGGCGACGAGTTCGGAGTGGAGGCCGGTCTCCAACTCACCGAGAAGCATGGCGGGGAGGTCACGGTGGTCAGCATGGGCCCCGAGCGAGCCCTCGACGCCGTGCGCAAAGCCCTCGCCATGGGCGCTTCCCGGGGGGTCCTGGTCTGCGACGACTCGCTGGCAGGCTCGGACGCGCTCACCACCGCCAAGGTCCTTGCCGCTGCGATCCGCAGGCAGGACTTCGACCTTGTTCTCACGGCGACCGAGTCGACCGACGGGTACACGGGCGTCGTCCCCCAGATGCTGGCGGGACTGCTCGACATCCCCGCCGTGACCTTCGCCAAGTCGGTGTCGTACGACGGGGAGGTCATCCGCGTCGAGCGGCAGACCGAAACGGGGATCGAGGTTGTCGAGGCCAGGTTGCCGGTCGTGATCAGCGTGACCGCGGGGGTGAACGAGCCCCGATACCCGTCCCTCAAGGGAATCATGGGGGCCAAGCAGAAGCCTCTCGACCGCCCCTCGCCCACGGACCTCGGCTTCGACGCCGGCGGTGGGGCCTCGGCCGGCCCGGCGATCACGGCGGTCACGGCGGCACCCGAGCGCGCCGCCGGTGAGATCGTCCGCGATGAGGGCGAGGCCGCCGCCCGGATCGTCGAGTTCCTGGCCGCGCGAAAGGTGATCTGAGATGACGGTTGCCCTGACCTGGGTGTTCTCCGAGATCGTCGACGGCAAGCCCATCCCCGCAGTTCTTGAACTGCTGACCGCGGCCCGCTCCCTCGGCGGCGCCGTCGAGGCCGTGGCGCTCTCGCCTGATGCGGAGGCCGCCGCCGCGGTTCTGGGCGAGTACGGCGCGACCACTCTTCTTGCGGGCACCGATGCCGCCTACGCTGAGCTCCTCCCCGGTGGGCCCGCTGCCGACGCCATCGCGACCCTTGCGGCTGAGCACCATCCCGACGTCGTCCTCATCGCCGCCACGTACCTGGGCCGCGACGTTGCCGGCCGGCTCGCGGCCAAGCTCGACGTGCCCGTGGTCGCCAATGGCCTGGGTGTGGAGACGGGCGGTGGGCTCTCGGTGCAGTCGTCGATCTTCGGCGCCACCCAGGATGTCACCACCACCTTTGGGCAGAGGAAGCCGGCCATCGTGCTGCTGAGGCCCAGGTCCGTCGACGCCGAGAGCTCGGGCGGTGGGCCGGCCACGGTGGTGGCCGTGACCGTCGAGATCGCCGAGCAACACCGGTCGGTGAAGGTCGTCGAGCGCCGAGCCGAGGAGGCCTCGGGACCGAAGCTCGAGGAGGCTTCGATCGTGGTCAGCGGCGGCCGAGGGCTTGGCGACGCCAAGAACTTCGAGCTTCTCGAGCAGCTCGCCGGACTCATCGGAGGCGCCGTTGGGGCCAGCAGGGCGGTGGTCGACGCCGGCTGGGTGCCCTACTCCATGCAGGTCGGCCAGACCGGCAAGACGGTCAAGCCGTCGGTCTACATCGCCTGCGGCATCAGCGGCGCCATGCAGCACACCGTGGGCATGAAGGGCGCCCAGACGATCATTGCCATCAACCGCGACGCGGATGCCCCGATCTTCAAGCTGGCCGACCTCGGCGTGGTCGGCGACGCCCTCAAGATCCTCCCTCAGGTCATCGAGCAGATCAAAGCCCGCAAAGCCTGAGGGGCGGGGACCGTGTCCCGGCCCTGTTTAGTCAACGACCGAAATCCGCAACAGTGGTCTGTTGACGGCGAGGCGCCGGTATACTCGCGCAGCCATGGACGACAAGGTCATTGTCGATCTGCTCGGTCAGGTCGGCAATCTCTTCACCTCCAGCCTGGAGCTCAAAGAGACGATCGACTTCATGCTGAAGGCCGCCTCGGACCTCGTGGCCTGCGACGCCGCCACCGTCTTCCTCCTCGACGAGAATGGCACCAGCCTGAGCGCCATCGCCACCTTCCCGTTCACAGAATCGGTCGCACAGGTGGCCACGTTCGAGCTTGGTGAGGGCATTGTCGGATGGGCGTCGCAGCGACGCAAGGTTGTGTCAGTTGTCGATGCCACCAAGGACAGTCGCTTCAAGAACCTGCCCATGGCCCACGCCCCGCGCAGTTGCCTGGTGATGCCACTGCAGTCCCCGCAGCGCCTGGTGGGCGCGCTCACCATGGCCCGACGCGAGGTGCGGCCATTCACGTCGGTCGAGCAGGCGCTGATGCAGGTCATCGCCAACCAGGCGGCAATCTCCATCGACAACGCGCGGCTGCACGAGCGCCAGACCGTGCAGCTTGCGCAGATCGCGGAGCAGAAGCAGGAGCTGGAGCGGAGCTACGCGCAGATCAACGAGATCTCCCGTCTGAAGAGCGAGTTCCTCGCCAACATGAGCCACGAGCTGCGCACCCCGCTCAACGCGATACTCGGGTTCAGCGAGATCCTCAAGGACAACCTGGTCGCGCTCGAGGAGGAGCAGCGCCACGAGTGCCTCGAGAACATCCACACCTCGGGCAAGCACCTTCTCGAACTTGTCAACGACGTGCTCGACCTCAGCAAGATCGAGGCCGGGCGCATGGAGTTGAGCTACGACGACTTCTTCGTCAACAACGCCGTGCGCGAGGTGCACAACGTCATCCGTTCGCTCAGTGAGCGGCGCGACATCGAGCTCTCCATCGAGGTCGAGCCCCACGACCTCATGGTGCGGGCCGACAAGAGCAAGTTCAAGCAGGTGCTGTACAACCTGCTCAGCAACGCCATCAAGTTCACAGCCCAGGGCGGCAAGGTGTGGGTCGCCGCACGCTGCGACGACTCGGAGACGCTGTGCGTCTCCGTTGGCGACACCGGTGTGGGGATTCCACCGGAACACCACGAGCGGATCTTCAACGAGTTCTACCAGGTGGACAGCGCCACCACCCGGCAGGTGGAGGGAACCGGACTCGGCCTGTCGCTGACCCGGCGCATCATCGAGCTCCACGGCGGAACCTTGAAGCTGGAGAGTCAGGTGGGCACCGGCTCGGTGTTCACCTTCAACCTCCCGTTGGCGGGTCTGCAGGCCACCAATGGCCACCGCCACAACCGCATCCTTCTTGTCGAGGACAACCGCAGCAACCGCGAGCTGGCCACCATGGTGCTGAGCGGCAACGGATTCGAGGTGGACATCGCTGTCGACGGCAACGAAGGTCTGCACAAGGCGCGGAGTTCCCCGTACGATCTCGTTCTGATGGACATCGAGCTCCCGGGCATCGATGGCCTCACCGTGACGCGCATGCTCAAGTCTGACCCCAAGACCTCGTCGATCCCCATCATCGCCCTCACCGCCAACGCCATGAAGGGCAACGAGCAGGAGGCACTCGCGGCCGGCTGCTCGGGTTACATCTCAAAGCCGATCGAGGTGGCGAACTTCGTGCAGAGGATCGCCACGTACCTGGAGACGGAGGCCTCATGACAGGAGCCGGAAAGACCATCCTCATCGTCGAGGACGACGCCCCCAGCCGGGAGGTTGTCAGGCTCGCGTGCAGCGCCCAGAACCACACGCTCATCGAGGCCGCCAACGGCGTCGACGGCCTGGCGGCAGCACGCGAACAGAACCCTGACCTGATCATCCTCGACATCAACCTTCCCGGCATGAGCGGCCTCGACGTGTGCCGCCGGCTGCGCTCCGAGGGCTCGCGGGTGCCGATCATCATGCTCACCGCCAAGGCCGACACGATCGACGTCGTGGTGGGCCTCGAGCTCGGCGCCGACGACTACGTCACCAAACCTTTCGAGGTTCGCGAGTTGATGGCTCGCATCGGGGCGCACCTGCGCCGCAGCGAGATCTCCTCGCAGGAGCAGCCTCGGGACCGCTTCGAGTTCCCCGGACTGACGATCGACCTGGGTCGCCGTCAAGCCTTCCGCGACAGCGAAGAGGTCATGCTCACGCTCACCGAGTTCAACCTCCTGGCCCTGCTGGCGTCGCGCCCAGGACAGGTCATGAGCCGCGGCGAGCTGCTCCGTCGCGTCTGGGGGTACGAGGTGGAGATCGAGACCAGGACAGTCGATGCCCACGTGTACCGGCTGCGCAGGAAGATCGAGCCAGACGCCGAGAAGCCGACATACATCCACTCGGTGCCCGGGATCGGCTACCGCTTCTCCGGGTAGAGCAAGCACGCCCCAGCCCAAGGGAAACAGCCCTCCGGCTGTTCCGCGCCACCGGCGGCTCAGGCGGCGGTCAGTAGATGTAACCGGTGATGCTGCGGAAGTCTGCCGAGGTGATCGTGCGTCGGTCGACGCGACCCCAGCCGCCGCCGTTGGCGTAGTAGTTCATCTCGGAGACGATGAAGCTGCCGTCAGTGTTGACCTGCTCCACGTACGCGACGTGGCCGAACCAGCCGGTGTGGAACACCGCGAGCGAACCCATCACCGGCACATGCCCCTCGGGGCGGATGCCGTTGGCGGCGTCGAACCACACCCAGGCGTTGCCGGACCAGTTCACGTTGCGGCGCACCGCCGCGTAGTAGGTGCACTGCCCGTAGGGGAACCCATCCGGGAGTGAGGTGTGCGCCTCGACGATTGACGGTACCCCTCCCGGGGTGCGCGCGAAGTAGCGACCCACCAGCGACCCCCCGGGAGCTGCGGTCAGCGGCACCTGGAGGTAGCTCCCGGCGGCTCGGGGTGTGTCCCTGGCCAGCGCGTTGTAGTCGAGCACGACACGCGGATCGAGGCCGAGGCGTTTGGCGAACGCACCGGGCCGCTCGTTGGGGAGCACCGGCACCAGAGCGCCCGCGCCCGGGGGGAGCAGGAGCGATGTCCAGGCCTGCGGCTGGGCGCCGGCGCCGAGACCGTTCGCCCAGCGGATGGCGGAAACGTCAGAGTGGTTGGCGACGGCCAGCGACTCCACAGTCTGCCCAGGGCGCACCACCACGCTGAGGGCCGGCCGCGCGGCGATCGGGGGAACGACCGCCGGGCGCTCGATGATGGCGCTCAGGATGATGTCGCCATTGGGCTGGGGGGCGGTGATGACAGCGGCCACCGTCGAAGGGGCACGGGGCGCCAGCACGGGCAGCAGCACGGCCGCCAGCAGCACCCACGCATGCCGGATGAGTCGATGTCGGCTACCGCGAATGACCTGCCCTCCTCCCGGGAACGCCCTACAACCCTGAACGCTCACGGCACGTTGACGACACATCCCCCAATGGTCCGACCGCGCCGGACGCTAACAGAAGCCGGCCGTCCTCCGTCAGCCTCGAACCCGCGCGTGCCGCCGTCCAGGGCAGTCCCACACTGACGCTAAAACTGATAGCAATACTGTTGCATAGAGTGCTACCATCCCGGCCAATGAGAAAGTACAAGCCCGTCGAATTGCCGCTCAAGAATGTGCCCACCCAATTCGCGCAGGAGCACGCCGTATGCCCCAACTGTCTCGACCGCGAGGCGGGGGTGATCGGCAGACTGGGCTTGCGACTGGTCTTCAAATGCCAGCTCTGCCGGGTGCGATTCCACCGACCGACAACCATGGTGGGCATCGTCTGACGCGGCGCTGACCCGGCGCCGGCTGCAACACTTGCGGTCGTGTCCGGATCGCCGCCGATCGACCTCGCCACCACCCGGCGGGGGGAGGTCGACGAGGCACTGATCCGCGGCCACGTCGTCGTGGTCGACGCATCAGGCCTCGTCGTTGCGGCGGCCGGCGACCCGGGCGCGATCACCACGCTGCGGAGTTGCGTGAAGCCACTGCAGGCGCTGCCCTTCGTGCGCGACGCCGCCGACGAGTTGAGCGTGTCCGACGAGGAGCTGGCCGTGGCCTGCGCCTCCCACAACGGCGAGTCGATTCACGTGGAGACGGTGCTACGACTCCTCGGTCGCGTGGGGCTGGCCGAGGAGGCGCTGAGCTGCGGGCCTCAGCCGCCAATGGACGAGGAGTCGTGGAGGGCCATCCTCGCGCAGGGACGGACCCCAGGCCGCGTCCACAACAACTGCTCGGGCAAGCACGCCGCCATGCTCGCCGTCTGCGTGGTCCGCGGCTGGCCGGTCGACGGCTACGCTGCCGCCGACCATCCGCTGCAGCGCGCCATCAGGCAGGTCATGGGCAGCTTCGGCGAGGTCGACCTGGACGTCGCACCATCGGGCATCGATGGGTGTGGCCTGCCCACCGAGGGCGTCCCACTGAGCGTTCTCGCCCGGATGTTCGCGGCAGCCACCGCGGACGCGGGCTTCCGCCGTTGCCAGGACGCCATGGCGGCGCGGTCCTACCTGGTGGCTGGACGCGGCCGCTTCGACACCGCGCTGCTCGCGGTCTCCGGGAGCGTGCTCACGGCCAAGGTCGGGGCCGCCGCGGTATGGGTTGCGGTCCGCCGGCCGTCCGGGCCCGCGCTCGCGATCAAGCTCGAGGCGGGCGATGGGACCGCTCTGCCGGCGATTGCCCTCGCCGCGCTCGGCGGCCTGGGCTGGCTCGACGACGCAGCTGTCGAGGACCCCCGGCTGGCCGGGTTCCGGCACATCGCGCTGCGCAACTGGGCGGGCGTGGAGGTGGGAAGGGTAGCCGTCGCGCCCGGCTGGGTCGAGCGCCTCGCAGGGTGAGAGCACGGGGATGCGCGCTGCGTCACGCATGCCGGGAAGACGGGCGGGGCGGTGGTAGAGTCGGCGAGAAATGTTGACGTCTATGTCAATGCGTGGTGAGGTTGGCGCGATCGCTGCCAGTGGTGACTGCCTCGACGCGGGCTCTGGACATGCCTGACGCCAGCCACGTCGGGCGCCGCTACGAGGCTCCGGGCCAGGTCGTCGACGCCGCCGCGGCTGAGGCGTTCGCGAAGGCGATCGCCGGGTCAGACGAGGTGTACGTGCCCGGTGCTGTGCCGCCGACGTACGCCGCCGTCTACTGCCTCTTCCCGACGCTCTACAAGCTCTTCGCCGATGCCGAGGTGGGCGTCAACCTCGCTGGGCTGGTGCACGGCGAGCAATCCTTCGAGTGGCCCATGCCGGTGCGTGGCGGTGACGTCATCGACGCCTTCGCGGTGATCACCTCCGTCGAGGACAAGCGCGGCATGACCTTCCTCACCATCGGCCACGAGGCCTCCCGGCAGGATGGCGAAACGGTGTGTCGCGGTCGCTCGCTGATGATCATCCGATGACGGTCGCGGTCGGCGACGAGATGACCCCCCTGGACAGGACGGTCACGCAGGAGCAGGTCAACGCCTACGCCGACGCGTCCGGTGACCACAACCCCATCCACCTCGACGTCGACTTCGCCCGGTCCGTGGGCCTCCCCGGCACCATCGCACACGGCCTGCTCGAGATGGGCATCCTCACCGAGGCCGTGGCCCGCTGGTCTGGAGGCTTCGACAGGGTGGTGTCGGTGTCCTGCCGGTTCTCCAGGCCGCTGCTCCCCGGGGCGACGATCACCTGCTCTGGGCGAGTCACCGATGTGGACGACGCCACCGGCATCGCCTGCTTGGAGCTCAGCGCTCTTTCGAGCAGCGGCGACCGCCTGCTCACCAACGGCCGGGCGACGGTCCGGCTCCCACTCTAGAGAGGACCAGACATGGGGTTCGACTTCAGTCTCACCCAGGAGCAGGAGGAGATCCGCCGGCTCGCCCTCGAATTCGCGGTCAACGAGATGCGCCCGGTCGCTCCTGAATACGATGAGAAGGAGGAGACCCCGTGGGCGGTCATGCAGAAGGCCCACGACCTCGGCCTCGACGCCGCCAGCGGGTTCCCCGAGGCGTACGGCGGCGGTGGCATCGACCTGATGACCTCGCTCATCCTGACCGAGCAGCTCTCCTGGGGCGACGCGGGCATCGCTGTCTCCATCAACGCCTCAGGCCTGGCCGGCGCGGCCATCATCGCCATGGGTACCGAGGAGCAGAAGAGCAGGTACATCGGCATGATGTGCGACCCCGCAGCACTGCGCATCGGGGCGATGGGGCTGACTGAGCCCAACAGCGGGTCGGACTCCATGGCCCTGGAGACCGCCGCCACCAAGGTGGACGGCGGGTACATCCTCAACGGCACCAAGCAGTTCTGCACCAACGGCGGCATCGCCGACATCCAGGTGGCCTTCGTGACCACGGACAGGGCGGCCGGGCCTGCCGGCATCGCCGGCTTCGTCATCGAGAAGGGCACTCCGGGTATGAGGCAGGGCCGCAAGGAGAAGAAGCTCGGCGTGCGCGCCTCGCACACCGCGCAGGTGATCTTCGAGGACTGCTTCGTCCCTGAGGAGGCGCGCCTCGGTTACGACAGCAAGGGCAACGCCAGCGGCCCGGGCGCCGTCGGCGCGCTTCTCATGCTCGAGGCAACTCGTCCCCTCGTTGCCGCGGGGGCGGTGGGGATCGCTCGTGCTGCGTACGAGTTCGCCCGCGACTACTCCCTGGAGCGCCACGCGTTCGGCAAGCCGATCGCTCGCCACGAGGCCATCGCCTTCAAGCTGGCCGACATGGCGACGGACATCGACGCGGCATGGCTGCTGACCTTGCGCGCCGCGTGGATGGCCCAGAACGGCGTCCCGTTCGCGCGCGGCGAGGGG
>Ga0208848_1000211_pt1 | contig 11281 bp, 4 predicted proteins | sample NGESurshal072012_2_FD_184455 | JGI IMG/M metagenome (GOLD analysis project Ga0208848, IMG submission 184455) | Arctic peat soil microbial communities from Barrow, Alaska - NGEE Surface sample 210-1 shallow-072012 (SPAdes) | ecosystem: Environmental > Terrestrial > Soil > Wetlands > Peat ... | reverse complement strand
AATCCGTTCGACATCGCAGGAAAGAATAATTCCGGCATTGACGAACTCGCCGCGCTCGACGCGCGGGACGACCCGCACGATCGCATAATCATAGGTGCGAAGATCGTGCACGCATCGCCTCCCGTACGAAAACCTCGGAGGATCGCATCCGCAGGGTGAAAAAATTCAGATACGCCTCTCGCTGTGCCGCTTTACCCGCAAACCCTGCGTCCTCCGGCAGCCAGGCGTCGGGAACCAGTCGGACGATGCCCGCCAACTTGTCCGGTGTCAGCACCGCCGGCATCCGCGCATCGACCTCGGCAAGGGCACTCGCATACTCGAGCAATACATGGTCCTTGATCAAGGCGAATGGGCTCGCCGCGTGCTGATCGCGGCCGTTCCACGCGTGATGAAAATACAGGGACGCGCCGTGATCGATGAGCCAGAGGCGGCGGTGCCAGATGAGCATGTTGACATTGCGCACGGTCCGATCGACGTTGCACACGAACGCATCGAACCAGACTATGCCTGAAGCCAACTGTGCATCGGGCTTAAGCACGAGCGGATCGAAGATGACGGAACCCGGCAGATAGTCCAAGGCGATGTTGAGTCCGGCGCTTGCGCTGATCAGACTTTGTATTTCGGGGTCGGGTTCGGTGCGTGCCAGCTCCGCGGGCAATTCCACAAAGACGATTTCCGGCACCGGGAGTCCCGCCAGCCGCGCAATTTCGCCGGCAAGAAATTCTGCGATCAGCGCTTTGGATCCCTGCCCGGCGCCGCGGAATTTGAGCACGTACAAACCATCGTCATCGGCTTCAATGATGGCCGGCAGCGATCCTCCTTCCCGCAGCGGAGTGACGTAACGGCGGGCGGCGACGGTTCTGATCGCCGGTGCCCGATCGGCTCCCGCCATTAGTCGGCGGCCGCCACGCGCAGTCGGCGGACCGGACGCCTTGCCCCCACCGCCGCCTGGATTGCCATGGCAATGTCATACTGATTGCAAGGCTTTGCCAGCCTTAAGATTCCGAGCGACTGGGCGTCCGCCGCAAGCTCCGCGTAGCCGGTGGCCAGAATCACCGGCAGCCCGGAATATTTTTCCTGGATCGATTGCGCGAGTTGCAGGCCGGTCATACCGGGCATGGCATGGTCGGTGATCACCACATCGACATCGATCCCCGCGGAGAGTTTGACCAGAGCTTCCGCGCCCGAATGCGCCTCGATCGGCGTATGGCCGAGATCCTCGATCAGCGCCGAGATTCCCGTCATCACCAAGAGGTCATCGTCGACGATGAGGACCCTGCACGGTCCGATGTGGGGCGCCGCGGCGAGCTGCGGAACATCGCCGGCCGCCTGCACCGCTGTCGTGGCCGCGATCGGCAGCCATAATTCGAGTGTGGTGCCCACGTTCGGTTGACTGGCGATGCGCAGCAATCCCCCCGATTGCGCAGCGAGTCCATGAACCATGGACAAACCGAGCCCCGTTCCCTTACCCGGCCCCTTGGTCGTAAAGAAAGGTTCGGTGGACTTGGCGAGCGTAATCTCATCCATGCCGACCCCGTTATCGGCAATTACGATGCGCACATAGTCGCCGGGTTGGAGTGCCGCTTCCGTGGCGACGACACTTTGCGTGGGCTGGGTCGCCGAAATCGTCAGCGTGCCGCCGGCCGGCATGGCGTCGCGCGCGTTGAGCGCCACGTTGAGCAGCGCCAGTTCCAGTTGGTTGGCATCCACCAGGGCCGCCGGCAATGCGTCTTGAAACTCCGTCTGTAGCTCGACGCCGGGTCCCAGCGCGCGCTCCAGCAATTCCTTCATGCCGGCCACCAGTTGCGGGAAATCGACGGCCTCCGGCTTGAGCTCTTGCCGGCGCGAGAATGCCAGCAGCCGCTGCGTCAGCGCGGCGCCTCGCTGGGCCCCTTGCACGGCATTTTGCAGCAAGCGATGGCTTCGAGGGTCGTCCGGCAACCGCTTTTCCAGCAAGCTCAAGCTGCCCAGAACCGCCATCAACAGATTGTTGAAATCGTGCGCGACGCCGCCCGTCAATTGCCCGATGGTATCCATCTTTTGCGCTTCGAACAGCTGCGCGAGCGCAGTTTCCCGCTCCCGCGTCCGTTCCTTGATCCGCAGTTCCAACTGCTCGTTGAAACGCTGCAGCTCGGAGGTTCGCTCGGCAACGCGATTCTCGAGCTCTGCATTGAACCGCTCGAGCGCACGGGTCTTGCGGTACAAATCCACGAACACCTTGACCTTGGCCCGCATCAACTCGGGAACCACGGGCACCGGCACGTAATCGACTGCGCCGAGTGAATAGCCCCGCAGTTGATCGGGGTAGGTCATCAGGATGGCCGAAACGAATATGATGGCTGTCGTGCGGAAACGCGGATGCTCGCGAATCATGGCCGCGAGCTCAAAGCCGTCGAGATCCGGCATGCACACGTCGATGAGCACGAGGGCGATTTCATTCTTGAGCAGAAAATCGAACGCCTGACGCGCCGACGACGCTTTCAGGAGGTTTTCGCCGATCTCTTCCAAGATTGCTTCGTGGCTCAGCAATTTGGCGTGCTGGTCATCGACCAGCAAAATGTTCACTCGTTCGGGCGCATTCATTTTTAGTTTCGCCTTACCGATGCAGCCACATACGCAGCGCCGACATTAGTTGATCGATGTTCACCGGTTTCGCGAGATAGTCGGAGGCCCCGGCCTCCAGGCATTTCTCGCGGTCTCCTTTCATGGCCTTGGCCGTCAACGCCAAAATGGGCAACCGCCGATAGTCCGATTTGGCCCGAATCGCCTGGATGGTTTCGTAGCCGTCCATTCCGGGCATCATGATGTCCATGAGCACAATCGCTACATCGGAGCGCGAAGTCAACACCGCAAGCGCTTCGCTGCCGGTGGTCGCCGTCAATACTTCCATGCCCCGCCGCTCGAGCACGCTGCTCAACGCGAAAATATTGCGCGTATCGTCATCCACCAGCAGCACTGTGCGCTTCTGCAGATCCTCATCCGAGCTGTGCAAACGCTGCAGCATGCGTTGTTTCGCGGGCGGCAGATCGGCGACGACCCGGTGCAGGAAGAGCGATGTCTCATCCAGCAGCCGTTCCGGCGATTCGACGCCCTTCACGACGACGCTGCGCGCCAGGGTGTGCAATTTGGCATCCTCGTCCGCGGACAGCTCGCGGCCTGTGAACACCACCACGGGCACGTCGCACAATGCCGCGTCATCGCGGATCTGCTCCAGCACTTCGAAGCCGGACATATCGGGGAGCCTCAAATCCAGCACGATGCAATCGGCAGGCTCCTCGCGCAATTTCGCCATTGCCGCCGCTCCGGTGTCCGCCGCAATGATTTCGATGTCCGTATGACTGAGAAGTTCCGACACGCTCTTGCGCTCGGCCTCGTCATCCTCGACCAGCAGCAGACGCTTGCGGCGCGGCGCGGCATAATCCTTGATGCGCCCGAACGCGCCTTCCAGCCCCTCGGGAGTCGCGGGCTTTTGCACGAACGCGAACGCCCCGCGCGCGAGCCCATGGTGGCGATCTTCGTCGAGGGTCACTATTTGCACGGGAATGTGCCGGGTCGCCGCATCCTGTTTGAGCTGACTCAGAACCGTCCACCCCAGCATGTCCGGCAGAAAAATGTCCAGTGAGATGGCCGTCGGCAGGTGTTCGCGCGCCAGGGCGAGCGCCTCGGCTCCGCGCTGCGCGACCAGGACCTTGAATCCCTGCTCCTTGGCCACGCCCACCATGATGTTTGCATAGTGCGCATCGTCTTCGACGATGAGCACGATACTGTCGCCGGCCTCCAGCTCATTGCGATCATCCAGGATCTGCTCGACCTGGCGCTCCGGCGCGCGCAACGCCGCCACTCGCGCCGCCGCGGCGGATTGCGCTTCGTCGGCGCCGCCGGCTGCCGACTTCGCACCACCCAAATAGGTGAGCGGCAAGTACAACTTAAACGCGCTGCCCTCGCCGGGCGTGCTGCGCAGCTGAATTTCTCCGCCCAGAAGATTCGCCAGCTCGCGGCTGATCGCGAGACCGAGCCCCGTGCCGCCGTACTTGCGGCTGGTGCCTGCGTCCGCCTGCTGAAACGCTTCGAAGATGATGCGCTGCTTTTCCGGCGGGATGCCGATTCCGGTATCCGTCACCTCGAAGGACACCACCGTGGGCGCATGCCGCAGCGTGGGGTGGTCGGCGTTCCAGCCGCTGGCCGCGGGCGCTACCGTGAGCTTCACGCCGCCCTCGGCCGTGAACTTGAACGCGTTGGACAGCAGATTCTTCAAGACCTGCTGCAAGCGCTTCGAATCGGTGATGATGCTGCGATCCAGATTCGGTGAAATCACCACTTGGAATTGCAGGCGCCTGTTCTCCGCCTCGTGACGGAACGGCCGCGCGATCATCTCCAGCAAGTTGCTGAAATACACCTCTTCGGCATCCACCGACACGGTGCCGGACTCGATCTTCGACAGGTCCAGAATATCGCTGATGAGGTTCAGCAGGTCGGTGCCGGCGCCGTGGATGGTGCGCGCGAACTCCACCTGCTTGCCGCTCAAATTGCCGTCCGGATTTTCCGTCAGCTGCTGCCCCAGGATGAGTATGCTGTTGAGCGGCGTGCGCAGCTCGTGGGACATGTTGGCGAGGAACTCCGACTTGTACTTCGAGGTGAGTGCGAGCTCCGTAGCCTTCTCTTCGACCGCCCGGCGCGCCTGCTCGATTTCCTGGTTCTTGGCCTCGACCTCGACGTTGCGGTCCGCGAGCTGCTGCGCCTTCTGTTCCAGCTGCTCGTTGGTCTGTTGCAGCTCGCGCTGCTGGGTCTGCAGCTCGGTGGCAAGCTGTTGCGACTGCTTGAGCAAACCTTCGGTCTGCATGGTCGCCTCGATGGAATTGAGCACGATGCCGATGGACATCGTCAGCTGCTCGAGAAACGACACCTGCAAGGCGGTGAATGCCCCGAGCGAAGCGAGCTCGATGACCGCCTTTACCTGACCCTCGAACAATACCGGCAGCACGATGACGTGGCGCGGGCGCGCCTTGAACAAACCGGAGCGGATCGGCATCACGTTGCTCGGAATATCGGTGATGAACAAGCGTCGCGCGTCGCGCGCGCATTGGCCTATGAGCCCCTCCCCCAGCTGCAGCTTCTCGGCATAACCGTCGACCGCGTCGCCTGCATAGGCCGCCAGCAGCTTGAGTCCCTGTGCGGCACCCTCTGCCTCGACCTGGTAAATGACCCCGTGCTGCGCCTCGACCAGCGGCGCCAGTTCCGAGAGCATCATGCGGCCCACGGTCGCGAGGTCGCGCTGCCCTTGCAGCATGTTGGTGAAGCGCGCCAGATTGGTCTTGAGCCAGTCCTGTTCCGTGTTGCGATCGGTGGTCAGGCGCAGATTCCCGATCATCGTATTGATGTTGTCTTTGAGTTCCGCGACCTCGCCGCGCGCCTCCACCTGCACCGAGCGGGTCAAGTCTCCCTTGGTGACCGCGGTGGCGACCTCGGCAATCGCGCGCACCTGAGTGGTCAGATTCGCCGCCAACAAGTTCACGTTGCCCGTCAGGTCCTTCCAGGTTCCCGCCGCGCCCGGCACATTCGCCTGTCCGCCGAGCCGGCCTTCGACGCCCACTTCGCGCGCCACCGTCGTCACCTGATCGGCGAACGTGGCGAGCGTTTCCGTCATGTTGTTGATGGTCTCGGCCAATGCGGCAACCTCGCCCTTGGAGGCGACGGTGAGATTCTGTTTCAGATCGCCGTTCGCGACCGCCGTCACGACTTTGACGATGCCGCGCACCTGTTCGGTCAAGTTGGCGGCCATGACATTGACGGTGTCGGTCAGGTCCTTCCAGGTTCCCGCGACGCCCGGCACCTGCGCCTGCCCGCCGAGCCGCCCTTCGGTGCCGACCTCGCGCGCCACGCGCGTGACCTCGCCGGCGAAACCGTTCAGCTGGTCGACCATGGTATTGATCGTGTTCTTGAGCTCGAGAATTTCGCCCTTGACATCGACCGTGATCTTGCGCGACAGGTCGCCGCGCGCAACCGCCGTGGTGACTTCCGCGATGTTGCGCACTTGAGTGGTGAGATTCGCCGCCAGCAGGTTGACGTTGTCGGTTAGGTCCTTCCAGGTGCCGGCGACGCCGGGGACCACGGCCTGCCCGCCCAAGCGCCCGTCGGTGCCGACTTCACGCGCCACGCGCGTGACCTCGCCGGCGAACGAACGCAGCTGGTCCACCATCGTATTGAGCGTTTCCTTCAAGAGCAGAATTTCACCGCGCACGTCGACCGTGATCTTGCGCGACAGGTCGCCGGTTGCGATGGCGGTGGCGACCTCGGCGATATTGCGCACCTGGCCTGTCAAATTGGACGCCATCGAGTTGACGTTGTCGGTGAGATCCTTCCACGTGCCCGCCACCCCCAGCACCTGTGCCTGGCCGCCGAGCTTGCCTTCGGTGCCGACCTCGCGCGCGACGCGGGTCACTTCTCCCGCAAAGCCGTTGAGCTGGTCCACCATGGTATTGATCGTGTTCTTGAGCTCGAGGATTTCGCCCTTCACGGCCACGGTGATTTTGCGCGACAAATCGCCGCGCGCGACGGCCGTCGTCACTTCGGCGATGTTGCGAACCTGGCCGGTGAGATTCGAGGCCATGGAATTGACGTTCTCGGTCAGATCCTTCCACGTTCCGGCCACTCCGGGCACGTTGGCCTGTCCGCCGAGCTTGCCTTCGGTACCCACCTCACGCGCCACGCGGGTGACTTCCGAAGCGAAGCGGTTGAGCTGGTCGACCATCGTATTGAGCGTTTCTTTCAGCTGCAGGATCTCGCCGCGCACGTCCACGGTGATCTTGCGCGACAAATCGCCGTTGGCGATCGCGGTCGAGACTTCCGCGATGTTGCGCACCTGCGCCGTGAGGTTGCCGGCCATCGAATTCACGGAGTCGGTCAGGTCCTTCCACGTGCCCGCGACCTCGGGCACCTGAGCCTGGCCGCCGAGACGGCCTTCGGTGCCGACTTCGCGCGCGACCCGCGTCACCTCGCCGGCGAACGACCGCAGCTGGTCCACCATCGTGTTCAGGGTCTCTTTCAACAGCAGGATTTCACCGGACACCGTGACCGTGATTTTCTTCGACAAGTCGCCCTGCGCCACGGCGGTCGCGACCTCTGCGATGTTGCGCACTTGAGCCGTGAGATTGCCCGCCATCGAATTCACGGAGTCGGTGAGGTCCTTCCACGTGCCCGCCACACCCTTGAGCTGCGCCTGGCCCCCGAGCTTGCCTTCCGTGCCGACCTCGCGCGCCACGCGCGTCACCTCGCCCGCAAACGCATTCAGCTGGTCCACCATCGTGTTGATGGTGTCCTTGAGCTCGAGAATCTCGCCTTTCACGTCGACGGTGATCTTCTTCGACAAATCGCCGTTGGCCACCGCCGTGGTGACCTCCGCGATGTTACGCACCTGGCCCGTGAGGTTCGAGGCCATGGAATTGACGTTCTCGGTCAAATCCTTCCAAGTGCCGGCCACGCCGCGCACGTTTGCCTGGCCGCCGAGGCGCCCTTCAGTGCCGACTTCGCGCGCCACGCGCGTCACCTCGGACGCAAACGCATTCAGCTGATCTACCATCGTATTGATGGTCTCCTTGAGCTGCAGGATCTCGCCGGACACGGTCACGGTAATCTTCTTTGCCAAGTTCCCGTTCGCGATGGCGGTCGAGACTTCGGCAATGTTGCGCACCTGCGCCGTGAGATTCGACGCCATCGAATTCACGTTGTCGGTCAAATCCTTCCAAGTACCGGCTACGCCGGGCACTTGCGCCTGGCCGCCGAGGCGCCCTTCGGTGCCGACTTCGCGCGCCACGCGCGTCACTTCCCCGGCGAAGGCATTGAGCTGGTCCACCATGGTGTTCATGGTTTGCTTGAGCTCGAGGATTTCGCCCGACACGTCGACGGTGATCTTGTGCGACAGATCGCCGCGCGCGACGGCGGTCGTCACCTGCGCGATGTTGCGCACTTGAGCCGTGAGGTTGCCGCACATGGCGTTCACCGAATCGGTGAGGTCCTTCCAGGTACCCGCGACTCCGGGCACCAGCGCCTGGCCGCCGAGCTTGCCTTCGGTGCCCACTTCACGCGCCACGCGCGTGACCTCGGAGGCGAAGGAGCGCAGCTGATCCACCATCGTGTTGATGGCTTCCTTCAACTGCAGGATCTCGCCGCGTACGTCCACCGTGATCTTTTTCGACAGGTCGCCGTTTGCGACGGCAATCGTCACTTCGGCGATGTTGCGCACTTGCGCGGTCAAATTCGACGCCATCGAGTTGACGCTTTCCGTCAGATCCTTCCAGACGCCGGTCACCTCGCGCACCTGGGCTTGGCCGCCCAGCTTGCCGCCGGTGCCCACCTCGCGCGCCACGCGGGTCACTTCCGAGGTGAACACGCTGAGCTGCTTGATCATCGTATTGACGATGTTGGCCGAGCGTAGGAACTCGCCTTTGAGCGCGCGCCCGTCCACATCCAACGGCACGGTTTGCAGCAAGTCGCCGCGCGCCACCGCGGTCACCGTTCGCGTGACCGCAGTCGTCGGCCACAGCAGGTCATCGATCAGCGTGTTGATTGACGATTCCATGTCGGACCACGCACCCTCCGCAAGACCGAAGCGGACGCGCGTGCGGGTCTTGCCTTGCCGGCCAACGACCTCGCCGACATTCTCGAGCTGTTGTGCAATGCGCTGATTCGCGGCAACGATGGTGTTGAATGCGTCGCAGATCTTTCCCGCAACCCCGACCTGGGAACCCGGCAAGCGCACGGAAAAATCGCCGGCCTGCATGGTGCGAAGCACATCCAGCAATTGATTCAGATTGAGTTCCGCGCCGCTTTCCTGTGCGCTCGCGCCGTTACCTTTCCGGCGCCGGGCGACAGTTACGTTTGGGTCCATGCATTAGCTCCACGCAATAAGCGCGAATTATAGTTTGAACGCCGACATCATCCCGGATAAATGTTGGCAAACAGAATATGAAAAGTCCATTGTCTGAAGGAGTTAACAGTGCGCTTGTAATTGTTACAACGCAAATGACGCGTCACGGGCCGCCACAGCATTGTGACCGTTCCGCGGCAGTCGGCCGCCCCTCTGGAATCGCCGGCCTCATAACCAATCGGTAGTTTCATATAGCCAGCGGCTATTCGACTAACAGCCTCTGCACGCCTAGGTTAGGGGAGTCCTCGAAGCTGGAGCTCATACATGGCGGAAATCGCCGAACGATCGCATTCTCGCCCCTCCATTCGCCCTTCTCCCTGGAGCGAATTGGTCCGCAAAGACGACTGGTGGGCCATTTGGATCGGCTTGAGCCTGGTGGCGGTCGCCATCGCCTTGTTCGCCGGCGGCGGCAGCATCAAGTGGATAGCGGTGGCTCCGCAAAAATGGAGTCATTTCGCGGACGTCGGCGCGCAGCTGCGCACCCACGGGGGGCAATATGCAGCGCTTTTTCTGCTATGGGCCGTTTCACTGGGGCTCGGCGCCGCGGCGCTCGGCATCAAGCTGTCCCGCTTCCTGCCCGCATTCCTGGTGCTTTACGCCGCGGCGGGCGCCATCTATTTTCTGGGCCTTTGGGATCTGGCGGCTCATTATAATTTGGAGCCTCCGCTGGTGGCGCTCGGATTGGGCTTGATTGTCTCAAACACGATTGGCACGCCGCGCTGGCTCGAGCCGGGTCTGCGGGTCGAGTTCTACATCAAGACCGGCATCGTGCTTCTGGGGGCGGGTCTGCCGCTGACACTGATTGCTTGGGCCGGCCCGGTTGCCATCGTGCAGGCAGGCATCGTCTCCTTGGTCACGTTCGGGGTCATCTATTTCACCGCCGTGAGATTAGGGCTCGACCGGCGGCTCGCGGCGACCTTGGGCACGGGCGGTGCCGTGTGCGGCGTATCAGGTGCCATTGCCGTCGGCGGCGCAGTGGGCGCAAAGAAGGACCAGGTGTCCGTCGCGATCTCGCTGGTGGTGGTCTGGGCCATCGTGATGATTTTCGTGTTGCCGCTGGTCGCGCGCAGTCTGCATTTGCCGACCGGGGTGGCGGGCGCGTGGATAGGCACCTCGGAATTTGCGGATGCCGCCGGTCTCGCGGCGGCGCAGACCTATGGCGGCTATGCGGGCAATGTGCCGGGTATCGCGGGCAACGCCGATGCCGCGGTCAGCGCATTTACCCTGATGAAGGTCATTGGCCGCGATGTGTGGATCGGAGTGTGGGCTTTCATTCTGTCGCTGATCGCCACCACGCGTTGGGAACGGACCCAAGTGCAGGGCAGGCCGGATGCCGCCGGCTGCCGCCATTTCAACGCGGAGCCGCTCGATATCGAGGCAGCCCTTCCGGGCTTGTCGAGCTTGAGTTCCGCGTACGCTGCAGTCCGGTCAAACGACGGGATATGCGCCGTGCACAATCGTTACGTCGCCGCCTCCAGCATTTGCGCCGGCTATTCGGTCCGGCCGGCCGCGGAGCTCAAAGCGCTTCGACCTCGACCAGGCAATCATAGAACGTCGGCGCCCTTCCCATATCGGTGAGGGTATCGCTGCTGGTGAGCTCATTGGCGTTCTTGCCGTCGCGGGCGAGCTTCTTCCACCAAACCGACAAGCCCACGACGACCCCGCGCCGGGCTCGATCAGTGACTCGTGCGCGCAGTTCGAGGCTGCCCCGGTCATTGAACACGCGCACGTAATTGCCCGCGATCACGCCGCGCGGCGTCGCGTCGTCCGGGTGGATGTCGAGCCATGGTTCGCCTTCGGTGGCGCGCAGGCTCTGTACATTGACGAACGAACTATTGAGAAAATTTCGCGCCGGCGGCGAGATCATCGCCAGCGGATAGCGGATCGCCGCCGCGCTGCGCGTGTCTTCCCGAGGCGCGATGTAATCAGGCAAGGGATCCAGGCCGAGCGCCTGTGCGCGTTCCGAGAAAAACTCGACTTTGCCCGAGGGCGTGTCGAAACCACCGTCGGCAAATCGCGCCACCCCTTGAGCGGGCCCTACCCGCTGCCAGCCCGCGGCGCGCACGGCGTCGAAATCCCAGTCCTTCGCCACCGCGGCCTGAGCGATGGTTTCGTCCGAATCGCTGAAGCACGGCTCGGCAAACCCCATGGTCTTGGCCAGCAAGCGGAATATTTCGGAATTGGGTTTGCATTCGCCCAACGGTGCAATCGCGGGATTGTTGGCCACCATGTAGTAGTGGCCGTACGGTTTGACGACGTCGAGGTGCTCGAGCTGGGTCGTGGCCGGCAGCAGGATATCCGCGTAATCCGCGGTGTCGGTCTGAAAGTGCTCGAGCACGACGGTGAACAGATCCTCGC
>Ga0208848_1000210_pt1 | contig 11312 bp, 9 predicted proteins | sample NGESurshal072012_2_FD_184455 | JGI IMG/M metagenome (GOLD analysis project Ga0208848, IMG submission 184455) | Arctic peat soil microbial communities from Barrow, Alaska - NGEE Surface sample 210-1 shallow-072012 (SPAdes) | ecosystem: Environmental > Terrestrial > Soil > Wetlands > Peat ... | reverse complement strand
CGGACTAACCGGGACTAGCCTTTGGCGACGTCCACCTGGATCGTGTGGTTTCCGCTTGCCCCGCTCGGATAGCTCGGTGCGCTCTGCTGGTCCTGCTGGGTGCCCGAACCGTCGGTGGCCCGCACCATGAGCCGGTAGGCGCCCTCGCGGGGCGGCGTCCAATCCGCCTTCCAGAGCACCCAGGTCAAGCTCGAGAGGGGCGCGCCGAACGGAGCCACATTCCAGGTCGCCCCGCCGTCGGTGCTGAACTCGACCTTGCTGATCCCGCGCGTGCCGGCGAACGCCACGCCCGCGAGCGAGACTGGACCGAGCTTGATGAGGTCGCCGTCTTGAGGCCCGTCGATGCGCGCAGTGGTCTTGATGATGGCGTTGTGATCCCATCCTTGCTGCTCCCAATAACCGCCGCTTTCATGGTTCACGAGCGAGATGCTGTCGAGCCACTTCGGACCTTTCATCCCGTAGTGACCCGGGATGATCATGCGGGCGGGAAAGCCATGGATCATCGGTAGGGGCGCACCGTCGAGCTCATAGGCGACGATGATCTCCGGAGCGCCCTGGACGAGGGTCATCGGCAGGCTTTCCGTGTAACCGTCTCGGGCTGTGAACGCGACCCACGTACCCTGCGGCTTGGGGCCTGCCATCGCTAGGACGTCGCGCAATCTCACGCCGGTGAAGCTCCCGGTGCTCATCAGCTCGCCACCAACGTTGTTGCTGATGCACTCCATCGTCACGTACTCGCTGGCGCTAGGCAGCGCTTTGAGGTCGGATAGCGAAAGTCGCATCGACCGGTCCACCATGCCGCCGACCGTGAGGCTCCAACCCTGGGCATTGATCGAGGGGTCGCCGCTTAAGTTCTTCGAAACGTAATAGAAGTTGTCCATCGGCGTGATCTCGGGCGACGGTCCTCGCACGCCGGCTTCCGGCGGGTTGAAGATCGCCTGGTACCAGCCCGGCAGAAGCCGGAATGCAAGCACGCCGATGCTGATGGCGCCGATCGTGATGGGCAGCGTCCCCAGCAGTCGCCGGCGGCCGGGATCCACGCTATCCGCCCCCCCCGTGTCGCCGCCCAGCTGCAGCACGACGCTGTAAACGGCGAAAAGCGCACCCCAGATCAGCGGCGTGGCCGGTCCGTCGGCGAGGCCCAAGAAACCCGCGCCGCAAAGCGGCAGCAGGATGGCCGCCACGACCAGCCAGCCGATGCCGGCGAACGTAAGCGCCAGGTATTGGGTGTGCCAGCGCAGGCTGGCGACTGCCCACCCGGCGCCGAGCACGCCCAGCCCGACGATCATCGCGACGATCAATCCGAACTCTTCGACAACCTTGCCGGCGTGCTGGAGGTTGTCGATCAGGAACCCGAAGACGAAGCCGGGCATGATCGAAAGCAGCGGCTGGTTGAGCAGCTGCGGCAGAGTTCGAAGCCCGAGCAGCAGGTTCGCCAGGTACATGAGGGCGACGAACGCCAGCCCGGCGATCGCGCCCCAGCCGAACCCGCGAAGCGCCGCCTGGCGGCCGCTGAGACCAGTCATCACAAATGCTTTACCCGCAGACGATACGGCGCGGCGCCGGAACGCCCACTTACCGAAAGCATGTTGCCTGCTGATAGCATCGGGGGACGCCTATGCCCGCCCCTATCGGCGCGGAAGACCTCTATCGGTTTCGCTGGATCGATCACATCCGGTTGAGTCGCGACGGCGAACGCGTGGCATATCAGCTTGGATGGGCTGATGCAGATTCTCGACAGAACCGAAGCCGTGTCGTGGTTCGGCGGCTGCTCGAGTCTGAGCCGATCGAGCCCACCGGCGGCGCGCGACGAGACCATTCGCCGGAGTGGTCTCCCGATGGTCGTCATCTAGCCTTCATCAGCCGGGTCGGTCCGGCGGATCAGCTTTTCGTGCTCGACCTGGCGGCCGGAGGCGAGACGCGGCAGCTGACCTCGATCTTGGAAGGCGTCGCGAGCCCGCTCTGGTCTCCCGACGGAAGCAAGATCGCCTTCGTCGGCACAGTGGTTTCCGACCCGGAAACGGTCGTGGACGACCCGCGGCCCCCAGAAAGCAAGGAGCAGGTTCGGCGCGCACCGGTCGCCCGCATTGCGCGCCGGCTTGACTACAAGCACGACGGACAGGGTTACGTCGATGGCAGGTATCACCACCTCTTGGTAGTGTCGGCGGCGGGCGGGAACGTTACGCAGCTGACGGACGGCGCATGGGACGTCACGGGGTTTGACTGGTCCCCGGATGGGACCAGGTTGGTCGCGTCCGGAAACGCCGAGCCCGGCGCCGACCTTCTGCGCGAGCTGAACCTTTATGTCGTCGATCTCGCGGGCAACCGGCAGCGCCTTGGCGGCGGTCTCAACCTGGGCGCGCCGGCCTGGTCGCCCCGCGGCGATCTCATCGCCTTCATCGCTCCCAACGGCCTGGACGCTGGGCTCCTCGAGCGATTGTGGATCGTGCCGCTGACAGGCGAGGGCCCGCGCTGCCTGACCGCCACCTTCGACCAGGCGGTCAACGACAGCCTGATCACCGACATGCGCGCCGGTCACGGCAGCCGTCTCCGCTGGTCCCCAGAGGGAGACCGTGTCTACTTTGTCGCGAGTGGCCCCGGCGTGACCGGTGTGTACTCGAGTGACCTGGAGGGCAATGTCCGCCAGGACGCCGGCGGCCAGCGTCGGATCTTCGATTTCGACATCGGTTCTGGAGTTCTCGCTTTCGCCGCATCCGACCCGAACAGCCCTGGTGAGCTCCACATCCTGACCCAAGGAGCCGAGGCGCGCCTCACCGACCTCAACCCGTGGCTGCGCGACCGCTACATCGCCCAACCCGAGCGCCACCAGTTCACCGCGCCGGACGGGTGGATGATCGAGGGCTGGGTGCTGAAACCCGACGGCCTCGACGCGGGCAAGCTGCACCCCCTCGTGATGGAGGTCCACGGCGGACCGCACGGTCAGTACGGTTGGGCGTTCTTCCACGAGCTGCAGGTCCTCGCCGGCATGGGATACGTCGTCGTGTGCGTCAACCCGCGCGGATCTGACGGTTACGGGGAGCGCTTCCGCCGCGAGGTCGTCCGCGACTGGGGCGGCAAGGACTATGCCGACCTGATGAGCGCGCTCGACCAGGTCATCGAGAGCACCGGCTACGTCGATAAGAATCGCATGGGAATCGGCGGTGGCTCTTATGGCGGATACATGACCAACTGGGTGATTGGGCAGACCGATCGCTTCTCCGCGGCGGTCTCCATGCGCTCGATCTCGAACCTGGTCAGCGAATACCCACAGCACGACATCGTGCTCTGGGGCACGCTCGAGCTTGGGCCTCCGCCGTGGCCTAACCTCGACGAGCTCTGGAAGCGATCGCCCATCCGGTACGTCCAGAACATACGGACACCGCTTCTGCTGACATGCGGCGAGATGGACTTACGCTGCGCCATCTCGCAATCAGAAGAGCTGTTCGGCGCAATGCGCCTTTTGGGCAAGACAGTCGAGCTGGTTCGGTTTCCCGAGGAATCGCACGACCTCTCGCGCAGTGGCAGGCCGGACCGTCGCGTGGAGCGTTTGCGCCGCATCGCCGGCTGGTACGAGCGGTTCCTCGGCACAGCGGCGACCGATCGCGTCGCCGAGGCCGAAACGCAGGTGCTCCCGATACCTGTGTTCGCGACACCCGAGATGCCGGCGGCGATCGAGCCACAAACTCACCCCGAGCTCCAAGAGACGGCGCTGGCGGTTGTAGCCGAGCCGGAGACGACGGCCACCATGGTCCTGCCGACGCTGGCTCCGGCCGATGCGGTCGCAGAGCCTCCAGTAGCGGAGGTCGCCGAACCCGAGGCCCTCCCCGACCTGCCAGGGCTAGAGCCCGTGGTCGACGCCGGTGCGGAGCCCGAACCGGTGGTCGGACCGGAGCTCGATCTGGCGGTCGCGGCAGCGGAGCCCGAACCCGAACCCGAACCCGAACCGGAGCCTGAGCTTGAGCCTGAGCCTGAGCCGGTGGCGGCGGCGGAAGCCGAACCCGAACCAGAGCCTGATGCCGTGGTCGCCGCGGAGCCCGAGCTCGAACCCGAACTGGAACCTGAACCCGAAGCCACGGCCGCCCCGGAGCCCGAGCCAGAACCGGCATTTGAGCCAGAACCTGTGATCGCCGCGGAGGTTGAGGCCGAACTCGAACCTGAGCCGGAGCTTGTGGTCGCCGCGGAGCCCGAGTTCGACCCCGAGCCGGAACCCGTAGTCGCCGCCGAGCCTGAACCCGAGCCGGAACCCCTGGTCGCCGCGGAGCCGTGGATGCAGGCTGAGCAGCCACCAGATGTCGAGGCCGAACCGGAGCCCGACCCCGTCGTCATGGCGGTCGAACCTGAGGCGGACGCCCCGGCGGCTCAGGTCGCACCTCAACCCGCGGAGGCCGACGCGGTCAGGTCAACGATGGTTCGTTGGCCGGGGAGCACCTCGCCGGGCAACGGATCACCCTCGGCTCAGCCGGAGACCTTCGAGGAGGCGACGTCGATCATCCCCGCCTGGCGGCACTCCGACTCTTCCTCGGATTCCAAGCGAACCGTCTCGCTCCAGGCGGTGCCTCTCGAGCAGATCACGTCCGGCAGTGGCTTCGCTGCGCTTTTGACGTTCGAGTCAGGACCATTTGCGGGTCGCATCGTGGCGCTGCCGAGCCAGATGGTGAGCATCGGCCGCGCGCCGGACAACGAAGTTGTGGTCGGGGACCCGGCGACCTCCGGTCACCACGGCAGGATCGATGTGCGGAACGGCTTCTTCTGGATCAGCGACCTCGGGAGCACCAACGGCACGCTGGTCAACGGCGAGCCTGTGATCGAAAAGCAGCTGTCCGACGGCGACATGATCGCCATCGGCCAGAACACGATGCGCTTCTCCCTGGAGTCGTAGACCTAGGACGACGCTGCGAGCTGCGTGCACACCCCAGCTGCTTCTGTCAGCTTGGCGGTGAACTCTTCGACGTCGGGGACGATTCCCGGATCGGCGGTCAGCCCGAAATAGGCGTCGCCGTTGTAAGAGACGATCGCCACCCCGAGGCCCATCGACGGGTAGAGCGGAGCGAACGGCCACACCTCGAGCAGCTGCGCGCCGCCTGAGTACAGGGGGAACTGGGGGCCCGGGACGTTCGTCACGTTGATGTTGGCGCCGGCCTGTGGGTTCGACATCAGGCGCCCGGCCAGGACGAGCAAACTCGGAGGCGCCCAGTCCGCCAGCCCGGCGAGCTTGTCGGCGGCGACCGCCTGCTGCGTGCGCTTCAGGTCACCGGTCGTCACCTTGATCCGGCGCAGCCGCTCCTCGATGGTCAGGTCGCCCGTCGGCAGCTCCAGAACCATGCCGCTGATCTGATTGCCGAGGCGGCCGCGCCCGTCATCACTCCGAACGCTCACAGGGCAGAAGACGCGGACCGTTGCAGGCACAGCCTCCCCGCGACCTTTGAACCATCGGTGGAGGCCCTCTGAAACGACGGCGAGCACCGCGTCGTTCACGGTGCAGCCGAACCGGTCCTTCAGGGTTTTGAAAGTCGCGAGTGGAACCTTCAGCCCACGACCTGTGCGCTGCGTCCCGAGCTTGCGATTGAAGAAGAGGTCGCGGCGAGGCATGACCATCGTGCCGCTCAACTTGAGCAAGCTCGTCCACGGCAAGAGCCGGGTGCGCCACACCGCGGGCAGCCTCGTTCGCTCCGATTGACGCGTCGCGCTGAAGTTCCAGAGCATCGGCCTTATCAGCTGCCAGTTCGATGGCTCCGGTCGTGCCTGCCAGCTGTCAGCGGGCGGCTCTGGCGTGTAGCCCTCCGGATTCGGGTCGAGCAGCAGCGTCAGGATGTCGACTGAAGACACACCGTCGACCATCGCGTGGTGAGCGCGGTTCACGATCACCACCCGCCCGCCGCGCAAACCCGTGACGATGGTCATCTCCCACAGCGGCCGCCTCATGTCCAGCGGGCGTGAAAGGATTCGCATCACCAGGCGCCTGAGCAACGCACCGTTGCCAGGTGGCGGCAGCACCTCGCGGCGGATGTGCGCTCCGAGGTCGAAGTGCGCGTCGTCAACCCAGACCGGATGCGCGATGTTTCCCGGCACGCGGTGGATCCGCTGCCGGTAGCGCGGGACGAGGTGGATTCGCTCTCTGACGGTCTCTTCGACTCCGAGGGCACCGCGCCCTCCTGGCAGTCTCGAGCCACCCTCGAACACGTAGACCGTGCCGATGTCGAGCGGCGCTTCGGCGCGCTCCGCGTAGAGAAACCAAGCGTCGCGCGCAGACAGAGGTTCGTAGTAGGGCTTGTCAGCCATTCGAGTCGATGGTCCCGAAAGCCACGGCGCCATCGTAAGCGCCGGGGGCTTTTGGGCCGATCGCTTCGGTGGTCGAGGTCTGGCGGTACCCCGTGAAGTCGATCGCCGGCGAGAGCCTGAACTCGTGCATGTTGTGCCATACAGGCCGGTAACCTTGTGCCGGCGGCTGCTGTCTAGCCGGGCGCGCTCAGGGCGCACTTTCCAGATAGTCAATAGGAGCGAACATGGCGGTCAAGGCGTTCTCGAGCGATTGGGCAGAGCAGTTCAAGGACGAGGTCAACAAGTCCAGCGTCTACAAGGTGGCGGCGAAGGGATGGAAGTGGACCGTCGGGCTGGTCGTCGAGGCTGAGCCGGACAAGCATTTCCCGGAGTCGCTCGGCATCGTGATGGACCTTTTCGACGGGGAGGCTCGCGACATCACCGTCGGGCCGGCGAGCGACGCACAGAAGTGCGCCTTCGTGATCACGGCTCCATATTCGCGCTGGAAGCAGGTCGTGATGAAAGAGCTGGACGCGACGAAAGGGATGCTCCAGGGCAAGCTCAAGCTCAAGGGAGATCTGCCGACCATCGTCCGCTACACGAAAGCGTCGCAGGAGATGACCGAGTGCACGACCCGGATACCGGTCGAATGGCCAGACGAAAAGTAAAGGCCGCACCAAAGAGGGCTGGGCTGGTCGAGTATGCGAGCAAGGAACCCAGCGCCTTCGCGGAGATGCTCGGTGGCCTGATCGAAGCCAACGTTCTGGCCAATCCAGGAAAGCAGAAGGACTTTGACACGCTGGTGGCGCGAGTTGGCATCTGGGTCACCGACATCGACGAGGGGGTGACCCTGGTGTTCGACGGCGGCAAGTTGAGTGTTTACAACGGCCTCGAGCCCCGGCGCACGATCACGATCCGCGCGGAGGCCGAGACGGTCATGAGCCTGAGCAACCTCACGATCGGGCTCTTCGGCATGCCGGTGTACTACAACGACGTTGGGAGAGGAGTCGCCTTTAAGCTCCTCCGGGGCAAGCTGCAAATCGAGGGTCTCGTGGCGAATATCGCGACCCTCAACCGCGTGACCCGGATCTTCTCGGTCCAGTGATAGGCGAGTCCGGTCGTCCCCACCCCCACCCTAACCTCCCCCTGAAGGGGGAGGGGCAGCAACATTGAGCACGCCGACTCGGATCCACCACATCGGCGTCGCCGTCGCCGATCTCGACGAATCGATCCGGCTTTACAGCAACGGGCTGGGAGCGCAGCTCGTCCATCGCGCGACCAATGAAAAGGAGGGGCTCGAAGCGGCGTTCCTGCGTGTCGGCGACGGGGAGATCGAGCTGATGTCGGCGCTGCGCGAGGACTCGCCCGTGGGGAAGTTCGTGGCCAAGAGAGGTCCGGGGCTGCACCACGTCGCGTATGCCGTGGCTGACCTCGACGGCGCCCTCGCCGAGGCTCGGGCCGCCGGCCTCGAGCTGATCGACAGCGAGCCCCGCGTCGGAATGCACGGCACGCGCATCGCGTTCATCCACCCCAAAAGCCTGGGTGGCGTCCTTACGGAACTTGTGGAAACGTGACCGAAATGCAAAACGACAGTGGCCTGCCGCTCAAACCCGTGTACTCGGTCGAGGACCGGCGCGCCGAGGAGCCGCTTCCCGGCCACTTTCCCTTCACGCGCGGCATCCACAAGGACATGTACCGCGGACGTCTGTGGACGATGCGGCAGTACGCCGGGTTCGGTACCGCGGCGGAGTCGAACAAGCGATACCAGTTCTTGCTCAAGCAGGGCCAGACCGGCCTCTCGGTCGCGTTCGATCTGCCCACGCAGATCGGCTACGACTCCGATGACCCGATGGCAAACGGCGAGGTGGGAAAGGTGGGCGTCGCGATCGACTCGCTCGAGGACATGGAAGTTCTGTTCAAGGGCATCCCGATGGATAAGGTGTCGACTTCGATGACCATCAACGCGACTGCTTCCATGCTGCTCCTGCTCTATCAGCTGGTGGCCGAAAAACAGGGTTGTCCTCCCGAAAAGATCACTGGCACCGTGCAGAACGACATCCTCAAGGAGTACGCGGCTCGCGGGACGTACATCTTTCCGCCCCAACCTTCGATGCGCTTGGTCACCGACCTCTTCGCCTACTGCGAGCGCAACCTGCCCAACTGGAACACGATCTCGATCTCCGGCTACCACATCAGAGAGGCCGGCTCGACCGCGGCTGAGGAGATCGCGTTCACGCTCAGTCACGCCATCGCGTATGTCGAGGCGGCGCAGGGTGCCGGGCTGTCGGTGGACGACTTCGCGCCGCATCTCTCTTTCTTCTTCGCCTCTCACATGGACTTCTTCGAGGAGGTGGCGAAGTTTCGGGCCGCCCGGCGGATGTGGGCGCGCATCATGCAGGATCGTTTCCACGCGAAAGACGAGCGGTCTCTGGCGCTGCGTTTCCACACCCAGACCGGCGGCGTCACGCTGACTGCTCAACAACCATTGAACAACGTCGTGCGGACGGCGCTCGAGGCACTGAGCGCCGTACTGGGAGGCACTCAGTCGCTGCACACCAACGGCTTCGACGAGGCGCTCGGCCTTCCGTCGCAGAGCGCGGCCGAGCTTGCGCTGCGCACCCAGCAGGTGATCGGTTACGAAACATCCGTCCCTCTGGTCGCAGACCCGCTCGGCGGGTCCTATTACGTCGAGAATCTCACCGACAGGGTGGAGGACGAAGCGCAGACGATCATGGCTGAGGTGGACGAGCTTGGCGGTGCGGTGGCATGCATCGAAAGCGGCTGGACGCAGCGGCGCATCGCCGACAGCGCGTATCGCCTGCAGCAGCTTGTCGAGTCGGGTGAGCGCGTCGTGGTGGGAGTCAACCGCTACATAGAGACCGGCGCGGCGGCGGTCGAGATCATGAAGATCAGCCCGCGCCACCAGGTTGCTCAGGCACGGGCGCTCAAGCGTTTGCGGGCTCGGCGATCGGAGGTGGTCGTCGAACAGCACCTTGCCGAGCTCGAACGCGCCGCGCGCGGGACGGACAACCTGATGCTTCCTCTCAAGGCAGCGCTGGCGGACTACGTGACGATCGGCGAGTGCTGCTCGGTGTTGCGTGCGGTGTTCGGCGAGTACCGGCCCGGGGAGGCGGCGTGACCGCCCAGCAGGACCGCTGATGGGGTCAACGCCGCGGCGTCGGAAGGTCGATCCGCTGAACCAGCTGCGCCAGCGTAAATACGAGGCCGGGCACGGCGACGCCGAAGCCTTCAACCGGCAGCACGCCAAGGGCAAGCTGACGGCGCGGGAGCGGATCACCCGACTGGTCGACCGCAACTCGTTCGAAGAGATCGACATCTTCGCCACGCACCGCGCCTCGGGTTTCGGCCTCGAGACCAGGCGGGTGCCCGGCGACGGGGTGGTCACGGGCATGGCCAAGATCGACGGGAGGGACGTTGTTCTCTTCAGCCACGACTCATCGGTCTTCGGCGGGTCGCTCGGCGAGGTCTTCGCCGAGAAGGTGATCAAGGTCATGGACCTGGCGCTGCGAAACCGGATTCCGATCATCGGGATCAACGACTCCGGCGGCGCCCGGATCCAGGAGGGGGTCGTCTCGCTCGCGGGCTATGCGGAGATCTTCTGGCGCAACGTTGAAGCCAGCGGCGTCATCCCACAGCTGAGCCTGATCCTTGGCCCGTGCACTGGTGGCGCCGTCTACTCGCCGGCGATCACCGATTTCACGTTCATGGTCCACGAGGTCGGCTACATGTTCATCACCGGTCCGGAGGTGATTCGCGTCACCACGGGCGAGGATGTGACATTCGACTCGCTCGGTGGCGCCGAGGTGCACAACGTCAAGTCGGGTGTCGCGCATTTCCTGGCCGAATCGGAAGACGAGTGCTTCGCCCAGGTGCGCCGGCTCTTCAAGTACATTCCGCAGAGCTTCGACCAACAGCCTCCCGTCGTCGTGGCGACCGACGACCCGGAGCGCGCAGCACCGGGCCTCGCCACCATCATCCCCGACAATCCCAAGGAGCCTTACGACATCAAAGAGGTCATCGGGATGGTCGTCGACCACGGCGATTTCCTCGAGGTCCAGCCGTACTTCGCGATGAACATGGTGGTCGGTTTCGCGCACCTCGATGGTCATCCGATCGGCGTGGTCGCCAACCAGCCGAAGGTCATGGCGGGAGCGCTCGACATCAACGCCTCGGTGAAGGCCGCGCGCTTTGTTCGCTTCTGCGACGCGTTCAACATCCCGCTCGTGACCTTTGTCGACGTCCCGGGCTTCCTGCCCGGCACGGCGCAGGAATATGGCGGGATCATCCGCCACGGCTCGAAGCTCCTCTACGCCTTCAGCGAAGCCACCGTGCCCAAGCTCACAGTGATCACGCGCAAGGCCTACGGCGGCGCTTACTGCGTCATGTGCTCAAAGCACATCCGCGCGGACTTCAACGTCGGCTGGCCGACCGCGGAGATCGCGGTGATGGGTCCGGAGGGCGCGGTCAACATCATCTTTCACCGCGAGCTGGAGGCGGCCGACGACCCCGTTGGCCGGCGTCGGGAGCTCGTCAACGAGTACACCGAACGCTTCGCCAACCCCTTCATTGCCGCGGAGCGGGGATACATCGACGATGTCATCGAACCCGGGCGTACCCGGTGGGAGCTCATCCGGGCGCTGAGGATCGCGCTGCGCAAGGAGCGGCGGCGCAGCCCGCGCTGGCACGGCAACATCCCCTTGTAGGTGTGCCCTGTGGTGGGAGAGAAGTCCGGGCAAGAGGGGTGTTGGGGGTGGGGCTGGGAGGTTTCCGGAACGCCTGGTATTCCAGCGTGTCAGGAAGGACCGGGAAGGGGGCGCGAGGGAGAGGCGTGGAGGCACGGCGCCGCGCGTTAAAAGGGACTGGGAAGAGGGTGTTGGGGCTGGGCAGGGAGACGAAATTGACAGGCTGGAGTATTGACAAAGCGAACATCTGTTTGTACTATTAGTTCATGCTCGCGACGCAAGACGTTCGTCCATCAACCGGCGCGGAGCTGGGCAGGGAGCTTGTCCGTCTGGGCCAGGAGAGAGATCTGA
>Ga0208848_1000209_pt1 | contig 11397 bp, 8 predicted proteins | sample NGESurshal072012_2_FD_184455 | JGI IMG/M metagenome (GOLD analysis project Ga0208848, IMG submission 184455) | Arctic peat soil microbial communities from Barrow, Alaska - NGEE Surface sample 210-1 shallow-072012 (SPAdes) | ecosystem: Environmental > Terrestrial > Soil > Wetlands > Peat ... | reverse complement strand
GCGCGGCTTGGGCGTGGAATCAACCACGCCCAGCGCCGCGCGCCTTGCATCCGCTCCCTTGCAGAGCCAACGCGCCTCACGCGGTATACTCAGACAGGCTCCTAGTGCCATGTGCCACGAGTCTTGCGCAGCAGGTATCCGAAGAACGGCGCGCCGATGAGTGCCGTGAGTATCCCTAAGGGAATCTCTCCGGCGCTGGCTGTTCTCGCAATGTCATCGATAAAAAGCAGGTAGCTCGCACCGATGCTCAAGGTCGCCGGGAGCAGCAGCCGATGATCCGGTCCGACCAGCATGCGGCCGACGTGCGGAATGACCAGCCCCACCCAGCCGATCATGCCGCAAACCGAGACGGCCGCGGCCGTTATCAGGGTCGTGCAGACGATGACGATCCCCTTGAGCCATTCCGTTTCGACGCCGAGCGAACGCGCCTCCTCGTCGCCCATGGCGAGCACGTTGAGCTTCCAGCGCACGAGCAGCAAGCCCACGCTGCCCAGGGCGATGGGCAGCAAGACCATCGCCAGGCCTTTGACCGATGCCGCGTTCAGGCTGCCCAATAGCCAGTAAGTAATGGCCGGCAGCTTGGATTCCGGGTCGGCGACATACTTCGCGCCGCTTAAGCAGGCGCTGAAAAACGCGGCGACCACCACGCCGGACAGAACCAGCATCAATACGGGCGTGGTCCGGTAGATCCGCGCAAGCCGGTAGGTGAGCGCGACGCCGGCAAGCCCGAACGCGAATGCGATCAGCTGCAGTTCGAATGCGTTTCTCGACAACAGCAGCGCCACTGCGGCGCCGAAGCCCGATGCCGCCGTCACGCCGAGAATATCCGTGCTCACGAGAGGATTGCGGAACATTCCCTGATAGGCCGCGCCGCTGATGGAAAGACCCGCACCGATGCACATGGCCATGAGCGCCCGCGGCAATCTGATCTGCAGAACGATGGTCTCGGCGGATTTCGACCAGTCGGGCACGAGCGGAAAAATCTGTGCGAGCAAAATGCGCGCGACGTCGAGCGGCGATACCGAGAAGCGGCCCACGAACAACGAGGCGTACAGCAGCGCCGGCGGTATGAGGATCAGCAGCGCAACGGTGCGCGGCTTGGTCAAGGCGCGGTCGCGTTCATGAGCGAACCCAATTCAGCTTCGTTAAGCACGTGATGGAAGAATCTCGCGTAAAACTGCTGGGTCTCGCGGTTCACGTCAAGATCGGCGAAGCGCGCCGGATGCAACAGCTTCGCGGCCCACAGCACCTGCAAGGCCGCCTCGGCGCTGTGACGGTCCCAGAGGTAGGCGCCGCTCGGGTTGGCGAAGACCTTGCCGTCCCTGACCGCCTTGATCTCTCGCCAGCGCGGATCGTCGAGGATGGCCTGCCGGTTTTGTTGATTCGGGGCGGTGCCGACGATGATCACGTCGGGATTCCAGACGGCGACCTGCTCCATGGTCACGGGCCGCCCAAGCCCCACGACGTCGGCAGCGTTGACTCCGCCCGCGACATTGATCCAATCGTCGATGATCGAGCGCCGGCCGTCGACGGTGAGAATGCCGGGTGTGGCGGTGTGCAGGACCTTCGGGCGCTCACTCGGCGCCAACTTGCTGGTAATTTGCGTGACCTTCCGGATGTTGTCGTCAAGGTAGCGAATATACTCCGCCGCGACCCGTGACTCGCGTTCGCCGAGAACTTCGCCGGTCATGCGCACGGTCGTTTTGAGGCCCTCCAGGGAGTCGTTGGGCAGCATCACGACAGGAATGTGGTAGCTTTCGACCGCGTCCATCCAATGCGGCAGCGTTCCGCCGTAGGCCATGAGAATGACGTCGGGGTGAACACCGACCAGCGTCTCGATGTTGACCTCGCCCGCCGCGTTGAAGGCCGCAGGCACCCGGTCGATGCGTGGATACAGCCTACGGAACCATGGCTGATCGCGCGCTTGGCTCGTGGTCGCCACCAACTTGTCGGCGCCACCCAGCATGAGCACCAGGGCATTGTTCGCATGCCACGGGTCCGCCACGCGATTCACCGTCGCGGGAATGGACACGACGCGCCCCGCGGCATCCGTGATCTGCCGAGTTACCGGAGCGGCGACGGGGGAGGATGGCGATTGGGCGAGCGCCGCGACAACGGTGCCGAGCCAGAATGCGCCCAGCAGCGACCGGACGCACCCCACATGCGCCCCGCGTTTCAGAAGTCGAAGCTCGCGGACGCCAGCACCGTGCGGGGTGCCCCGAGATGCGCGAGCAGGTTTCCGGTATTGGCGCCGGTAAGGTTGCTGGGCCCGATGGTGGACCAGTAGTTCTTGTCGGTCACGTTGTTCACCGCCAGACGCCAGGTGAGGTTCTTGCCCAGCCAATTCGACGTGTAGCGCGCACCGATGTCGAACAGGTTATAGCCGGCCGCATAGAACGAATTGATATCGTTGGCGGGGCGCGCGCTGGAGAATTGCCAGTCAAACACGGCCACGAGGCGCTCCATGCCGGGGATCCGGTACTCCAAGAGCGCATTGCCCTTGAACTTCGGTGCGCCGACGTACACCTTGTCGTTCGTGCCGGCAACGCCGGTGTCTTCGAGCCTGGCATTGAGCACGGTCACGCCTTCGTAAACGGTGAGGCCGCTGACGAGTTCACCCACCGCGGAGAATTCCAAGCCCTTGTTGACCTGTTCGCCGGATATTTTGAACACATTGTCGCTGGGATCGATGTTGGCGAAGGGCCGCTGGATGCGAAATATCGCCGCCGTGTAGTCGATGTTTGCCAGTGACGCCTTGACGCCCGCTTCGATTTCCTTGCTGCGATAAGGAGGCAAGCTCTGGCCGGAATTGACGGTGCCGCTGGGCGCCAAATCGCCGGCTTGGAGACTGCTCGCATAAGTGACATAGGTCGTCACGTTATTGACCGGCTTGAACATGAGACTTGCCGTCGGGCTCAGGCCGCTGTCCGAATATTCCGGAAGCGCCTTGGCCTTGGCGTTGTAATTGTCGACATGAAACCAGTCCTGGCTGACCGCGAGCCGGGTCGACCAAGCCTCGCTGAAACGAATGGTGTCGCCGACGTTGACGCCTTGCTGGTAGGTGGTCGATGAATCGAAATTCAGGCGGGTGTTGGGCGGACCGGCCGCGGGTTCTGGAAAACTCTGCGGGCTGTTGATGTTCGCCGATCCCAACAGAACGCTGCCGGCAGTTGCCGGGGTTATCACGGAATAGGACTGGGCCTTGTAACCGGCGGTGCCGATGGTGAGGTCGTGGGCCAGACCTCCTGTGGTGAAGTCGCCGTTGAGATAGCCTGCGTCGCTGGTCATGACGAAGCGTGGCGCGAAGCCGTTGGCGAACGAGGATACGTAGTTGCCGGCATTCGATTTCAAGTTGTTGACCGGTGTGTCGATGTTGCGAAGCGCGTCTTGGTTGAGAGCCCCCACCACGAGATGCCAATCCGAGCTGAAATCGTGCTTGAGCCGTACGCTCCCCATGCGTGTCTCGAGATCCACGCCTGCGTAAGTTTGTCCGTAGCCGACGCGGGTCGGGTCGGGAGCCGAGGGCAGCACGATCTTCTCGCCGTAGGTGAACCAGCCCGGGTAGCCGTCATTGATGAGGTGATAGTCGCTGTAGTTCAATTCGACGACGGTGTCCCGGGCCGGACGTATATCGATGCCGAGGTCGCCCAAGGCGCGCTTGGTGTGGCTGCCGTCGGCATAGCCGGTCCCTTCCCCGAACAACCCATTGAGGCGGTAGCCGAGCACGCCCGCGGAGTCAATACGGCCTCCCAGATCGACGTGGGCCGTGCCGATGCTATTGCTTTCGTACGCAACACTGACGCGCCGCAGGTCGCCGTCAGTCGGGCGCTTGGATGCGAAGTTGAACATTCCTGAGGGATTGGCGGGCCCGTACAGCGAGGCTGAAACGCCGTTGAGCACCTCGATCTGCTGGAACTGTTCCAAGGCATTGGCGACGGTGACGAACATCGTCATGCCGTCCATCCGAGAGTTCTGGAAATTGCCGCCCTGCATGCCCCTGGTTTGCGGCCGCAAGATATCCGGACCTTGCTGCTCCTGGTAGGCCACCAAGGGCAGGTATTTCGATACGTCCTTGAAGTTGACGGCCTGCGAATTCTCGATGAGGTCGAGCGGCAGGATGCTGATCGAGTAGGGCGCGTCCAGTATCTTGGTCGAGCCGAGCGGACCCTGCGAGTCGACGGTCTCGACGCGGTAGTTGCTTTCGGGCGTTTGAGTGCCGACCACCGTGACGCGCGGCAATGCCGGCTGTTGCGGCGCCGGTTGCGCCTGCTGCGCCTGCGCGACGCCTCCAAGGATCATGGGCAACAGGCCAAGCAGCGCGGCAGTGGAGGTCGATCGGGGCACTTAATTCTCGTTGACGGATGGGCTGCCGCGATTTCGCCAGGCAACGCTGCGCGAGCCGATCGCGGCAAGGGCTGCGAAAACTAGCACGGGGGGTTAAGGCCAACAATATGAACGCCGGCGCATAGGTGCGCGGCTTAAGCTAGGGATAGGCGCGTTCACGGCGCGCCGCGCGGCTCCGGTTCGGCATCGAAGCGCTCAACGCCGACGTAGCAGAGAAAGCGCCGCTTCACCGCACGGCCGATCAAGGTCATCCCGAGCCTGTTTGCCACGTCAAGCCCCATTGCCGTCACGCCATTGCGTGACACGACGATGGGCACGCCGATCTGGGCCGACTTCATCACCATCTCGCTGGTCAGCCGGCCGGTCGTGTAGAAGGTTTTATCGCCGCCGCCGATGCCATGCTGTGCCATCCATCCGATAATGGTGTCGATGGCATTGTGGCGGCCAACGTCCTCGACGAACACCAGCATCTCGTCACCGTGGAACAAGGCGCAGCCATGCACCGAGCCCGCGCTGCGGTGCAGAGTTTCCTGCTCGCGCATGATGTCGAGCAGACGGTACAAGGTGCTCTGACGGATGCGCGCCGCGTGCGCGGAGGGCAGGTGGATCGCATCGATCTGACTCATCAAGTCGCCGAATACCGTGCCCTGGCCGCAGCCGGTAGTCACGATACGGTGCGCGGTTATGGCTGCAAAGTCATGCACGCCCGATCGCATGCGCACCGTGGCCGTGCTCGATTTCCAATCGACCGCGATCGATTCGATCTCCGCCACAGCGCCGATCAAGCGCTGATTGTGCAGAAAGCCCAGCACCAGAAGTTCCGGGCACGCGCCCAGCGTCATCAGCGTGACGAGCTCGCGTTCGTCGACGACGATAGTCAATGGACGTTCGGTGGGAATGTCGATCAGCCGCCGCTCGGCGTGCTCATCGATGATCTCGATCTCGCGCCTGAGTTCGCACGACGCCGCCGTGAGCTGCGGCGCGCCGGCCACAGGCTGCAGCAGGCGCGCTACGGGCTGCACCCGCATGTGAGAAGTCTCACCCATCTGTGGCCACTGCCGGTGACAAGTTGTACCATCCTCGGGCGCCGGCACCATGAATATCAAGATTACCGACATTACGGGCCTGATCCTTGCCGGCGGCCGCGGCAGCCGCATGGGCGGAGTCGACAAGGGACTGCAGGATCATCTCGGAATGCCGTTGGCGCTGCATGCACTGCGGCGTCTCGCCCCGCAGGTCGGTCAGCTGATGATCAATGCCAACCGCAATCTTGCGGCGTATGCAGCGATGGGCGCCCCTGTCTGGCCCGACGAGGTTCCAGACTATGCCGGGCCGCTTGCCGGAATGCTCGCAGGACTCACCCATTGCGAAACACCCTACATGGTCACGGTGCCGTGCGACACGCCGAACTTTCCGCTCGATTTGGTCGGTCGGCTGGTGCGCGGTCTCGTCGACGTCGATGGCGAGATGGCGATGGCCATAACTTGCGAGGACGGAGTGCCGCGCCGCCAACCCGTATTCAGTCTGATGAAAACCTCCGTGCGCACCGGCCTCGCCGCGTATGTGGCCGGCGGCCAGGGTAATGTTGGTTTCTGGGCCGGCCAACAGCGCTGCGCCCAGGTGGTGTTCGAGGATGGCAGTGCGTTCTTCAACGCCAACACGCCCGCCGACCTCGCGCAATTGCAGGCAGGAGCGGACTGATCCGGGAGCCGCGTATCAGGCCTCCACCGCCGCGAGGATCTGACCGCCACCGAAACTCGCTTGTACCGGTTTCGGGCCGCCCAGAGTCACGCGCACGGCGCAATATTTGAATTCCGGGATCTTGCCGAATGGGTCGAGCGCGGAATTGGTGAGCTTGTTGATCGCCGCCTCGTAGTAACAAAACGGCACAAACACGGCGCCATGCGGCGAGCTTTCGTCGGTGCGCGCGTACAAGGTCACTTTGCCGCGGCGCGAGGCGATGGTGATCAAGTCGCCGGGCTTCGCGCCCAGCGACGCCATATCGAGCGGATGCAGCGATGCCACCGGATCCGGCTCGATCGAATCGAGCACGCCCGAACGGCGCGTCATACTGCCCGTGTGCCAGTGCTCGAGCTGGCGGCCCGTGATCAACACCAGGGGATACTCCGCATCCGGCCGCTCGTCGGCCGGAATGATGTCGGCGGGTACGAAGCGCGCCTTGCCGGTTGGCGTCGGAAACGTTTCGGTGAATACGACAGGTACGCCGGGATCGCCTTCCTTCTCGCACGGGTAGGTGACGCTGTGTTCCGCCTCCAGCCGCTCCCAGGTGATGCCGGCAATGCTCGGCATGGTGTGGCGCATTTCATCGAACACGGCCGCCGCTGCCGCATCGCCGGTGCCGTAGTCCCACGGCAATCCTAGCTGGCGCGCCATGTCGATGATGATGTCCAGGTCCTGCCGCGCCTGTCCGGGCGGGTTGAGCGCCTTGCGTCCCATCTGCACATAACGGTCGGTGTTGGTGAAGCTGCCGGTCTTCTCCGGGAAGGCCGATGCCGGCAGAATGACATCGGCAAGGTAGCAAGTCTCGGTGAGGAAGATGTCCTGCACCACAAGCATGTCCAGCTTGGCCAGAGCCTCGCGGGCATGGTCGGCGTCCGGGTCGCTCATCGCCGGGTTTTCACCCATGATGTACATGCCCTTCACCTGCCCGGCGATGATTCCCTTGATCACCTCCACCACCGTGAGCCCCGGCGTGTCGTCGAGCTGCGTCAGCGGCACGTCCCAGGCCTTTGCGAAACGCTGCCGGGCCTGCGGGTTATCCACTCGCTGGTAATCGGGGTACATCATCGGGATGAGGCCCGCGTCCGATGCGCCTTGCACATTGTTTTGCCCGCGCAGCGGGTGCAGGCCTGAACCCGGTTTGCCGATCTGACCGGTCATCAACGACAGGGCAATCAGGCAGCGCGCATTGTCGGTGCCGTGGATGTGCTGGCTGATACCCATGCCCCAGAGAATCATCGAAGCCTTGCTCGTGGCGTAGAGCCGGGCCACCTCGCGGATCGTCTCGGCAGGGATGCCGCAAATCGGCTCCATCAGTTCGGGGCTGTAACCCTTCACGTTCTCCACCAGCGCGTCATAGCCGAGCGTGCGGTCGGCGATGAACTTCGCATCGACGAGATTCTCCTCGACGATGACGTGCATCATGGCGTTGAGCAGCGCCACGTCCGTGTCCGGCTTGAACTGCAGATAGCGGTAGGCGGTGCGGGCCAGTTCGCTGCGCCGCGGGTCCATCAAGATCAGCTTGGTGCCGCTGCGCATCGCGTTCTTGAGCCAGCTCGCGGCCACCGGGTGATTCACTGTCGGATTCGCGCCGATCAGGATCACAACTTTGGCCTTGGTGACGTCCATCACCGGATTGCTGACCGCACCCGAACCGATGCCTTCGAGCAGCGCCGCCACGCTCGAAGCGTGGCAGAGGCGCGTGCAATGGTCGACGTTGTTGCTGCCGAATCCGAGCCGCACCAGCTTCTGAAATAGATAGGCTTCCTCGTTGCTGCCCTTGGCCGAGCCGAATCCGGCGAGCGATTTCGGGCCGTGCGTGTCGCGCACGCTGCGCAGCGTGCCGCCGGCGAGCGCCAGCGCCTCGTCCCAGGTGGCCTCGCGGAACACCTGCATGACGTTCTTCGGGTCCATCACGAACTCACCGCGCTTGGGTGCGCCGGCGCGGCGAATCAGTGGCACGGTCAGGCGCTGCGGATGCCGTGCGTAATCGAACCCGTAGCGGCCCTTGACGCAAAGACGCGCGTGGTTGGCCGGCCCGTCGCGCCCCTCGACGAAGAGGATGCTGTCATTTTTGACATGGTAGGTCAGCTGGCAACCGACACCGCAATACGGACACAACGACTCGACGGTCTTATCGGGTACGGTCAGCGCCACCTCGCGCGCCGGCATCAGAGCGCCGGTCGGGCAGGCCTGCACGCATTCGCCGCAGCCGACGCAGGTCGAAGCGCCCATGGGGTCATCCATGTCGAACACGATCTTGGCGTGCTGGCCGCGGAAGGCGAGGCCGATCACATCATTGACCTGTTCGTCGCGGCAGGCCCGCAGGCAGCGCGTGCATTGGATGCAGGCGTCGAGATTGACGGCGATGCCGGCGTGCGTGAGATCGGGCGCTACGATGCGCCGCGGCGCGAAACGCGGTTTGCCGACATCCAACCGTGCCGCCCAGTCGTCGACCTCATTGTGGCGCGTGTATTCCTTCTCCGGCATATCCGACTGCAGCAGTTCGATCACCAGCTGCTGTGACTTGCGCGCGCGTGCGCTGTCGGTCGTCACCTGCATGCCGGGCTGCGCCGTTCGGCAGCAGGAGGCGGCGAGGACGCGCTCGCCCTTGATCTCGACCATGCAGGAGCGGCAATTTCCGACTGCATCGAGCGTAGGGGAGTAGCAGAGCCGGGGAATCTCGATGCCTTCACGATCCGCGATCTCGAGGATGGTATCCGTGCTCGGCCCGGTGACTTCACGGCCATTGAGCGTGAAAGTGACCGTCGCTGCTTCGAACTGCGCGCGCTCGGCGCGGGTAATGGCGTTCATCGTCTATCCTTCAGGCAATTTCGTTCGGAAAGTACTTCACGACGCAATCCACGGGGTTCGGCGCCGCCTGGCCGAGGCCGCAGATCGAGGCGTCGCGCATCACCTGCGAGAGATCCGCGAGCAGCGGTTTGTCCCACTTGTCGTGCGCGATCAAGAGATTCGTCTTGGCCGTGCCCACGCGGCACGGCGTGCACTGACCGCAGGACTCATGTTCGAAAAAGCGCATCATGTTGCGCGCCGCGTCCTTGGCCTTGTCCCGCGTGGACAGCACGATCACTGCGGCCGAACCGATGAAGCAGCCGTGCGGCTGCAAGGTGTCGAAGTCCAGCGGGATGTCGCCCATCGTCGCCGGCAGGATGCCGCCCGATGCGCCTCCGGGCAGGTAGCCGTAGAACTCGTGGCCATCCTGCATGCCGCCGCAGTACTCGTCGATCAACTCGCGCATGGTGATGCCGGCCGGCGCGAGCTTCACGCCCGGATCCTTGACGCGCCCCGAGACCGAAAAGCTGCGCAGTCCCTTGCGGCCGTTGCGGCCCTGCGAGGCGAACCACGCGCCGCCTTTTTCAAGCAGCTCACGTACCCAGTAAAGCGTCTCGAAGTTGTGCTCGAGCGTCGGCCGTCCGAACAGCCCGACCTGCGCGACATAGGGCGGACGCAAACGCGGCATGCCGCGCTTGCCTTCGATGGATTCGATCATCGCGGATTCTTCGCCGCAGATGTAGGCGCCGGCGCCGCGGCGCAGCTCGATCTTGGGCAGCGGCGAGACAGGCGGATTGGCCTCAAGCTTCGCAAGCTCGGCTTCCAACACTGCGCGACAGCCGTGGTACTCATCGCGCAGGTAGACGTAGATGCCGGAAATGCCGACTGCCCAGGCGGCAATCAGCACGCCCTCGATAAAGCGGTGCGGGTCGCGCTCGAGGTACCAACGGTCCTTGAAGGTGCCGGGCTCGCCCTCGTCGATATTCACGGCCATCAGCCGCGGCGCGCGTTCGCCGCGCACGATGCGCCACTTGCGTCCGGCCGGAAAACCCGCGCCGCCGAGACCGCGCAGACCCGAGTCTTCCATGGTCTTCAGTACGCTTTCGACGTCGCGCCGGTTCTCCATGCAGTCGTCCAGCAGGGCGTAGCCGCCTCCCGCCAAATAGGCGTCGAAGTCGACGTAGGGCTCGGGATGGTGGCGGGTGTGCGAGGCGGTCACTTCGGCTTGCACCGCTTCGACCGTGGCGCGCGGCACGGGATTCTGATGCACCACAGCCACGGGAGCCTGTTCACAGCGGCCGACGCACGGCGCAGGGATCACGCGCACCTTGCCCCCGAGCAGCGCCGGTAATCGTTCGAGCAATTGCCTCGCCCCGGCCATCTCGCAGCTCAGTCCGTCGCAGACGCGCACCGTCAACGCAGGCGGCGCCGCCAAGCTGCCGTCCGGGTTTTCCTTTACCACGTCGAAGTGGTGGTAGAAAGTCGCCACTTCGTAGACCTCGGTCTGCGCCAGTCCCAGTAGCTGCGCGAGGGCGGCCAAGTGAGGCGCCCCAAGCTGACCGTAGCGGTCGTTGATTTGATGCAGAGATTCGATCAACAAGTCATGCCGCCGCGACGGCCCGCCGATCAGGGCCTCAACTTCGGCGAGTGCCTTCGCATCGACTCTGCGGCCTTTGGGCCCCTGGCGCTTGCGCTGCTTGTTGGCGCCCGCGGGGGCGATGGGGATGACCGGCTTATTCACATATGCACTCCACTACATGGGCCGATAAGTATGGTGCCCTGCGCGCACAAGTGTCCAATCGATTGTAGTAACCAGCCAATTCGCGCGCTCTATGGAACGCGCGCCAGGCGAGTCTCATATGTAATGTCTCGCCACCGATTCGGCCACGCACACCGGCTTTGAATGACCCTCGCGTTCGGAAGTCACTTCAACAACAATCTGTGCACCGCCGGGAATGATCTCGTAACTCAAGAGTTTGAAATGACCGCGTAGACGACTTCCCACCGGCACCGGCGCCGGAAACCGCACACGATTCAGGCCGTAGTTGACACTCATGCGCACATCGATGACCTTGAACGCGGTCCTGACCATGACGGGCAACAAACTGAGCGTGAGATAGCCATGGGCCACCGTCGCCCCAAAAGCCCCGGCCGCCGCGCGCGCCGGATCGACATGAATCCATTGGTCATCACCGGTGACTGCCGCAAATTGATCGATTCGCGCCTGATCGATGTTGTGCCAGTCGCTGGTCCCCAAGGTCGAACCGATGAGTGCCTGCATTTCAGCTAATTTTTGATACGTCTTCATCGCCGGCCCTGCGCAGATGGGAACCAATCGACCATTCTCCCACAGCAAAGGGGCTGGAAAGACAAGTTTCCGCACCCATATCGTTCCTTGGCTAAACGGTCGGGCAGATGAGGATTTGTCAGTGAAAAAAGCGGTATTGGGTAATTACCCCAGCCCGAAGGGGCACTGGGTTGGCGATGGGTTTCCCGTGCGGAGCCTATTTACCTATGACA
>Ga0208848_1000207_pt1 | contig 11511 bp, 13 predicted proteins | sample NGESurshal072012_2_FD_184455 | JGI IMG/M metagenome (GOLD analysis project Ga0208848, IMG submission 184455) | Arctic peat soil microbial communities from Barrow, Alaska - NGEE Surface sample 210-1 shallow-072012 (SPAdes) | ecosystem: Environmental > Terrestrial > Soil > Wetlands > Peat ... | reverse complement strand
TGTAGTGGCGGCCGATCTTGAGCGAGATGTATCGCGCTGAGCGCATGGGGCCGATCAGGTCGGGAGCATTGCCGTAAATCGCGGTCAGGCGCGTGATGCCGCCTTCGGCCAGGTACTCGAAGACCATGTCCGCGGCCTGGAGGCCGTTCTGGTCACGCGCGAACTCATCGTTCGGGATCTGAATCAGGGCCGGATATTTCAGTGCGGTCGTGTGCTCGCGGTCGTGATAGTAGATGCCGGTCTTGAAATTGAACGCGCTCGGGATCATGTGGCCCGTCTGGTCACGTCCGCCTGCGTCCACCTGCAACTGAAGCGGTCCGGAGGCAATTCCTGCGGTTGACACGGTGGCTCTCTTGTCGTCAGTTGCCCATTTGAGGTCGGCGACTTGCGTCCCGAGGGTCACCTTGATCGTGGTCGGCTCCATGGCGTCGTTGAACGTGAGCGTCAACGTGGATCCTGGGTCGATCTCCGTGCCATCGGTCAGCGGAGTGCCTGCGGGTCCCGCGATCGAAGTGACGTGCGGCACGATCAGCGTCGTGAAGCTCCATGTGCTGCCCGGAACCTTGTGATGGCTCGCGTCTATGACCGATTTCATGGTCACCGTGTAGGTCGTCAGGTCCAGGAGCCCTTTGGAGGGCGACCAGGCGTACTGCGTCTGACCGGTGATGGCGGCTATCGTGCCGTCGGCGCCCGGGGTGATCGAAAAAGCGGCCTGCACCGCGGCGAGAGCAACGGGACGGCTGAACGTGAGGAGAACGCGACTGTCGGTCGGCACATCCTTCTGACCGCTCTTGAAGTTCGTGGTGAGTGTCGTGGGCAGCATGTTCTCGTAGGCGAGATAAGCACCGACGCCCGTGAGCACAACGATGACGACAAGGCCCGCGGCGACCCAGCCGCGACGCGAAAACGGCAAGCGACGGCGCGAGCTTCGCCTGTAGGGCGGGGTCGGTGGAGACGAAGGCTCGATCTGGGGCAGGGACGTGGACATGGACAACGGGCCGCGGGAATTATCTCAGACTTGGGCCTCTAGACACGCAGCCCGCGCAGATATGGAAACGTGTAAATGCCGGTCGCGTGGCCGCTGTCGAACGCGATCTGCAGGGCGTATTGGCCGACGAGCGTGACGTCCTTGATGCGCAGCTCCTCGGGGCTCAGGTTTTTGACTCTCGCGAGGCGCCCGGGTGCGCCCGCCTCACCCCGACATTCAGCGCAGGGACAGGCCCACCGCAGCTGCTCACCGGAGTACGTGCTCCGATTGCCGTCGTCCCATGTGATCTCCATCGCCTGGCGTGCACGGTCGACGTCGACGTTGACCGGAAACGGATCGGGATCTTGCAGCGCTCGAATCGCCTAGTGGACGTTGATGACAGGAAGCTGCCGAAACGATTGGATCGAAATGCGTGCGGCGACCTGTGAGGCGATGTGTTCGAATGCCTTCGCGCCGACTGAGTCGGGCCGCGAGAAAACCACCGGGATCCCGCTGTCAGCGTCCTCGCGGATGCCCTCTTCGAGCGGAATCGCTCCGAGGAAAGGAACGCCAAGACGCTTGGCCGCAGCTTCCGCACCACCATGACTGAAGATCTCGTGGCGGTGTCCGCAGCTCGGGCAGATGTACCAGCTCATGTTCTCGATGAGGCCGAGCGGCGTGACGTTCAGCTTCCTGAACATCTGGAGCGCCTTTACCGCGATGTCCGTGGCGACGTCTTGCGGCGTGCAGACGATGGCGACCCCTGTCAGGGGAACCGCCTGGGCCAGGGTCAGCGACGCATCGCCGGTTCCCGGCGGCAGGTCGATCACCAGGTAGTCCAGCTGGCCCCAATCGACCTGGATCATCATCGCTTCGATCGCTTTGCCGACCATCGGGCCGCGATAGATCGTGGGTTGATCGCCAGGATAGATGTGGCCGAAGGACATGAGCTTCAGCCCGTGCGCTTCGATGGGGCGCAGGCGCCCGTTGACCTGCTCGGGCACCTGCCTGGAGCCGGTCATCGCGGGGATCGAAGGTCCGTAGATGTCCGCGTCGAGGAGGCCAACCTCGGCACCACTTTTGCGCAGCGCCGCGGCGAGGTTGACTGCGACCGTCGACTTGCCCACACCACCCTTGCCTGATGCGACGGCGATCGTTTGCTTCACACCGGGAAGGATCTCCGAAGGTTTGGGCCGCATGAACGCCGGTCGGACGTTCGCCGTCATGCGGACGTCGACGCCGGTCACACCCGGAATCTCGCCGACGAGGTCTTGCGCCTGTGACTTGAAGCGATCACGGACCGGGCAGGCGGGGGTCGTGAGCTCAAACGTGAAGCTGACCTTGCCCTGCGGGCTGACCTCGAGCTCTTTGATCATCCCGAGGCTGACGACGTCGCGCCCGAGGTCGGGGTCCTGGATGTGGGACAGCACGTCGAGCACCTGCTGGGAGGACGGGACGGCCATCGTCACGGCATGTTACCGGGACGCGAAAGTCGATACCGAGTGACCGAATGCCCTCTGTTAATTTCGGCATGTGATGAAGAGTCGCGCCGCGCTGCTTGCCCACCAGGCCGCATGCCGAGCATGCCGCGTGTGCGCCGACGAAGGGATCGTCCCCGAGGCGAACCCCACCTTCGAAGGACGTTGGGGCGCGCCCTTTCTGCTGGTCGGGCAGGCGCCCGGTCCGGTCGAGCGTGAGTCGCGGCGGCCGTTTTCGGGGCGTGCCGGCAAGGAGCTCGACCGGTGGATGGTCCGCGCCGGGTTTGAGACCCCAGAGGAGTTCCGGCGCCTCACTTACATCGCAGCCCTGATGCGTTGCTTCCCGGGCCGCAACCGCACCGGGAGCGGTGACCTCAAGCCGCAGCCGGCGGCGGTCGCCAACTGCGCCCACTGGCTCGACGCCGAGCTCCGAATCTTGAGGCCCAAAGCGCTGCTCCTCGTCGGGCAATTGGCGATCGCGCGATTTCTGGGCCCCGGACACCTGGAGGACCGCGTGGGGCATCTTTTCGGCGACCGGCCGGTGATGGTCCCTCTGCCTCACCCCTCGGGCCAGAGTCGCTGGCTCAACGACACTGCCAACCGCGAGCGTCTCGCTTCGGCGCTGGCGTTGGTGGGAGAACTCCGCTTGGGTCTTGCGCCGGCGGAGAGAAGCCGGTCAAATAGCGGAGGCGGTGCGCGCAGCCGCCCCGCAAGCAGCGGGCAGCTAGAAAGGCGATGAGGAGAAAGGCGTGAAGTATCTGCTGGTCTATTACGGTGGGGGAATGCCCGAGACGCCTGCGGCGCAGGCTCGTGTTATGAAGCAGTGGGGGACCTGGTACACGAAACTTGGGCCGGCCGTGGTCGATGGCGGCAACCCCTTTTCAGGCGCGGTCAACAAGATCAAGGCCGATGGCACCATCGCGAAGGGGCCGATCGGCCAGCGCGCGACCGGCTACAGCATCATCGAGGCCGGTTCGCTGGACAAGGCGACGAAGATGGCCAAGGGATGCCCAATTGTGAAGAGCGGAGGACAGATCGCGGTCTACGAAACCTTCAACGTGATGTGATCCGACTGCGCTGAAGGTTGCCTTCATTTTTTGCTGAGCGTGAAGGCGGGCGCGTCGCCATAACCGGCGGCGATGCTCGCCATCTCGCCCGCTCTTTGCGGGCGCGCGTGGGGGAGGAGATCGAGGTGATCGACCCGGCCGGCTTCATGCTCAGCGTCCGCCTCGAATCCGTCTCACCCGACAGGGTCGAAGGGGTGGTCGTCTCAGAGCGACCGCACCGCCCGGAGCCCGCGGCCAGGATCACCATCGCGATCGCCAACCTGCCGGCGCCCGCCCTGGAGCTCGTGCTGTCCCGCTGCACCGAGGCCGGCGCCTTCGCCTTCCACGTCTTCCAGGCCGACCGCAGCGTGGCGCGCGGAGCCAAACCCGATCGGTGGCGGACCATCTGCCGGGAGGCGGCAATGCTCGCCGGCCGGCTGCGCGTGCCGGAGATCGATGCGCTTGGCTCTCTGGACGACGTGCTCAAGGCGAGCGAGCACCCGGTGTTGCTTGTCCGCGGCTCTTCGCAAACGCTGGCCAAGATCGCCGAGCCGCGCGACCTGACACTTGTGGTGGGCCCCGAGGGCGGGTGGTCGGACCGGGAATTGGACCTCGCCCGCATCAAGGCGGACCTTGGTCCGCGCAACCTCCGTGCCGACACTGCCGCTCTGGTGGCGCTCTCCGTCGCCCTCGCGGCCAGGGAATAATTCGCTTCGACTGTCGCTTCGGATTGAGATAAGATGAGGCATGGGATGGCGGAGCGAGTCGTGGAGCGCAATTTCGCGCCTGACCGGCTGGCGGAGGCGAGCGGACCCATTTCCGTCGAACTCGCAGTTTTCACTCTGGCCGGCCGCGAGCTGAGCGTTCTTCTGACCGAGCGAACGGAGCCGCCGTATCCCGGCTTCTGGGCGCTCCCCGGGAGCCTGCGCCGTCCCGGCGTCTCGCTCGATGCACAGGCGCGAGCCCAGCAGACCGCCGTCACCGGGATCGAAGGCGGCTGGATCGAGCAGCTAAAGACATTTCACCGGCCGCAACAGGTCGACGCCGGCGGGCATGTCGTGATCCCCGGGCGCGACCCGCGGGGCGACGTTCTGTCCGTCGCCTACATCGCCATCGTTCCGACGGCCCTGGCCGAATCGTGCGCCGAGCGCACGGGCGAAGGCCAGCAGCAGTGGCACCCCGTGCGCCGGCTGCCCGTGGAGATGGCCTTCGACCATCGCGAGATAGTCGACTACGCGGTGCGCCGCCTGCGCAGCAAGGTGGGGTACTCCTCCATCGGCTTCCAGCTGCTGCCTTCGGAGTTCACGATCACCGAGCTCCAGCACGTCTACGAGGCGGTGCTCGGTCTCTCGATCAACCGCGGCAACTTCTGGCGCAGGGTCGTCGACCGCGGTGTCATCGAGCCGACCGGAAAGGAACGCAGCGTGCGCGGCAAGCGAGCCATCCTCTTCCGTTTCACCCAGCAGGCATTTGGACTGCGCGAGGAGCCCGATGGTTTCATCGAAGCCTGATCTCGACCTGGTTGTTGCTGCCGCGCTTCGCGAAGACCTCGGGGGCGAGATGCGCGACGTGGACGTCACAACGCGATTCGTCGTCGACGCGGATCTTTTGGGCGAGGCACGCGTGATTGCTAAGGGTCGCGGCGTGCTTAGCGGGAGCGACGCGGCCGCGCGAGTGTTCCAGATGGTTCGCCCGCCTTGCGAATACTCGGCGCTGTTGCCCGACGGCGCGCGCATTGAGCCTGGCGATGAGGTCGCCAGGGTGGTGGGATCGCTGGCTTCGATCCTCACCGCGGAGCGCACAGCACTCAATTTCCTCCAGCGGCTCTCTGGCATCGCGACGATCACGCGCCGCTATGCGGACGCGCTCGCCGCCTACCCCGCGGTCACGCTCCTCGACACGCGCAAGACCACCCCCGGACTGCGTTTTCTCGAACGCGCAGCGGTGCGGTCCGGCGGCGGACGCAACCACCGCGACGGGCTGTGGGACGCGATCCTGATCAAGGACAACCACGTGGCCGCGGCGGGCGGCGTGACCGAGGCCATCACTCGAGCACGACGCGCACGAATGCCGGTTGAGGTCGAGGTCGACACCCTCGAGCAGCTTCGAGAGGCGCTCGTTGCTGGGGCAGAGATGGTCCTTCTGGACAACATGTCGCCCGAGCTCATGCGCCACGCCGTTGAAATGACCGCGGGCCGCGCCACCTTGGAAGCGTCGGGCGGCATGACGGTGGAGGGTGCGGTGGCGGCGGCCAAAGCCGGCGTGGACCGCATCTCGGTGGGGGCGCTGACGCATTCCGCGCCCTCGGTGGACTTGAGCCTGGAGGTCACGAAGACGTGGCGGTAGAAGTTCTGAACCTCGAGGCTGATGCGGTTGCGTACGCCCGGCGCGATGTTCCCCGGGACATTGCGGGCACGAGCAAGGAGATCCGCGAGCTGGCGCGCGCGCGTAATGCGGTCATCCTCGCGCACAACTACCAGGTGCCTGAGGTACAGGACGTGGCGGACTACGTCGGCGACTCGCTGGGTCTCTCACGCCAGGCGGCCGCGACCGAGGCCGACGTGATCGTGTTTTGCGGAGTCCACTTCATGGCCGAGACCGCGGTGATCCTGAGCCCGACCAAGCGGGTGCTCATCCCCGACCTGGAGGCCGGCTGCTCGCTTGCCGCCACGATCAACGCGACTCAGCTCGCGGCCTGGAAGGCCGAGCACCCGGGCGCGGTCGTCGTGTCTTACGTCAATACCACCGCCGAGGTGAAAGCCCTAAGCGACTACTGCTGCACGTCCGGCAATGCGGAGCGGGTGATCCGGGCGATCCCCGAAGACAAAGAGATCCTGTTCCTGCCCGACATGTTTCTCGGCACGTACCTCGAGAAGGTGACGGGCCGCACCATGCATGTCTGGCCGGGGGAGTGCCACGTTCACGCGGGCATCAGGCCGAACGACATCGATCGCGCTCGCCGGGAGCACGGCGACGCCGACCTGCTCGTCCACCCGGAATGCGGCTGCGCCAGCCAGTGCATGTACTTCAAGGCGAGCGGCGACATCGACGCGGACCGCACTCATATCCTCAGCACCGAGGGCATGGTCCGGCACGCGCAGCAGCACCCGACTCGCAGCTTCGTCGTCGCGACCGAGCTTGGCATCATGCACAGGCTGTCGAAGGAAGCGCCTCAGGGGCGGTTCTACGCCGCCAGCGAGCGAGCGATCTGCCGCTACATGAAGAAGATCACGCTCGACAAGCTGCTGATCTCATTGCGAGAGGACGTCTTCGAGGTCACCGTCCCGCAAGACGTCGCTGACAAGGCGCGCGGCGCGATCCAGAGGATGGTCGAGATATGAGAGTGAACCTGGCCGGCAAGTGGGGAGGTGAGATTCGGACGGACATCCTGGTCGTCGGCGACGGGCTCGCCGGATCGGCGGCGGCGATCGAAGCGGCCCGCATGGGCGCCTCGGTGGCCCTTGTCTCAGCAGCCCACGGATCGTCCGACCGCGCGCAGGGCGGGATCGCGGCAGCGATGCTCCCCGAAGATTCGCCTCGGCTTCACGCCCTGGACACGCTCGCGGCCGGTGGCGGCCTCTGCGACCCGAGGGCGGTCGCGATGCTGACCTCCGCCGGACCGCAAACCGTGCGCTGGCTGGAATCGCTTGGAGTCCGTTTCGACGGTGGCGCGGCTCGGGAGGCCGCACACTCTCTGCCTCGCGTCCTGCACCTCGGCGGCGATCAGAGCGGAAGCACGCTGATGGGCTTCATGCGCGGCGCCATCGAGCACGAGCCGAGGATCACGCGACATCGCGCGCGCCTCCAGTCGCTCATCGTCGATGAGTCATGCGGCGGCGCGATCTTCTCCGGCGGCCTCACCGTTCATGCGGGCGCAACCGTGCTTGCCACCGGTGGCTACGCCGGCCTTTACGGTCGCACGACCAACAGCCGGATCAGCAACGGCAAGGGAATACTCGAGGCGGCCCGCGCCGGAGCATGCGTCGCCGACCTGGAGTTCGTCCAGTTCCATCCGACGGTCTTCGACGGCCCGCACCCTTTCCTGATCACGGAGGCCCTACGCGGCGCCGGCGCCATCCTGGTCGACGAAGACGGCGAGAGGTTCGTCGATGAGCTGCTGCCGCGCGACCAGGTTGCGCGCGCTGTGGCCAAGCACTTGGGTTGCGCGTTCATCTCGGCGGCTCACCTCGACCCGGACCTGCTGCGCCGGAGCTTCCCGAATTTCATGCGCAACTGCCGGCGCGCGGGCATCGACCCTCTCCGACAGGCCGTTCCGATCGCGCCTGCAGCTCACTACACGATGGGCGGCGTCGTCACCGATCTCGACGGCCGGTCATCGGTCGACGGCCTGTATGCCGCGGGCGAGTGTGCGCGCACCGGTGTCCATGGCGCCAACCGGCTCGCCAGCAACTCGCTGCTCGAAGCGGCGGCGTTTGGCCGGCGTGCGGCCGCCGCTGCTGTCGACTCGCCGAAAGCGCGTAACGCGGGCGAGGCTCGGCCCAGGCCATGGCGGCGCGGATCACTCACGGTGGCGCAGGTGGGGGACGTTCTCGACAGCGCGGCGAGAGTTCTCAGGACGGGAAAGGAGCTGAAGGCCGCGCTGGAGATTTTGCGCTCAGGTGCGGTTTCCTCGGCGGCAGCAGACGCGGCCGACATGGCCTCGATGATCTGCGCCGCCGCGCTCGCGCGTCCAGCCAGCGTCGGTGCCCATCAGCGCATGGACGAGCCGCAGCGGATCGCCGTCTAGCTGCACCCGTTGGCGGGGTACGCCGACTCGCCGTAGACCCGGAGGATCTGCCCACTCGCCTTCACCAGGTACAGCGAGTGCTCGCCGCCGATCCAGATCCCGTGCACGTCGGCGATCGCGCTGAAGAAGCCGGTCGATAGGTCACGGTAAGGCGAGGGCGGTTGGAGAGTTCCGTCGTAGCCGGCCAGCTTGCCCTGTTTGCCGGGCGCAGCGACCAGCCAGAACTCAGTCCTATACATGGCGTTCGAGTTGACCTGAGAGCTGGCCTGGATAAGCAGCGCTTGGTTCCCGGCGAATGCCACGGCGTACACGGCGTAGCCCGGCCTGTAGAACCATGTCACCACGCCGCCGGCGCCATCCGTTCGATCGATCCGGTTCGGTTGCGGCTGCCCGTCCAGCGCGCTTGTGGTGGGATTAGGGTCCCTGGAATCGACGACGCTGACCCATCCGGCCCCTGCCGGTTGGTAAAACCCTTTAGACGCCTTCGTCACGGCGCCTGTGGTCGGATCCACGCGCCACACTCCGGGCCCGGTTCCCTCGTATGCGATGACGAGATAGATCGCCGTGCTGGTGAAAATCGACAACTGAGTAAGGCTGGGCGTCTGGCATGCTCACCACCCGGATGTCGTTGCCGGTCGCTGCATCGACGACGTGGACGCGTGGCGCTACAGGTGGGGTTACGGTCCATCCCTCTGTATACGCATAGCGACGGCCGTCGGGCGAGACCGCTTTCCGGGTCACGGGAAGCCAGCGACCGACTTCGCGGTCGTAGTAATAGCCGCCCTCTCCGCCGGGGGTGGTGGTGAGGGCTGGAATGGCGACTATGGAGTCGATCAAGTGCGAATTGGCATAGCTGTAAATGGGTAGCGAGCAATGAAAGTCGAGCTTTGTGAGCGCCAAGTTGCCGGCAGAGTCGGTCGCGGCAGCTGAAGACGTGGCAGGTGGACCGTCAGCAGTCGAGGGGGCAGCGCAAGCCGCTACCAGCAGAACGAGAACGACCGCCCACCTGACTCTCATCTGCCCACGACTCGCCAGCTCTTGCATAACACTCTCGTCAATAGAGACGCTTGATCGAGCCGAATGGTTTCAGGAGGGGTCAACAGACTGGAGAGATGTTCGGTTACTGAGTATCAGCGCTTCAGCGCGCGGTAGGTCTCGACCTCTCCGAACTTATGAGGGAAGACCCGGAGGGTTTTCCCTGCGCGCAAGCGGCGATGAGGATGGGACTTACTGATTGCATCGCGCCTCGGCTTCGCCGACGCGCTGCTCCCATTCCGGTATGTCGATCGGACTTGATCAAGAATCTGAAGCCAAACCACGCGAGGAGACTAAGAGACAAAGTTGCGACCGGGCCAAGCCCGGTCGCCCGAACCACGCCAGCACGCTTCTAGCGCTTCAGGGCGCGGTAGGTCTCGACCTCTCCGACGATTGCGATCACCGATGCGATGCCGAACACCATCACTCCCAGGACCAATAACGCAACTCCAAGAGGGAGAACCCGACCCGTCACGGCCAGGCCGACACAAACGATCCCGATCGCCAGGATGAGTGCGGCGTAGGCCCTGAAGCCCCGCGGGCTGGCCGCAAACCCCGGAGCCAGATCTCCTAGCGATCGTGACGTCACGCGGCGGATGACGAGGTCGGCCGCGCCGAGCAGGTTGAGCAGCAGGACCAGCCCCGCCGAGCAGAGCAGAACGCCGATCGCCAGCACCACGCTCACGCCTTCAATTTACGTCGCCCCTAGCATTGCAGCGTGCCCACGACGCAAATCCCCACGAACTCGGAGGCTTCGCCGTGAGTTCGCGGGGACCCCTAACACAGGACCGCGTGCGGAACTTCTGCATCATCGCCCACATCGACCACGGCAAGTCCACGCTGGCCGACCGGCTGCTCGAGTTCACCGGGTCGATCAGCAAGCGCGACATGCAGGACCAGGTACTCGACTCGATGGACCTGGAGCGGGAGCGCGGCATCACGATCAAGCTCCAGGCGGTCCGCATGACCTACCCGGCCCACGACGGCAAGAGCTACGAGCTCAACCTGATCGACACGCCGGGTCACGTCGACTTTGCGTACGAGGTGTCGAGGTCACTCGCCGCATGCGAGGGAGCCATCCTTGTCGTCGACGCGGCACAGGGCATCGAGGCCCAGACGCTCGCCAACCTCTACCAGGCGGTGGAAGCGGGACTGACGCTCGTTCCGGTTGTAAACAAGATCGACCTCGACGCTGCGCAGCCCGAGATGGTCGCGGAAGAGATATGCGACGTCACCGGCATCCCGCGCGACCAGGTCATCTTCGCTTCGGCCAAGCAGGGCATCGGCACCGAGCAGATCCTCGAAGCGGTCGTCGCAAGGGTGCCGCCTCCACGCGGCGATCCGTCCAAACCGCTTCGCGCGCTCATCTTCGACTCGCATTACGACACCTATCGCGGCGTCATCACATATGTGCGCGTCGTGGACGGCGAGATCATCCCGGGGACCAAGATCCGGATGATGAACACCGGTAAGGTCCACGAGGTCGACGAGGTGGGCTGGTTCGCGCCGCGCCCTCAACCCGCCGAGAAGTTGACCGCTGGTGAGGTGGGTTACGTCACGGCGGCGATCAAAAATGTTGTTGACGCGCGAGTCGGCGACACGATCACGACGGCCGAGAACGGCGCCGCGCCGCGGACCAGTGTGAGCAGGTCGTCCTGCTGCCAGTCGGCGGCCGAGCATTCCGCGACGATCTGCTGGGCCAGGATGTCGAGCGGGCAGGACGGGATGACGAGCGCGTCCAGCCGTCCCGCCCGGGCGCCGCGGAGCAGCGCGGCGCACTCGACCAGCTCGTCCCTGGTCGTGGGGTAGAGCCGCCCGGCGGGAACACCGCTGGTGGTGTGGTTGGACCGGCCGACCCGCTGCAGGAAGGTCGCGAAGCTGCGCGGCGAGCCGATCTGGCAGACCAGCTCGACCGGCCCGATGTCGATGCCGAGCTCGAGGCTGGCCGTGGCGACCAGGGCGCGCAGGTCACCGCCGCGCAGCCGGGCCTCGACCCGCTGCCTGCGGTCCCTGGACAGGCTGCCGTGGTGCGCCGCGACCTGGCCGTCGCCCAGCCGCTCGCCCAGCTCGTGCGCGACCCGCTCGGCCATCCGCCGGGTGTTGACGAACACCAGCGTCGTCCGGTGCCTGGTGACGTGCCCGGCGATCAGGTCAATGATCTCGGCCATCTGCTCGGCCGGCGCGACCGCGCCGAGTTCGTCGCCGGGCAGGTCAAGGCCGAGGTCGAGCTCGCGGCGG
>Ga0208848_1000206_pt1 | contig 11531 bp, 13 predicted proteins | sample NGESurshal072012_2_FD_184455 | JGI IMG/M metagenome (GOLD analysis project Ga0208848, IMG submission 184455) | Arctic peat soil microbial communities from Barrow, Alaska - NGEE Surface sample 210-1 shallow-072012 (SPAdes) | ecosystem: Environmental > Terrestrial > Soil > Wetlands > Peat ... | reverse complement strand
CGGCCGCACGCGCATGAGTTGCTTCTGTCGCCAACTCGGCCGGATTCGAGGCCCTGCTCACCTTCCCGGGAAGGGATTTTTTCAGTAGTTACTCCTAGCGACGCTTTGGCGGGGCTAGTGAACGACTGGGGGGCGGCCGGAATGAATCCGGCCTGGTGGCCAAGTGGGGTTAGCGGGCGCGGGCGCCCCCGAAGATCGGGTTCTGGGCGACCTCGCGCTCGAGATTGGTGGCGGGTCCATGCCCGGGGTACAGCGCGGTCGACGGCGGCAGGCGGAGGAGCTTGGTCCCGATGCTCATCATCTGGCGCCGCAGATCGGTCTCAGGTGTTTGCTTGCCGATGCCTCCGGCCAGCAGGGTGTCGCCGACGAACGCGTGGTTGGCGACCACGAAGCAAACGCTTCCGGGCGTGTGGCCCGGCACATGCAGCACAGTGACCTTGAACTCGCCGAACTCGAGCTCGTCGCCGTCCAGCAGATAGCGGTCAGCGGAGCGGAGAAACTGCTTCGCGTCAGCGGAGTGAAGAGCGGTCTCGCCCCCGACCAGCTCCTTGAGCTCGTCCTTGCCGGCCACGTGCCCCGGGTGGCAGTGCGTGGCCAGGATGTAGCGGACCTTTAGGCCCTTCAGCTGCTCGGCGATCTTCTCGACCGGTAGCCCAGGGTCGATGACGATCGCCTCCTTGGTGGTCGAGCAGGACACGACGTAACCGTTGACCTCGCGATCGAGCTTGACCTTGACGATGGAGAGCTTGGGCATCGCTCACTATGTACCGCAATGGAGCGTTATGCCGCTGTCGGGTTCGCCGTCGTCCTGTCGCTCATCTGCCTGTTCTGGGTCTACGGCTACATCCGCCGGCGCTCCAAAAAGAGGTTGTGAGCTCTACTGCTCGACCACTCCCTGGAATTATGAGAGGGAACCGGCTCGGTTCCCTCTCATCGGGCCTCTCAACGGCCGCACGCGCATGAGTTGCTTCTGTCGCCAACTCGGCCGGATTCGAGGCCCTGCTCACCTTCCCGGGATGGGATTCTTTCAGTAGTCACTCCCAGCGACGCTTTGGAGGGCTTGTGAACGACTGGGGGACGGCCGGAGTAAATCCGGCCTCCGCGCCGGGTCGCTCTACTGCTCGACCACTCCCTGGACTTTGACGCGCAGCGCGTCCAGCGAGTCGAACTTGTCGAGCGCCGGTTTTGCGCCAGGACGCTCAGGGTACTTGGCGGCCTGGATCGCCTCGAGCAGCAGCTCGATCTCCTCGGGGGTGAAGTTGAGAGTCCGGTAGACGACCTCCTTCACTTCGACGTGCCGGTCGACCGCGCCTTTGATGACGTCGTCCGTGTCTGTGACAACCTGTGGGCGCGTCGGTCGGAACAACTCTTCAGATCCCGCGAGTGACACACGCTTGAACGTCGGCATCAGTCTCTCATCAGCTCCTACCTGTGATTCTCCACGATTCTCCACACCACGAAATCTTCGATTTCGCGGGGACCCGAGGTGACCTGGCTAGCGTCGATCATTACTGGGCCCTCGGTGATTGTCCAACACGCGGGCTGCAAGTGCACGGTATGACTTCGCACCTTCTGACTCGCGGGCGTACTGAAGGATCGACTGGCCTGCGAGAGGGGTCTCGGCAAAACGGATGGAGGCGGTCACGCCGAAGTCGTAGACCTTGTCGCCATATTTCTCTCTGACGGCGGCGAGCACCTCTTGGGAATGCAGGGCGCGCTGCTTGTAAAGCGTTGGCAGTATGCCGATCAGCTCCAGGCGCGGATTCAGCCGGCGCTTGACGCGTTCCATCGTGACGAGCAGCTCCTGCATCCCTCGCAGCGCGAGAAACTCCGCCTGCAGAGGGACGAGCACCTCGTCGGCGGCAACGAGCGCATTGATAACGATGAGGTCGAGCGCCGGCGGGCAGTCGATGATGATGAAGTCGTAGCGCTTCTGTGCGGGCTCGAGCTTGTCGCGCAGGATGCTCTCTCGGCCGATCTCGTTGATGAGCTGGTTCCCCGCGCCGGCCAGCTCGATGTCGGCCGGGATGTAGTGGACGCCCATCTGTCGAGCCTCCTGCACCACGTCGGTGACGGTGGTGTCGGGCTCGACGAGCAGGTGGTAAATGGTCTTGTCGATCTCGGCGGGCGGCTTCATGTACAGAGTGAGGTGGCCCTGGGCGTCGAGGTCGATGAGGAGCACGCGTTGGCCCAACTCCGCCAGGGCGGCGCCGAGGTTCACGGCGGTGGTGGTTTTGCCGACACCCCCCTTCTGCATGGCGACGGCGATCGTTCGGGCCAAGATTGGCCCGAGTCTAGCTGAAGACGGGGATTCTAGCCCGGCGCCGCCGGTCTGTTCGGCCTCTCACTGGCACACGCCGGATCGGAGATCCCCTCCGGACCTTCGTCGCCGATGCGGTCGATCTCCGTTGTTGCGGCCTCCGCGCCTCGCGCGAGCATGGCACGATGCGCGCGCTGCGTTACTCGGCCGCGCCTCGGATCTCGGGCACCTCGCCACCGAATCTCTCGACGGGGCCTCCAGCCCGCCCGTTGAGAGGCCGGACCGGAGATCCCCATCGGATCTTCGCCGCCGATGCGGCCGATCCCCGTTGTTGCGGCCTCCGCTCCTCGCTTGCGCATCCACAATGCGCGCGCTGCGGTGCTCGGCCGCGCCTAGGGTCTCGGCCACCTCGCCGCCGAATCTCTCGACGGGGCCTCCAGCCCGCCCTCTAGAATTGCGCCGGTGTTTGTGATCCCCCTGATCGCGGGCGCGGTCGGCGCCGCCTTCGCCGTGGTCGTCGCCGGCCAGTACATCCGCCGTCGAAAGCCGTACCAGGCGATGTGGGCCCTCGCCCTCGCCATGTTCGCAGCGGCGGCGCTGTTCGAGACTGCCGGCCAGGCATTCGGATGGTCGGATGCCACCTACCGCGGCTACTACCTGTTCGGTGGATTGCTCAACGTCGGCTGGCTCGGCCTTGGTTCCCTCTTGCTGCTCAGCTCGCCACGTGTCGGCCGGATCGCGACGATCGTGATGGTTCTACTCTCGATCGTTGCTCTGTTCGCGGTGTTGATGGCGCACACCGACAACAATTTGCTCAAAGCCCAGGTCCCAGCAAGAGGCGCGATCGACGTGCCGGCGGTCCTGCCTCTCATCACGAACCTCGGCGGCTCGCTGCTTTTGATCGGCGGCGCCGCATGGTCAGCGTGGAGAGCGGCGCGCGCTGGAGCACCTCGCAATCGGGTGGTGGGCCTGGCCGTCATCGCTGCCGGCGCCTTCATCGTCGCCGGGGGACACAGCTTCGCGCAGACCAAGGGGGTTTACGTGGCGCAACCCGTCAGCGAGGCGCTGGGTATCGTCGCTATGTTCGTTGGATATCTCGTGGTCGAGTCGCGAATGCCGGTGAGGCGTTTGACGGTGGCATGAGGACGCAAGAGTGATCATCGACGTCATCGTCGTGCTCATCCTGATCGTCTCCCTGATCGTCGGCTATCAGCGCGGGGTGATCCAGCCGCTAATGGCGGAGATCTTCTTCTTCGGCACCCTGCTCGCGGTTTTCCGCTTCCACGACCAGTACACGAACGAGATGCAGAAGCTCTTGCATCTCAATGCGGTGCTCGCCGTTTTCGTCGCCCTGATCCTGGCCGTGGTCATGGGCGCCATCGGTGGTTCGATCGGAGGCGCCTTTCATCGGCTCGAAGCGATCCGCGGGATCGACGGCCTGCTCGGCGTCGTCGTGAACGCGGTGGTGACACTGATCGTGATCTATCTCGCAGTCTCGGCGCTGGTCACCCTCGACAACGCGTTCGAGCCCGCTCTAAAAACCGCAAGCCTGACCCTTGGGCAGGTCAACCAGCTCGAGTCGCAGATTCTTTCCAATCCGATCACCTCGGCGATGGTCTCCAAGTCCGACCTGCAGGCCCTGAAGACCGCTGGTGCCAAGTCTTCGGGAGCGCACCTGGATTCAGTCGCCGGCATCCACCAGCTGCAGCAGATCTACACGGACTTCCTGCAGCCACAGCTCCACAGCTCGAGGACGGCACCCTTCATCCTCGGTTTCGGCCAGCACCTGCCCTTCATCGGTCACGTCGGACCCAGCGACCTCAAGTCGATCACGGCGAGCACAACCCGCCTGACGACGCCGTCTCCGACCCCGAAGAAGTAACACCGAGTCACTCCCGGCACGCCGGCGGCTCAAGCGACGCATGGGGATGGCCGGAGTGAATCCGGCCTACAGGCCACGTGGTGTAATACCCAGGTAGATGCTGGACTTGGCGCTGACCCCTGACCAGGAGCAGCTCGTCGCCACCGTCCGCGACTTCTGCGCCCGCGAGTTTGCCCCCACGATCCAGGCCGACGACCGGGCCGGCCGTCACGACCCCGAGATCTTCGCCAAGCTCGCCTCGATCGGGCTTCCCGGCGTCTGCTTCCCGCAGCGCTACGGCGGTTACGGGCTCGACTACCTGTCCCTAGGGCTCGTGTGCGAGGAGCTCGAATACGTGGACACGGTCTACCGGACCGTGCTCTCTGTGCATGTCGGCCTGGTTGGGATGGGCCTCTACACCTGGGCGACGGAAGACCAGAAGAAGCGGTGGTTGGTGCCCATGGCCTCGGGGCAGAAGCTGGCCTGCTACGGTCTCACCGAGCCCAACGCCGGCTCGGACGTGGCGTCGATGCTGGCGACGGCTCGGCGCTCAGGCGACGGCTACGTCTTGAACGGCCAGAAGGTCTGGATCTCCGATGCCGACACCGCCGACTTCATGCTCGTGTTCGCCAAGACCGACCCGAAAGCCGGGTCGCGCGGAGTCTCCGCCTTCATGCTCGACCGTTCTGCTTGCGGCAGGGCGCTGCGCACGGAGCCGATCCCGGATCGCCTCGGCATCCACGCCGGCGACGTGGGTTCCATCTTCATGACCGACGTCGAGGTGCCAGAGGCCGATCGGATCGGCGACGAAGGCGACGGGTTCAAGATCGCGATGAGCTGCCTCGACAACGGACGCTACACAGTCGCCGCCGGCGCGACCGGCACCGTGCGGGCATGCGTCGACGCGTCGGTGAAGTACGCGCGCGAGCGCAAGACGTTCGGCCAGGAGATCGGCCGATATCAGCTTGTCCAGCAGATGATCGCAACCATGTCGCGCGATTACGAGATCTGCCGGCTGCTCTACTTCAAAGTCGCGTGGATGAAGAACACGGGCGTGCGGCACACGCGTGACGTGTCGATGGCGAAGCAGTACGCGACGGACGCGGCCTTCAACGCGGCGCACGACGCGATCGAGGTGCATGGCGCGTACGGGTACTCGGCCGAGTATCCAGTCGAGCGCTTTCTGCGCAACGCCAGGGCACCGATCATCTATGAAGGCACCCGCGAGGTCCACACCATTCTCCAGGGCGAGTACGCACTCGGGTACCGCGAAGACCGGCCAGTCAAGAAGTCTCTCCCGCCCTACACCGCGGATTGATCTCGGCCGCGGCCGGTGGCAAGCCGGCCGCAGGCTCCTCGCGCCGGCTCGGTCACCTCGACTTCGCCCTCCTGTCCATCTACTGGGTCGCGGTCGGCTACCTGTGGACCAGCCTCGGCGGCCTGATCATTCCCGACCTCGTGCTGCAGCTCGTGGGCAGGGCGCACAAAGGCGTCGCGCTTGCCGTGCTGGAAGGGATCGGCGCCCTGATGGCGGTCGTCTGGCAGCCTGTCGTTGGCGCCATCTCGGATCGCACGCACACGCGATGGGGACGCCGGCGGCCGTTCATCGTCGTCGGCACGGTGGGCGACGTCATCTTCCTGATCGGGCTTGCGCTGTCGGGCAGCTATTGGCTGGTCGTGGTCTTCTACTTCCTTCTGCAGACTGCGTCCAACACTGCCCAGGGCCCCTACCAGGGCTTGATGCCGGACGTGGTCCCTTCATCGCAGCGCGGCACCGCCTCGGGCTATTACGGCGTGTCCAACGTCATCGGCCTGCTCGCCGGCACTGTCGGGGCCGGGATCATCCTTGTGCACGCCGGGCGGGTCGTGGCGATCCTCACCATCTGTGGGCTCCTGCTCGCGACCATGCTGCCCACGGTCCTGCTGATCCCGGATCGCGCCCAACCGAACCGCGAACAGTTCACGGGCATTCGGAACGCCCTAATCACGACCTTCGCGCGCCCGCTTGAGTTTCCAAGCTTCATGTGGCTGATGGCGTCGCGCCTGCTCATTCTCATGGGCCTGGTCGGCATCCAGTCCTTCGTGTTCTTTTACTTCAGCGACGCGTTCTTCGGGGGCGATCGCAAGGCCACGATCGCCGCCAGCTTCACGCTCCAGGGCCTGGTCATCGTTTGTGCCCTGATCGTCGCCATTCCCGCCGCGCGAGCCTCGGACCGTTTCGGCCGCCGGCCCTTCATCCTGGTCGGCGGATTGCTTGGCGCCGCGGGACTCCTGATGCTCGTGTTCAGTCACTACGAGCTTCTGCCGCCCCAGTGGATCGACGTACTGGCCGGTGCCCTGAGGGTTCCCGAGCTCGCCGCGCAAGCGACGCTGGTGGGGGTCCTGATCGGGATCGGCTACGGCTTGTTCTTTTCGGTCGATTGGGCTTTCATTCAGGACGTGATTCCTGCTGATGAGGCAGGCCTGTTCATGGGCTTCAGCAACATCGCGACCGCCGGGTCTGGGATCATCGCTCGGTTCGTGGGCGGATTTCTACTCGATCCATTCAACGCCGGACCCCCCATTCTCGGGCTGCCCGGCGGCTATCCCGTCATCTTCTCGGTCTTCTGTGCTTGGCTGCTGATCGGTGGGCTGTTGATCTTGAAGGTGCCCGAGGGCCGGGCGAGATGAATCTCGACGGTTTGCTGCCATGGGGCGGACTGGTGGGGGGCTCCCCCGAGTCGGCCGACGTGATCGTGGCCGGGATCGCCTATGACGGATCAGCCGTCTATCGGAAGGGCGCGGCGCTGGCTCCCCAGCGGATTCGGAGCCTCTCTGCGGCCATGCCGCCGGTGACCGAGGAAGGTCGCCTGCTCGCCGGACTGCGAGTCGCGGACATCGGCGACCTCGACGCCGGCGCTGACATCGAGTCCGGCTGGTCGACTGTCGCAGAGCGCCTGTCGCGTGTCCCTAAAGAGGCTCTGCTCACAGTGCTCGGCGGCGACCACTGCACAGCGATCGCCACTCTCGCGGCTCAGCGCAAGCGTCACCCGGACCTTGCCGTGCTGTGGGTCGACGCCCACCCCGACCTGTGCGAGTTCTCGCGTGGGGGACGCTGGACGTGTGGCTGCGCGCTGCGCCGCGCCCTGGACGTCTCGGGACTGGATCCCGCGCGGGTCATCATCGCGGGCGGGCGCGACTACGACCCGGAGGAGCTCGAGTTCATCGCGGCAAACGGGATGCTGCTCGTATCGGTGCAGGAGCTGGCCCGGGATCCTTCGCGCTCGGCCGAGAAGATCGCCGATCGGCTCGCCGGTCAGAAGGTCCACGTCTCGTTCGACATCGACGTGCTCGACCCGGCTTTCGCGCCGGGGACCGAGATCCCATCCTCAGGCGGCCTGTCGACGCGGCAGGCCCTGGAGCTGCTCAGGACCGCCATCGCGCGCGCAACTTTGGTCGGCTTCGACATCGTCGAGGTCTCGCCGCCTTTCGACAATGGAGACATCACGACGTTCGCGGCGCTCAAGTTGATCTTCGAGTTGTGGGGGATGTCGCGGACCCGGGCTGTTGCAGGGGTTCAAGGTTATGGAAAGCGCTGATGTAGTCATCGCCGGCGGCGGGATCATGGGCTGCGCGCTTGCGTACCAGCTGGCCAAGCGCGATGTAGACGTCCTGCTCCTCGAGCGCGAAAGCCTCGGTTCTCAATCCACAGGCAAATGCGCGGGCGGGGTCCGGCAGCAGTTTTCCATGGAGGCCAACGTGCGCCTTCAGCGCATGACGGTGAAGATGCTCGAAGGGTTCGAAGAGGAGACAGGGCATCCGGCCGACTTTCGGCAGATCGGCTACCTCTTCGTCCTCACACTTCCACAGCAGGTCGAGGACTTTCGCATCAACATGGACATGTGGCATCGCGTCGGCCTGACCGAGGCGCGATGGGTCGATGCTGCCGAAGCCTCGCGCATGGTGCCCGTGCTGAACGTCGACGACGTCCTCGGCTGCACATTCTGTCCGAGCGATGGCATCGCGAGCCCGGCCGACGTCACATCCGGCTACGCGGCGGCCGCCAGGCGCCATGGTGCGCGCCTGAAAGAGGGTGTCGAGGTCATCGGCATCGACATCGCGTCCGGCCGGGTGCAGGGAGTGCGCACTTCCAGCGGCGATGTCGCCACTCGCCTGGTCGTCAACTGCGCGGGGGCGTGGTCACCTTCGCTCGGGCGCATGGCCGGGATTGAGATCCCGGTCCTGCCTTATCGCCGCCACATCGCCGTCACCGGGCCGTTTCCGAAAGTGCCCCGGACGAACCCGATGACCGTAGATTTCCGGACGTCGCTGTACTTCCACCCGGAAGGTGACGGGGTCCTGATCGGCATGAGCGATCGCGAGGAGCCACCGGGATTCGGGACCGACGTCAGCTGGGATTTTCTCGAGAGGATGTTCGAACAGGCTGCGCGCCGGGCGCCGGCTCTTGCCGGCGCTGGGGTCAAGACCGCGTGGGCCGGGCTGTACGAGACGACTCCCGATCACCAGGCGATCCTTGGTCCGGTGCCGGAACTGGAGGGCTTCTGGTGCGCTGCCGGGTTCAGCGGACACGGGTTCATGCAGGCGCCGGCGGCGGCGTTGCTGCTGACTCAGCTCTTGCTGGACCACTCGTCCGAGATCGACATCACCCCGTTCGCTTTCGCCCGATTCGCCAAAGGCGCCCTGGTCAAAGAGAAGAACGTCATTTAGCGGTAGAGCTGGAGTGGGCGCCCCCACCCGGGCCTTCGGCCCGACCTCCCCGGCGAGCGGGGAGGTGATTTGCCGGGACCCCCCACCCGGGCCTTCGGCCCGACCTCCCCGGCGAGCGGGAAGGTGAAATTGCCCGGGACTTTCCCGATCAGCGGCGAAAGGCGATTGCCAGGATCATCAGACCGACGCCGCCCAGCAAGAGCAGTCCGGAGCATCCGACCTGGACCACTGTGTAGATGATCCCGCCCGAGGCTCCGTACGTATCCGGATTACTCGCCCTCCGGCGTCGCGTCCGAAGCGCGGCCGCGACTCCCGCGACGCCGATCAAACAGGCGAGCAACCCGAGCCCGAATCCCCCCGCCGCCTGGCCGAACACTGGCGCTCAGTATGTCAACAGCTACGATCACACCCGTGGCGAGGATCCTGCTGCTCGGCTCGACGGGATTTTTCGGTCGCGGTGTCGCGCACAAGCTGATCGACGGCGGACATCAGCTGAGGGTGCTGGTTCGCGACCCGATGAAAGCAGCAGCTTTCAAGATCCGCGGCGCGCAGATCATGGTGGGAGACGCGCTGAACCCCTCAGCCGTGACACAGGCGGCCCAGGGCGTCGAACACATCATCAGCCTGGTCGCGGTGCGCCGCAACCGGCCCCAGTCATACCTCGCTGTCAACGTCGACGGTCCCAGGATCATGGCGCAGGCTGCCAAGGAGGCCGGGGTCACGTCGGTGGTGTTCGTGAGCGCGATCGGCGCCCGGCTGGACGCACACTACAAGTACCTGACGTCGCGGTGGATGGGGGAGCAAGAGCTCGCGAAGTCCGGCGTCGCCGGCACCATCCTTCGCTTCTCATTCGTGCTCGCCGAGGAAGGGGGCGTGCTCACCGACTTCGAGCGAGCGGCGAACTTCGGACCGTTCCTGATCATTCCCGGCAGCGGCCAGGCGCAGATGCAGCCGATACTCCGCGAGGATGCCGCGCGCTGCGTGGTCGAGACGATCGGCCATCCGGAGCTTCTCGGCAAGATCGTCGAGCTCGGCGGTCCCGAGGTCGTCACCTACGAGACGATGTTCGACTGGTTCATCCAGGCACGAGGCATCAAGAAGCGCAAATTGAGGCTCCCTGTTGCGCTACTCATCCCGGGCGCCATGATCATGGAGACACTCAGCACTAACCCGCTTGTGACTCCAGACGAGATCAATACGATCCAGCTTCCGAACGTGGCGGACGGCATCGATTCCGTGAGCACCCACTACGGCTGGCGGCCGACCGCACCGAGCCAATGGGCGCCGACCAACTGGAAGAAACCGGCCCAGCGCTGAGGGTGCGCGCGTTCTTCGGGCTGCCGGTGCCCGAAGCGCAGCGCAAGCAGCTCGACGTCTATCTAGCAGCCTGCGCGGCGAAGGCACCCGAATTTCGCTGGGCGCCGGCTCCGAACCTGCACCTCACGGTTCGCTTCATCGGCAGCGTCGAGCGCTTGGTCGTGGATGGCATCGCCGACCGGCTGGCCGAGGTGCGGCTGCCCGGGTCCGAGCGCCCCCTGGCGGGGTTCGAATTAGAAATGGGCGAGGTCGGGACCTTCAAGCGCGGGCCGCTCGTGCGCGTGGTCTGGCTCCAGGCCAGCGCGGGCGCCAACGAAGCTCGTGAGCTGGCTGCCCAGGTGGAGGCGGAGTGCGGTCGGGCCGGGTTGGTCTCGGAAGTGCGGCCATTCCAGCCGCACCTGACACTGGCACGGGCACGAGCTCGACATGGCGCCCTGCTGCCACCGCTTCCCGGCCCCCCAGACCTGCCGCCCTGGCACGCCGACGAGCTGATCCTGTACAGCAGTCACCTGGGCCGAGCCGGCTCGGTCTACGAGCCGCTCCGCACAATCAGACTGAGCTGACCCCAGCCTCGGCGCACTCGAGGTCCTGCTCGGGCCGTGCGCCGCTGACGCCCACCGAGCCGAGCACCTTGCCCTCGCGCTTGATCAGGACCGAACCCAGGCCGGGGACGATCGGCACCCGGACCAGCCGGTCGGCGACGCTGAAGAATCCAGGGCGGTCCTTGGCGATCTCGGCAAGCGCAGCGCCATCGCGCTGCAGCATTGCTGATCCAACGGCCTTCGCTTCCGCGATCTGCGGTGAAAGCGGTGGCGCGCCGTCCATCCGGGCGAGGGCGATGAGCAGGCCGCCTTCGTCCACTACGGCGACTGTCACCAGTACGCCAAGCTCCGCCGCCTTGGCGTGCGCCCGGCCTATCACCTGGTTGGCGTCATGAAGATTCAGGGGCATGCGAACCAGTGTCTCACGGACCGGTTTATGAGAAGGAACCGGTCGGTTCCTTCTGCGCGCCGGGCGCGAGCAGGATTGGACTTACTGATCGCATCGGCCGGTCGGCTTCGCCGACGGGCACCCGGCCCTCAGCCGCCTCGCGTAGCACAAGAAGCTACTGACAGGGCCGGCGCTCATCCTCCCCGGATGGGATTTTCGAAATAGTTACTCCTTGCGACGCACGGAGACATTCATGCGCGCCTCGGGACGGCCGGAGTAAATCCGGCCTGCTGGCGACGCAAGAACAGCGGGGCGAACGGCTACTACTGATTGGTTGGCGGCGAACTGACTTTCGGGCTTGCACAGCGCACGGGTGGCCATTTACTCTTTGCAACGGCCCCGAGGGAAACGTTCGAAAGGGCAGGAACAAGCCGCAAGGCAAGTACCGGTCCTCGA